>OBPS01000018.1_pt1 | contig 35603 bp, 41 predicted proteins | sample 1534661 | NCBI WGS metagenome assembly OBPS01 (sample SAMEA3275493, study PRJEB22092) | marine metagenome | biome: ENVO:00000447 marine biome; feature: The site is in the outerpart of the Oslofjord; material: ENVO:00002010 seawater | collected 2014-06-20T10:00:00+00 | depth 1 m
GATCTGCATTCAAAGCGATTGCAAGCTACGTTGTCTTTGTACTACTGTGGTGGGTGCGGAACTTCTGAGCCTCCCATTTTAAAAAGGCTCGTTTGTCGCGAAAAATTTTAAAAATAAATACAAAAATTCATCCCGTGGGAGTTAAAAACATGAACAACATGGCCCAACTCACCGTATCCAGTGCACTGGATACATCTCACCTAGGCGTGAGCTTTCCCTTCAAAGCGAAGTATGGAAATTTTATCAATGGACAGTGGGAAGAACCCAAGTCTGGTGAATATTTTGACAATACGTCACCAATTACAGGCGAAGTAATCTGCGAGATCGCTCGATCAAATGCCGAAGATGTTGACTTTGCTCTGGATGCAGCACATGCAGCCAAGGATGCTTGGGGGAAATCCTCAACCACCGAACGCTCAAATATGCTGTTGAAAATTGCCCAAGTGATTGAGGACAACACTCAATTACTAGCGGCAGCAGAAACCATCGATAATGGCAAGCCGATTCGGGAGTCCATCGTTGCTGACATGGCTTTGGTGGTTGACCATTTCAGGTATTTTGCTGGATGTATTCGCGCGGAAGAGGGATCCATCGGCGAAATGGATTCGCAAACCTATGCTTATCATTTCCATGAGCCACTCGGTGTGGTTGGTCAAATTATTCCATGGAATTTTCCGATTCTAATGGCAACCTGGAAACTAGCACCTGCACTTGCTGCTGGTAACTGTGTCGTCCTCAAGCCAGCGGAACAGACTCCTGGATCAATCTGTGTGTTGCTTGATCTAATCGGCGACATTCTCCCTCCAGGTGTCATTAATGTGGTTCAAGGTTACGGCTTAGAAGCAGGAAAGCCCCTTGCATCGAGCCCACGTGTTGCCAAGGTTGCATTCACAGGTGAAACCACAACTGGGCGACTGATTATGCAGTATGCCTCGCAAAATCTGATCCCCGTGACACTTGAGCTTGGCGGCAAGTCGCCCAATATTTTCTTTGAAGACGTGCTGCGAGCAGACGATGCATATTTTGATAAATGCCTCGAAGGCTTTACGATGTTTGCTCTGAATCAGGGCGAGGTTTGCACCTGTCCTTCGCGCGCACTCATTCAAGAGTCTATCTATGACGAGTTTATGGAACGCGCCATCGCGCGAACGAAAGCCGTCATTCAAGGCAATCCACTCGAAATGGAAACGATGATTGGCGCGCAAGTGTCAACCGAGCAAATGGAAAAAATTACGTCATATTTGAAACTCGGTAGAGACGAAGGTGCTGAAGTGCTTGCTGGTGGAGATGTGGGTTCAGTAGCAGGGTGTGAAAACGGTAATTACATCCAACCGACTATTTTTAAAGGCTCCAACAGCATGCGAGTGTTCCAAGAGGAAATCTTTGGGCCCGTGGTGTCAGTCACCACGTTCAAAGATGAAAGCGAAGCACTTGAGATCGCCAACGACACTCTCTATGGGTTGGGCGCAGGAGTCTGGTCACGAGATGCCAATATTTGTTTCCGCATGGGTCGTGGTATTCAGGCCGGTCGTGTTTGGACAAACTGTTATCACGCATATCCAGCACACGCAGCCTTTGGCGGGTACAAGCAGTCAGGCATAGGCCGCGAGACTCACAAGATGATGTTGGATCATTACCGTCAAACGAAAAATATGCTCGTATCTTACGATGAGAATAAACTGGGTTTCTTTTGAGAAATCAACTGTCTAAACGACTCTGTCATCGGCCATTATTTGGCCGATGACAGACCGATCAGGAGCGATTTATGGATTTCCAAATGCAAGTGTCTGCAACTGATAGTGCACTAGAACTCATCGAGTTGATCAAAAAACGTCATGGTGATGAGTTGTTGTTTCATCAATCAGGTGGCTGTTGCGATGGTTCTGCCCCAATGTGCTTCCCTAAGGCCGAATACATGACTGGACCGCAGGACGTATTGGTGGGGGAGATCGGCGGTCTTCCATTTTTCATGAATGGTGAACAATACAAACTGTGGAAGCACACCAATCTAATCATTGATGCGATTAAAGGTGGAGGCGGAATGTTTAGCCTTGATAACGGGACAGGCCAGCGATTTCTGACTCGTTCAGAGATTTGTAACATTCCAGAAGTTTAAAAGACACGGTCGTCAGTGCGCTTAAAAACAGTCTGCTCAGTAAACGGTGCAGTGATGAAGCAGGTTTAAAAAATTGTTAACACGGAATGTTCGCTGTATGCGTATCTGAGTAAGTTTTTCCCTCGCAGGATGCGAAAGTAACCAATCGCTAAAAATAGCCTGTAATCCTCTAGCCTGGCACCGTGGTTTTACGGAAGAAGGCACATAAGTGTTCCTCAAGACCGCGGCTCGAGGTCTTTTTCACCGAACGTTTGCTTGGCTTTACTACAAAATGAACGCTCTGAGCGATCAGGCGCTTGAAAGTCAGGCACTGTTTCAATCATGAGGGTTCGATGGTTCCGATAAGGGTCGATTAATGCTCGATACAACAGTCCGCGCTAACTTCTCAGAGCGTGCCGTGGTTCTTTCAGAATCCTATCTTTGGGAGGCGTCGCCTACCCCTGGAGTGCATCGAGTCAAGCTTGATCGGATTGGTCTGGAGGTCGCACGTGCGACCTCCCTCGTTCACTACGAGCCAAACCAACGGTTCCCTTTTCATCGTCATGACGGTGGGGAGGAAATCTTGGTGCTGAGGGGCACATTCATAGACGACGATGGAATCTACCCAGCAGGCACTTATCTGAGAAATCCGCCGGGATCAAATCATCAGCCATCGGCTGGATCTGAAGGTGCACTGCTGTTTGTCAAATTGCATCAATTTCAAGAAGGCGATGTCAAAGCCTGTCAAGTTCACACACGAAAATCTAATTGGCTCCCCGGTCTCGTACCTGGATTAACGGTATTACCACTCCACCAGTTTGAATCAGAGCATGTGGCCCTTGTGAGATGGGCGCCAAACACCCAATTCAACCCGCATATGCATTTTGGGGGCGAAGAAATTCTCGTGGTAGAAGGAACCTTCCATGATGAACACGGCACCTATCCCACAGGTAGTTGGATTCGCAGCCCACACCAAAGTACTCACACGCCATTTACCGGTCCTGACGGCGCGCTGATCTACGTGAAGACCGGACACCTACCAACTCAACACAAGACGTCACGACTCGAGGGTTGACAGCCTACCCAGACACTGTAGTGTTTGCGTGGTGTTTGGCTGAAATGAAAAGGAGGTGATCCAATGTCTAGTGAATTGTGTTCAATCTTGAGTGATATTGGTCGCCGTAATCTGGATCAGGGTAACGCCTGAACCAAGCGACGGCCTACTGAAATGTAATCGTTCAAGATTGCCATTTCGCGAAGGGAGCCTCTGGCTCCCTTTTTATATCTCTGCCACCATTAAATAATCAATCGATGGATCAACATGTCTCATGATGAGGCAACCGATGTCAGTGAGGAGCGCCATTGGATTCATTAACACAGGCTGCCTTGGGTGGAGTAGTCACTTATGCTGTGCTCGGTCCGTCACTCGGCAAACGGGCTGCCATCTACGGAATGGCACTCGGCACACTCCCTGATTTGGACGTCCTCATTGATTTTGGTGGTCCAATTGAAAATATGACCCACCATCGTGGTTTTTCCCACTCTTTCCTTGTTCAGACCGCCGTTTCACCGATTCTCGGCTGGTTATTTTCTCAGATAAAAGGGGGTCGAGGAGCGTCATTTAGCCAATGGTCGATCGCGATTTTTTTCTGCTTAATCACTCATTCATTGGCGGATTTCTTTACGATCTACGGGACTCAATTGCTATGGCCACTAACCGACCATCCATTTGCACATGCAATCCTATTTATTATCGATCCCGCCTATACCGTACCGCTCATCATTGCATTAATCGGAATATTGATGATCCGAAATCGGGGCGTCGCGCAAACACTGAATTTGTCGATGCTCACTCTTTCAACGATGTATCTGATTTGGAGTGTCGGGGCCAAATCGATGATTGATCAACAAGTACAATTCGCACTCAACACCCGCGGAATTCATCCGGACGTTTACGAGTCCGCGCCAGCGCCACTCAATACATTATTATGGCGCGCTGTCGCCATTGAAGAAGACACGTACTATGAGATTTGGGCATCGGTTTTCGATGCCGTGGATGACATTCAAGTTCGTCAGTTCGATCGCTCATTGACGCTTCTCAAGCCCATTGAAAATCATCCCAGTGTGCGCAGACTCCAATGGTTCACCAAAGGCCAGTACAAAGCCTCGCGAGAAGACGATGTCATCTATCTCTCAGATTTAAGAATGGGAATTGAAGGCGCCTATGTCTTTAATTTCGAGGTCGGACGTCGAACTGGTGAAACCTTCAAACTCGGCAATTTCAACCAAGTCTCAGAGCGACCAAACTTGAAGCGATTACCCATGATTTGGGAGCGAATCTTCGATGCTTCGGTGACAATTGAGCCATAGTATGACCCGATCCGTGTGCCGAGCCCAACGCACTTATTCTGGCGTGACGATTTCATCTCTCTCCATCAATAACGTGACTTCAGCCACGTCAAATCCAAATTTCTGTAAATAGGACCGACTCAGAATTCGGCTGTCATCAAGCGCCCAAAACCAGTCTTCAAATTGCACCTCAATGGTTCGTTGTCCAACCGGGATTTCCATCCTGTAGGACCAATGAAATGCATTACCAAAAGACTCTCCTGAAGCCTCACCCAAGACATCATGTGCAAAGCCGCGATAGCTTCCATCAGGTAATTCTTCAATCATCCATGTGCGTTGTTTGACACCCTCACCAATGCCGTATTCGAAGATCTCGTCGAGAATCAGGCGATTCCCTTCGACTCGACCATCAATGTCGACCTCGAAACGCTGAACAAGCTCGCCACTTCGATTTTGCACAATCCCCCAGGCTTTCACGGAACCATCAAAAAATTCAAACAGATCAAACGAAGGATTCACTGATTGATAATTGGGACCCTGAATCTGAGTGGCACATCCAGAAAGAATCACGCCCAACCAACCCATCAACAGTAGCTTTTTCATGGTGATTCCATTCCCAGTAATTGCAGTCGTAACTGCGGCTTAGAGGTCTCTTCAGAGAGCCAGATATCGAAAAAATGGCGACTCAGATCGGCGTCGTCTATCTCACCAATTAACTTGCCGTTGAGAAAAAATTGGCTTGGCATTTGAGGGTGATAAAGACCAATGAGCCGATCCCCCTTTTGGATGTCGGGAAATACCTGAATCAACTGTATTTGCCAGTCTGCCAACAGATCGCGTTCAAGATTCGCTTGTTGCTGAATCTCTTCAACCGATGTTTTAGCGATCGTCTTACGATCCACCGACCTTTGGTACTGAAGCTCGAGCGCAAAGGGTTTGTCTGGCCGATAGTGCCCATCAGGCGCCCATAGTTGGATGTTATAAATATCCCAGAACAAAACAGTCAGTCGCCCAGTGCCAACCAAACGATGGGATTCAGGGATCACTTCTGCAATCGCAACCGGCACGCTCGTCGTCAACCACAGCACCATGACCAGCAACTTGGATACTGCCGTTAACCGAGCTCGAGCCATGATTAGGTTGCCTTTTTAGCGTCTTGGTGTAGCTCGATCGCTAATTCAATCAAACGCTCCACATCGAGCTTGCCATAGTTCGATCGACTCCACTGAAGACCTTCCTGTAATTGCACCTCATCTAACGACATCAGCCCTTCAATGATTGATTCGTGAGCACCTCTGACAAGCACTTCGACCTCGCATTTCTTACTTGAAACCATGTATTGCTCCTGACTGACTACATCTTTCACCGGTAGAGATTTAGATGGTGAGACACAAACAGTTACTCGTCTGGGATGTTTTTACAATCCAAATCGTCCGTTAGCTCCATTTAACACGATGACTCAATGGTTGCCTCACAAAGATATACCGAGTTAAACCGCCTCGACAGCCCGACAAATCAATCGGAGGTCGAAATATTTGAATAAGGAAACCATCGAGCGCGAGCCAATTCGATCGCGATACCTGCAATCAACGCAGTGAGAGGACCTGCGAGTAAAGTGGCACCAACCATGAAAACGATAATTACTTGGCAAGCCGAGCGAACGTTGGCTATTTTCACTGGATCGGCAAGTACCCATGCTGCATACACGAGGAGGACCCCCAACACTTCGCTCGGTAGAGTCCGCAATATCGTGACTACCTGATCACCAAGTAATAAAGCACCTCCGAGACAAGCGAATCCAAACACAGCAACAGACCAGCCAGTTTTTGAACCGAGGCCATGATACGCCGCTAGACCACCCGCTCCATGACACATTGGCATTGCGCCGATTGGCGCCAACACAAAATTGGCAACGCCGGAGCTCAAAGCAAAGTTACGTTCGGTGAGGTGATTGCGGTCGTCAGGGAAATAATCTTGCGCGATGACAGCTGTTAAAATCAACGCGTTGGTCAGAGTCAAGGCGAGTTGAGGCAAAAATGTGGTCTCTAAGGCCGACCCCATTGCCGTGAGGGTTGGAAGGAGGATCACAGGCCAATGAAACCCAATTTCGAGGGTCTCAATACCGCTGACATCACCAAAGATAGTCCAGCCGACCAGAACTGTCGTTACGCTTGCCAATGCTTTCAGTTGACTTCGGAGTAAAACAATTAATATCGCAAGCAACCCTGCTAGCCCGATATATGAAAGGCCCGGTAAATCGCGAATCATCGTCAACAGGCTTATCGCTAGCGCGACACGGAGTCCGAAAAGTGCGGTATTCGGCACAAGGCGCTTCAGCCACCCAATCGCATTCGTCTGGCTTAAAAGAATTAAGGTCAGACCCATTAAGCAGCCTGTTGCGATCAAAACCTCGGGACCAGCCAAACCTGCGATACCCATCGCAGCGACTGCCTTCATGGGTTGCACTGGAATCGGACGGCGATAGATGAGCGCTGTGGCGATGGCGAAAATCCCAAAACCGAACAAAAGCCCAACCGGATCCATACCAGCGATCGCAACCAATCCTAAACTTAAGGGAAGAAACGTGCCGAGATCTGCAGGGGCGGCAGAAATTTCAGTAAGCCAGTGTTTCAATACCATGGATCCAACGCTTTTTTTCATGATAAAGGATTAATGGGTGGTTGCAATTCAACTCACAACCTTCGCATACTATGCTTAATTTACGGAGTAAGAAATTTTTGCATAATTATGCTTGATTCATCTTTTCTAGACGCGCTCGGATTAATCGCCACAGCCAATGCAGATCTTTATGAAATCTTGTGGCTATCGGTTCAGGTCAGTATTACAGCGTTGCTCGTATCCGTCATACTGGGATTTCCGCTTGGAACCACGCTTGCCATTTCGGATTTTCGCGGAAAGCATGTGTGTACCACCGTGCTCAACGCCCTGATGGGGCTACCCCCTGTGGTCGTCGGGCTCCTGGTCTATCTCGCTTTATCACGAACTGGGCCATTCGGAGTTTTAGGCCTTCTATACACGCCAACAGCGATGGTCATTGCACAGGTTGTCCTTATTACACCCATCATCGCCGCACTCACCTATCAAGTCATGGATGACCTTCATCGAGAATATCGTGAACTTTTTTTCAGTCTCAATATTCAATTACCCAAAGCGGTTTCCGCGTATCTATGGGATGCCAGATACTCGTTAATCACCACCTTGCTTGCTGGCTTTGGGCGTGCAATATCCGAAGTCGGCGCCGTAATGATTGTCGGCGGCAACATCGACCACTTAACACGCGTCATGACCACGGCAATCGCATTGGAAACATCCAAGGGTGAACTGGCAATCGCCCTAGCGCTTGGTGTTGTTCTGTTAGCCTTAGCCCTCATCGTTAACGGATTAGTTACTGCCGTTCGAACACGAGCAAGCAGATATGGTTACACCTGAAACGCCGGCGTCCAAACAATCGAAAATCCTTAGCATTGAGACAATGAGCCTCGGTCTGAACATCCGCGGCTCAACACTGCTGAATGATATTTCCATTCAAGTCACGACTTCGGGCGTCACCATGATTCTTGGCCCAAATGGGGCTGGAAAAAGTTTACTGATCAAATGCCTCCATGGACTCATTGAGCCAACCAAGGGACGATTCGAGATTGCTCTTCATCGATGCAGTGATCCGATCCCACAAGCGATGGTCTTCCAAAAACCCGTCCTACTAAAACGATCAGTGATGGAGAATCTTCAATTTGCAGATCAACATAGCTGTCAAAGAACAGATCTAGAACAGGCCTTAGACGCGGTGAGGCTTCTTGAGAAAAAAGATCAGCCAGCAACACAACTTTCAGGTGGCGAACAGCAACGGCTTTCACTCGCCCGTGCATTGATCACTCAACCGAAGCTGTTGTTCCTCGATGAACCCACTGCAAGTCTCGATCCAGCATCGGTGTTGATCATTGAACAATTGATCAACCAGGCATCACAACAAGGGGTCAAAAGCGTGTTCATCTCACACGATATTGGTCAAGCGAAAAGACTCGCCTCTGATGTAATCTTTCTGAATCGCGGCCAAGTGACCGAACATACAGATGCCGCCACCTTCTTCACCAATCCTCAGTCACGAGAAGCGCAGGCCTATCTCAATGGGGAAATTGTGTTGTAACACTCGACGTTCGAAAGGAATGATGATGACTCTAAAAAAAACGCTTCAAATAATCAGTATTGCTCTATTCGTCCCACTCGAATCAACACTTGCGGGTGCTGACTCCATTATTGTGCAATCATCGACTTCCACGAAAAACTCAGGACTCTACGACCATATTCTTCCGATCGTCAAAGAAGAGACGGGGATCACGGTGAACGTTGTTGCCGTCGGCACAGGACAGGCCATCAAAAACGCACAACGATGCGATGGTGATGTTCTGTTGGTACACGCAAAATCTTCTGAAGAAAAATTTGTAGCCCAAGGCTATGGGGTCAAAAGAAGCGATCTGATGTACAACGATTTTATCATTGTCGGTCCAAATAACGATCCAGCTGGAATTCACGGATCTAAGAATGTTTCAAAATCACTGAGCGTCATCGCAACTCAAAGAGCACTGTTTGTTTCACGTGGTGATGATTCGGGCACTCATAAAGCAGAGCTCCGGCTTTGGCAAGCGTCTGGGGCCGACCCTGCAGGTGCTTCAGGCTCGTGGTACCTCGAAACGGGGTCTGGAATGGGTGCGACTTTGAATATTGCGGTGGGTATGGGCGCCTATGCCATGACTGATCGATCAACCTGGATGAAATTCGGGAATAAAGGAGATTTTAAAATTCACGTTGAAGGTGACAGCCGGCTGTTTAATCAATATGGCGTAATTTTGGTCAATCCGACAAAATGCCCAAATGTAAAGACTGCAGCTGGCCAACGGTTCATCGATTGGTTACTTTCCGATCGTGGGCAAATATCGATCGGCTCCTATCAGGTGAACGGAAACCAATTGTTCTTTCCTAACGCCAAGTAACGCAGAGTGAAATTCAAGGAGGAGCATGTCTCGCCAAACGATCATGGCCGCTGGCAGCATGCTTCATCTGCTACCTCAACTCTTGGATCACTATGGGGGTTCAGATGGCTCCGGCTATGAACTCAAATTTGGTTCATCAGGAGCATTAAGAGCAAAGATCGAATCAGGTCATCCCTGCCAACTTTTCATCAGCGCCTCGTCAATACACACGCAATCTCTGGTCGAGAACCACTACCTCAAATCGTGTGCCTTACTCGGACTCAATCGAAATGTGTTGGTCCACCCAGTCCGACTTCGTGTGACAGAAGAGTCTGCTCTTGGTTTTTTAATGGATGCTCAATATCAATTGGCCATATCGACCACCGGCCTCAATCCAGCTGCCAATGAGCTTGAAATGCTTGAGAGGATCACACAAGTTGGCGGTTTAAAGTCTGGTGAACTCAAAAAACGAACGAGATTAATTACAGGAGGACGTGAAACACCGAATGCGCCAACTGGACGAAATCAATATGGATGGATCATGGAAACGCAGTCTGTGGATCTATTGCTCACCTATCAAACCAATGCGATTGAGGCTGTGGCTGATAATCCAAACCTATCATTTACTCATCTGCCGGAAGTGGTGCGAGTGGATGGCTACTATGGAATTGCACTTTCAAGCCTTGCAAGTCCGTTGCTAACAGGATTTTATGAGTGGTTACTCGGCTCCGAGGGACAATCATGCCTATCTGGGTATGGGTTTAGAAGCGCTACACACAGCCGTTAAGACGTACCTGACCCAAATCCGACGTCTCGTAGCCTGCATACCGTTGAACCTCTTCGCTAAAGTCGACGGTTTGTGTGAATTGTAGAAGAGTTTGTATGCCGGACTCAAAATACGCAAAGCGATCGATTAATAAATCAAAATACTCAATGCAAACGGGGGCAAATTCCAGGCGATAGCGGTCTGCAAAACAACGAAGACCAAAGGCAGCATCTGCTTCGCCTTCAACGACTGACAGCGCAGCATCTGTTTCACTACGAGCCACACGGACACAATTGAGTGCTGAAAAAGTCACCCCATGTTCGGTCAGATGCCTCTCAAACAATAATTGCGCCGCTGCTGCTGGCTGCCGAGCAATCAAACGCTTACCTGGAAGATCGGATATCTGACGGATGCCCGCGCCTGGGCGAATAATCAGACCTCGATCCCTCTTGGCCCAATGCACGAGCACCGACGGAGATTGCTGTAAATATGGGCTTGTCACTTCGGTATTCCAATCTTTTAAGTCAGCGTTATCGAGATGCATCCCACAGACGATACCTTCTCGGTTTCGAAATCGCTCGAATCCATCCATCGATCCATTCAGTGAAGTTGGCAAACCACAACCAGAGGCGCTGATTGCCCACTCAAAGACCGGATCATGAGATCCCAGAATGACCGATGGACGCTCCGAGTTCGCAGTCAAGGATGCGCCTTTATGTTGAATCCACTGATGAATTTCGGTCTGTGGGAATAACAGCTTCCCAGTCGCTTTTACACACGGGATTTCTCCGCGGGAGGCCAGATCGTAAACCTTGCGTTCTTTAAGCCTCAGTAAATGCGCAACTTCTTTGGTGGTCAAAAATTCAGACACTGAGTGGGACTCTTGTTCATCCGTTGAGATTGAAGCATACACCAGAGGATCAAAAGACATTAACGAGTTTGGAATCGTTGGACCCGGTCGATGAGAAGGTCCACACTCACAGCAAAGTTCACACCAGCATCGATATCCGCGTCTTTCGTGAATATTGCGGCAATCATTCCGATCAACTGCCCTTTGGCATTCACCAAGGCACCCCCCGATGAACCCGGGTTGATGGCTGCATCGGTCTGAATGAAATCCTCGATCCTATTCAGTCCAATCCCCTGTCGGTTCGGACCTGCGATGACACCACAACTCATGCTGACTCCTAAGCCAAATGGATTTCCGAGTGCGCATACATGCTCCCCCGGTAAGGTCGATTGCTTAGACAGAGTCAGCGCGGGCAAAGCATCTCTGACTTCTAGCAGTGCAACGTCAGTGCCCTCGTCAACCCAGACGACTTTTGCCGGTTGGGATAGACGGTCGGATGGTTTGATCACGATATCTGTCGCACGGTTGACTACGTGTGCTGAGGTCAGGATCCAACGTGATTCGTCACGAGCGTCAAGCCCGATGACAACCCCACTGCCCTCTGGCGCAACCCCTGAAGGCGCCCCGAAGCCGGGCTTCTCATAACCGGGCCAGGTCGGCAAGACTGAAACAACCGATGCATGAGCCATCTCCCAAGTCCTAGGCCCGTGATCTGAGCGAGCATCAACGGCACCAAGGAGGCATAATGCTGCGATCAGCGGTTTCATTGAGGCTCGGTCGCCCGCTTGAGATAGCTAATGAGGTCGGCTCGATCCTGTTCGCCTTTGATCCGTTGGACAGGCATTTTTGAGCCTGGAGTCACAACATCCGGACCTTCTTTAAAGAGTAAGTCGATGGTGTCTTCATCCCAAACGAGTTCCATATCTAGCAACTCTTGAGAGTATGGGTAGTCTTCAACAGCACCAACTTTTCGTCCAAAGACGCCGTATAACGTCGGACCCGCGCGCCGCTTGCTGGAGGGCGTTAAGGTATGACAGACACTACATTTTCGCGCGAACTGCTTTTGTCCATTATCAATCGGTTCATCCGGATGGAACCGGCGATCTCTATCAGCGAGCGGATGGGGCACGATGAAGTCACCCAAGTTGATTTTCGTGATCCAATCGTCCAAGCCAGCGAAGTAAAGGGATTCTGCATTCTCTCCTAATTGCATCGCCCAAATCGGTCCTTTAACCGCGTAAAAGTCATGCTGGATTTCACCAACCAACGCATCAGCGATGACGACTCGACCTTCGGCTGTACCAAACGCCATTTTTTCTGATTGCGGCTCGATCGCTATGGCGAGAACCGGTGGTCCACCTACCCAAAGATCGATTGCAGGACCCGACTCGTCGAGGCTGACGCTCTTCATCACACCGTTGGAACCACCATATGCAAGTACATTTAATTCGGGGCTCAAAGCCATAACGTTGACCCCGAATCCATTTCTAATAATGCTGCGAACGTACTCTCCGGTGTCTAAATTCCACAGCCGTATATGCCCATCTCCACCAGCGGAATAGAGGCGTGGTTGGGTCGGATGGAATTCAGCGGCATTTACAGGCCCTTGATGACCTTGAAAAAAACGAATTGACTGCCGATTCGGAACGTCCCAAAGCCCAACACGCCGATCCCAACTGGAAGATGCCAACCGAGTACTGTCGGCATTGAATGTGAGATGGATCACTTTCGCTGTATGACCGATCAAAGGGACCGGTTTCGGCGAGGCAGTGGAATCTTTGATCTCACTGACTGACCAGAGGAGTACTTGGTTATCGTCGCCCGCAGTTGCGAGCCACTGACCGTCAGGAGAGAACGCAGCGGTATTCACCGCCGCGTTATGACCAATGAGTTGCTTCAACTCCTGCATAGTCGTCGAGTCCCAGACGACCGCGGTATAGTCAAAGCTGGTGCTGACTAACAGGTCCAGTTTTGAGGAGTACGCGAGGCCTTTGATTGGACCGCCATGTGCCGTGTAGCGATCGAACGCAAAGGACACATTCAACGATGCTGACACAACTGTAATAAGCAGAATAACAAAACGCATACTGATCTCCAGGCTCAGCCTCTGTCATCCCTAGGTTCTGCCAGCCATCCTGATAAAAAATTCGAAAGGCGGGTTGTCTGATTGCAGCGAGACAAGCTCATGACCGACCAAGGTGCAGTAGGAGGGCACATCTTTGAGGGTCGTCGGGTCGCTCGTGATCAATCGGACTAGAGAGCCTGGCGGCAAAGGCTCAATCCGTTTTTTTAACTTCAGTACTGGTAGCGGACACCGGAGACCGACCACGTCGATCTCCAATTCCACATGGTCTCGGTCAGTCAAGCCGAACTGACGGTGCTGATTGGACTTCTTCGGATGAGAATCCCATTTCGCTCAAAACGAAATATGCACCGAAAGAGGCTGCTATTGTGAACGCGAATGCTGCCAGCATTGTTTTCATCGCACATCCCCTGCTTGACCAATTGGCGCGCCTTTCGCTTGCTCCTCTTCAACCCACAGATCGTGGTGCTGTCGTGCCCACTCAAGATCAACTTGGCCATCACCCATCGCGTCGAATGCACCTTCCATCCCAACACTACCAATATAAATATGGGCAACAATCGCAATGATCATTGTTGTCGCAACAATCGCATGCCAAAGATGGGCGAGTTGCATCTCCTCATGAGGCAGAAGCTCCGTAGGTAGTCCCATCGCTGGCAGTACTGTATTGATCATAGCGAACGTCTTGGCGAACATCGGCATCTCGAATGGGAATAGCAACGACAATCCCGACATTGAGACAGACGTACCGAGCACGATTGTCATCCAAAAAATGAGTTTCTGGCCACCGTTGAATTTCCTTGCAGACGGATGGCCATTGCCGATGATTCCGCCCCCTTTCGCAAACCAAACGAGATCAAGCTTGCTCGGGATATTGTGTGCGACCCACATGACAAAGATGGCAACCAACGAGGCCATAAACACCCAAGCGATATTGTTGTGGACCCAGATCGAAAAATTTGCAATTGCAGCATTCGCCTCATGTCCAAAGATTGGAATGATGACCGACCGCCCAAAGAGTAACAGAAGCCCCGTGCATGCCAGCATGATGAATGAGCCAGCCAGGCACCAATGACCAAATCGCTCAAAAGATTTAAACCGCTCAATGGTCTGACCAGAAGGACCACCCTCAATGGTCATCCGCCCACGGGTAAAATAAAACGCTGCTAAAGCGATGATAATCCCGCCGATTCCATAACCAGCGAACGCGCGCACATTACCCTCTCGAGTGAGAAGCCAAGACATGCCGCCATCTTGTACTAAAATTTCTGACGCATGGCTGTTGTTCGAGACTTTGATATCGGACTCAGCGTAGCGAATGCCACGGTAGATATCAGAGCTTGAGAATCCTCCGAGCGTGCCCAAGCTGTTACTAGCAGGCTGCGCATTGTCAGAGCTCCCTAAATTGTCACGACGAAATGACTCGTCGACTTCTAATCCTTTTTGGCGCGCAAGAATATCATCAAGTGTTTGCGCTCCGCCTGTCGATGCACGTTGCTTCTCGTCTTCAGAGTAGGCAGGAGTCACTGCAAACGTCAAAAGTGCGATCAAGCCTGCACCTATTATTTTCAAATTCATGACGACCTCAGGAATCGTTGTTAGGTTGATAAAACAGAAAGGCGGGGCGAACCCCGCCTGTCCGTTAGGCTGTTAGCCGCCTTTTTTCTCGTAGGCAGTTCCCCAGCCCCAGGCTCCTGAACCGAAGCCACGAGTGACAACGCGTTCGCGATAAATCGCTGCCACGTCATCACCGTCACCGGCCAAGAGAGCCTTAGTCGCGCACTGTTCAGCACACGCTGGCAGTTTTCCTTCAGCAATCCGGTTACTTCCGTACTTCTGGAATTCTGCCTGCGAGTTGTCCTCTTCAGGACCACCGGCACAGAAAGTGCACTTATCCATCTTGCCTCGTGACCCAAAGTTACCCGCTTGTGGGAACTGCGGCGCACCGAATGGACATGCATAGAAACAATATCCACAACCGATACACAGGTCTTTTGAGTGCAACACGATCCCGTCATCTGTTTGGTAAAAACAGTCGACCGGACAGACCGCCATACAAGGCGCATCTGAGCAGTGCATACAAGCCACAGAGATCGACCGCTCACCGGGCTTACCATCATTAATGGTAACCACACGACGACGGTTAATACCCCAAGGCACTTCGTTTTCGTTCTTACATGCTGTTACACAAGCGTTGCATTCAATGCAGCGCTCGGCGTCACATAGGAACTTGGCTCTCGCCTTTCCACCTAATGACATTTTCTATCCTCCTTACGCTGGCATGATCCGACATAACGTACACTTGGTTTCCTGCATTTGGGTCACCGAGTCATAACCATATGTCCCTACTGTGTTAGCAGATTCCCCAAGCACATACGGATCAGCTCCGTCTGGGTACTTGGCCCGCAAGTCTTCACCTTGCAACATTCCGCCGAAGTGGAACGGCATAAATGCCACACCCACACCCACACGCTCTGTCACCATGGTTTGAACTTTGACTTTACCGCCCTCCGGTCCTTCGACCCAGACCATATCGCCGTCACGAATACCAAGGTTATTGGCATCACGGGGATTCACTTCGACGAACATTTCCTGCTGAAGTTCAGCAAGCCATGGATTCGACCGAGTTTCGTCACCACCACCTTCGTATTCAACAAGTCGACCTGACGTCAGGATGATCGGAAAATCCTTCGAGAAGTCGTTTTTCTGAATCGACTCATACAATGTAGGTAGTCGGAAAGCAAAACGGTCTTTGTAGGTTGGATAATCCTTCACGAGATCGCGACGGTTGGTATAAAGCGGCTCACGATGCAACGGAACTGGATCTGGGAAGTTCCAAACCACTGTACGTGCTTTCGCATTACCAAATGGTGCGCACTCGTGCTTGATTGCAACCCGTTGGATACCACCTGAAAGGTCAGTCTTCCAGTTTGTCTTCGCACCAGCGACTTTTTCAATTGCTGCACGCTCGTCGGCGGTCAAATCTTTATCCCAGCCCAAATCCATCAGCATTTGCATGGTGAATTCCGGATAGCCATCTTTGATCTCAGAGCCTTGAGAGTAAACGCCTTCGGCAAGCAGGTTTTCACCATCTCTTTCAACACCGAAACGTGCACGGAATGTCAAACCACCTTTCGAAACGGGCTTCGACATATCATAGAGGTTTGGCGTTCCTGGATGCTTCATCTCTGCGGTGCCCCAAGCCGGCCACGGCATACCATAGTAGTCACCATCACATGGACCACCAATTGCTTGCAATGTGGTTTTGTCGAAGGTGTGTTGGTTAGCCATGTGTGCTCGGATACGCTCTGGCGATTGGCCTGTGTAGCCAATAGTCCACATACCGCTATTGAACTCACGCGTGATATCTTCAATCAAAGGCTCATCGCCATTGACCTTGATGTTACGGAACAGACGGTCTGAGAACCCAAACTTATCTGCGAATAACTTCATAATCACGTGATCAGGCTTTGACTCAAACAGTGGATCAATCACTTTTTCACGCCACTGAATTGAGCGGTTCGAAGCGGTCACTGATCCATAAGTCTCAAACTGCGTCGTCGTTGGAAGGAGATACACTCCGTCTTGACGATCATGAAGAACTGCAGACACTGTTGGATGTGGATCAACCACAACTAAGAGATCCAATTTCTCCATCGCTGTCTTCATATCGAGCTGACGTGTTTGCGAGTTTGGAGCATGCCCCCAAAGAACCATAGCCCGAGTGTTATTTGGCTGCCCGAGGTTTTCTTTCGCTTCCAAAATCCCGTCAATCCAACGAGATACAGGGATACCTGTCTCGTTCATCATCGCCTTGGGCTTGCCATCTTTGGTTGTCATTGTCGCAAAGCGACCTTTCAACCAATCGAGGTCCTCATCCCAGACACGAGCCCAATGAGCCCAAGAACCGGGTTTCAAGCCATAGTAACCTGGCAGGGTGTTCGCAAGAACGCCCAAGTCAGTTGCACCCTGGACATTACAGTGTCCGCGGAAGATATTGGTACCACCGCCAGACGTACCCATGTTACCGAGCGCCAACTGCAGGATACAATACGCACGCGTATTGTTGTTCCCGTTCGTGTGCTGCGTACCACCCATACACCAAATCACAGTACCTGGACGGTTATTCGCCATCGTTCTGGCGACTCGCTCAAGTTGTGACCCTGGAGTTCCAGTCACACGCTCCACTTCGTCCGGAGTCCACTTGGCAACTTCAGTTTTGATGTCATCCATGCCCCAAACGCGAGTACGAATGAACTCTTTGTCTTCCCAGCCATTTTCAAAAATGTGCCACAGAATGCCCCAAATCAGAGCAACATCAGTGCCTGGGCGGAAACGCACATACTCATCCGCATGAGCAGCGGTCCGAGTAAACCGTGGATCGCAAACGATGACAGGAGCATTGTTCTGCTCTTTCGCCTTCATGATGTGCATCAAAGACACAGGATGCGCCTCTGCTGGGTTACCACCAATTAAGAAAATCGCTTTTGAATTATGGATATCGTTGTACGAGTTAGTCATCGCACCGTAGCCCCAGGTATTCGCAACACCAGCTACAGTGGTTGAGTGACAGATACGCGCTTGGTGGTCAACGTTGTTCGTTCCCCAATAAGCAGCGAACTTACGATACAAATAAGACTGCTCATTATTTGTCTTCGCAGAACCCAACCAATACACACTGTCTGGACCGCTCTCGTCACGAATCTTGAGCATCTGGTCACCAATCTCGTTGATCGCCTGCTCCCAGGAAACCCGAGTGTAGGTACCATTAACCAACTTCATTGGATACTTCAGACGGCGCTCACCATGACCTAATTCGCGGACCGCTGAACCTTTCGCACAATGTGAGCCGAGGTTAAATGGAGAATCCCAACCGGGCTCCTGTCCAACCCAAACGCCATCTCGCACCTCTGCTTGGACCGTACAGCCCACAGAACAATGCGTACAAACGCTTTTCTTAATTTCAGTTTTCGCATCACTCGAGGCTGAAGCTGCCGCTTCAACCGAACGTGGCGTCATTGAAAACGCAGCCAAACCACCCACAGCCAAACCAGTCGAACGCAAAAATGTCCGTCGATCCATCTTGTGAGAGGCTACGTTTTTCAGTAAGGACGACACTTGGGAGCCTACTGCTACCCCACTCGCCTTTTTCCTTAACATGAAAATCCTCCTCAGGATTTTGGTGAATAACTCATCAGGGCCAATTGCAACCTGAGGTTATTCGTTATTATTAGAACCGTGTTGTTCCGAGATACTTCTTGTAATGGTCATTCTTTCGAAGACCACTAGTCTGACGAATCTCAACTTCTGAACTTGCGAACACCTGCGTTCCCACTGTTGCAGCAACCGCTGCAACCGGTACACCAGTTGTCACAAGTTTCAAAAAGCCACGGCGCCCTGCCTGTGTTGTTTTCTGTTCACTCATGAACATCTCCTTGTTGTGCTTTCACACTTTTTGCCTTGCGGCCTACTCGATACGGAAAGATTCCTGCTCAATCTCCACAAATAGTCGGCCTAGGGAGCCGACAGGAGCATAAAGCAGTGCATTTTCCGCTTTTTCGAGATCGCTGAAACAATGCGATGCCCAAGGGGCAATGTGCGCATTGAAGAATTCTTTTTGGACCTGCAGAGGCATTGGGTGCCCGAAAGCACCCGTAATCATTCCCGCCATCATTTCGCACAACGCACCTAAATGATCTTCTGGCTCGGAAACCCCTTGCTTGCGTTGCATCCCAAGCCCACGCATCTTGGCGCGCAAATCGGCCAACGGCTTTTCATGCAAAAATCCAGTGAGGTAGTAGCTGGCATAAGGCAAAACTTCACCGCGACCCACACCGATAAAGAGAACGTTAAACTCACGTTCGGCCGACGCAGGGTTCATTGATTTCGCGATCTGGGAAATTGTATCAACGGCTGATCCAACGTCTCCTTCGCCACCTTTCAGGGCGGCTAACTGCGAGAGAGTTGTTTCGTCAGGGACTTGAAGTAACAAATTCCCAATGAGGGAATATAAAGACGCTCTCACCTGATCCTCAGGCGCGACGGGAGGTGTACTCATTTCAACTGTTGCATCAACGGTCATTGTTATTTTCACTCAGCCTTCTTGTCGAGCGGCCTATCCTAGGCGATTTTTTATCCGCGTCACTCGAATATACCCTTTTTTTTTGGTTTGACAACATTGTTAACGAAACGCCATGCGCTGAGGCTTGGGTAAAACCGTATCAACCGGTTCTTCGTCCTGATCAAGCGGTGTCTTTAAATCCTCAGAATCTGCAGCAGGCTCAGAAATGAACATTGAATTTTCATCGAGGGGTGGTGCCTCAAGCCGTTTCCGGTCAGAGATACTTTGATCAACTGCCGTTATCGATTCTGCTTCCTGGGCCTGACTCTCATCTTCGGCCAGGGATTCGAGCGCATCAAGTGCTTGTGTCGCGTAGCCTTTACCTACCTGGTAGATGGTCTCCATATTCTCGATGATCATCGCGGCATCTGTGTAGTCGTCCCAGTACTCATCCAGTCCGTCAAGATTGGCAAGCACCGGGTTTGTTTTCCAAAAAGCACGAAGCGCACGTGCGCGAATCCGCTCTGGCACACGTCCACTCATGAACTTTTCGACCGTGTCACCAAGCGTTAACGTCTCTGGGTCTGGTAGTTCAAGAATGCTTAAAATCTCATCATCAGACTTGCCCTCAAATTCGTCAGCCGGCTCTTCGGCTTGCTCCACACCAGCTCTCGATGACTCTGGCTCATCCTGTTCTGCACTCAACTTCCTGTCCGACCAACGAGATAAGAACCCTTTGTCTTCGCTCAATGCTTTTTCCTCCTCCGTAACGATGCAGGCGATAAATACACATCGCTGCCTTGACTGACACGAGGATCACCAATCCCTTCGTCGACTTGATCCACATTTAAGCGGTCACGTTTTCGCTTCTTAAACGGCTCCTCCACAAAATGATGGTCGACGAATTGTTGCGCCCAACTGATCACCACTGGGGGAATGGGCACGGGCTCAACCAAGCTGAAGCCGCTATCCAACAAATCTTGTGCCTCATAAGGCGACAGAGTCACGTCAGACACACCCCATCCTCCGGGGCTTTCCCCTGACTCATCCTCATCCATAATGACAAAGGCTGACGGAATATCCATCGACAAGGCGACTCGATAGGCTTCGACATCGGAGCGATACAAGTCTAATGACAAGGTCCGCGCGTGGAATAAGGTGGTGTCACCCTCAGTTCGCAGCTCAGCCCAATGCGCTATCTCAGCACCGGGGATCAAGCCCGATGGCCTCCAGATCTCCGTTGCCCAGCGAGTGACACCGGGGGACCGACTCACGACGATTCCCATCGGCATGGAAATCATGCGGGCCGCAAATAAGTCAGATTGATCAATCGGCTGGTCTGATTCGCTCACAGATTTTTCACCTTAGGGTCTTCTTTATTAGGAATTTCGCCCTCACTAACGATAGTCTATGGTGATATCAGATGAAAAAAATAGTCTCTCATATGAAAACAGATAAAACGCTGGTTCTTTGCAGCTGCGATCACAGCATCAAATACAACTCCGAAGCATTTAAAGCTGGAGGGTTTGATGACGTCATTACGACTGACCAACTCTGCGGTCAGGATATGGACGTCGCAGTCGCAGCACTGACACAACGCGACCAAGTCGTGTTTGCTTGTGAGCAACAAGCGCGCACATTCGAACAACTCACCGAAGAACTGCACGCAGAAAACGCACTGCAAGCATCGCTCGACCTAATTGACCTTCGGGACCGCGCCGGCTGGACGGGGCCTGATGAAAAAATAAAACAGGTCGAAGCCAAACAACTGGCTTTGTTGGCTGACGCAACCCTTGATCGCCCAGGTACGAAAGTGAGAGAGGTTGCCTCGAACGGCACCTGTCTCATCATCGCGAACGATGCATCCGTCCTATCATTTGCAGAAACGCTGGGTGAGGAGTTGGCGGTGACCTGTGTGCTCGAGCAAGCACCCGAAACAATCCAACCCTCAGCACACTACGATCTTGCGGTCGGTCATATTCAGTCCATCTCAGGGGGGCTCGGCGCATTCGAGGTGGTCTTCAATCAATTTTCAACATTAGTCGCGACCGGACGTGGGGCGAGCCAATTTACCACTCCGCGGGACGCGGCCAGTTCGACTTGCGATATCGTCATCGATTTAGTCTCTGACGAATCATTGCTTGCCGCCGAATCAACCCGCAACGGCTATCTACGAGAACCTGCACCCGATGCGATCCGCCTCAGCACCCTTGGCGCGCAAGCGAAAGCCCTTGTCGGCACCTTTGAGAAGCCCCTCTATGTGAAATATGAAGGATCGATGTGTGCCCACTCTCGATCACGGAAGACCGGGTGTACACGATGCATCGATACCTGTGGTGCAAAAGCAATTCGATCCAATGGTGACGGAATTTACATCGACCCCGACATGTGTGGAGGTTGTGGAGGATGCGCATCAGTCTGCCCGACAGGTGCGATTGTCTATGATGACCCACCATTCGAGTTTTTGGTCAAGCGGCTAAAAACACTGGTTCAGACATTTATGGCTCATGCAGAGATTCCTCCTCGCGTTCTCTTTATTGATCGGACCTTTGGACGTCAATTAATTTCTGATGCCGCTCGATTCAGTCAAGGACTCCCCGCTGATGTCATTCCCTACGAGGTCGACAATGTTGAGCTCATTGGCCATGCGGAATTGCTGGCAACACTTGCCGCTGGTGGTAGCGAAGCTTTGATTTTAAAGTCACCTCGAACAGCGAAAACCGCGATTACGAATCAGTCTGGTCTGACGCATCGGTTGTTGAGTCCAACACGTGTGGATCTAGCTCGCGTGCGCATCCTTGACGTCAGTGACATTGAGTCATTGGAATCTGCGCTCTACGGGACACGCATGCCAGCCTTCAAACATGATGAGGTGGCTTTACTCGGTGGTCGTCGCGAGGTTGCCAAGCGCGTCATCGCCGCCTTCCTTGAACACGATGGTGAACAAGCAATCTCGGTCGCACTCGAGGCCGGCGATCCCTACGGAGCAATTGAAGTTGATTCCGATAAGTGCACGTTGTGTTTGGCCTGTGTCTCGCAATGCCCGACAGGGGCCCTCAATGATCGATCCGATCGGCCAGAAATTAATCTGGTTGAAAATGCTTGCGTGCAGTGTGGACTTTGCGCCAATACTTGCCCAGAGCAAGCCATCACATTGAAACCGCAGCTCAGCTTTGGGAAGCAGACCCTTGAGCAGGTATCGCTACATGGAGAAGATCCATTTGAATGCATTGAATGCGGTCGCCCATTCGGCGTGAAATCGACCATTGAGCGGATTATCGAAAAGCTCGATGGAAACCACTGGATGTACACCAATTCAGACAACACCAAACTGGTCAAAATGTGTGATGACTGCCGCATCAATGCTCAATATCACGATGAAAATGCGCCATTACGCGGACCCGATCGTCCGCGCGTTCGCACCACCGATGACTACCTCGACAGTTAAGGATTAAATTGAAGAGGTTGACCCAAGTCGAGCGGCGTCAGTGTATGAACAAAAGCGACGATGTCATTAATATCAGTCATCTCAAGATCGATCGGCGCAATGGTGATGAGTTCTCGATTTTTTTCGATCCCCGAGCCATTCACCGAAATCAACGCCTTATGCGGCGAAACCGTATAAAAGGTGGAAAATCGCAGGAACCAATCATCAAACGACCGCATCGCATGAAACGATGGAGCATTGCCAATCCCGGAATACTTATCAGCACGGTCCACCTTATGGCAGCGTCTGCAGTGACTCACAGACAACTTCTGGCCATGACCAGGATCGCCAACAATTGTGACCTGAACCGGCGCTTCTTCGACCGCGGCCACCGGGAAAGCAATCTGAGCTCCATCTTGTCGAAAATCGGCAATCGCTGCACGGCCGGGGTCGCTCAACAGCCAGTCAACAAATCCCAAGTAATCGGGATCATTCGATGTCGTCCCGCTTACCTCAACGTACACCGTCTCTCCGGATGCCAAAGTAAAAACGGCGACACCGTGTTCGGATCTTTGAGTCACAAGCTGCAAGTCACCTGCGCTTTCGACTCGGTCAAACCGAATGCGAGTTTTCAAGGAAAATCGGGGTACGATGTACTGAATCAAGTTCGCCGGTACGGCGCGATCGTGAGACAAACTCAGCGCATAGGCCTGAGGCTGGCTGATGAGCAGTGCGCTCAACCAAGATCCCATCAGAAGTTTTATTGTTTTTCTAATCAATTGACACCACCTCGTAACATTGAGACAAGTCATTGCAATCATGACATAGGAGATCGCTATGAGCGAAGATAACTTCAATTTATCCATGCGTAAGTTTCTCAAATCCGTCGGAGTCACTTCACAACAGAAGATCGAAGATGCGGTTCGTGCCATCGAATCCAATTCTGACTTAACAAGTCTCGATTTGACGGTCACACTGCGCTGTGACGAGATCGGCCTGAACCATGAAGTGAAAGGTACAGTCGAGCTTCCATAACAAAAAACAGGACATTGAAGTGAGTAATCCCGAATTCAAAGATGCAGGCGTGATTGCGACCGATGGCGGCGGACAAGCACCAAAAAAAGAAGCTCAGCCACCACTTGAAGTCAAAGGCGTCAAGCACATCGTGGCCGTCGCTTCAGGAAAAGGCGGCGTCGGCAAATCGACCGTTTCTGCCAATTTGGCTGTGGCACTTGCCATGCGTGGCCTAAAAGTGGGTCTGCTGGATGCCGACGTTTACGGGCCTAGCCAACCACGAATGCTTGGTGTCAGCGGGCGCCCTTCGAGCCCAGATGGACAAACCATCCTTCCGCTAAGGAACCATGGCGTGACTGTGATGTCACTCGGATTGATGATGCCAGACGACGAAGCATTGATCTGGCGTGGACCTATGCTGATGGGTGCGTTGCAGCAGATGCTCGGTCAGGTGCAGTGGGGACAACTCGATGTCCTACTGGTGGACTTACCGCCAGGGACAGGCGACGTGCAGATGACGCTCAGTCAGAAAGTAAACGTCACCGGTGCAGTGATCGTTTCGACTCCACAAGATATTGCCCTTTTAGACGCGAGAAAAGGGATTGATATGTTCAAACGTATGAACGTCCCATTACTCGGATTTGTGGAAAATATGGCCTCTTTTATCTGCGATGGATGTCAGAAAGAACATCATCCATTTGGTCATGGCGGCGCCAAAGCTGAGGCTGAAAAACAAGGGATTCCTTTCTTAGGCGAAATCCCTCTCGATCTGAATATTCGCATTGCTTCTGATGGTGGCGTTCCCATGGTCGTCTCAAAGCCGTCGAGTCCGCAAGCCAAAGCGTTTCTCGATATTGCCGATTTATTGATCGCAAGTGAGGTCCTGAATTGATTTTCGGTGATGTGATTACAGACCCCACCTTCCCTCCGCTACTCAGTGGAGAAAAAGTCTCTCGGGATGTCGACCCCTTTATTAAGGCAGTTGGTGCATCGATGATGGGCTGTGACCCTGGAACCGTGTTTTACGCAGAAGATACCAACACATTATGCGCAGCGATCACGCTTGCCCCAGAGGTGCCTTTGAAAGAGAGTGTATCAGTCATACATGCGGTAATGCTCTCGCTCGCCGACAGCCTTGGCGCATTGGGTCCACCGGAACTCGCTGTGCATTTTGTGTGGCCAAGTCAGCTGAAGATCAACGCGGCTCGGTGTGGTGAACTTCAGTTCAAAGCATCCACCACACAACCCGATGAGATCCCTGAGTGGCTAGTCATCGGGTTAAGGGTACCTTTCGTTCGACCGGAGTCATTGGAAGCTGGCTCTGATCCGTCACAAACTTGGCTGTATGAGGAAGGGTGCATCGAACTGACAGTGCCACAAATCATTGAGAGCTGGTCAAGGCATACATTGGTCTGGTTAAACACCTTTGAAGATGCAGGCTATCAAGCGATCCAAGATCACTGGCGAGCCAAATGTGACTCCATCGGCTCAGACATCACCTACCCAGCCGAGGGCACATTTGTTGGCACCGATGGACAAGGAAGTCTCTTACTGAAACGTGATGGGTTAACGAGCATCCATCACCTGATCGATGAGATGACACCATGAAACTCGCACGTACAATTCGACTTGATGAATCTGATGACAACGTTTTTGATCATCCAGCCAATGCTGGCGAATGGGCAATTAGCGGCGGTTTTGAGTTCTCCAACTGGAGTGAAGAGAATTTAAATGGCAAACCCAGACAAGCGTTTTCTAACGGTTGGCTATCGCTGGAATCTTTTGGGCGAGCCACCTTTGTGGCGATTACGTCAATCACCGAATCCGAATATGAGCAGTTGATTCAGCAGTTAGCGGCACACTTTGTGGACCACTATGGCGCGCCCGACATGGACGCCGCTCTACCAGTGGCAAAAGAAGAATTGGATCACATGCAGAGTATGTGCGAAGACCATGATGACAATACTCTGTTAATGGTCAGCCGAACGCTCAACGACACCGGTGTTCATGAATCGTTTCGATTCAATCATCCGCAAAGTGCATCCCTTGACGCCTTTGCGGTTCACGGATCTGTTGATTGAGACGGCCTTAGGAATTCTGCATAAGGGATGTATCGAACCACCGTGCCCGGTTCGATCATCTCCTCTTCGAAACCAATTTCCACCAATCCATCCGACCAACTGATACTCGAGATCCGCCCAGATCCTTCCGATGGAAACACTTCAACTTGCCCATCGGCATTAAGGCGAGCTCGTAAATACTCAGAGCGACCGTGTCGCTTCTTTTTGGTGAAAGCAGCCACAACCTGATAACCACAAGGCTCTCGCCAAAGACCACCGGCCAACACTTCCATTGCCGGACGACCAAAAACCATCGTACATACCCAGGCTGCAACCGGATTCCCTGGAAGACCAATGACCGGCGTCTCACTCCAAACCCCCAATGCCAATGGGCGACCTGGCTTCAATGCAATTCGCCAACTGGTCAGCTGCCCCTCTGCTTTTAAGATTGCGGAAATATGATCTTCGTCGCCGGCAGACGCACCACCCGATGTGATGATGAGATCGCACAATTGCGCACCTTGATTCAAGATATCTCGAACGGTGGCCCGCGAATCCTCAACCAAACCAAGGTCAACCGCTTCAAATCCAAGATCTCGAATCATCGACAACAGCATCAACCGATTGGCATCATAGATTTGCCAATCATCAGCAGTCTGCCCAGGCATCCTCAGCTCATCGCCAGTAGACAACACTCCCACCCGTAATCGTGAATAGACGGTGACTTCGGCCACACCAGCTGACGCTAACAACGAGAGATCCGTTGATGTCAGACGCCGGCCGGCCTGGAAAATGGGAGTCCCAAGAATGACATCTTCACCCGCCTCACGGGTATTTGACCACTGTTTCAATGGGCCATTAAATGCAATCCGGTTGGGCTCAATGGTGCAGTCTTCCTCCAGCACAACCGTGTCCACACCCTCAGGTAGAATGGCTCCTGTCAGAATCCGGCAAGCCTGCCCTGGCTTGACTCGCCCTTGAAATGGTACTCCCGCTGCGGCACGCCCCTCGCACAAATCCATAATTTGGGGACCTTCAGCGATGGGCCCTGCAAAGCCGTAACCATCAACCGCTGAATTTGATCCAGGTGGGTTGGACCGAACGGCGCTAATATCACTCGACAGTATCCGATCACAGGCCTCTTCAACGGCGACCAATTGCCCTGAACTCACGACCACCGAGAGCGCTTGCCGAAGTAGCGACTTCGCCTCCGCAACAGGTGTCCAATCCACCCCAGGGGGTAATGCAAAACAATCATTTCGGAGTGGTGGCGGCTGGATTTCAGGCATGGGAGTGTTTCCAAATAAAGTCAGCGATCGACAGGATATCGTTGAGATCGAACACTGGAATATCAAGCCCCGAGACGTCGCAGTCAGCGGCGACCGCAAGGATGCTGTCATCTGATTGTGCAAGTAAATCCATGGCGCGCTCTTGCCGATGCACTTCCAGTTTAGGGATCGGCGTTTTCTTAAAGCCTTCAACTAACACCAAATCGCAGGGAGACATCCGCACGAGCAAGTCAGCGAGCTCAAACTCAGGTTGGTCACGATACTCATGCATTAACGCAAACCGTGAACCACCAGCCAACATGACCTCATGTGCCCCTGCCAAACGGTGCCGATAGCTATCTGTCCCTGACCGATCAAGGTCAACATTATGGTGGGTATGCTTCACCATCGAGACTCGCAACCCGCGGGCAGAGAATTCTGCAACAAGGCGCTCAGTCAACGTCGTCTTCCCAGAATTTTTCCAGCCGACCACCCCAAATACTGGTGTTTCCATCAACGAATCTCCTGTTGTGCAATCACCAAATCCTCAGGGGTGTTGACGTTGTAAAATGGATCCAGTTCCGACGAGGGATGTTCGAATCGGACATCCGTACCACCCACTGAATCGGTCCACATCACAATTTTGCGGACACCCTCAGTGAGCGCTTGTCGCAGATCGTCAATCAGCGAGGGATGCCAAAGTCCGAAGGTGGGATGGCGCATCCATTTCGATTTGTCGTGATCAAAGCTTGAAGCCAGGACGACAGGCGCTTGTTTCGATGTCGCCTTCAATCGCGCCTGATCGACAAAATTCTGAGGGAAAAATGGGGTATCTGCAGCCACAGAAGCAACCCAATCGTAATCGTGCTCACCTGCATACTCCAAGGCTGCCAAAACGCCTGCAAGTGGCCCGAGATAACCTTCCATTGAATCTTGAATACAAGGTAGGTCAAAACGACGAAAGCGATCAGGATCTCCATTAGCATTGATCACCATGGCATCCACCTGAGGTTCAAGACGGCCGAGGACCTCGTCTAAGATCGCCCGCTGGCCAAGTGGTAACAATCCCTTGTCGGCGCCACCCATGCGGGTGGCAAGTCCACCGGCGAGAACCACACCCAGAATCCGCTCATTCATCAGAAGCACTCTTTCGCCGGTGTTTCTTATCCTCTTCAGGGACCGAGTCAGGATCTGTATCAAACACCAAGCGGTCTTCGCCACTTAAACAGACAAATTTACGACCTCGCATGCGACCAATCAGCGTCAAACCGATCTGCTTTGCGATATCGACACCCCAAGCAGTGAAACCGGACCGGCTGACCAGCACAGGGATTCCCATGAGTGCCGTTTTAATCACCATCTCCGACGTCAAGCGTCCGGTGGTGTACATGATTTTGTGATCAGGTGTCACTTGCTCCAGATGCATCCAACCCGAGATTTTATCAACCGCATTGTGCCGGCCAACATCTTCCATATAAATCAACGGTTGATCCTTTTCACACAAGACCGTACCGTGAATCGCTCCCGTTTCGAGATACAAACTCGGCGTACGATTGATCAAATGTGACAGTCGATAGATCCAAGAAGTGTGGACTGGTGTGGCAGCCAGAGAGACTTGATCAACTCCTTCCATCATATCGCCAAAGACGGTCCCAACCGCGCAACCTGACGTTCTGGTTTTCTTGCTAAGTTTCTCTTCATAGTTCGATTCGCGCTCAGTACGAACCACAACCACATCAAGCTCCTCGTCGTATTCAACCATTTCAATGACATCGTCCGGTTTCAGCATTCCCTGATTTTTTAAAAACCCCACTGCCAAATACTCTGGATAGTCACCAATCGTCATGGCCGTCACAATTTCCTGAGCATTGAGGTAGATCGTTAGGGGTCGTTCTTCAATCACTGATGTCTTCGTCGGTTGACCATGCTGGTCGACGCCTGTGATCACTCGGGATAAACGAGGGTCGCTCGGGTTTGGCTGAATCCGGTATGAACTGATGTCATCTAAAGTTGGCATGGGGCACTCATTGTTATGATTCGCAGACGTTGGGGTTTATCCTACTGCACTTCAAGCATTCCAACAGCAAAACTGAGTCATTTCACCGATCCATGAAATTTCCAACCAACACCTTAGCGATTGCCAATCTCTACGGACTTTTGAGTGCCATCAATGCATCAGTGGCTCCCATCGTGATCTCACTCGGCGGATTGGCTGGGGCCTATTTATTAGCCGATGACAAATCTCTCGCGACTCTGCCTGTCAGTGGTTTCAATGTCGGCGTCGCTCTGATGGCTGGCCCTGCATCGCTCTTCATGTATCGCATCGGCCGTCAACGCGGATTCATGGCTGGTTCTCTTCTTGGATTTGCCGGGATCATTCTGGCAGGTGTCGCCATTCTCGAGCACAGCTTTATCGGGTTATGTATCGGCCTTCTGCTCGCCGGAGGCGCCAATAGTTTCGTCCAGCAATATCGATTCGCAGCCTCAGATTATGTGGACGCCCCGTTAAAGTCACAAGCGATCTCGCGGGTGTTAATTGGTGGAATCGCAGCTGCCGTCATCGGCCCACAAATCGTCATGCACAACAAAGATCTCCTCTATCCCACACCCTTTGCTGGTGCATTCTTAAGTGGCGCAGGTCTTTTTCTCATTGGACTCTTTGTGATGACCTTGCTGCCACACCAGATTCCGGAAAAACAGAACATCCAACGGTCTGATGGACGAACCAAACAAGATTTCATCAAAGACCCGACCTTTATCACGGCCGTCTTATGCGGAACCAGTAGTTACGCTCTGATGGCCTTTGTCATGACAGCAGCCCCACTGGCAATGGTTGGATGTGGCTTTGATGTGTCTGAGGCTGCATTGGGTATCCAATGGCATGTCTTGGCGATGTTCGTCCCAAGTCTATTCACGGGTAAACTCATCAGCCGATTTGGTCAGCGCAAGATCATCGCCGCCGGCTTAATGATGTTGATGCTGTGCTCGGCAGTGGCGCTTGCCGGGATAACGCTCGAACATTTCTATCTCTCCCTCATTTTATTGGGACTCGGTTGGAATTTTGGTTTCATCGGATCCACTGCCTTGCTTACAGAAACATACAGAGCCCACGAAAAACACACCGCCCAAGGTTTGAATGACTCCATCCTTTTCGGATCGGTGGCCATTGGCAGTTTGAGTTCAGGCGTCGCCTATGAGTTGATAGGATGGGAATTCATGAACTGGATCGCATTCCCGGTTGGACTGGTTTGCCTCAGCGCTTTATTCTTCGTCAAACAACGACAATCATCTGAACTTCAGCTTTCAGCCTCAGGAACTGACGCATGAAATTGATTCTTTCCTTCGTGATCTCACTCGGACTCTTGTCGTCAACGTCAGCCAAGGCCAATGAAGCTGTCATCGAAGCGATGGGCGAATACCTCATGTTCCAGGAATACGAATCTGGCATCATCCTTCCCCAACAAATTGATCAATCCGTCTTTGAAGCGGTCACTTGGATTGATACCCGTGACAGCGAACAATTCGGCAAGCAAACAATCCCGGGAGCCATCCATATCGAGTGGCGCCAGGTCATCGAGCGCATAGACGAAATCCCAACCGATCGGAAAGTGATCATCTTCTGTAATACCGGTTCCCTATCCGCGCAAGCCGCCTTCGCACTTCGTGTTGCCGGTTTCGATAATGTGGTTGTGATGCAGAGCGGTTTCTTGGGCTGGCTAGACAACGCAGCCTACCATCCATCAGAACAATGAGCGCGCGATCGCATGATCCGTCGCGAGAACTGACTCCATGACACACAGCATCAATCACAGCAGTTCACATTTACCTAGCGAGGGGAGACCCTATGTTCTCGCCGTCTGGTTGAGCTTCTTTGTCGCTGGGCTATTGATCCCAAATGGCTATATGCCATCTGTGGCTCAGGATGGCTCTCTGCAATTCATTCTCTGCTCAGCGACAGGCGGTAGCTTGCCGTCAGATTCAACAGACCATGATTCCAATGATAACTGCCCATTTGCCTTGCTTCATGGAAGCGAAATGCAAAGCGCAGAGCTCGATCCTCTCGATGTTCGATCAGTTGAGCAACAGCACTCAGCCCTGAATCATCGGACGACAGCAACGCCCATCTATGCGCACTTTGCGCGAGGACCACCCACAGTCTCCTGATGATCTATCCACCATTTTTATCAACAGGAGTTAATTATGAAAAACCGTTTTTTTGGGCTAGTTCTCGTTTTCTTTTCCGTCCAAGCTGTTGCGATGAACCATGGCCAACACATGGGCCACAACGCAAATCCAACGGCATTTGAACAGGTCACAGCCGATGGCATGACCTTCTCGAACTTCCAAGCACGAGCCAGCATTGGCCGTATGCCAAATTCAGGTGCTTATGGCGAGATTCGCTCGACATCAATTGATCGACTGATCAAAGCCAAGAGTTCAGCCGCATCGATCGTTGAGCTGCACGAACACATCAACGATCACGGTGTTATGCGAATGCGTGAAGTGAAGGCCGGGCTTGCTATCAACCCATCTACACCCGTGGTGATGAAACCAGGAGGCTATCACATCATGCTGATTGGTCTGAAAGCACCCCTTGAAGCAGGAACAACTATCGATTTATCGCTCGAATTTGAATCTGGGAAAACATTCGATCTGACCATTCCCGTGGTGTCTATCAAAGCGATGCATCATTGACGGACGACCTGCTATGCTCTTCGAATCCCGAGCGAAAAAAGACTTTCGGTCGTACTTCGAAATGCTGTGGAATCAAATGACTAATCGTTGACGTGTCACACGACGCTGATGAAGTGACTCGGCTTGCAACAACGCATCTGCAGTTGAAACAAGGCCGTGTTCCGTCGTCTTAGGCGTCGATTAAGGATCTGACTTGGGCGTTGGCATATACATGACATAGCGATTTGCCATGTATTGCGTCTGGAGTGTCTGATTGCGTTCGATGCGAATCAACAAAAATAACAATGCACTTAAACTGAACATGACCAAAGACACCAGAGTCAATACGGCGTTCCGCTGCATCTGCTGGTCAGAAATCGCTAATGCCAATTGATAGTCAGCCATCGCCGACGCCTGTTGATCAGAACCCCGCGCCATCGTCAGCGCCCGGTCTGATACTTGATCTGCGAACCATTGCACGTGGATCAGCGGATATTCTGTCAAATACCGATCAACCCGCTCTCGCGCTTGACCGGCGACAGAGGCATTTGTCGGGAAAAATGCAGGCTGCAATGAGGCTTGCATGACATGATCAAAAAACAAGGTCGCAAACGAAATATCCGGGATCCCCGGCTGGACACTCAAGCGTTGGTGCGCGTGCTCGATCAAACGAGCCACACGTTGGCGTCGCTCCTCGTCTTTCTCCACTCCACGAGAAGCCACCAGTGACTCCAATAATGCAGATCCCGCTTGGATGGCCTTACGCTCTTTATCCGTTAGGTCTGTTGTTGCCACATCGACCGGAATCGAGACCTGCGGCCACAAAATCTGCCCTTGAAGCAAGCGATTTGAAAACGACTCAAACTCGGAAATTTCAGGCGCATTGAAGCGATTTGCAATCTCCTGAAGCGGCGCACTAGGAGTATCTGAGATGACCACTTGTGCGGAAAAATAGGCCGTTCCCGCCAACCCTAAAGTGGCAAGCAGGGCAAAACACACCAGAAAAAATCCTCGAAAGAGATCCGCAAAGCGATGAAACAACGCTTCCGGCGACACTAACCTCCGAATTTCCGAATCACGAGCCATGAGCGGTTACGGTGCCGTTTTGGCTCGCGTTGTTGTTTTTTCAGCTGATGTTGCTTCCATCGCAGCATCTCCAAAGGCGAGGGCACCTTCGGTTTTTGTTGCCGGTCGTTTACCACTTAGCGCAGTGATGTCGAGGTCCGTTTCAGAGAACTGGCAATTCCCATTCATTCGCGCGCCCCGAGCAACAGAGAGCGACTGGTAATGGATATCACCTTCAACGACTGCCGATTCCTCCAGAACCAGCTCACAAGCAGTGATCGAACCCACGACACGTCCAGAAATTTTGACTTCACGACCAAACACACGGCCTTTGACGACACCAGAGGCGCCAATGGTCAGATGGACCGTTTGAACATCACCCTCGACTGTTCCATCCACATGAATATTGCCTTCAGAAACCAAGTTTCCGGAGACGACCAAGTTTGGTGCTAACACTGCGAAGGTTTCATTCGGGGACTTCATTGATTGGCTCCTTGATTCACTTCGCGTCTGCGACTGTGAGTTTTTGTTCTTTGAAAACATAACGTCCTGCTTCGATGAATTGATAGGGATCGACGGGCTTGCCCTTGATACGAACTTCATAATGCACGTGTGGGCCTGTAGAACGGCCAGTACTACCGACCTTTCCAAGCGTATCGCGATAATCGACGGTGTCGCCTTTCTTTACGTCGATCGATTTAAGATGACCATAAGCGGTCTCAATGCCGCAGCCATGATCCACCAAAACAAAGCGTCCATAACCACCTTTATGTCCAGCATAGGTCACCACTCCAGGAGCAGTCGCTCTGACTCGAGTACCTGGCCATGCACCCAGATCCACCCCTTCATGCCAATCCGGCTTTTTCGTGAAAGGATCTTTACGATTACCAAAGTCGCTGGTCAGATTGTAATAATCGACAGGGGGTGCCAAAGGCGCGCAAGCGAGAAGCGACTGTAGCGCTTTCCAATCCTGGCTCAGTGTCATCAATCGATCTGATCGATCTTGAAAACGCTCAAACACATGGTGATCACTGGCAATCTCGAGGCTTGGACCACCGGTACCGAAGGATGGTGAGAACCCTGCAAATTCAGGATCCGCCAGTGGCGTCCCATCAATGGTCGCAAACCCTTTAGACAGCGCCGCAGTCATGCTGTCGTGTAACACTTCCATCGCTCGCGACTGGGTCTCGTAGGCCTCGGTTAAATCGCCCGCAACATCAGTCAGCCAAGCCCCTACGGTCTCAACAGACTCTGGCGGACGATGCCCGGAGATTTCCGCCACCGATTCACTCATGTCCATGACAAGTTCGGTGAGGTCTTCATTCGCTTGCTCAACAGCGCGAACACGCAATGCCAACTGACCCTCGAACCATGGGATAAATGCAGCCACATTGGAAGGTGTCGCCTCGTTCAGCACACCGCCGGAAAGACTTCGTATTTGCTCAAAGCGCGATGACCATTGCCGATTCTTCTGCACTTCATCATCGAACGCTTGTCGCAGTTCATAGGCATTTTTCTGGTCGCTTTCGAGTTGCGCGATAAATGCTTGATTCTCTTCAATGGTCGTCGCAAGTTGTTGTTCGACAGTCAGCCGCGCGCTGTGATTCCAAGAAAATCCCACTGACGCAACCCCAGTCCAGAGCAACAAAGTGGCAAACGAAATCACGCCAAACAGTTGATGCCAGGTCTTCAAAACAAAATAACGAGTATCAGAACCCGACCGAACGACGAAGGAGCGCTCAGGGAACCGCGCAATAATTTTTTGAAGAGTTGACTGCATATCCTTCACTCATATTGTTTTTTCGCCAAATTGAGCGCGTTTTACGAGCGTTAATGCCGCCAACTTGGTTGAACATTGTTGGCCAAATTGTCCCTTGATTCAACCTTCTTGTAGGCTAACTCGCTAATCACAAGAGCTTTTGATTCGACTACCCGCTTGCGTCGCTTGGCGCCATCAGCACCTGTCAGAGGAGCGCCTAGAAGCGATTGTCCAGATGTCAGCAGTCGTTTCGTGGTAAATGTATCGGTGGTTCGTCCGATTACTTAACCAGTCGATAACATTGAGGGTCTCATGAAGCGTCCGATTCGTATGCTCATCATTTCTGCGTCTTTGCTTTACGGCTCGAACGCCACTGCGTACTCGGGCGACTTATGGCTATCTCAAGCCAACAAACCATTCGGCACGCCTGCCAGTATGCTCGCGCATGGGTTTCTGGCAGGCGTTGTTCATAGTTGGAACAACCGGAACGAGACTAATTTCCCCAAGCTTTGCTTCAACGCACCGGCCGACCAAATGCAAATTAAGAATTTAATGAGTGTGGTTAAGAGTTATATCGACGAACGCAACCCCGATCTTCAGGCTCCTGCACAAGGAATCATCCGAGTCGCGATGATGAGCCGATTCCCCTGCAGAGCCAATCGTTAGAGTTGTTTTTCCGACAACATCATTTCGCGACGATGATCTTGGTAAGCCCGCATAATCACGGGATCGATTTTTTGGCATTGCAGAGGGTCACTGCCTGGCACTTGCATGGATAAATTATCTCGGCTCAGTATTCCAAAGGCATTGCCAAACCGATCAATAAATCGATAGTCATCGACCGTGGTCTCAACCAGCGTTGCAACGGGATAGGTCAGGGCCTCTGCAGGATCAAAGCGCCACAGTGACAATTCCATATTCGGATGGGCGACCTGAATCACGAACTGATATTCAAAAGGCCCCAAAAGCTCGGCAGGTGCCTTTCCTGGAGCGCACTCTAGTGCTGCAAAATCATCTAAGTCTGGGGTTTCAGAAAGTAAATAATCCCAAGCGCCGGCCGGTGTATTCAAACGGATCACAAATTCCATCACTCTCGATGGTGTCACCACATCGTCAGGATGAAGGCCAAAGAGAAACGCTTGCA
>OBPS01000019.1_pt1 | contig 30563 bp, 56 predicted proteins | sample 1534661 | NCBI WGS metagenome assembly OBPS01 (sample SAMEA3275493, study PRJEB22092) | marine metagenome | biome: ENVO:00000447 marine biome; feature: The site is in the outerpart of the Oslofjord; material: ENVO:00002010 seawater | collected 2014-06-20T10:00:00+00 | depth 1 m
CGCCTGGTAAGCCAATACAGCGGCAACCGCCGCGTCAATCTTGTTCCTAGAATCAGGATTTTCTTTAGCAATAGAAACACCAGAACGTCCAATACGACGCCTAGCGTTCAAAATATGTCTAGTCAAAACCAAACCGCCAGAATGGGTCAACTCTTTATCCAAAACGGCGTTAGCGAACTGTTCAATAGCCCTAACCACCAGATAAGACCTATTACCAGTCATCCACCATTCAATCGGATGAGCCTGAGACGACTTAACTTTTAAGTTGCGCCCAAAATCGGACTCCCATTGGGCAATATACGACTCCCATTTCGCAGGGTCAGCAAACATCCCAACAACTTTATACATTTCAAAAGCTTTGCGAACCTCAAAGTCCACATCAGCAACAGGGATAGACCAATCTTCCCCAGCGGGACCATCAGGCTGTTCCCAAACCTTTATTTCAAACAAATAACCATCAGAAACACGGCACCCAATCAGCGCTGTGGCATCCGTAACGCCCTTAGACCGTTTACGCGACCCATCGAACCCCAGAGTGATTTCCTCGCCCTTGTGGACATCCTGAGGCTTACTACAAGCGTTCCATTCAGGTGCCGACAAGAAAGCATCCTTGCTAGACGTCGGCTGATTGAAATAATACCGTCGAGAATCCTGAGGGTCATTCCTTGGGTCATAAATCTCAGACACAATACGGTCAATGTCCATAACATCCGCAAAAGGGCCGTAAGCCTCTTTCAACCCCGCAATAACTTGAGCCTCATCAGTCAAATCAATATCAGCGTCAGCCTCACGATGGTCAAACAACAACCGTTGCCGTTTCGTCTTACCCTCACGAATAGCCTTAGCCAAATCGTGTGTTTCCTCAGCAACAGACTTCTCACCAGGCAAATACATGGTGCTGGTCTCCAACGACCACGGCTCCGCAATCTTACGCTTAGCCAAATTACGACGAACCGTCTGATACATACGCTTCAACTCGGGGCGCGTATACAAGTGAGTCTCGTCAAAGACCACCATTGACTCTTTACCACCATCCTTAGCGCTATTAGACGCCGTAGACGGAATAATCTCGCCACCACCAGGAAGAAAAATACGGGTCAAACCAGCCGCATCGCGTGGCAACCCAGCACCAAGAGGACCCTCAGTCAAGTTGTAATGCACGTTATCGTAAGTGTTTCCCGCTTGGCCTTCCTCAGTTGCCAAACAACGAATCACAGGGGCGGTAACAGAAACCCCGACAGGCTCACCAGCGCTATATGTGTATAGCAACCCGTCACGCTCGTAAGTTTCCCCGCCCTCAGCCCAACCGCCGAAACGCGCCGGACCCATCGCCTCAAAAAGCACAATAAAGCCTGCTAGTTCAGACTTTGCTCTACCTTTTGCCCGCGACAGAAAAGCACTGTCGTATAAACGCCTACCGTCGCCGTCCAATGCGTAAGAGTCAACAATGAAAGCCGTCCACTCATCATCAAGCTTCACAGGTGAACCCTGCACGTCGCCAGGACCATGCACACAAAAGTTTTCAATCCACCAAACAGCAAGCCAGCCTAAGCTCACTTGTCTGTCATGGGCGTCTGACCGTATAAGCTCACGCATCTAACACTTTCCTCGTTTCGAGTCAGTTTGTTAGCGTTTCGCCTCCAAACAATGTTGTAAAAAAAGTTGTAAATAAACTTGCAATAGTGTGATTAGTGGTATACACTCTTAGTATTAGCAACACACCAAACGAAAGGAACCAAAATGTACGACATCACAGAACAAGTAGAAGAAGAATACACCTGGATTCAAGGCAAGGTCTTGCAGATTACCGAAAAGGTCGAAAGCATCGAATCCCACAAATCCAACAATGACATCGCAATGACCTACTACGCGATGGCTAGCTATTACGCCAAGGTCTCCACCGCCCGTAAAGAGAAGAACTACAACGAGTTCTTCCGCAACATGGAAACCCTCAAGGGTGTCTGTGGCTCTTTGATTCGCTCGCTCTAACCACTCAAAATCAAATAAACAAATCCAAGGGAACCCTCGCCACGGCGGGGGTTTTCTTATGCGTCCAACAAACGCTGACGACGGTCATCAATATCAACAACAGCCAACGGCACAACCTCAACCTCAGGCTCCACATACCGAATACGCAAATCCCTCCGAGCATCCACCGTAGTACCCAAAGACTTCTCACGCATACGCAACTCAGCCATAGCCGAAATCACACCATAAGACGCCTGCGCTTGCACCATCGCCGTGTCCAAAGCAAAAGCCCAATCGGACTCTTGCCACAAAACACAATGAGGCATCTTACACAAAGCATCCCACCAGCTACGAGTAGCATCAGGAATAGGGACCTCGATAACGTCGCCCGACTTATCCACCACCTGACGAGTCACAGGCAAATCAGGAACCCAACCCTCATAAGAAACATTGGGCACTTCAGTCCAGTCAACCGTCGGTTTATGCCTAGTCACCGTAGGTCTATCAGCAGGTTTACGTCCAGCCATGCCCATAATCGTCCTCGTTTCGAGTTATTACCTTTGCGTTTCGCTACGGCAAAAGATTAGATAAATCCAAATGAGCAAATTTTGCCCTGTTCATGGCTTTACCAGTGACCGTAATGTAACGGCCATTTGGGTAAACTTCCACGCTCAAACCATTTACAGAAAATCGCCTACCCTTTTCAAGAGAGGCAAAACCCCAAACGTGCAATCCTGTCCCGCTGGGGCTAATTTCAACATAAGTATTTGGCAACGAATCAATAAGCGTCTTTGCTTGTTCGCTAGGTTGACCATCAAAACAGTGGTCTAAATCAATGCAAATAATACCGTCACCATTTAGGACAAATCCCAGCCCATCGCCAAGCTTGGAGCGCGTGGCTTCAGAATAATTAGACCAAGTAGACGGATTAGTAGAGCTGGCGCTATCGCCTTCTACTGTTATTGGCACTTTATTGCGGTGTCGAACCCAGCGTGGCAAAGCTCGCAACTCTAGTGGTACTCCGTGTCCGCGGTGAGAGCGAACCCTACAGTTAGTCCCGCAAAATCTTGGCTTACGGCCTCTAGACCCAGCGCTAATACTTGCTCCACATATTTCACAAATAAACATACACACAGTTTATCGTTACATCGCCGTCAAGTCAATTACAAACCCTCAAACCCAGTACCCGCTTGTTTGCTGGGGTCTAAAGCCTCACATTTTGCACACACAGAAAATTACAGCACCTCTCCGCCTGGGGAGTGGGGGGGGTGGGGGGGTGGTCCCCCTGGGTTGTGTGCCCTTGTGGTGTTGAAAGTTTTTATTAGTGCCCCCTGGGGGGGGGGTAGGGGAGTGACCCTTTAAGTTTTTATATAAATCCTGGGTGCTGTGCGGTGGGGCGTCGTTCTGTTATTGACCCTTTGGCTTTGCGTGCGTCTGTGGCTTCTTGTGCGGTCTTGCGTTTGTGATGCCAGTCGCAAAGTAATTGTAAGTTTTGTAATGTGTCTGTGCCACCTTTGGCCAGGTTCACTATGTGGTCTACGTCCCTACCAGGGTAGGTGCATCCGTCTGTGTGTTCGCATAAACCGTTGGCACGGGCTACCACCTGGGACCTTAGTATTGGCCAGTATGGTGGGTCTTTGCGACGTTTGCTTGAATCCCAGTTGTGTGCCATAAGAGTGGTCTTTTGATTGTGCGCTACTGGTTTTAGGTTTCTATTTGTTTAGGGGCGTAACTTTAGCAACAGTCTTGTTCTTTGCCCGTTTCACAGTAACCCGTACAACAGCAACGCTCACCGCATACACAAACAACACGGTCACTAGGGCCATTGGTACAGCAATCAGCCATCCGATAAACTCCCAAACACTCATTCTTCCACCTCACCGTAAGCGTCTTGTGCCCATACAAGTAACCCTGTGACAGCGTATAAAGCTGTGGAAGGTGACCTGTGAACCACAATGTCTACTGTTCTTCCGTCCTGGTCTAAATCAGCCGTGGACGCTACAAGTACCCAGTCCCTTACAATGTCAGGGTCGTCTGGGGACTCGTCTATAACATGGTCTGTGACAGCCCGTTGTAGGGCGTCGTATGTTTCAGCACTCATGTTGTTTCCTGTCCTCGTGGAGTACACAGCTCATACAATCTATTGGCTTGCGCCTCAACCGCCTCTAGGGTGGCCATTATGTTTGTTGTGGGCTTGTTGCCGTCCACGGTACAGGTAATTCTAAATGTTGCGGTTGTTGGATGACGCCATAGAGGTTTTGCCTCGTTGCCATTTGCCACAAGACGTACATTGAAACCTGGGGTAAGCCCCAGTAGACGAGTACGCTTGGCCTCTTGATTGTAGGTTTCCGGAACCGCACACAATACAAGCGTCGGGTTTGTTAGCGTGTAACCCAGCGTTAGGGTGCTGATTGTCCATCCAAGGTTTTAGCTTCTCATACAAGTCAATAAGCAAATTGACGTCTTGTATCTGGTATTTCTTCATTTCAGCCCAGGCTTTTTTGTTACCAGCCATACACTCAGTCCACAAAGTAAACCCTGAGTGCTTCACCTTCTCGCCAACGCCAAGAGCTTGAGAAACATAATCCAGTTTGTTGCTTGTAAACCTAAAATTTTTCCTCGCTGTCAACAGCAAGTCAAGGTCTTTCGTGGGAGACGGCGGGGTCATCCCGTTCTCCACAAACTCACGATTGATGTGCTTATGGTCAAACCCTTTAGAGTTCCAACCACAAATATAATCAGCCTCATCCATCAGCTTGTGTAGCTCTTTCAGCATGGCTTTTTTGCCATCGTGATGGATTGACTTGAACGTAACCTTTTTTTCACCCAACCAGCGGGCACCAAAACACATAACCTCAGTGGGTTTCACAATCTGGCTTATGGCTATGTTCTGATTGAACAAGCCCCAGGTCCAAACCAGGTTAGGTGTGGTTTCTAGGTCAAAGAAAAGAATCTTCATGCGGTGTCTCCGTCCGAAAATGGGCGTGTTTGTACACCTGCGTTATCCAGTGTACCATAGTTTTCGAACAAATGTTCGATATTTTTCGTATCGGCGTGTCGCGCGTCCTCGGCTTGGTCTATCTCCCACCGCAACTGGCGCATACCCCTACCATGCACCCAAACAGCCCCACAAGCCACACAGCGAGCTTTAGTGTGTTCCAGGGACTTATTCTCATCCACACGGGATTCCACGATGACAGCGTGGCGATAAACGCCGTGGTCGTCCTTGCCATACGCAACCCCACACCTGGGGCAAGCGCTCGTAATCTCAAGAATTGTTGGCGGGTTTAGTTTTCCCTCAATACCGTCAGCAATCTTCGACAGTTTTCGGTAAACCTTGTGAACAACATCTTTAGATACTTTCCCAGAACGTGCCCTGTTAGAAAACTCGATATACCACTGGCGTAAAGTTCTTTCAGGCGTCTCGAACGGAATAGCATCAGTGACCTCTTTGTAAAGACCAATAATGGTGTCCTCGATTTTGTCGTATTGCTCCAAGGCATCAGAATCAATCACACTACGCTCAGACGGTAACGCCCCACCGCCAGGTCTCGCCCCAATAGACGAAATGACCGCCCCGCGTAACTGTTGCAATAACGGTTCGTGGGTTACGGTCACTGTCTTGCTCTCGCCATCATTATCAATGGTGAAAGACGACTGATGAGGTGCTGTCAACCTGTCTACGACTGACAACACGTCATCTATCGGGTTTTCAGAAAGGGGCTGACTCATCTACCAATTCCTGTGCTTGCCCAATTTGTGCTGTGGGCCAGGTTTCCATAATTGCGGCCTCTTGACGTTTCACGCCTTCGACCATTGTGATTGTTTCGGCTCGCACATTCAGGGACATACCCTTAGTGCCGTCTTGTTTCTCGTAACGCTTCGTTTTGAGATTTCCAACAACGGTTACCCTGTCATTTTCCGTAAACCCTTCAGGCCCAGTTACAGAAAAATAATCTGTGCCAGATTTCTCCCATTCGCCTGCCTGGTTTTTCATCATCTGTGGGTGTGCAATGTCGTAGACGGTGCCCCATTCAAACTTTTTTACTTTGTTGACAAACCCTGTGAACTCAATTTTTACTGCCATGTTGTTCCTCTCATGCGGTTACCTGGGAAACTGTACCATACAAAAGAAAAACCCCCTCCGTAGAGGGGGCTCCTCGATTGTTTCTTGTTATGACCAGTCAATCTGACGGACCAGAGCAACCAGGTCATCCGTGTCAAATGATTGCACATCATCTGCGGTGTGGCGTCCCAGGTAGTAAGCCTCGACAACCTTGGCGGCGTCTGTGGTGATGATGGCGTGTCCCATCAGGCGCGACGCGGGTACGCCGGTGATTTTGGAGACGTGGCGCAAAACGTCACCAGTCAACTGGTAAGCGTTGCGGTAGTTGACCTTCTCGACAATCTTGTTGGCTTCGGCGATTACGTTGCTTGCGGGTGATACCCATTCGGTTGTGCTGTTCATTGTGCTTTCCTTTCGTTGTTGTTTTGCTTAGGCGATGTTGTTGTTGCGGTTAGCGGCTGACCTGACCGATGCGGAATCGGTTAGGCAGTGCGTAGAAAATAACATCTGCGGCTGCCTCTGCTTCTTCGAGTGTTTCGTAATAGGTGTAGAACCCTTCAAAGACTCTGTTTCCGTCAATCTTGTCCTCGATGTAAAACTTGGTGTTCATTTTGGCTTTCCTTTCGTTGTTATACCTAAAGTGTATACCAGTAGACACAACAATGCAAGTCAAAACACAAACTATTTTTCACCGGCGTGTCGCAACAACCTCTCAGCCCACCCCAACTCCAACTCAGCAACATCCAAAGCCTCACGCAACCTACGCTCACGAGTATCAGCCAAAGCCCAAAACGTTTCAGCCCGCGCCTCATGCTGACGGCGCTCCCAAATCTGCATCGGGTGTAAAGGGCGCTCCTCCGCTAACTTCTCCAAGTCAATGCCCAACTCTTTAGCCCAGTTAATCATTTGCAACCAAACTCTCCAGGCTTACACTCATAATGCTCACCAGTATTATGCAACGCCCTAACCCAAGCACGACGAACAGGACCCTCAGCCGGTGGAGCCAAAGGGCGACCCCACTCGTTCACGGGTGCCGGTGCAACTAACGCCTCATTCTCCCAAGCGTCAGCGTTCAACCAAGTAGACGGATTCTTCGTAAACTCAGGCTTACGGTTAGGGTCATCACGATACCTCTCAGCACCAGAAACAATAGTTTCCAAATCAGCCCTCTTTAGAGCCTTCACAAAAGACTTGAAAGCCAAACGTCTATCAGCCCTCTTGGGGTAAACATTCCAAAACTCATCAAACTCATTTATATAGTTAATTGGTTCTAGTTCATTGGTTCTAGTTATATTGGTCACCCGTGTCCCCACCCTGGCGTCACCCGTGTCCCCACCTAGCGTCACCCGTGTCCCTACCCCTGGCGTCACCCCTGTCCCCACCCCCACGCGAATAACAGTAAACAACGACGACTGGTAAACACCATCCTTCACACGATGTTTCTTCTCAATCGCACCTAAACCAATCAGCTCATCCAAAGCCCTATCCACAGACTTCACACTGCAACCAACCCGTTCAGCAATCAAAGAACGACCAGGGAAAGCCTGCAAAGTCTCATTATCTGCGTATCGAGCCAGGACAGCATAAACACGCAAAGCCCTATCAGAAATGTCCGAATACAACACCCACTCAGGGATGATGCTAAAACGAATATCAGTATTTATCGTGCTGTTCATATTGGTTCCCATAAATTTCCTTCATTCTTGAGTTTGCAACCTTATCAGACGTTTTGATTCTGTCAAAACCAACCAAATAATGCCAACCATCCCAATAAAAAACAGGCACTTCGCTAATAGCCCACCTATCGGGAACCCACCGTGGAACAGACCACCCAAATTGTTGACACAAAGCATGATAATCCGCGTTAGCCGTCTCCAACATATTGTGACGCCCACACATTGTTAAAAGAAACCCAGGGTCAGCATCAAACAACGCACTACCACCCATACCACGCCCCACCCTATGCTGAATGGTCACAGAATCGTCACAGACGCCATAAAGTGCCCTAGAGATACAAACACCCCCATCACGTTGATAAACGCCCTGACGGGCTTTCTCGACCTGGGCACGCGATTTCTTCCCAATACTCACAGTTTTTTCACAATCCGCAAAAGAGTCGCCAAATCCATTGTTACCCACCAATCCTCAGCCTGACCCTTACCAACACGTTTATGAACCACAACCGGCGGTTTCTCCCCAGCCTGCTCCACAGCTTGCCCCCACCAGCCAGCCAAATCCAGTCTTGTGTGATTCTTAACCTCAACAGACATCGGAAAATCGCTAATAATGTCCTCGCCAGCCTGAAAACCCCCACGAGCCGCCCTAGACGTTACCGCCGTCCACCCAGCACGCTCCAAAGCCTTTACAACTTCAACCTCGGCGGCGTTACCTTTACGCCTAGAGCTTGCGCCAGACATTAGTACCAAAAACTATCGGTATTTTTAGGCCACCACTCAAAAACAACCCACACGTTCAAAACGTGTATAGCAAACGCTAATTCATTAACGTCACACGTCAACTCGATACCCCAACGGCTCGAAACACCAACAAAAATATTCAACCGCCCAAATTTCCAATGTTTTGTTTTCACGCCTGACCCCACTCCAGCCTCAGCAAAGGGCCCAACGAACGCCCAATTTCCAAACGGTCACGCAAAGCCCGCAACTTCATATTCACAGCCCTCAATTCTTGTTCCGCACACTCCAACACAAACGACGCATCACCAGTGGAAAGCTTCGCCGTGTAACGCCGTATTTCCATAGCTCCCTCAGTGTTCAAAAACGTTCCCGCGTAAGCCATCTCAAAATCATGCTTAAGACGAACAACTTTTGCGTCAACCTCGGACAACTGTTCCGTTGTTTCGTCAATTTCTTTCCCAATGGCAGACAGTGTGGCAATAACCTGCGCCGGTGTTAAATTGCTCACCAGACCCCCTGGAAACGAGACTGAAACTCCCTAATAGACAACGCAACACCATTACGTTGACGTTTGCTGTAACGAACCAAACGGTCACGCGGATGCTCTTTAGCCGTCGGCAACGAACCCAAATGTTCACGCATCATCTTCAACACCAAACGGTCACGTTTAGAAATAATCAACCTCACGACAACACCACCTTTTTGTCAGCTATTACCTTTTTCACACTGTCGGCAAACCCTTTGGCTACAGACTCTTTCCACAACGATTCTAATTCCTCAACCGAAACAGACGCATCAACACGCACAAGGAACTCATCCGGCACCGCAACAGGTTCCGGCTTCACAGGACCGCGAGCAACCTTCTCCATTTCCTCACGCGACGCCAAAGACGTGGGGTTGTCTTTGTTTACAGAAAACCCTGCCAGCGCCAAACAGCGGCCCACAGCCGAGGTTTCACATACTTCCAAAGCGCTAGTGGCCTGAGGGCTTTGCCCCGAACTCGAATCAACCTCAAAAGCGTGACCATTCGCCTTAGCCACCCCATCAATCATGTCCTCCCTCGTCAAATACAATGTCGCCTTCACCCGCCACACACCCTTAGCCCTATCAGCCTCAGTTGAATAATCCATTGTTTCCAAACGGTAATCAGGGAAAACCTCACCCAACGTAACAAGCCTCTCGGCCACTGTTGCATACTTGCTCAAATCGAACCTTGCCATCACATTCCACCTTCACTCAATTCGGACCACAGCGAATCCGCGGCCACTTTCAAATCCTCAATCATGTCCTCATCACGAACAATAACATCAGACTTAGGTTCATACCACGCTGGCACCATCAGACCATCAACCTCAGCCCGCAACAACCAGACAAACACACAATACTCCGCACCAGTGACATACAACTGCCACTGAACCTGACGTTTATACCCAATCGGGATTTTATCAACAGAACCCCAATCCTTACCAGTCGTCTTTATCTCCGAAATAAAAGTATGGTCCAAAGACAAACCGTCAGGTGTTGCCAACGCCAAAGGGTCCCCAGCGTTACGAATCAACCAATCATTAGGCATCACCTGGTAATGCTCTTTAGCCCACATCGCCAACCAAGGTTCACTGTCACGACCAAAAGCCATCTGAGGTGTATCCACCACATCAAACTCCGACCAGTACGACGCCAGAACCTCTTTGCGCCCAGACGGTGTAGCACCCTTAGCAATCTGAGTAGCCGTAATCCCAGTACGCCTAGCCGCAAGCCATTCAGAATCACCCAACGCCTTCGACGCAACAAACTGTGTAGGATTCAGCATTATTCACCCCTAAAAATGTCGTTAGCGCGAGAATAAACCTTGTCACGGATACCCAACTTTTCAGCCTCCGCCACAATGCTCGCCCGCAAAGCCTCATTCTGTTGAAAAGCCTCACGACCATGCAACGAATAATTGTCCACCCAGCTACGAGCCAAACGCAAAGCCAAATCCTCCACGCTAGTCATTAGCACGCCCCCAAACAATCGCATACCGCCCAGAATCCAAACGAACACGACGACCAGTATCAACCACCATGCCTTTACGGACCAACTCCGCCCTACGCGACCTAATACCACTCTCAGACGCCCTAGGTGCCGTCTTTAGGTTGTTGTACGCCTGGACCAGTTCCACATCCGTTTTGGAACGTCGCAACGCCCTCAACACATATTCCTGGGTTGCCGTCACATCCCTCACAGACTCAGCCGCCAAATGCGACGTAACAGGGTCATTAGTTCTTGCTCTAGCCATCTTCAGGTTCCATCCCATCATCCTCAAAAATTTTATTAGACAACAAATCCCCAATGTTTTTAGCCTCTTTCAAAGACAACACCAGAGTCCCATTCAGTGAAACACTCGAACCGTTAGCCAGTTCAAAGTTCCAACTCTCATCAGCTTTCGTCAAACGGTACTCCCTACCGTCCTTACTCAGTATTATCATTTTCTTCCTCTCTTTATTTTGTTCCGTTGGCCCACCGTGAGCCCACCCCAAACACCATATTCCTCATTAGCCTCCAAAGCGTACTCTAAACACTGAAGCCTAATCGGGCAACCAGAACACAACGATTTAGCTATATTCTCTTGCGCCTCACCCTTATGCGTCCTCACACTTCTCGTCACATAAGAGTTAGTCTCATCGTCAGCAAAAAAAGCGTCAGGATAAGTTTGACAAGGCACCTCATCAACAGTTTTCATAACCTGCACAAAACGCTCATACGGTGTCATCACAACCACACCTTCATTCTGGCGTCATGCTTCAACCATTTAGCTACCTCTTTAGTTGCCACATTGAAAATCTCAGCCAACTCATCTTTTGTGTAACCGAGATTATGCATCCGAATAGCACGCCACTGACATTTAGCCAAAAGCTGTTCAGCATACAACTTCGAGGCACCAAACTCATCACCCAAAGCAATCGCCTCAGACCTGACCAGGTTCCTCAGTTTCATTTCCTCACGATTAGCGGCAACCATAATCAGGTTGCCAGGCGTAATCTCATCCAAATGTAGTTCCATTATTTCACCTCATCCTTTATCAACAGAACCGCACCAGCGAGCATCAACATGACACCCAAAAGTGTTGCACCGTTCACTAATTGAAACATACCAGGCACCAGTGACATGACACCGCCACCAATCATCAACACCCAGCCCCACATTAGAGAACCGCCAATCCGATAACAGCGACAAGCACCAATGACATGGTTGAAATGTATAACGTCATAAACATTTTGGTTTCCTTAGAATTCAAAGACCAGTCCGTTTTAGGTTTGCGATGACGTGGGCGACTCTGCAACGCAACATGACTAGACGCCGGCAACGGTTCAGGAATTTCCACCCAAGCTTCAACCATCTCCCCAAGCAAATCAACATCACTAACAATCCTGTTGAAAATGTAAGACGGGACAGCGTGTTGGTGTTCGTTGTACCAACGTGTAATACGGTCTATCTTTTGTTGCGAGTCAGTTTCTAGGTTTTCTTGTAACTCAATTTCCATGTTTTTGTAGTAACCCATTATGGTTCCTTTCGTCGAATATCTGTTCGATATGTTTCTTTAGGTGTGCGGGGGGCTCTCGCCCCCCACACTGTTGGTTAGATTGCGGGGACGGTCAGTCTCTCGATTACCTCACTGGCGGTGAGAGGCTGATTGTTGGCGGTCCGGTCTACCTCGACCATGCCCAGCCGTTCCGTAATCTCAGCGTTGGGCTGGCTGTCCTCTGCCTGCAACATTGCCTGCTCCGCTGTCTCAGCCATTACCAACTGGGTAAAGGTGTATGTGGTTACTACTTCGTATGTGTCAGCCATTGTTTTTCCCTTTCTCTGGCTTTGGATATTTTCCATGTAAGCACCTTGGCATGGACCGCCGACAAGTGTCAAGCACCAAAAGATAACAGTTTGGTAAACACACCCAAATGGTATTACCCTCTCTCAAAATGGTGTATAGTTGTAACCACACCTATGGAAAGGGAAGGCACTATGGAAAAGACAAACACCTACACCGCCAACGGACGCCACCTCGAACGTGGCACAGAAATATCCATCAAAGGCGAACGCGGACGATTCCGATTCCTCCACCACGTCACCAACGGTGACAAAGAATGGATAGACGTGGCAGACAAAAACAAAGCACTCAGGTCATTCCGGCCAGAGAAAATCAAACGCGTCCACTACAAGAAAAAAATCAGAGTCATCTAACCCTCAACCAATGATTGAAAGTAGGATACAATGAACCCCATGGATTACAACGATTACGACGGAATGGGCACAGAACACTTAGCCACCATCCGCGACTATGCACTAAACCGTGTACAACTCGTCACAGAGGCACTCAAAAAAGCCGTCCGCGAAGAACACAAAAACGGCACAAACATCAAAAAAATAGCCCGCAAATCCGGTGTCACCAGGGCAACAATATACGCCTGGTTAGCCGAATAAACGGGCACAAAAAAAAGACCCCCCGAGGGAACCAATCTCAGGGGGTCTTTTTCTATTAGGAAAGAAATGAAACAATGCCGATAGGCAACAAACAAAACCTTATCACATTATTGGCAAGAATCGCACTGTAACGCTTCCATAGGGTCAATCGGGCAAATCACGCCATCAACGTTTTCAATCAAATCAAGGTCAGCCATTATTCCACCGGCTTACGGTCATATTGCAATACAGACGTCAGCAACGACATCACAAGGGCAAGAGCCGAAACAGACAACACGTTAGCCCAATCCACATCAACAATCCCAGTTGAACCAACCGAAATAATTGCTAACGCGGTTTGTGCAAAAGTTTTGATAGCACGCTCAGTGGCGTACTCGTGAAACCTTTTGAGCTTATCCATCCATATCCTCCATCTTGTTCGACTTGTCCTCCCACACAGCACCAAAAATGTAACTGCTCAGAATCAAAGTAATCAGAGCCACACCACCAGTAATCAGGTCAGACGTGGCACTATCGTTGTTCAAAAGTACCGCTGTGGCACCAGCCATAAGCATTGTGGCACCCAACACAAACGCCGCAAAAATGTAGCGACGGCGAATCTTCCAACTAGGTTTCATTACGGCATCAACCTTACTAAGAATGGAACCACAGCGGCGAGTAACCCAAATCCACCAACTGCCCATCCCATTCTCATTTCTAGTTTACGAATACGAATCTCATGGTCATCAATCTTGTTCTCACTATCAGGCAACGAGTTAGCAATTTTTTCTAACAATCGGCCTTGACGTTGAACCTCCATGTAAATGTCTCGCATAGAAACCCTCACAGTAGCGGTGTCGTGTTCCTCAGCCATCACCAACCACCAACGTTCAAGAACTTTTGCAACCCCTTGACAGTTGACTTACCAGGTACACCATTGATTAGCCCACTGTAGAAACCTTTAGCTTTCAACATGGTTTGAAGTGTGCCCCAAGTTTGCCTACCCAGAACACCATCTTCGACCAGTTTGGGTTCCACTGCAGGTTTCGGCTTAGAAGCTGTTTTACTGTTTGCGTGACAATTATCCAAAATTGTTTCAGGGTCAAAATCGGTTCCCCAACTTCGTGACCGGCGGGTCTCGAAATGTAAATGAACCCCAGTGGAAGCACCCGTTGTCCCAGTGTGCCCAATAACATCACCACGTTTCACCGTTTTACCCAAAGGCAAAGGGGACGGTTCCCGCATATGATAGTAAACAGTCCAAACTTTAGGGTCACTATGACTCAAAATGAGTGTGTGACCGCCACCAGTTTTTTTGTTCAGGCTTACACCTTTGTGGACTACTTTACCGTCAGCGGGCGCATAAATAGGGCCGTTATAGCCGATATCTACGCCACGATGTTTTTTCTGTTTCCCTGAAATTGGGTGTTTGCGGTTTCCCCACGGGCTACGGATTGTTTCACCCTCAGGCCACGGTTTACACAGTGTCATTAGCTACCCAGTCCCCAGCGTCCTCATCCCACACATAAGCTCCATCAGGCATCGGGATAGGTGCCACCCATACGCAAGTGTCCTCATCGAGAACCCATGATGCGAATGGTTGTGGCGGGATAAAAGCATCGCGGGTTTCATCATACGAATAACCAATTCCCGCATAGTTGAACCTAAGTGCCTTATTCTGGTCTTCAGAAGGCAAACCGTCCGTATAGTGGACACCGCCATAAGTGTTGTACGAAGTCCGTTTACAGGGGAACCCCTTGAAGCCGCCGTAATAAGATTCCCAATCTGTGACGCCATCCACTAGGTCACTTTCGTTACGCCCAACAATAACTTGAGTAACGATGTTATTTTCATCTAAAAAAGCATAATGAGCCATTAGGACACCGTTACCGTTCCAGTCCCACTAGTGAAACTATAAAGATTTTTGCCAGAGACAGCCGAGTAAGTGAAAGTGAGACCTGCCGAGACTTCCACTGTGTTCGCGGTAGGGATTGACAGATATACAATTCCAGAGCCTCCATTTTGACCGCCAGCACCACCTCCGCCGCGATTCGATGGTGCCGCCGCGTTTACCCCGCCACCATCACTGGCAGACCCAGACGTTCCAGAGCCACCGCCACCATACCCGACGGCGCTGCCCGTAATAGAACTAGAAACACCTATGCCACCGACATTAGTTGATGTCGCGTTACCGCCAGCGCCACCGCCAGCGCCACCCGTGGTTCCAGACCTAGATGCGCCAGCAAAACCAGACCCCGAAGTACCGCCCCTGCCAAAATACCCACCCTGCCCAAAATTAGAGACCAGCGGGTGAAACTCAGAATACCCACCGCTTGTGCCAGGTACCGAACTTTGAGAATTGTTACCGACCCCACCCGCGCCCACCGTCACCGTAAAAATACCACTAGCCTCTAAAGAATCTTCTACAACTTCTCCGCCGCCGCCGCCATAAGGGAATACGATTCCCGCCTGGCCTCCGCCTGAGCCACCCCCCCCAGCGACTACTAGATAATCGATATTGGCAAAACTAACCGGCGCAACCCAAGCCGCACCATCCCAAACCTGCAACTCACCACCACTAAAACGGGCAACATTCGTACCATCAGCCGCCTGCCAAGTATCAAACCTCGCAACACTCGCCATAACCTAACCCCCGAAATCCGTTTGAGCCGTGTCCTTATCAGTGATGGGTACACCGTCACTGTTTTGCCAGTCATCGAAACGCATAGTAGACATTAGCCAGCCACCTCCATAACTGTAATAGAAGAAATATAGCGACCTATTTGACTGTTATCGGTTGCGGAAACCCCTCTGTTTACATACAAAGTCTTAGCAACTGACATACCGTTGTGTAGCATTACACCGTAAGAAATTGTAGACGTGGTGCTGGGAGTATCTAAAAATTGGAAACTTGTAGCAGCCGCTTGTTCGTTCTGTCCAGCGAATTGACCAGAAGTTAGCCGAGCACGAGAGCCATCAGCGTCACCGATGGCCCCAGTAATATCAGCCCCGTCACGTAGCACTTTGAAGTTTGGTCTGGTGTCTCCAAAAATAGAGATTGTGCCAGAAACAAGAATCTTACTCGACGTGCTTGTAGGAGTAATTGACACCGAAAGTCCAGGAACATCCTGAATGTCAAAAGCGCCAGCCGCTACGCTTCCCGTTGCATAAGTGTCTGTTTTAGTTGTAGACACAACCTGCAAAATAGACCCAGCAGGCAACCCAGCCGAATCAACCACCCCAGCCGTCACAACAGGGTCATCCCCCAAATCCGTAATATTATCAACCCGCAAGGTAGACATTTACGCCTCCAAACCGAAAGCTACAGACACTTCCTCAACCGTCAAACCCAAAGCCTTAAGTTTCGCCACAGCCGAAGCTTTAGCATCAACGCGTGCTTGAGCTTCATCCGCAATCTCAGCCTGCACCTCAGGCCACAAACCCTCCAAAGTTTTTTTAGACGGTTTAGGGGTGTCCGATAACCAGTCAAGACCCTCATAAGCGTCACCGTTAAGAGTCCACTCAGACCCAGCATATTTACGGGTCAGTATTGTTGCTATATCCATGTTTGTTTCCTTTTGTGTTGTCATTAGCCTGCCACCTCAATCAAAGTAATAGTGCTTGGAGCCGTAAATCTGTTTGCATCGTTGCTAACGCCTCCAGTGCGGCCAATAGTCATCGCTCCGGTCCCATCACCGACGCGAGCCTGCACACTGTAAGTTATTGACGACGTGGTAGCCGGAGAATCCAGATAACTCATAGCAATTTGGTCGCCAAAATTATCCGAGCTTACACTCATAGCAGAGCCAGCACGCACCCAGTTAGTGAAAGTGCTGTATTGGTCCCCAATATATATTGGGGAGCCATCTTTTGCGATTGTGGTATAACCTGGTCTGCTAGTTGAAGTATGACCAGCGGTGCCAGTAACCACAATATAAATTTTATTCGATACGGAGCTAGGTGTAATACTCGCTGAAAGCCCAGTAACCTCGGCAAAAGTTGAGGTACCAGCGCTAAAGCTATCTGTCTTAGTTGTTGACACAACCTGCAAAATCATCCCAGGCTGAGTCAAACTCGACCCTGCCGCCACATCAATCACATAACCATTAGCCGCCAAACCCGACAACGAACCAACACTCAACTCACTCATACAATACTCCAAGCACTCGTAGCACCAACAGTCACAGTAAAACCATCAGCAATCGTAATAGGACCAGCCGACACCCCATTATAGTTCGCCTCGAACGTATAATCCTCACTAATCGTATTGAAGTTAGGTTGAATCGCATCAGACGCAACATTCCCCCCACCACCAATAGGACCCCACTCAGCCAACACAGGGTCATAACCCTCATACGTTCCCTCAGTGACGTTATAACCCACATAAGGAATTGAAGTCACAGGGCGCGTAGCCGTAGTCCACAAACTAATTCGTGTCCCCATAAACTCACGCAAATCCGTGATAGTAGACGGAACACCCGCCGTAGCCGGAACCAAAACCGTAGCCAAACCCATCTCATAAATACCAGAATCAGTCTGCACCAAAGACGGGGCAACAGGCGAACCCGCCGGTGTCCCAGCCTTCACAGCCAACACAATCGAATTAGCCACAGGGTCAAGACGCAAAACCACAATATCAAGACGCGGGTTAGTTGGGTCAGCCGTAGTCAAAGCTAAAGACTCAACACCCGTAGAAATATAGTAATGGCCGCGAACCATTGCTTGACCAGCCTCAACATCAACCGCAAGACCAGTACCGGCACCCACAGTCAGCTCAGTGCCACCATAAGTGCCATTGACGCCATCCTGTAAATGCCTAAACATTTGACTGAATTGTGTTTCAGTCGTGTCAATTCCCTCAAATGGGAATGAACTTTGTGCCATTCTTATACCTCTATCTCGTATGTTCCAGCGATATGAAAATTGTCAGCCGTTGTAAGTGTTATTGGCTCCCCCTGTTCAAAAGGAAAATCGTAAATCCTGTTTCCTTGACGGTCAGTTGTGAAAAGCCATAAATCAGTTTCTCCGGCATCAACAGAGCCAGAAATATGGTATTGCCTGCCAGTGGAATTTTGATGCAGACAGCCATCCCGTAAAACGTAGTCATTGGCTGACGGGTAAGGCAAAGTCATGTAATACTGACCGGTTCCAAAAGTGAGAATATTATCAAAATCTACTTGATAAGCAAAATGCACCATATTACCGAAACGGGTATATTTCCCAGAAAAAACAGGCCCATCAAAAGTTGGTTGAGTACCATCAGTCCCACCACTGACAGCGAATATGGTAGATATACCATAACCCGTAGTATTACGTTCAAGGTTGCTAATCCGGTCAGCATGATTATTTTGGGTAGCAACAAGTTTTGACTCAAACTCTAACGGTGTCGGGTTTCCAACTGTAGCCGCAATATAAACACCATCAGACTGAACCGCAACACCAACCTCATAAACAACAGCCGTAGCCTCAAGGTCGTTCACAACCACAGTAACCGTGTCACCAAGATTCCAGTCAGCACCAAAAAGCATTGTTTCAGAATCAGACGGGGTGACAGCCATACTCACACGAGTTTTACCGTCATCAACCAACGCCTCAAGTCCAGCCTGTGAAAGCTGGTCAGCGTCCTCGCTACCACGCTCATCCACAAACGCCTCTATACGCCGTTTCCAGACCGTTTCAGACGCCAGCGAGTCAACAGTCGTACCCTCAGCAAAAAGTCGCTCTATAGCCTCCCCAGCGCCTCCCACGATAGCCCTAGTCAGTTTAGGTGCCGAATAAGCGTACTCGCTCGACGACAAACGCCCATTATCCACGTCCAGACGAACATTCGCCGAAACATCCACAGGCTCATAAACGTCAAACACCAAACCGGCATCAACCTGAGTCACCGTGTAACCCAAACCGCCAGACTGGGCAATCCCATACAACAATTCTTGAATATTTGCAAAACGCGCCTGAGCATCAACCGTCGTGCCACGACTAGAATCAGTAGCAACCGTCAAACCGTCAACAACACGCTCCGCCGGACCAGACACAAGATTAGCGTCCACATAATGTTTCAACACCGTCTCAGCAACACCAGACTGAACATCATGCGTCGCAACCTGGGCAGACACATCCGCAACAGCCGGTGACGGGTAAGCCAAACGTTCCTGCAAAATCAGTGAATCGTCAGCGCCCTCAATCTGCCACACACCCTGCAAATCCTCTTGAGACTGCAAAAGCTTAGCCGACACAGTAGGGCCAGACAACAAAACAGTGTCACGCCCCGTAACCACCAAACCGTAACCAGGTGTACGCAACAAATCCGCCATAGGAGACGTTGCCGGTAACTTCACAGACCAAGAACCCACATTGTTATGACGCAAAATAAACTGGGCACCAACAATGTCCGCACCAAGCAACTGTCCCACACGGTTCAAGTCACCGTCACGAACCTCAACAGTTAACTCGTCAATTCTCATCCGTGAACAACCTCATAACGCAAAGCGTAACGACAAGTAATACGAGTATTCAAGTTAGTGCTAGTGCCCTCCACCGTAATTGTGGTTTCACCTGGCGGGAAAGAAAAAAGTTTAGGAGCAGGATTCAAAATACTGTAAACGTTATCGCCCGCAATACTAGACACGGTGCCAGCCTCAGTATCAACCTCATACGTTTCGCCTTCATTCACCGTAATGTTGAAACCCCAAGTGTCAGTCCCGTTAGAAACCGTCAACCCAGTAATAGGGCCAGAAACCTCATACACAGGGTACACGTTCACATCCGACGTATTGTCAACATTGATAACACCCAACGACTGAGACGAAGATAAACGCAACTTCGACAACTGTGGCAACAAACCCCGCCCAGTGTTACCAGCCGTGACACTAAACGTTTCCTCAGTAGCAGACTCCCAAAACGGTTGCGGTGCCTGAAACGACAACACAAGTCTCGCCCACTGGTCACCACCAGTATCACCACCATACGAAAGTTCAGCACCACCCGTGTAATGCAACTCCATCGTCAAATCACCAGAGTCACGCAAAGCCGTCAACACTGTTGGCCCAAGAGTGTCCTGAGTCAAACGAGACAAACGACGCAATTTGGTTTCCACGTCAATAGCAGACGAACCCACCACAGTCACCGGCAAATCAACGTTACGGACAGTCCGCCGAGTGTTACGCCAAACCCCGCCAGCGCGACTCGACTCGTCAATACGAACAGACGTTGGCGGAATACCCAGCCCGAGCAAAGACGGGTTTAGCACATAAGACTCGTTATCAAAAGTGATAACATCCCCATTTGCACCAGTTATTTTGTAACCACTCACGCCATAACCTTCACTCTCCGCATAGCCAACAAAAGTTCTTGCTCAGCATCAAACGACTTATTAGGTGCCGCATAATAATTGATTGGTTGCCCACCCTGGTTCAAACCCATAACTTTTTCAAAACGGTCCAAAGGCATAACAACCTCAGGCCCAGCCTCACCCACCAAAGCGTTAGTCGGCCCAGTAACCAAACCGCCCTTCGCCAAAGCAATACGGGGCAAACTAATTTCGCTAACACGAGAAATGTTGAAACCAAAGCTTGTCATTCCGGTCAGTGCGGTAACCCAACCAGGCGCACTCACTTGAATCCTGTTGATGGCGTTAATAATTCCGTTGACGCCACGAATAATAAAGTTCACAAATGACTCAAACGCGCCAATCCACGAGTTGATGATTTTGTAAAAGAAATCACCAAGCCCGCCAAAAGTGCCTTCAAAAAAAGAACCAAAAATAGTCAGCACGCTAGAAACATTTTCAATCGCACCAACAAATAATTCGATAGCAAAAATCAAAAGCTCACCGAATATCATGGCCGCTACCTCAAGGACTGGTATCAAAAACTCAATTAGTCCCAGCAGAATTGGCAACAGCTCTAAAACAAGTGGCAACAACGCCATAACCAGTTCAGTAACGATTGGCGCTAACGCAAGCAACAGTTCTGCGAATACTGGCAAAATCGCTTCAATGATTGGTGCCAACACCGCAAGCAAAGCCTCAATAACAAAAAACAATACTGGCAAAACTTCACTTGCCAGGTTTAAGACCAAGGGCACTAGCTCGCTTATTAGTGGCATAAGCATCGCCACGAGGTCCGCAAAGTAAGACAAACCTTCAGCGGCAAGTTCAATAAAGACACCGGCCAACTCACCAATTACGGGAATCAGCGGAATGAAACTTTCCAACAAATATGGTATTTGTCTTGCAATACCCTCAATCGCTGGCGTCAAGTTCTCTATGGCGGGCTTCAGTGCCTCACCAAGCGTAGAAACTACAGGCAACAAGCTTTGAGACAAATTAGCAAACGCTGGCAACAAAGCGTTACCAATCTGAGCCTTCATGTCATCAAAGTTGGCCGAAAGAATACGTTGCGAGTTGGCCAACCCGTCAGACGTGTTAGCAAAGTCACCAGCCGTCTTAGCCGTCTCTTGCATAAGCAAGCCATAACGAGCCTGAGTCTTAATGTCCTCAGACATTTGCTCGCCCACACCAATCAGACCCTCTTGCAAGGCGTAAGCCTTGACCTCAGAATCTAAAAGGTTGATACCAAAACGTTTCAGCGGTTCAGCCTCGCCCGACAAACCGGACTGGAAAACCTGCAACGCCTCAGACACGTCAATGTTGAACACCGATGCAAAGTCAGCCGCACGAGTAGTTACATCGTCAACGAACCCACCAACGTTGCCACCCTCACCAACGACACGTTCAGCAAAAGCCGAAAACCTAACCGCCGCCGCGTTGAAATCTGTTTGGGTAACACCCAATCTGGTAGCGGCATCCTCACCAAGTTTTGCAATATCGCCACTAGCTTTACCGTAAGCAACAGAAACAGCGTTTAGTGACTCGCCAAGGTCACTAGCTTTAGTGACAGCATCGCCAAAGAACTTGCTAATACCAACACCGGCGAGCGCTGTTCCCGCTAACGCCGCAAGACCCTTTACGGCACCGCCGAAACTACCCTTGAATTTGCCGCCAGCATCAGCACCAGCCTTTTTGCCGATATTGCCAACGCCACCCATTTCCTTCGCCACCGCCGACTGGAAACCCTTAGCAACAGGAATAAGTGTTACATAGGCGTATGCCTGTTCTGCCACGTCATGCCTCCATTTTTAGCGCGGGCCAAAATCTCACGAGCGTCACCACGAACCTTGCCCTTACGGGTAGACCCAGACTTATTGTCAGGCCAAGGACGCGGATACGGTTTAGGTTTACGTTTACTGTTCACCTGAGCGTGCAAATCATAAGTCGCCGCCAACACGGGCCACTCATAACTAATCGGATGATGCCAACCAGCCACAGAGGTTTGTAACCAACTAGACGGGTCGCGCAACAACACGGCAACTAAATAAACAACTTCCAACCAGGGCACTTTGGTGCCAAGGTCAGATAAACCTAAACCGAAACGGTCTCTAAAATCATAAACAAACGCGGCTTTATGGTCCTCAATAATCTCAAGGACCCTAACTATTCCCCCAGGCTCACTCCGCCTGTCCAAGCCTTCATGTGCTTAGCAAACTCAGACAAAGGCATTGCGTCTAATATGGCAAGGTCTTTGGGCGACAATAGTTCTTCCAGAATGAACCAGGTTTGGTCTTGTTCTGACTCTTTGCGGGCTTTCCGAATTACCCCAGTTGGCAGGTCGCCAAATGCTGGTAGTTCAACGGTTTTACCTTTGTACTCTACTTTGTGTGTCATGCGACTATCCTATCTTTTTTGTTGTGAAAAATAGTGTGAAAAAAGTTTTGTTATTTGTTTGACAATGCGTGTGCGGTGGTATACACTTTAGGTATGACAACGAAAGGAACCACAATGAACAAGGTCATCGAAACCGCTAGAAACACCAAGCCAAATATGGAATGGGTTCACTACGACTACCGCGGCGTTCACATTAAGTCGTTCTTCCACAAACCATTCGGAACGTTTTGGAGCATCGTAGAACTGAATTATGAAGTCCGAATCAAAGTTGCATCACTTGACGATGCAATCGCCAGAATCGACGCACATTTTGACAACTAAGAAAGCAAGCCCCTGCTACGGCGGGGGTTTTTCTTTGCCCAAAAATCACACGGCTAAGTGGGGGCAGTTAGGTGGGTAACTACCCCCACAAGTTAAGTCCCTGACGCCGCCGCATGAAAGCGCCAGGAACAAATTGCTAGGATTCCAGCGTGGAGAACCACTTAGTTGCAACATCAGAGGTTGCGTCAGCATAAGCGGTAACAGTCACGTTGTAACCAATCGCTTCACCCGATGCCAAAGTGCGCTCACCAACAGCAGTGATTTCACCAGCAGGAATGTAAATACGCTCCACAGCGGAACCATCAATAACGTCAATGACGAACGACTGGCGTCCACCAGTAGCGCGAGGGTTCACACCCAACTCGCCAGCGGTAACAGCAGAACCGTAATACAGTTCCAAAACAGCTTCACTGGTCTCAATGAAAGTCATGTCCACAGAGTAAGTACCGTCAGAAACAATCTCGCGTACAAGCGAACCATCCTGCCAAGAACGAATCTGAGTCGTGGACTTGTCAATAGCCTCGGTAATTCCATCAGCCGAAACATAACCCAAGTCAATAAACGCCGCGTCAAGGGCGCTACCACTTGCGGTAGGGGCAGTTGTGCCAGTGGGTGCCACATAGACAGCACCCGTAACGGCAACCCTTACGTTGTCTGAATCTAATGCCATAATATATTTCCTTTACTATAAATTAGAGGTCTGTGCCTCTATGGTCTACGGCAAAACGCATAAACCTACGTTGACCGCTAAGGTTGGTCACATCCTGTATAGACGACTCTGGGTTGGTATCCACAATCGGGGCACCATCCGGCAAATCATCAAAAATGGCCATAACCATCCGAGACAAGTTTTCAGCGTTCGCATACGACGTTTCGTACACGTTCACGCCAATACTGTCGGTCATAATTGTTTTAGACCGGCGAGTACCGCCATCCCGTCTCAAAATAACCTGTGACCCACTATCGTCGGCCAAAATACCAACACGAGTGCTGGTAAATCCTTGTGTCGTCAGCTCGGCTTGAATCCGGCCAACCAAATGCGACATAATGTCGCTAAAAATTACGGCATCAGCCATTAGCTACTAGCCTTTCTCGCTTTAGGCTTATTGGTCTTAGTTTTTACGCCACGTTGCCCGCCAGCTAAATCCAAAGCCCTACCAAGAGCGCCAGTCGCGGCCTCATCAAAATCTGAACCGTACAAAACCTTCGCCCTAGCCCGACGCCCATTCTTTAGGACCTGTAGCTGACTACCGGGGACAGCGGACTGGACACGACGCATCCGGTTTTCAAGTTCCTTAGCAATCTGGGGGCTACGCAACAACTCACCCATGCCCTTAAAATTGAGCTTCACACGGTCACCCTGAGTGCCAGGAATCAAAGACCCACTAGCCACGGTCAGCCTCACGTTGCAAGTTCACAACCACACCAGGTGCCCAAGAACCTAAACCGTCACGCCAATCAAAAGCTTCACCATCAATCTCGTAATGTTTCCCACGAATAATGAACTTGTCATCATCCTGAACATCCGTACCAGACGGTAAATAAATAGTCAAACCATCAGTGATTGTGATTTGGTCAGCATCAAAATTAGTACCAGAAACACGAGCCGAAACGAGAGCCGAAACTGTTGTGGTAACAGTCGTAAAGACTGGTTGCCCGTAACTATCGGTAGAGGTCGAACTTCGTCGGACTTGGGAGATATCCTCCATAGTTACCATTTCCAATCGTAGACGCGGACCTGAACGTTCTATCCCTATAAGTGTTCGCCACCTGAATGTCAGCGGGCGACATCAGCACTTGACCGCCAACAGCCCAGTTAGCGTAAGACTGAGAGAACGGGCCAACACTTTGTTGTTGAATACCAGCCGCCGCGTCAGCGGGAATCTGCAACGTGCGAACAACCATGCCGGCAATAACCGCAACAACATCGTCAGGGATATCGGCAGAACCATGCTCATAGTTCACGGTGACTGGTGTGTAAGAACCCAAATCGTAAAGAGACTGAAACCCGTCCCAAGTGAAATCAATGGTGGTCCCATCAAGGTCGGTAACAGACACAACCTCAATCACTGGGCGTTGCACAAGGCGCACAATGCCATCACGCGGGAATAAACGCACCGTGGACTCGCTAACCTCAAACTTTTGGATAGCTCGTTGTACAAACATTGCTGAGGCGTCTGTGAGCCATGCTGTAGCTTTGGTGGTTTCACCAGCGGTCAAAGACCGGCCAAGCCTAGCCTCAACATCAGCGATAGTAGCGAGTGCCATTTATATGCCTTCCAGCGTCAAAACTTTTGCGGCGTTTATGTCCAGAGGGTGACCCGTGGGCCACCCCCCAGACAAGTGCCTATATTTAGGCAGAAACGTACTTGTAAACAGCGTCAGCCTTGAGAACCTTCGCACCGTAAACCGAAAGTCCACGAACAATGTCGCTGAACTTCGTTGGGTTGCGGAGAGATTCGAGAGACTGAATCTGAGAAACAAATCCAACCATGTTCTCGTGGTATCCCACAGCGGCGGGAGTTCCAGAGGCAGAAAGCAAGGGGCTTTCCACAACGGTGAATCCGTACAGACGTCCGATGATTCCGTTGCGGAGTTCGTCAGCCGAACCAGCGGTGGAAACGTCGTCCAAGCCCTGAATGAGCAAGTCGGACATATCGGGGTTTACCACAACGTAACGACCAAAGGCAGGAACCTTAGCGTTAGCCATAGCTTTGCGGAGAGCGCGGATAGCGGCCTTAGCCTCATCAGCGGTGTCAACCACAACAGAGCCAGTGTTGGCTTCAGTACCCTCGGTGACCATCAGGTCAACGACATAGTTTTCAGCATCTTCAGCAAGCGCACGACCAGCAGAGTCAACCCAAGGGCCAAACTCAGACGATGCCTGAACAGCGTCAACGTCGTCAATGTTTACAGAGAACGCCTTTTCCTGGTTGATGTTCAAAAGAACCTCAGTGTCAGCAAGAGCCTCAGCGGTGATGCTACGGCCAGCCGCCGCATAGTCCACAATCGTGGGGGTAGTTGCGTTGATAACGTGAACCTGGCTACCACGAGTAACAGCACCAGTAAACTGGGTGTTCAAGGTAGGAATCACGACCTGGTTAGAAATGAACGACTGAGTAACCCCAGCGGCCCAAATCTCAGGAATAAAGTTGTCAATAGCCATTAGTGACTATCCTTTCTTGTTAGGATTTGCCCATGAGAGAATCCAAACGCCCATCTTTACGGGCGGCCAAAATCTCATCGGCGGACATATTGTTAAGCTCGTCACGAGAACGAATCTGTGCCAAGCCTGATGCAGAACCTCTAGTACCTTGCCCCAAATCAGGTTTAGGCACATCTGTCTTTGTACTGTGCGCGTCAACCCACACCTGAATGGCGTCAGAGTCAACATTGCCGTCATCGTCAATAAACGACGACTTGTTGAAATCAAGCAAAGCATTGCCTTCCAAGACCCGTCCAGTTAGATTGGACTTCAGCTCGGCATCAACTAATTTCTGTGCAAACTCCATACGGACCGCCAGCCGAGTCTCATCTTTAGTAGACTCAATAAGGCGTTCAGTGTCGGAAAGTTGGCTTTTCTTTAGTTCGTCAAGCTCTTTAGCGGCCTGGGCGTTGGCTTTAGCCTGTTGCTCATTTTTGCGACTAAGGGACTTCCACTTTTCCACTTCAGACTCTAAGTCAACCGTTACGGTTTCCTCTTGTTCTGTGGCTTCAACAGTTTCCTCAGCCTCTACCACGTCAGTAGTTTCAGACATAGGTTTATTACCTCCACGTTTCGTTTATGGTTGCGCTCGTTGCGAGCTATCCCAGCAAAGTGCCAGGAAATCTAATAGATGACGCCAGTTTCGGGCACGCCCATAACGTCATAAAAATTGGGGGCAGAATCAGACAAAGTGTATTCTTCCCAAATAAAATTAATCGCATAAAGCACCGCGTAAGGGTTACTTTCAACAATTTCGATAAGGGGACCTGTAGGTGTCAGCTCTAATGTGCCAGGGTTGGACACCAGATAGCGTCTAACGGCTTTAGATGCCCTAGATAGTCCAAACACATACGGTTTAAGATTTTGCCACTCGACGGGGCCGTCAGGGGTTTGCGCTACCCATGCCTCAAAGTCCAAGTAGCACCCCTAAAATAAATTGCCTAAAATCTGTGTCAAACCCCAACCCAAGATTCTTTTTGTCAGCAAAGTGGTTACTGGAGCCAAGTACGCTTTCGGCACCCGTAGTGAAAATTTCGTAAAAATCAGAATATGATGCGTTTACAGGGTTACCAGTCGCGTAGGCTTTGCCGGAGTATATTTCCCGCCACTTATCTTCGATAACTAACTCTTTAGGCCCGTTGTAAGCCTTTTCAACATATTCCCCGTTTGCTCTGCGGTGGAAATAAGCCCATTCCAGCTCTTTCAGGCCGGGAAGATTTTCCTCCATGTAATGCCCAACCTCATGGATTGCGGTGTTAGTGGACCTATTCAAAACATCCGGTTTACGCCTAGCGCCCAAACCACTGATGTTAATTACGGAATAGCCCCTGTCTTGATAATAACCACCTCGATTAACAAGGCGCGTTTTTACTCGACCCGCATTTGCTCTGGTTGCTTCCACCCAATCATCTGGGTATTGTTTAAACGCATATTCGACATGAGGGACCGTAGTAGAGCCTTGAATAATTGGTGTCGTAGCATTACCTACCGGGCGAACCTCTTGAATAAACTTTTTAGTTTCTTCAACGCGAACTGTAGTTATTGTGTTTTCAATAGTATTTATTTGCTTCTCAAGGTCTAAAACCTGCTCGAACGCTTTGTCTATTTCCTGCTCAATTTTGAGATAAGCACTACTATTTAAAACTTTCTGGCGGGCCTCCATACGGGCAATATCAACCTGACCCTCAAGGCTTCGGCCAAGCTCATCAACCTCTAGATTCCGTAAACGAACCCTAGCCTCGGCGTCAGCACGAGCTTTTGCAATCAAACCAGCCCTTTGGTCCTCCAACAAGCTGTGTCGCTCAACAGACAAATTAAATTGTTTTCGTATCGGTCTAGCGTCAGGAATGTTTAATTCCTTTAGTCTTAAGCTTGCCCTACGACCAATTTCAACATCAGCGACCTGCCCAATGTCCAAAACGTCGTCCAAAACCTTGTTGGCCTCATCCGGTGGCAAGATTATTTTTTTATCAACAAAATCTTTTGTTTTACCGCGAGAGTATTGACCATATTTAATAGTTGCCTGGGCTTCTTCGTTAAGAGCCCTGGAAATTGCGGACGCCCTGACGCTCTCGCTTAACTTGGCACCATCAACCCTTGCGGATTTGGCTTTGATTTTTTCGATGGCTTCTTTTGCCACAACAGCCGGGTCCGGTGTCGGCATTTTCTTGCCAACCAATTTCAAACTATTAGGGCCAGTAAACTTTTGACCCTTTACCGTCAACATCGGACCCAACTCACCGTGGTCACGAATCATAATCTTGCGGTAATCAGGCTCACGTCCACCAACATCAATCCCAAAACGTTGCCCCACAGCTTCGTGAGACTGGTCCAACAACTGTTGGTCAATAATCTGCCCAGTATCAGTGTCACCATAAATTGGCATCTCGCCACAATCACAAGCTGGGTGGATGGGCAACAAATCGCCCTTACGGTAACGCTGAGTAGACGCCACATAACACAAAGCACAATTCTCGCGCCCAGTCAACGTGCGAACATAGCCAACAATGTTGTCATTAGCTCTACGCGCAAACAAAGACGCCTGCCTGCGGGACAACTGAACCTCAGTACGGGCAAAAGACGTAGCCGTCAACGAACCAGTGTCTAAAGCGTCAGTAAAACTTGCACCCTTCGCCAAAGCCATACGCATTTGTACAAACGGGCGACCATAAACCTGATTCACGTTGGCACCATTACGCAAAGCCGACATAGACAAATCCAAATCGGCCAAACTAGGTGCCTTGAAAGCGTTTTTGGTAACTCTTGCAACCTGCTCATGGTAAGCAATAGCGCTAGACGCCGCGTTTCTTTTTATGCCCTCAAGCGGGACAGAAAGTTGCTCCACAAAAGTAGCAATGTCCTCATCGCGCCAATTACCCAAATTACGAAAAGTGTTACCAGCTATAGCGCCAGCGTCATCAACATAATTGCTACTTAGAGCCTGGTAACCCGTCGTAATGTCATCAAGCTCCGCCACCAGTACCACCTGTCAAAGACTGAGCCAAAATTGCTTCACCAGCACGCTCAATCTCCATCTCCGCAATCTCAGCGGGAGAGAACTGGCCAATAATAGCCATACGGGACCTAAACGGAATGTCTTGGAACTTAGAGTTAGCGTCCGCACGTTCAGCAAGACTGTAACGCTCTGCCGGTTTCCACAAAGGCTCCAAATCAAGTAAGGTAGCCCTAACCTCGTCACCCAACCAACGGAACATCAAAGACATGACCTTCGACCAACCAGGGGTCACACGAGCAATACGGTCCTCAGTCTTGAAAACAAGACCCTCACGAGCCAACGCCGCGCCCTCAGCGGACCCATTAGCGCCCTCAGGGGTCAAATAGTGCATTGGGGTCCTAGTAACCGCCGCAAAGTCCTGTATATCGGCTCTGACGGCTTGCAGGATGCCATTGATGTCAGCCTGACCCAACTCGTCAACGTCAGCACCCTCAGGAATCATCCACAACGAACCAGCGGACGACTCAAAAATACCACTGTAATCAATTTCGTTACCATCAGAATCGTGTGTTGGAAAATCACCCTTCAAAACACGTTGCCGGAAAGCCTGAGTAGTCGCAATAACCATTCTTTGCAAAATCATGTGATTGATACGGTCAATAATGTCCGTAAAAGGCTCATACTCGCCCTTTTCGTCAGCATTAGTAAACTTTACGACAGGAACCTCGCCCAAAGGGTTAGCCATAACGCCACCCTCGACAATTTCCCAACCCTCAGGGTCATAAATGTTCTGCTCGTTAGGCTTTACAAACACCTCAATAAAATCAGCGTAATAAAAATACGCAAAATGTTGACCATTCTCAGAAAAAATCTTTACAGCCTCAAGCACTGTACGCGGGTCTGTGGGGCTTGTGCGGGCATAAACCTCTCTAGGGTCCTCCACGGTCACCACAGGGTATTCTGAGCCGTCAGGATAGCCCACAATGGCGTAAGCGTGCCCAAATTTCAACAAGCTAGTGTGCAAATCGGCAGAACCAACATCCAGATTGTTAGATTTCCACAAACGGCGAGCCTCAGCATCACCATTCTCGTCATCTTCCGCACCAGTCCGAAAACCGCCAATCATCATACGTTCACGAACCGCCGCAACAGACAGTTGCGCCATGTTCAAACGAGATTTGCGCTGAAAACGGCGGTAAGCACGAGACTGACCCTCCGCACCCTCAGGTAACGGGGCATCCCCATCATAATAACGTTCCAAAATGTTGTACTTAGCCTGGTGACGTGCCAAATGCTTCAACAAACCTTGTTGGCTCTTGCTCAACTGAGTAGCCATCTAAACTCCCTAACGAATACGACGCGGTACGAATGTTGTCTTAGTGGCCTCACCTTTGGATAGCGCCTGTAGCCTCGCCTGGTAAGCCAATACAGCGGCAACCGCCGCGTCAATCTTGTTCCTAGAATCA
>OBPS01000020.1_pt1 | contig 30083 bp, 34 predicted proteins | sample 1534661 | NCBI WGS metagenome assembly OBPS01 (sample SAMEA3275493, study PRJEB22092) | marine metagenome | biome: ENVO:00000447 marine biome; feature: The site is in the outerpart of the Oslofjord; material: ENVO:00002010 seawater | collected 2014-06-20T10:00:00+00 | depth 1 m
CGCTTGTGGTGGAGATGATCAGTGCTCGACTGTTCAGCGAGCGCAGTCTGTTTATCGAACGCATGTTTGAGAAGCCCAAAGCCTAGCCATGCCAGATAGCCTCCACCGAAAAGCTTCAGGGTCATAAAAAGAATCGGTGTTGTTTGGATCAGTGAGGCAACGCCGGCCACAGATAGCATCATCAAAATACTGTCACCGGCAAAGATGCCCAGTGCCCATGAAAACTCTGCACGTAAACCATCGCGAGCCGCGACGGTCATGACGAACATCGAATTAGGCCATGGCAGCAGTACAATAATAATTATACCGATGCAGAAAGTGGCAAGGTCTGTCCTACCGAACATGATTTTGGTCGCGACTGAAAGCCAAGCTTCAGTATTCGTGAGTTTCAGCCGATAACAGTCACTATTGAAGTCAAATAAATGGATCTATGTTTCGCATGCGACGATTGATTGCCCTAGTTGGTCTTCTTTTGCCCCTCGTTGTTCAGGCTGCGGGAGGGCAAACACTCGGATCACCGACAGCTGTGTTAGACGCCCTGAAGCAGTCCAGGGGTGGGATATTGCTCGCGTTCATCGATCACCCTTCGGATCAAGCGAATCCAGTGAAGCATCTCCAGGGCTTGCTCAGTCGTTATCGCCTTGGTCTCAATGGGACGGATTTGGGTCAAGTTCGCAGAAATACGATTCTTCATGTGCGGCCCCGGTTGGGTGTCAATCGACTAGCGATAGAAAATACCTTTGATGATCAGCAACGGAAGGAACTGAGCTTTCCGGCGATGCGAGCAGCCGGTGTTCCCACAGCAATTGTCGAGATTCGAACCTCTCGAGATTTCGCATGGATGGAGGCGCTCACGTTGTCAGCAGCTGAAGTCCAAGCGGTCGAAAATGCATTGAATCGGAGTCAAGCCGGTGGAATGCCTCGAGTATTGGCATTAATCCGCTCTCGCGGTCAGGAAACCGTCCAACCGCCTCGACCATTGAGGAGCTGGAGTCGAGGGCTGTCTTCCGGTGGCGGTTCGGAATCTGGCTCTGCTTCAGATGGTTCGGCATCGTCAGCTCGATCTACTCAACCTTCACCCTCTGAGGAGACGACTCAAGACACAGCGGAGCAGGGCACCACGGAATCGGATTCCTCAGAAGAGGCCGCCGCTGATACATCGAGCGACACCGAGGAGACGGATTCTGGAGCCAGTGTGTCGGCTGATCGAAGGAGCTATTACTAACAGATCGATATCTCAAGTACACTCGACGCAAAAGAGAGAGGGTTGCCACGTGAGTCAGTCGATCGAAGTGCAAGTCGTTGAAGGGATCTTGTGTGCTGATTTTAATGAAGGTCGGCTGATTATTGATACAGGGTCACCGGTATCTCTTGGCCCAGATACCACGATTCAGCTCCTTAGCTGTGCGGTTCAATTAAACTCAACAATCGGAAACTACGCCTGGGCCCAAATTCAGGAGAGCCTTCCTTTTGATGCTGTTGGGCTGATTGGTGTCGATGCTTTTTCTGAATCGTCACTCGGCTTTGATTTAACCAACGACACACTGGCGTTGCTCGAAATGCCAGTTGAGGGTAACTACGAGCCGTTTATCATGGGGTCACCAGTGATTCGATGTCAGATTGCTGAAGAAAATCTCTTGGCCGTATTAGACACTGGAGCGGGCCTTTCTTATCTCCGCGATGTTCGGCTTGCGACGTTCGGTAAGTCACTCGGTCGGACTCGCGATTTCCATCCCATGCTGGGTGAGTTTGAAGTAGAGACTGTGGAGTGTTCGGTGATGGTGGGGGATCAATCGATGACGGAAGTTTTTGGCCTCGCCACGAAAGATCTACAGCGATTAATGCAAATGGCCAAGATTGACGCCATTTTAGGTACTTCCTGGTTCCAAAAATCTGTAGTAGAGATCGATTTTAAGAATGAATTAGTTGGCTTGACGATTGACTAGACTACAGTAACTCCAGCCGCTTAAATCCACCGTTGATGTGTCTCGACATTAAGAGTGATGCCAACTGTTCATCCCGTTCTTGAAATGCCTTCAGTAGTTGTTCATGTTCCTCGATGGATGCCTGGATGTTCGCGTGGCTTGCCAAACTTCGGCTTCTGAACAACAGAGACTCGCGCATGACTTGATCGATGAGAGCAGTTAATCGAGGCGAGTCTGCGACTTGATGAATCCGCTTGTGAAATTGAATATTTAAGTCGAAATATGCCGAGAAATCCTGATTGATAGCTGCCGCTTTCACGTTTTGGTGCAGTTGGTCGAGTGCATCGAGGTCGATTTTCGACATGCGCGTTGCGGCAAGCGCTGATGCTTTTGCTTCAAGCATCTCGCGGATCGCAAAAATCTCTCTGACTTCAGAAAGTAAGAGTTTCCTGACCACGATCTGTCTGGCACTGATCTGCTCGAGCAAGCCCACATTAATGAGCTCACGAATGGCTTCTCTGACTGGCGCGCGTGACATCCCAAGGCGTTCTGCGAGATCACGCTCGGTGATTTTTTCGCCCGCACTGAGACGACCTTGAAGAATAAATTCTTCGGTTTGCTGTCGTGCTTTTAGGCTCAATGAATCAGTCATTTTAGGCTCTCGAGGCGATTTGCCAGTTGGTATACCGTAATGCTTGTTTTAATACTTAAACAAGTGAAAAAAACGTATTTTTGCGAATTTGGTATTGCAAACCTAGGGTGGGTAGAGCACCATCAATCGCAACTTGGAAACCCAAGTACATACATATAAAAACATAATAATGGAGCACTATCATGGTGAAGCATTTTAAAACTGGCATCGTTGCTGGGTTACTCGCAGTCTCGCTATCTGGGGTGGCGCAGGCCGAAGCGGAATATAAGCTGACATTCTCAACCTACTGGCCAACGTCATACAATTACCTGATTGATCCAATTTTTTCGTTTGCTGAAAAGGTGAAAGAACGGAGTAATGGCCGTGTTGAGATCGAAGTATTCCATTCGAAGCAGCTGTTCGGGGGAAAAGAAGAATTCGGTGCACTCGAACGCGGTGACATCGATATGTCTGCTCCGATGGATACCTATAACACTGGGTCGATTCCGGAATTAGGTATCGCTAGCATGCCATTTCTCTGGCCGAGCCCCCGAGCAATGCAGACAAGTCTTGATGCTGGCCTGTGGGATCTGGGTGTCAACCAAGCCATGGAGGCTCGCGGTGTCAAGGTGCTAAACGTAGCAGCCGGCGGTCCCTATCAGCTGTACGGTAAAGGTTTCGAGATTCGAAAGCCGTCAGATCTCAAAGGGAAGAAAATCGCTGTAAGTGGCTCAGCCGCGAGTCGCGCAATGGAATTAGTTGGTGCGTCTCCCACGTCGATGAGTTCTGGCGACCTTTATGTGGCGTTGCAGCGTGGGACGATCGATGCGACCTCTCGTCCGCTGATCACGGGCATTGGACGGAAGCTCTACGAGGTGTTGGATCACATTACGGTGGTTAATATGTCCTACTTCTCCACCGCTTTGGCGATTAACCTCGACACCTGGAATAAGTTGCCTGCCGATATTCAAGCGATCATGCAAGAAGCCGCTAACGAGCGGGGTCAACAACAACTTGAGATGCTAGAAGCCTATATGGCTGAAGCCGAAGGGTTGTTCGAGAAAAATAAGGTGAACTATCACGTGGCATCAAAGGACGAGTTGGCTGGTTTTCAGACCGCTGTTGCCCCCGTCTATGACTGGTGGAAAGGTCAGGTTGCCGATGGTGATAAGTACATCGAGTTCGCCAGGAAAAATCAATAATCTCTCCCTAAAAAGTCGCTTGGTACACCAAGCGACTTGAGGTCATGAACATGATGTTTTTGATTCGAGCACTCTCTCTTGTGACGTATCGGGTCGCTCAAGTGTCGATTGTCGGTACATTAGCTGTGGTGACTGGTGAGGTTGTTGCTCGGTACATTTTTAACAGCCCAACGCAGTCATCACTTGAGATTACAGAGTACTTTTTGGTTGCGATGGGATTTCTGCCTTTAGCAATGATTTATCAGCGCGGTGGGCACGTTTCAGTTGATCTGGTGGTGAATTTACTCCCCGAGCGCGTGAAACGGCACTGCCTCACAGCGTCGGCTGTGATTACCGCGATCTTTAGTTTTCTTGTTTTCTGGTTCGGAATGGGTATGACCTTGCATGCATTTGAGTCTCAAACTGCGTCCTCGTCTCTAATGGCGTTTCCGATGTGGATTGCCTATCTCCCCATCCCATTGGGATTTTTGGCTTTGGCTTGCCAAGCGACGTTGACGATTGTTGACTCCGATCGCTCCGATGTAGGGATCTAGATATGGATACAGTGACCATGTCGATTCTGGCGATTGCTGCACTCTTCGCAATGATGGCGATCGGCGTTCCAGTTTTCGTTGCCCTCGGTGTGTCGAGTGCGGTAGGCATCTTTTTATTGCAAGGTTTTGACGCACTAAGCGCACTTCCTGGCGTGATGTACGATCGAATGGCTAGCTTCACCTTGGTTGCCGTTCCGTTATTTATTCTCATGGGGGAGATCATTTTTGTCTCGGGCCTCGGGGGTGATATTTACCGTGCTATCCGAATTAGTTTGCACCGTGTGCGCGGATCTCTCGCGGTCGCCAGTGTCTTCGCATGTGCTGTGTTTGGGGCGATGTGTGGCGTGTCCTTAGCCGGCGCAGCCACTATTGGCAAATTTGCGATACCAGAGATGCTGAAAGCAGGATATGCCAAGACAATTGCCACTGGAGTCATCGCGTCTGCTGGCAGTTTAGCGCTTTTGATTCCACCAAGCGTGGGGCTAATTCTCTATGGTCTTGTCGCTGGTGAGTCCGTTGGCTATCTGTTCATTGCAGGGGTGGTTCCTGGCATCATTATTTCTTTGATGATGATGACTTACCTACTCATCCTGGGGTATGTCAAACCAGAACTAATGCCCGCTGTTGATTTGTCGGAGCTTGAAGCAGGACAAAAAGATAATCCATGGGTGGTAACCATCCCTGCTTTATTATTGGTGTTTGCTGTACTTGGCTCGATTTACTTCGGGATCGCAACGCCCAGTGAATCGGCTGCGATCGGCTGCCTTGGAGCCCTTGCTATCGCTGCTTACAAACGGACGCTCAATGTGGAAACCCTTGTACGCGTCATTTCCGATACGACCAAAACCACCGGAATGATTTTAGCGATATTGTCGAGCGCGTTAGTTTTTGGGTATCTGCTAACGCGTTTGCGCGTACCTCAAGATCTTGTGGCTTGGATTGTCGAACAGGGGTTTGATCAATATATGGTGTTGGTTGCCATATTCTTGTTATTGATTGTCATGGGTATGTTCATGGATGTGGTTTCTGTCATTCTGATTGCGACTCCGCTTTTGCTGCCGATTATCAAAAACTTCAATTACGACCCGATTTGGTTCGGGATCGTGATGGCTATCGTCACTGAGATGGCGGTCATTACTCCGCCTGTGGGACTCAATCTCTTTGTTATCCAGGGAATTTCTCCGCAAACGTCTTTGATGACGGTAGCTCGTGGTTCATTCCCATTCTTCTTGATTTTGGTATTGGCGGTGATCCTGTTTACGATCTTCCCTAACCTTGTCCTTTGGCTCCCATTTGGATAGGGGGGATAAATGACATCACTGAACTCTGGCCCCTTAGAAGGTATCCGTGTCATTGAGCTTGGATCCTTGATTGCTGGACCTTACGCAGGAGCCTTATTTGCACAATTTGGCGCAGATGTGATCAAGATTGAGCCACCAGCAATTGGCGATCCACTCCGAAAGTGGCGCAAGATGGATGGAGACACATCGCTTTGGTGGTACTCGCAAAGTCGAAATAAACAATCGTTAACCCTGAATCTGAAGGATCCAGATGCGCAGGAGGTCTTGAAGCGTTTGGTGAGTGACGCTGATGTGTTAATCGAAAACTTCAGACCAGGGACGCTCGAGAAGTGGAATCTCGGCTGGGACGCTTTATCAAAGGTCAATCCTCGACTTGTCATGCTTCGTGTTTCAGGCTACGGACAATCGGGTCCTCAAGCGGGTAAGCCAGGGTTTGCCGCGATTGCTGAAGCGATTGGGGGGCTGAGATATTTGATCGGTTATCCAGACCGGGCACCAGTAAGAACTGGGGTGAGTATTGGTGATACCTTGGCTTCATTGTATGGCGTTGTTGGGTCATTGATGGCGCTTAGACATGCAGAAGCGACCGGAGAAGGTCAGGTGGTCGATGTCTCATTGGTGGAGTCTGTGTTGGCTGTCACAGAAAGCTTAATCCCAGAATATGGTGCAGATGGCACCATCCGCGAGCGCACTGGATCGAGCCTTCCTGGAATTGCACCCTCGAATACCTACACCACTCGCGACGGTCGCTATCTGGTGTTGGCGGCGAATGGCGACAGTATTTTTAATCGCTTGATGCAGGCGATCGGGAGACCTGATATCGCTGATGATCCTCAGTTCAAACACAATGACGGGCGAGCGAAGGCCTCTGATGAGTTGGATGCGATCCTCGGAGCCTGGTCATCATCGGTAACCTTGACTGAGGCGCTCGATATTCTGGAGGCTGCAGAGGTACCGGCGTCAGGAATCAATTCAGTCGCTGAAGTGTTTGAAGATGAGCAAATTCAAGCACGCGGTTCGATTGAGCGACACGCGCTTGAGTCTGGATTAAATCTCTGTATGCCAGCGGCCGTTCCCAAATTGACAAAAACACCGGGTGGAACGCGATGGCTGGGGCCCAAGCTTGGGGAACATAATGAGTCAATTTTAGAGTCGCTGGGTCTTGACCCGATCACGATTCGGAAAGTGACAGGCGGTGATTGATGGTGGCGCATTCTTCTGATTTGGTCTGTATTCAAGAAGTCGGAATGCGTGACGGGTTACAAAGCGCCGGTCAGTTCGTCACGACCGAGGACAAAGTCAGACTGATTGACCAATTATCGAAAACTGGGCTCTCAAAAATTGAAGTGACCTCCTTCGTCTCGCCCAAGGCCGTCCCATTGCTTGCAGATGCCGAAGAGGTTCTCGCGGCTATCAATCGACAGCCGAGTGTTACGTACAGTGCGTTAATTCCGAATCGTAGAGGGCTTGATCGAGCGCTTGCAGTTGAGCTTGATGAAGTCAACTTGGTGATGTCGGTGAGTGAAGCCCACAATTTGGCAAATCTCAGGATGACCTGCGAGCAATCCATCGAGCAATTTCGCGAGATTTGCAACAATCGGGGATCACTTCGGGTCAACGGGACACTGGCGACAGCGTTTGGCTGTCCCTTTCATGGAGAGGTGACACAGTCGACCGTCTTTGAGTGGGCTCATCGTTACTTAGACGCCGGCATTGATTCATTAACCCTAGCAGATACGATCGGTGCGGCAACGCCTCGACAGGTCTATGATCTTTGCAGTGGTTTCACAGAGGCTTTTCCGTCCATTGAAATCACGCTTCACCTCCACAACACACGCGGTCTGGGGATCGCGAATGCGTTATCGGGGATTGCTGCTGGGATTCGCCATTTAGATGCCTCTATCGGTGGGATCGGTGGTTGTCCGTATGCTCCTGGAGCGACAGGAAACGTCTGCACCGAAGACCTGGTGCATGCCTTAATCTTTGACGGTTATCGATGTGAAGTGGATTTAGAGCAATTACTATCCGTTAGCCACGAACTGGGCGACTTACTGTCCGATCCCTTGCCCGGTTTAGTGCGTTACGCGGGTTCGAAGCTAACCAAGCACTCAATGTCAGAGGACTTAAGGCGTCGACTTGGTCTGATAGAGGAGTAGTTACAGATGGTGCGTGCAGAGTATCAGGGGTCTCCCTATGCGACCAAATTAACGTGTCGAGAACATCAATTGATCGCAGATGTAACAGCTGAGAAAGGGGGCTTGGATGCCGGTTTGCGGCCTCATGATTTTCTCGAGGCTTCCTTGGCATCCTGTTTGCAGATTACATTACGCATGTACGCACAAAAGCACGGGATCGAAGTCGGAGAGACCTCTGTGACTGTTGAACTTGAACGATCTGTGAGTGCGGCGAGATTTCAGTTTACGATTGTTTTTGATCCGTGTTGTGATGAGGGATTGCAAGCTCGCCTGCGAGATGTTCTCCTAAAATGTCCTGTGAAAACAACACTCTCTCAACCGATCGAGTTCCACTTAAAATCCTAGCTGGATCCCGAATCATTGAGGTGTAGAGGGGTTGTTTTGAGCACAGTGTGACATGAGCCCTGTGAAATCAGTGAAGATTTCGTTGGACTTGTCGATCTCTATTTGTAGACATGGAGACACTGACGGATGAATTGGATCAAGCACCACACGCAAACTGTTGTCGCACTCACGTGTATCGGCGCAACGCTCTTGTTTTGTGCTTACGCCATTATTGATTATGAATCCGACCAGTGCCATTACCGAGAGATTCGTGGATTTAACCAAGCTCTCGGTGCGAAGGGTTGGTGCCGGATTCTCTAGTTAGATCACCCGGCAGGTGCCACTGACAATCTTGGTTCCGGTCCCGGTGTCATGGCGGTGGTAATAAAAAATCCCGTTTCGGAACATACCGCCTTCCACTTCACTTCCAAATCGAAAGGTCGTTTCGGAAAAGTAGTGGGTCATCGGTAGCTGACCTCTGGATTTCACTGGGAAGCCGGCCAAGAACGTTAAATCACCCTTACCATCGGCCGGAATTTCAAACTGAAACGCCCGTTTCGTGATGACGTCGACACAGCGAAAGGTGGTTGGTGGTGCTGCCTGAGCGACAGAGATCAGCGTGGAGATGCTGAGGATCGTGATCGATTTGAGAAGGTTTTTCATCGGTTTCATCGTCATGGTGTTTGATCTTCACACTATCATACCGTTCTTTATCCGGTCTTCCACCGGATGATCGCTGACCTGTCCGAGATGCCCGCTTGCGTCTCGACAAGATCCCTGTGGCGAAGGTTGCGTCATGAGATCGATCTCAGCTCGGAATCTTGTATCATCCTTGGATATGAAAAATTTGACGTAAGACTGGGAGAAGTGGATGAGCGATGAATTGAAGGCGTTGGAAAAAGAAGCCGAAGAGCTCCGTCAAAACCTTTGGATCTGGAAAGGAATCGCTTTTGTCTTGTTAGTGTTATATGTCTCCGAGATCGGCGGCTGGTTTTCCTGATGAAAACCATTGGTCTTCTCGGCGGGATGAGCTGGGAAAGCACCCAAACCTACTATTCCTTGATCAACCGAGAGATCAATAAGCGGTTAGGGGGATTTCATTCGGCAAAAATCGTTCTGGTGAGTGTGGATTTCGCGGAGATTGAACACTTTCAGCGCATCAATGACTGGGAGGCTGCAGCTGGGTTATTGATCCAGGCCGCGCGTCAACTCGAGGCAGGGGGTGCCGATTTCATTGTGATTTGTACCAACACGATGCATGAAGTTTACGATCAGGTGAGTGCTTCTGTCTCGATGCCTGTGTTGCATATCGCTGATGCGGCAGGCTTAGCTGCGCAAACACTTGGTGTGACTCGGCTTGGGCTATTGGGCACAGAATTCACGATGCAGCGTCCATTTTATCGCCAACGATTGAGGGATAGATTCGATCTCGACGTTCTCACTCCGTCATCTGCGCAACAAGCAGTGGTTCATCGCATTATCTATGATGAGCTGTGTTGTGGGCTGATCAATTCACACTCGCGGGAATCTTATCAGGAGGTGATTGCTGATTTGGTTGAGCGAGGCGCACAAGCTGTCATCTTGGGATGTACGGAGATTGGGCTACTGATTTCAGAAGACGACTGTCGCGTTCCAATCATCGACACGACAGTCATTCACGCAAATCAAGCAGTAGACGAAGCGCTCAGTGAGTAAATGTTGCGCACGGCTCAGAATGGTGACAGTGAGTGCAAAATCTGCGTTTATTCACACAATCATCCACAAGGTCTTTGGATAACATCGACTGTGTACCCTCGGTGGGTGACCCGAATATCTGGGCGCTTGATTGGCATCAATGCTTTTGTGCCCGATCGCGGTACACTGCTTTGCATCGTTAAAAGAAGTGACTGTATGAAAGTATCTCCTCAATTTGTCGGTCCTATTGTCATGGCTTTTATCATGGCAATGATCATGACCGGTTTTGTCACCTGGATGAATCTCGGCTTCAACGACGCATTTTTCGTCAATTGGGGCCGAGCTTTTGTGTTTGCCTGGCCAGTGGCGTCAATTGCTGCCTTTTTGGCCTTACCGATTGCACCAAAAATTACCTTGCGGATTGTTCGACTCATTAATGGGACTCCACCGCATCATGATCATTCCTAATGGGTTATGATCAGGTTCGAGCGCTTTGAACGGAATATTCTTTAGTGATGAATAATGGGAGACCAACCGTCTTGGCGCTCGCGCCGGATAGGTGTAATGTTAAGCCCACTATTAATAATAATAAGGAGGTTAAATAGTTTGTCAGATATTCGCGGGACAAGACCCTGAGAACTACTCCTATGTTTCTCGAAGTATTCGTCTCGATGGCCAGGTGACTAGCATTCGGTTGGAGGGGTTATATTGGTCGGTGCTTGATGATGTCGCACAGTCTCAGGGTTTTACGACTCCTGAGTTCATAAGCAGGCTACATCGTGAGGTAATGGAACTGCGTGGTGCACCTCAAAACTTCACATCATTGTTACGTTCTGCCTGTTTGATTTATACAGATAACCGCTTGGCGACTCGCTTAGAAGATCAGCGTCAACTCAAAGCCAGTTGATTCGTTTTGGCCGACCAAAGTATGTCTGCATCGCTCGCGCAGGCGCAATTCTATTGTTCGTAACCCCTCTAAATTACTGATAATTAATACTAATTTATTATCTTAATTTCGGCCGTGTAGTAATCAGTTACTACCCTATGGTATTCCATTAAAAGCATAGTAATTGAAGGATTCGTGTCGGTTGAACGTTCTCTCTTGATAACGTTTGATTGAATAAAGCGTTTTCAAAAATAACAATGAGGAAAAGTAGCAATGGAAACAATCACTTCATCGAAAGGGATAAGCCGCCGAGAGCTTCTCAAGCGGTGTATGGTCGTCGGAGCAGGCTTGGCTGTGGGGACCGGTTTCGTCGCTGGGAGTACAGCAGCATGGGCCATGGAGACTAATCACGTGACTCCATCTGAAATGGCCACTTTGATTCAGATGGCTCGTGATATTTATCCGCACGATCACATTGGTGATCAATATTACGCTGCGGCGGTCAAAGGGTTTGATTCAGCAGATTCAAAAGATCGGGTCGCAGCAGGGGTTGATGCTTTGAACGCGGCTGCTCAGGGTCAGGGGTTTGCTAATTATTTGTCTGTGCCATGGGAGCGGGATCGAGCCTCTATCCTTCGTGGTATGGAACAAAGCGCATTTTTCCAAACGATGCGAGGTAATTTAGTTACCGGTCTCTACAACAACAAGGAAGTCTGGCCATTTTTCGGTTATGAGGGGGAGTCGTACAGTAAAGGCGGCTACATTAATCGAGGTTTCGACGACATCGCGTGGATTTAATAGCCGAAAGAGCTGGAGATTATAAAAATGAGTGCAAAGTTTGATTTAACTGACGACGGTGTTGTTGTTGTAATTGGTTCTGGAGCGGGCGGGGGTGTCCTGTCTAATGAATTAGCTCAAAAAGGTATCAAAGTCGTGTGCCTGGAGGCAGGTGGTCGACACTTACCACAAGATTATCAAAATGATGAGTGGGGTAGTTTTGGCCAAATCAGTTGGTTAGATGCTCGAACCACGTCGGGAGATTGGCGGGTAGCCAAAGACTTTTCTGGTTTGCCGTCTTGGATCGTGAAAGCAGTTGGTGGTTCAACCGTCCACTGGGCAGGCGCATCTCTGCGATTCCAAGAGCATGAATTCAAGACTAAAACCGTTTACGGGAATGTCCAGGGTGCCAATCTTCTTGACTGGCCGATTGGGTTGTCCGAACTTGAACCCTATTACGCTAAGGCCGAAGCGAAGATGGGCGTGACCCGAACCAATGGGATTCCTGGATTACCTGGAAACAACAATTACAAAGTGTTCGAGGCAGGTGCGAAGAAGCTCGGATATAAGCAAGTTCATACAGGCAATATGGCGATTAATAGCGAGCCAAGAGGCGGTCGTCCAGGTTGCCAGCAAGTCGGCTTTTGTTTCCAAGGATGTAAGTTCGGTGCCAAGTGGTCTTCTGCTTATGTGGATATTCCCGAAGGCGAGGCTACTGGCAATCTAGAAGTGCGAACTCATGCGCATGTACTTAAGATCGAGCACGACAAAACCGGTAAGGTCACGGGTGTGCTGTACGCGGATAAAGATGGAAATCAGCATCTTCAAAAGGCACGAGTCGTTGCTGTCGCTGGTAATTCGATCGAGAGCCCAAGACTTCTTCTCAACTCGGCCTCAACAATGTTTCCCGATGGATTGGCAAATAGCTCAGGTCAAGTCGGTAGAAACTATATGCGACACATGACGGCTTCTGTTTACGCTTCATTCCCGGAGCCGGTCCGTTTTTGGCGCGGGACTACCATGGCTGGAATTATTCAAGATGAAGCTCGTCACGATCCTAGCCGAGGGTTCGTCGGGGGCTATGAGCTTGAAACGCTGGCCTTAGGTGTTCCCTTTATGGCGGCATTCTTAAACCCTGGTGGATGGGGAAGAGAATTCGCGGCTGCAATGGATACCTATGAAAATATGGCTGGGTTGTGGATTGTTGGCGAGGATATGCCGCAGGAGACTAACCGTGTCACACTGAACCATGACGTTAAAGATCAATACGGACTTCCGGCTCCTAACGTCCATTTCGACGATCACCCTAACGATACTGCTATGCGTAACCATGCCTGGAGACAGGGTGCTGCTCTGTATGATGCGGTTGGTGCCACTCAAACGTACCCAACACCGCCGTATCCTTCGACGCATAATCTTGGGACAAACAGAATGTCGGCTAAAGCTAGCGATGGGGTTGTCAATAAGTGGGGGCAGACGCACGATATTTCGAATTTGTTCGTATCTGATGGCTCTCAGTTTACGACTGGTGCCGCAGAGAATCCGACGCTCACGATCGTTACTCTCGCCATCAGACAGGCTGATTATATTGCCAAAGAGATGGCTGCAAGAACAATTTAGTGATCAGTCTGTAGTGCAAAGCCCAGCATGCTACCTGCGTGCTGGGCTTTTTGTGAGGAATCAACCATGAGTTTCGAGGTGATAGCTACTGATCTGGGCTCATTACCTAGTGGCGGCCATGAAGCACAGACCCCAATCTATAGATCGAATACAAATCTTCTAGACCAAGCTGATCGAGGTGCTCACACGTATGTGGACCTCAGTTTTGACGATAAGCTTGCTTTTCAGATTGATGGTGTGATTTCCGATGATGAGTGTCGGCGTTTGATCGAGTTTACTGAGCAACTTGGTTTCCGAGAAGCAGCGCCGGGTATCCAAACTCCGCCATGGATGCGTCAAAATCAGACTGTTCATTGGATGGCACACCCAAGAGATGTTGAAATACTGTGTTCGCGGGTCATGGCCTTTGTTCCACCCGTTCTCGATGGTCGAGCGAGTATGGCTAGATTAAGTCATCGTTTGAACACCTATCGGTACACCTTTGGTCAACAGTTTAAACCGCACTTGGATGGAGACTGGCCAGGTTACCGGGTAAATCCTAAGACCAAGCAATTGGAGTACTGGAAAACGGGGCGATCGATGTTATCTATGCTGTTGTATTTAAATGGCCGAGAAGAGGGGGTGCAGGGTGGTGATACTCTGTTAATTGATTCGGGGAAGGTGGTCCGACGTGTATCGCCGCGTGGGGGGCGAGTCCTATTCTTCAGGCATGGTATTCATCCTAAATCAGTGCTTCATGCGGGAGATATTGTGGGTGAAGGAGCCGCTAAATATGTCGTCAGAATTAACGTCATGTATCAATCAGAGATGGTGGATTAATCATTGAGTATCAGGCCGAAGGCTACTTGAATTCGTCACCTGCACAAATTCTAGAGGCGTTTTTGAGGTGTTGGTACGTCAGATAAATTTTGGGCGATATCGCTTTCGTAGTAGGGGCTTACTACCACTTTTACAGAGGCATCTGCGATGCTAATTCAGTTATTGATTAAGGAGAACGGCTTGTGACGACATCTGGTTTTAAACTTAACCATTCCATGCTGCGGGTCAAGAACCCAAAGACATCACTCGATTTTTATCAAAATATACTTGGAGCCACCTTGATTGAGACATTTGAGTTTCAAGCTATGGGTTTCACGCTTTATTTTCTGGGGTTTGAAGCAGGCTTAGTGGATCAGATGCCATCGGATCGAGCAGAACGAATCCAATGGCTCGCCAATCAGTCTGGGCTCTTGGAATTGACTCACAATCATGGAACAGAGTTTGACGACTCATTTGACGGTTATCACAACGGTAACACCGAGCCCAAAGGCTTTGGGCATATTTGTGTCTCTGTTCCTGACGTTCATGCAGCTTGTGATCGATTTGAAGCAATGGGTGTTGAATTCGTCAAGCGGCCTAACGATGGATCGATGAAAGGCATTGCGTTCATCAAAGATCCAGATGGTTATTGGATAGAAATATTCTCGCCTGTAGATTTGACTAACGTTATTTTAGAGCACACTTGATTAAGCGTAGTGATTCCGCATGTGAAACGAGAGTACGAAATTCAATTGACGAACACAGCCTCAAGTTAAAACTCCGATCCTTGGGTAATGGGCTGTTGAATTTTTTCGGATCTTGAGTAGAAGAGCATGCGAAAGTAAAAAATGAATCAAATGTGCCAATTTGGTCCAATGCGATGTCGCTGTCGACTCTATCGATTGGCTGAAGAACACTTGAATAAGTTCCGAGTGAGCCTAATGTCGCTATGGCGACCAACGGGAGTATTAGTATGCGGAAAGCCTTAATTGTGGTGGATTCGTTTTTGACGGTTTTGTTTGGGCTGACTTTAGCGGGATTGCTGGTCGTTTACGCAGGTCTTGGTGATGATCTGGATATTCTCGTGTTCTTTGTGGTTCTCGGGGTTCCCTACGGGCTCTTGCGATTTGTAGTCCTAGGGAGTCCCATCCCCTTTACCGCATTACCGAAGGACAATTCCTTACCGGGTGATTAGGTGGCTGGGTTCGGGCGCGCGCACTGATCGCAGAGACCGTGAATCTCAATCGTCGATCGAGTGGGTTGTAGTCCGACGTCCTCGGCGATTGAATTAAGCTGTCGCTCGAATTCGGTATTGATGATCTCAGAGACTTGTTCGCAACCATCGCAAATGGCAAAACTCGTGACTTGATGGGATCCGCATTGAGTGTGCTGACAGGCAAGAAAACTGTTCATGCTTGCCAATTTGTGGGCTAGACCGAGGTCTAATAATTTATCGAGTGCACGATAGACTTGCGGCGGTGCTCGAAGCCCATGCTCACCGAGTCGTTCGAGAATCGTATAGGCACTCAGAGGAATAGAGCTTTCTTCTAAGACACTGAGGACGAGCGTTTGATTCTTGGTGAGTTTCAAGTCTGCCATTAATGCCGACTCCGAAGTGATGTTCGCATGGAATCACCAAGTGGCGAGATTGAGAGAAGAAAGCAAAACACCGCCGCGACGACGATGCTGGGACCCGATGGAGTGTCAAGGTTGAGTGACCCGAGTAAACCCAGAATGACTGACACGACACCGACGACGGAAGACGCGATCATCATCTGCCCTGGAGTGATTGAGATTCTGCGTGCAGCGGCTGCTGGAATAATCAACAACGAAGTGATCAGCAGCACTCCAACAATTTTGATCGCGATTGCGATCACAGCGGCAATCAACAACAGAAACATCATTTCAACCGTCTGTGCTCTGATGCCTTCTGCCTCCGCTAACTCGCGGCTGACGGTTGCCGCAAACAGAGATCGCCAGATCATGGCTAAGACCGCTCCGGTGACGAGAATGGTGGCTCCGATCATCCACAGATCTGATTTCGATACAGCCAAGATATCACCGAACAGAAGACCCAAGAGATCAACGCGAATCCAGGTCATCAGCGACAACACCACAAGTCCAATGGCGAGCGACGCGTGCGCGAGAATCCCGAGCAATGCATCTGAGGAAATACTCGACCGTCGTTGCAGGATCATCAAGGTCGTGGCCACTAAGGTACAGATCAGGAAGACTGAAAGTTCGAGGTTCAGCTCAAATAGGAGTCCAAGCGCAATTCCTAACAGTGCTCCGTGCGAGAGGGTGTCGCCAAAATAAGCGAGACGTTTCCAGATTACGAAACAACCCAGAGGTCCGGTAATCAGAGCGAGCCCAGCACCGGCGAGAATTGCTCGAACAAAGAAATCATCAATCATGCTGGCAATCCTCGTGGTGCTCATGATCGATCGATCCGTCTGGCGCGTGGTGGTGGTCATGATGGTGCTGATATAGCGCCAGATCGGAGTGACCCCGCAGACCAAACAGTGTTTGAAATTCTTCGGTCTGAGCAACATTGACTGGCGCGCCTGAGCAACAGACATGTCCGTTGAGACAAATGACTTGATCGGTTTTCGCCATCACTACGTGCAAATCATGGGAAATCATCAAAATGCCACATTGAAGATCATCTCTGATTGATCCGATTAACTGATAAAGCTCGTTTTCTCCTGAGAAATCCACACCCTGAACGGGTTCGTCAAGGACCAGAAGATCGGGTTCTCGGGCGATGGCACGTGCAATTAAGACTCGTTGAAACTCACCGCCAGATAACAGTCTGAGCTCCTTATGCATTAAATGTTGAATGCCTGTTGCTTGAATCGCGTGAGCCTGTGCGTTGATCGATGGCTGACCAGTGAGTCGCATGAAATGCTCGACATCGAGCGGTAAGGTCCAATCAATCGCCAGTTTTTGCGGGACGTAGGCGACCTTTAGTCCTTTTCTTCGATAGGACTTGCCGGTCGTGGGTTTTAAGATGCCGAGTGCGAGCTTTGCGGTGGTGGATTTACCGGATCCATTGGGCCCAATTAGCGTCACAATCTCGCCTGGATCCACCGATAATGAGACTGCTTCAACTAACCAGCGATCTGGAGCTTGGTATCCGGCGTTGGTTAGCCGGATGAGGGCTGTGTCCGACATCGTTTCGAGGTCCACTTTTCAATCATTGACGTAATGTTATATCATAACGTTTTCATTGTCAGGTGGTTCTGTGCGTCGACAACTCTCTTGGGTCGGATTGGTTTTACTATCCGGTGTTTCTCTCCTATCCAGAGCAGATGGGCTTTCCATTGTCTCGTCGATACCACCGATTCATTCAATTGTTCAGTCGGTGGTGGGTGATCGTGGGTCAGCATCTTTATTGCTGGAAGGGTCATCCTCTCCGCATCATTTTGCTTTGAAGCCATCCCATGCGCGACAGTTGCAGGCGGCTGATGCACTAATCCTGGTGGATTTTGGTTTGGAATCCTTTTTAAAGAAACCCGTCGCCAGCCTGCCAAATCTTCAGGTGGTCGAATTGTCGAGCGCTCCGGGGCTTCGCTTATTTGAAAGCAGAGAAGTCGGCGTTTTGAATCCGGAATCATCCAATGGACACACGCATGATCACGCGCATCACGATCACGAGACTCAAGATGATTTGCATCTTTGGCTTGATCCTGAGAATGGCATTGTCATGGCCGCGCACCTGGCGGAGATTTTCGCAACCCTTGACCCTGCCGGTGCGGATCTTTATCAGACAAATTTTCAGCAATTTCGCAAGCAAATGACACTGCAAATCAAACGCTTGAAGGCGCGTCTTACACCCTATCGAGAGAAGCCGTACGTGGTGTTTCATGATGCCTATCAGTACTTCGAAAAACGCTTTGATCTGAAAGCGCCGGGTGTTCTCACGCTGAACCCAGAGATGGCCGCCAGTGCAAAGGTTGTTCAAGAGCTCAGAGTCTATATCCAACAACACAATGTCCGCTGTGCATTTCGTGAGCCCCAGTTTTCATCCGCAATTCTTGAGTCCTTAATTGAAGGTTTAGATGTTGACATTGGAATCTTTGATCCACTGGGGGCTTCAGGAGTTCGCGGCGTGGCGTTGTATCCACAAATCATCGAAGGCATGGCGGATGCGTTCGAACAATGCGTAAGCCGTGATTGATCTTTCTCAAGGATTTGTGATGAATACTATGATCTGATGGACTTTTCTGAAGGAGTGAATGCATGAAAGCAAATGTGGGTGGTGTTGATAAATGGGCGCGGATTCTCGGCGGATCGTTTCTGTTGGGTCTGGTCATGGTTGGTGCGATTGGATCTTGGGGTTTGATCGGTTTAGTCCCGCTCGCCACAGGCCTTTTTGAGCGTTGTGGTCTTTATTCCATGATCGGGATATCTACCTGTAAACTGAATGACTAATGCTTGCACCATGGTCAGGCGAAACAGCAGATGAGGCCTGACCTTGAAACAGCATATTTCGATCCTCTCGCCGACCGCCATTTTGGGCTACGGATTTCCTGAATCGTCGTTTCGAGCGGGAATGGCTCGGCTTCCTAACGCCATCGCAGTCGATGCTGGCTCAACTGACCCCGGCCCCTATTACCTCGGTTCTGGACAGTCTTTCACCAATCGAGAAGCGGTGAAGCGTGATTTGGCTTTAATCATTGAAGCCGGACTTGACGCCGAGATTCCTGTGTTAATTGGAACCGCTGGTGGAGCCGGTGCAGCTCCACATCTCTCTTGGTGTCTTGAGATTGTGAATGACGTGTTGGTCGAGCTCAATCAGACGGCGAGGGTGGCACATATTGAGTCTGATCAAATGGCAAATGATCTGATCACTGCGTTGCAACAGCATCGGATTAGCCCCTTGGGTCCAGTTCCGTCACTGACAGTCGCGGACATTTCCGAATCAACACATATCGTCGCGCAAATGGGCGTCGAGCCTGTGATCGCAGCCCTCAAAGAAGGCGCACAAATCGTTGTTGCCGGCCGTTGTTATGATCCAGCTGTGTTTGCCGCAGTCCCTGTGATGCAGGGCTTTTCTGAGGCCTTGGCGCTGCATATGGGAAAGATCTTGGAATGCGCAGCGATTGCAGCGATTCCAGGGAGTGGGTCAGATTGTATGTTGGGAACCCTAGACGCCAGCGGATTTGTTCTCGAGGCTTTAAATCCTGACCGTCGATGCACGGTGACTTCAGTGGCCGCCCACACTCTGTATGAAAAGTCTGATCCTCGGTTATTGCCCGGACCTGGTGGTGTGCTTGATTTGACAGGATGTCAATTTGAGCAGATGGATGATCGACGAGTCCGGGTCACTGGCACGCAATTCGTGAAAAGCGATCAATACACCATCAAATTAGAAGGTGCGAAGCCTGTTGGTTACCGAACGATCTCATTGGCAGGGATTCGATCGCCGGATTTGATTGCACAGTTGGATACAGTCTTGGAATCCGTCAAGGATCAGGTGTTTCAGAATTTTGGGGAGATAGAAACCGCCGAGGTGAAACTCTTGTTTCGCTGTTATGGCCGTGATGGTGTGATGGGAGAGTTAGAGCCGATGCGACAGGCACAGCCGCATGAGATTGGGCTGGTCATCGAAGTGGTCGCAAAGACTCAGGCGTTGGCTGATACGGTTTGCTCGTTTGCTCGATCGACCCTGTTGCATATCGGCTATCCCGGTCGGCAATCAACGGCTGGAAATCTCGCGTTTCCCTATTCGCCCTCGGATAGTTCGCATGGATTAGTTTATGAGTTCAGTGTGTATCACTTGCTGACGGTGGATGACCCCCTGACTCCATTTCCACGCAGGATGCAGCAATTGGGGATTAGGTCATGATGTTATCGGATCTCGCGACTGTCATTCGATCAAAAAATGCGGGTCCGTTTGAGCTGACCTTTGACGTCTTATTTGCCAATCAAGACGATTATCAACAGGTGGTTGCATCCAAACAATTGTCAGCAGAATCCTTCGCGGAACTCTATGCGATTGAGTTGGCCGATGTCCTGTCGGTCGTTGAGTTCGAACCCGCACTCGCCATCAAGATCACCATTAAGCGCGCACGATCCTCGGGTGCGTTTGGCGAAACCGATGTGTATGGAGCCCAACAGCATGCACCACTGTTGAGCCTTTGGATCCCGAACTAGCGGTACAAAGCCTCCATCGCTTGGCGTGTGATGACCGCCTCGGTCCCTCGGTCAATCTCGACATCGGCCCAAGTAATCGGCTGGTCACGCTTGATCTTGTTGTTCAACTTGACTCGATGTGCAAGCCCAATGGGTAAACCGCCAACGGCCAACGATTTGCTAGCGGGCATCAATTTTCCATAAACAGTAAAGCCGCCTTCACCATCGAGCATTTCTCCGGCATTCAAGTCGCGCTTCGCGGTTGCCACCACATCACTGTGGAAGTCTAAGGTCGAACCCGTGGGCTGGTTTAACAAAGCGGCAGACAAGATCGACATATTGAGCTCGAGTCCGATCAAGTGAAAGGGCTTATACATGGCTGAATAGCGACCGGTCGAGTCGGTGTTCATGCCGTATTGTTTGAAGCATGCGGATGCATAATCGTTCGGGGCTTCGATCACCACGTACACGCCCCATCGAAGATCCTTGTAGACGGGGCGACCATCGCGTTCAACGGAGGTGACAACCTCAACCATTCCACTATCCTCGAGTTGCCCACCGACAGAACGGGGACGGAGGATGTGCGCGAGATCATCCATTCCGGCTGGCGGAAACGACAATCCGTCGTCTGGCGCTTTGAGTCCTGTGCCATTTGATATCGCGGCCATCTCGAGAGCCGACTTGGTGCCGTCGAGAAAGCTATTGAACATCTGGCTATTCATGCCCGCTTGGGCAGCTTGTTCTGGCGTGAGGCCATAGTGATCCCAGATGGTATCGGGTGTCGAGTAATGATATTCCGGCAAGTATTTGGTGCCTTTGCCGGCAGCCACGACATGGAATCCGCTGGCACGCGCCCACTCCACCAATTCAATGGTGAGTGCCGGTTGGTCGCCATAGGCCATTGAATAGACAATTCCTGCCTCACGCGCTTCTTTTGCAAGGATGCCACCGGCCAACACATCAGCCTCGACATTGACCATCACGATATGAATCTTTGCTGCAATGGCCATCTTCGCGTGCGCGATGCCAGCGATCGGATTTCCGGTGGCTTCGACCAAAACATCGATGCCGCCGGCATCAATCATGGTTTGTGTACTGTCGAAGAACTCAGTTGCCTTCAGTTGTGCATCTGACCAACCAACCGTGCGACAGGATTGTCTGGCGCGATCAGGGTCAAGATCGGCAATGGCTTTGACTTCAAGACCGAGGGTCGTTGGAACTTGGCTTAAAAACATGGAGCCGAATTTTCCAGCTCCAATCAGTCCAACTTGGACTGGGCGATCAACGCGTTTGACGAGTTCGTCGTAGAGATACATGAAATGTCCTTAAGCCGGTTGTGACAGTAACTCTTGAAGGCAATCGTCCTCAAGCGCTTGGATGGGAGTGAAGTCGCGATGAGCGATCCATTCTTCACGATTAAACGCGCGAATGTGATTGCTGACCTCGCACAACGAGAGATACACGATGGTACGCCCCAAGGGTGAAATGTTTGGCGGACTTGCGTGCACCAATAGAGACGAGAATAACAGCACGCTACCAGCAACACCGGTTGGCGCAACACAGCCACCTTGGTCAGCAAGTTCAGTCACGGTTTCACGATCCAGTGTCCAAAGCGGGTAACTGGTGGTCTCCAGGTCGTGGCCGGCTTTCACCACGCCATGTTTGTGGCTTCCTGGAATGAACAATAAAGGCCCATTCGCGGCGGTCACGTCGTCAAGAAAAACACTGATATTCATGGCCCGAGGTTCTGGCATTTCATCATCCCGTTTCCAGGTGCCGTAGTCCTGATGCCACTGCCAAACCGCACCGTCGAAGGGCGCCTTCGCATTCACTTTATATTGATGCATGTAGACTTGGCCATCGAGGAGTTGTTCAACCGGTTCAATCAGTCGTGGGTGAGATCCGAGTCGACGAAACCCCTCGTTGTATTGATGCGCGGCGAACGCGGTTCGAGCCACACCACTTTTTTCGCGCCAGACTTCTTGGCGATCTTGTTGATAGATTGCTTCTGCTTCGCCCTTCAAAAACGCAGCCTCTTCTGTCGAAAATAAATTCGGTAAAAAGAGGTAGCCTTCGCGATCAAATTGTTCGAGTTGTTCTTGGGTCAGTTTCATTGGTGACTCCTTCGGTTGTTATTGTTGGTGGGAAGCGGTCAAGCGCTCGTAGGTCATTTGACCGGCAGAAACGGCGTGCTCGGATGCCAGATCTCGAGCCAGTGTTGGGTTTTGTTCAATGATGGCTTTGCTGATCGCACGATGCTCATTCCAGATCCCCGGTCGAATCGTGTGGACTGCTAATACTTGGTGCATCGACCGTTCCATGTGCGTCCATGATTGGTTGGCGATGCGCAAGATCTCAGGGTTTCCCGACTGCTCATATAATGTTCGATGAAAGGCAATATCAGCGTCTGCTAACGCTTTGACTGAACCTGATTGAACGGCTATTTCACCTTGTTCAATGAGGCTGGCGAAGAGATCTTCTCGTCGCTCTGAGCTCTGTTCTGCGCAGAGATACGCAGCCAGCCCATCGAGTGCACCTCGAACTTGATACAGATTTCGCAGTTGTCGCGCATCCACTGGAGCGACCATTTTGCCTTTCCGACCATAATCGGAAACCAAGCCTTCTCGCTCAAGGAGCAGCAAAGCGTGACTAATCGGTTGACGACTGACCCCGAGTTGCTCAGCAAGCTCCTCTTGTCGCAAGGGTTTCTCGGGACTCAATAAGCCCTGGAGGATTCGTGATCGCAGTGCGGTGTATACCTGGTCGATTAAATCGGTTCTTTGAATCTGCACTTCGGGCTCACTGAATTCTGAATTCAGAATTCAGTGAATCAATTCCGTGAATTTAAGTCAATCAAAATTCCACTGAAGACACGAGATGTTTTGCCTTGGGTTGCTGGCTTAGCATGTCCAAGGTGCCTGTCGATGATTAGCGACTTGAAGGCCGAATCGATCATAGGCCTCAGCGCGATTCGATTCGCTCAGAGCGCCAGAATCAATTAACGCGCTGATTGCACTAAAAGCGATATGTTTTGCATCCACTTCAAAAAACTCTCGCAGTGCGGCCCGATGGGCAGAGCGACCAAAGCCATCCGTACCAAGAATATAGAATGGGGCATGAATATAAGGCGCGATTTGTGCCGGTACTGCGCGGACATAATCGGTGGCGCAGATGACTGGATCGGTGCCAGCTAAATGGTGAGTGACATGAGGAGTCGAGTCTGTTGCAAAAAGTCGTTTGTCGCGTTCGCACGACTGCGCATCGCGGGCGAGTTCACTATATGAAGTCACAGAGAAGAGATGACAGCACACATTGAAATTCGTCGTGAGGAGATCGGCGGCCTCAATCACTTGTTGGAGAATCGTTCCAGAGCCGAGTAATCGAATCACTGGCGCTGACTGATGACCGAGGGTTTTCAGAGGGTAGAGCCCGCGAATGATGTCGTCGTGTTTCTCGGCCGGCAGCGATGGGTGTGCGTAGTTTTCGTTCATCACTGTGATGTAGAAAAACTCGTCGACTTTCTCGTCAACCATTCGTTGGATCCCATAGTCGATGATGATCGCGAGCTCGTAGGCGAAACAGGGATCATAGGCACGACAGTTGGGGACGGTTCCAGCAATGAGGTGGCTCGATCCATCTTGATGTTGTAAACCTTCTCCTGACAGAGTGGTTCGTCCGGCAGTAGCACCGAATAGAAACCCTCGGGATCGCTGGTCAGCAGCCGCCCAGATCAGATCTCCGATTCGCTGGAAACCAAACATCGAGTAGTAGATATAGATGGGGAGGAGCTCAATGTTGTGGACTGAATACGACGTTGCAGCGGCCGTCCAGGAACTGATGGCGCCAGCTTCCGAAATGCCTTCTTCCAAGAGTTGTCCATCGAGTGCCTCTGTATAAGAGACTAAAGAGCCTGCGTCTTCTGGCTCGTAGGTTTGGCCGTGCGGTGAGTAGATGCCGATCTGGTGAAATAAGGTCTGCATGCCGAATGTCCGTGCTTCATCAGCAACAATGGGAACCAGGTGTTTTCCGAATTCACGATCTCTGAATAAACCCCCAAGAATGCGAACCAGCGCCATGGTGGTGGACATGACTTTACCGTCGGCTTGAAGTGCAGACTTGGCGTAGATTTCTTTCTGTGGACGCTTGGGAAGTGTATTCGAAGTTGAACTGAATCGTCGCGGTAGATAACCGCCAAGATCTGCTCTGCGAGCTTTGAGATAGCGAAGTTCGGGTGAGTCAGGTGCTGGTTTTACGAACTCCAATCGTTCCACTTGCGCATCAGAGAGCGGTAAGCTGAATCGATCCCGAAACGCCAGAAGACTCGCAATATCGAGCTTCTTCGCCTGATGTGCTGTCATTTTTGACTCACCAGCACCGCCCATTCCATAACCTTTTTTGGTTTTCGCCAAAATCACGGTGGGTTGACCACGGTGATGTTTGGCCTGTGCGAAGGCTGCGTAGAGTTTTTTGAAGTCGTGTCCACCTCGTTTTAAAGCATTGATTTCAGCGTCAGTCATGTGTTTGACCAATGCGGCCGTTTTCGGGTCCTTCTCGAAGAACTTATGTCGATTATAGTCGCCGTCCTTGGAGCCCAAGTTTTGGTATTCGCCATCGGGCGTTTCCGAAAATCGTTGAAGCAGCACATGCTCATGATCGAGTGCAAATAGAGTGTCCCATTCGGACCCCCAGAGCACTTTGATGACGTTCCAGCCGGCACCGATAAACAGAGATTCAAGTTCTTGAATAATCTGCCCGTTACCTCGAACTGGTCCATCCAGGCGTTGTAGATTGCAGTTAACAATAAATGTGAGGTTGTCGAGGTTTTCACGAGCTGCAAGCGTTAACGCGGCCAAGGACTCAGGTTCATCCATCTCACCATCACCAAAGACACCCCACACATGTCGCTCGCCTGTCTCTCTCAACTGCCGATGTTCAAGATAGCGCATGAAACGCGCTTGATAGATTGCAGAGATTGGCCCGATCCCCATTGAGCCGGTTGGCACCTGCCAAAAATCTTTCATCAACCAGGGGTGGGGGTATGAGCATAATCCTTGCCCTGGAACCTCTTGCCGATAGTTGGCAAGGTCGCGTTCTGACAAACGATCTTCCAAATAGGCGCGTGCATAGACGCCAGGCGCTGAGTGAGGTTGAAAATACACCAAATCCCCATCAAAGCTGTCGGTACGTGCTCGAAAAAAGTGATTGAATCCGACTTCAAAGATTTCGGCACAAGAGGCATAAGAGGCGATGTGGCCGCCGAGTTCTCCATAGGCTTGATTGGCTCGAACAACCATTGCAAGGGCATTCCATCGAATCATTGAGGTGATGCGTTGCTCAAGTTCCAGATGACCAGGATATGACGGCTGGTCTTCAAGCGAGATGGTGTTCTGATAGGCGGAGAAGGGGGCTTTGGTTTGGCCAACGCCGAGCACTCGTGCCTCTTGGTCGAGTGCGTCTAAGAGCGCTTTGGTCGCTTGTTTACCCTCCTCTCGAACCATTGATCGCAGGGCATCGATCCACTCTTGGCAAGTCTCGTCGTCAACGGATGGCCGAATGCTTTCGGGAGTCAGTGAGCTCATTGCAGGTCTCCTTGCGTTCTCACTGAAGTATAAAACTGTTGAATGAGTGGTTTTCGGCGAATGAATTGTGCGATTTCTTTAAGATTAGTGATAATGGCTAATGAATAGCAGTTTTGGAGTGATTCATTCATGATTGATGGGATTGATTCGAAAATTCTCAAAGCACTTCAGCGGAACGGGCGATTATCACAACTGGAGTTGGCCGAAGAGGTGGGGTTATCGCCAACGCCCTGTGCGAGGCGCGTGAAGAAGCTTGAAGCTGAGGGTTTTATTCGCGGTTATACAGCTTTGATCGATGAAGAGAAGCTGGGTTTTGGTTTCAGCATCTTTGTCTCGGTCAGACTCGATAAACAGATTGATGATCGGTTATTGAGTTTTGAGCAGGCAGTGAGCCGTTATCCTGAAGTGGTGGATTGTTGGCTGATGACTGGAGGGTTTGATTATCTCTTGCGAGTTGCTGTGTCTGATTTGCATGAATTCGAGCGATTTCTTACACGAAAGTTAACCAAAATTGAGGGTGTTGCCTCCATTGAATCGTCAATTCCTCTTCGGCGTGTGAAAGAGAGTGTGGCACGATTGATGTGATACAAGGAGGGAGGGTCAAGTGCCTCAGGTTTTTGGAATCGCGTTTGCTCAGTTTTTAGGCTGTTCGCTGTGGTTTAGTGTCAATGGTGTGTCAGCGGCCTTGCTTGATGACTGGGGAGTGGAACCTTCTGCGATGGGTTGGCTGACAGGTGCGGTACAAGCCGGCTTTATTGCTGGAACCTTGGGTCTTGCAATGACCAACTTGGCCGATCGTTTTCGAGCATCCAGGATTTTTTTGTGGGCATCGATCGCCGGGAGTATGGCTAACCTTTTGTTTGCTTATCAGGCCTCGGGTTTGACTGACGGAATGGTCTATCGGTTTGTTGTTGGTGTCTGTCTGGCTGGCATCTATCCCGTGGGGATGAAGCTGATCGTGAGTTGGTCGCCGAAGCTTCCTGGTGTCGGACTCGGCTTAGTGGTTGGTATGTTAACCCTTGGAACCGCGTCGCCACATCTTCTGAATACGCTGGCGTCATCTCCAGATTGGCGATTGACCCTCATTGCCGTATCGATGCTCGCGCTCTTTGGGGGCGTGTTGGTTCGATGGATCGGTGAGGGCCCACATGGAATTCGCCAAAGCGGACCAATTCGGTGGGGTGCTGTTTTTTCGAGCTTTCAGCGGTCTCGGTTTCGAGCATCGGCCTTTGGTTATTTCGGTCATATGTGGGAGTTGTATGCATTTTGGACGCTCGTTCCTTGGTTAGTGAACGCAGTCATGCCTGATGCATCCGCGACTGAAACTTCCGCATGGTCTTTTCTTGTGATTGGTGTGGGTTTGTTGGGGGCGATCTGGGGCGGTTTGATGAGTCAGCGCTGGGGAAGTGCCCGCGTGGCCTTTGTGTCATTGATGATTTCAGGTTCATTGTGCGTGCTCTATCCGTGGATCAGTATCACACCAGCACTCGCGATCACCGCGCTCATGATCTGGGGGTTTTTTGTGATCGCGGATTCAGCTCAATTTTCAGCGATTTCATCGAAGGCTTGCGATCCAGAGATGGTGGCAAGTGCGCTATCGATTCAAAACAGTCTGGGATTTTTGATTTCGATCGGATCTATTGTGTTGTTGACCCAATGGATGGATCATCTCGGTGTCTCAGTTGTTTGGCTTCTTATCCCTGGTCCATTGTTTGGCCTCTTTGCGATGCGCTCGTTGATGACTGAGTCGGCGCCCGATCACAAGACGACTGTGTGATTTCTGAAACCAGTGACTGTGTCGTGCTCTAAGGGACTCTATGCTGCTATCGTTTGTTTTTCCGCTCACCTTTGTCGTGCTTTGGGCATCAGCCTTTGCCACGGGTTCGGTTGCGACCCAAGACGCAACACCCTTTGCGGCATTGGCTTTTCGGTTTTCGTTGGTCGCCATTGGTTTTGTCATCGTTGCTTGGTGGTTGGCGGAATTTTCAACACTGAAAATGCGCGATCTCAAGCATTCCATTATGACTGGTTTATTATTTCATGGTCTGTACTTGGGCGGCTGCTGGTACTCCTTCAGTGTGGGTATTCCAGCAGGCGTATCGGCTTTGATTGTGTGTACGCAACCGATTTTGACTGCAATCTTCGCTGGCTTGTTGCTCGGTGAACAAGTCTCATTAAAAAACTGGCTGGGCTTAAGTCTGGGTTTTGCAGGCGCTGCGCTCGTTCTGGGGCTGGATGTTGGCTCTGAGTTTGCGATCGATGGCTTGGTGGCTAATATCGTCGCGCTGGCTGCGATTACCACCGGAACCATTTGGCAACGGAAATACTCGCAAACGCTACCGTTAGCCACGAATAACGCAGTGCAAGCGGCTGCGGCGGCTGTCTTTCACGGAACCGTCATGTGGTTTCTTGAGTCGCCAGCGATCAATTTGACGCTGAGTTTTGGCCTTGCCATGGGGTGGCTAGTGATTGCGGTGAGTTTTGGTGCGTTCTCGATCCTGATGTATTTGATCAATCATCATTCAGCCAGCCAAACGTCGGCGTTATTCTTTCTCGTCCCCCCGGTCGCAGCCTTGATTGGATGGCTGCTGCTGAATGAAGGATTAACCACCGTCGATCTCCTCGGATTTGCTGTTGCCAGTGGAGGCGTCTATCTGGCAACAAGACCATCAGTGAGTATTGCTGATGAGCGTTAGACCACTCATCGATCAGGTTTCCTCGGAACCGATCGTCGATCAAATTGCCCGAGATTTGCAGCGTCAGGGATACAGTATCCAACCGAATGCCGTCACAGGCACGTTGGCGGAGTCGTTGTGGAGCGAAGTCAGTCAATTAAGCGATGACTGGTTCCACCAGGCGGGCATCGGACGTGCGCGAGACTATCAACTGAACCGATTTAACCGGACTGACTCGGTGTGCTGGATCGATGGGACGACAGAACCCTGTCAGCACTGGCTTCAATACACAGAGAAGTTGCGAGCCTCCTTGAATCAGCGCTGTTTTCTTGGTTTGTTTTCTTATGAGTCGCATTATGCGCGCTATCTTCCCGGCCAATACTACAAACGGCATCTGGATGCATTTCAAGGGGAGGCCAACCGAGTGGTCTCGACCGTGCTTTATCTGAATCCCGGTTGGCAACCCGATGATGGCGGCGAACTGGTGATTTACGAGTCGGCCACAGATACGGTGGGGATTCGGGTGACGCCAGCTTTTGGGACGCTGGTTTGTTTCATGAGCGAAGCCTTTCCTCATGAGGTATTGAAAGCAAAACGCACACGGTATTCCATTGCTGGCTGGTATCGTTTGAACCAGTCATCAACCGATCGAGTCGATCCTCCTCGTTAAGAATACAGTTGAGAGACGAGTCCGATAATTGCTGAAATCGTCGCGATACTGGCCGTCGTTGAAATCAAAATCGCGATCGAGATCCGTTGACTAGGAACTCCGTAATGCGTGGCGACCATATATACATTGCCCGCAATCGGCATTGCTGCGCACGCCATCATGACAGCACTGGCAAATGGATCGATCGCAAAGACAAAGAGCGCCGTCACACCGACCAAGATTGGGTGCACGATCAGTTTATTGATGGAGAGATAAAGCGGAATACTGATCTGTCCCCGCGCGGCAAAGGCCATTGAGGCCCCGATTGCAAATAAGGCTCCCGGAGTCGATGCGCCGCCCAAGATCGTCATAAATCGATTTAAAAGATCAGGGACCGGGATTTCAAAGGCCGCCCATAGAAGACCGGTTGAGATCGATAACACCAGTGGGTTTTTGATGAGTCCCAAACCGATCGTTTGCAGCAGTTTGAGATTGAGTTGACCCTCGCGATGCGCTACCAAAAGAATCACGATTAATGGTCCAAAAATCATCAGATCGATGATCAATACCATGATGACATAGCTGATGGCCTGTTCACCGAGCAAAATTGGCAACATGGCGAGACCCATCCAGCCCATATTACCGATGACTGAACATTGCGCCTCGATCACTGCTGATTCAAACGACTGGCCTCTGAAGCGAGCAACCATTGCCGTGAGGACATATAAACTGAGCGATCCAATCAGGTAGGCCGCCATGAAGTCCCATTCCAGGATATCGCTTAAGGCTAAGTTTGATGAAAACTTAAAGAGCATGGCCGATAACGCAAAGTAAAAGACGAATTTCGTCAAATGCGCGGTCGCTTCCTGGGAAAAGATGGAACGTTTCGCTGCCACGTAACCGAGAGCGATCAATGCAAAGAACGGTAAGGTATTGAAAAAGATGTGAAGCATAAGGACCAACGAATCATTTCGGCGATTAAACCACAAAGCGAGATTTCTTGTGGGTCAATCTATGTCATGCTCTGGGGTCTGATTGATGGAGTGCATGTGATAAAACTGGATCGGCATCGGGCGTCTGTCCTTGCGATTGATATACAGACTCGGCTCGTTCCGGCGGTCGACGACGGTGAAGTGATCGCCAAGCGAGCCTCTTTGGTCTTGCAATGGTTGCAAA
>OBPS01000021.1_pt1 | contig 29162 bp, 28 predicted proteins | sample 1534661 | NCBI WGS metagenome assembly OBPS01 (sample SAMEA3275493, study PRJEB22092) | marine metagenome | biome: ENVO:00000447 marine biome; feature: The site is in the outerpart of the Oslofjord; material: ENVO:00002010 seawater | collected 2014-06-20T10:00:00+00 | depth 1 m
GGTAACAAGCCGGGCGGGCCCGGGCCGCATACGCTGCATTTTGATCGGCGCGAAATTTCCGAAGGCGATGAGGGTGAGCCGCTCGGCTGGATGGCCGAGAACCGTCATTCCCGCTTCGCCCTGATCCAGACCCTGAAGTCCCGGCCGGGCATTACCATCCTGGCGCCGGCCCGGGCTGATCGCTACGAGACCCGCGGCGATGGTGTGGATCTGCATCTCGACGATGGCCGGGTGCTGTCGGCCCAGCTGTTGGTCGCCTGCGATGGCAAGTTCTCGCGCCTGCGCGAACAGGCGCGCATTCGGACCGCCGGCTGGCAATACGGTCAGAAGGGTCTGGTCGCGACGGTGCGTCACGCCCTGCCCCATAACGGGGTCGCCTACGAGTATTTCCTGCCATCCGGGCCGTTTGCCATCCTGCCCCTTCCTGACAATCGGTCATCTCTGGTGTGGACCGAGCCGGATGCTGTTGCCGACGCCCTGCGGGACGCGCCGGAAGCCGTATTCCAGGAGGAGCTGGAGAACCGTTTCGGCGACTTTCTCGGCGATGTGCGTCCGGAAGGCCCGCGTTTCAGCTATCCGCTGGGGCTGCGTTTCAGCGAGCGCTTCTGCGATGAGCGGATTGCCTTTGTTGGCGACGCCGCACGCGGCATCCACCCGCTTGCCGGACAGGGATTCAATCTTGGCATTCGCGATGCGGCGGCCTTGGCCGAAGTCACCGGGGAAGCCAAACGGGTCGGGCTGGACATCGGCGCACTCATCACGCTGCGTCGCTACCAGGACTGGCGCAAGTTCGACAGTGCCTCGCTGGCCGCAGGGACGGACATCTTCAACCGGCTGTTCTCCAACGATATCGAGCCGATCCGCCAGATCCGCGGCCTCGGCATGTCGCTGGTCAACAAGATCGGTCCCGCCCGGCGTTTCTTCATGCGTCAGGCCGGCGGCGAGACCGGTGATCCGCCGCGTCTGCTGAAAGGCCAGCGGCTGGACGCCGCCTGAGCGGGAATACGACCTCGGATCAGAACGGGTTGAGTGTATAGCCCGACTGCTGAAGCAGGGCATGGGCGGTCATGGCCGAGAGCGCCATCTCGACGCCGGGGAGAAGGTCCTCCCGCTCGACATCATAATAAGCGGCTGTCTGCCCGCAGACGATCAGGCGAACGCCGTGATCGAGCAGGGCCGCCACCAGATCGGCATTCGGACCCGCCGACGCGGTCGTCACGTCGTTGATCGCACCGCCGTGAATGACCACGGCGAGGTGCAGGTTCTCGGCGGCGACACCGTTGGCGGCATGCATGTTCAAAAAGCGTGCGGCGCTGGTCAGGGTACGGTTGAGCGCATCAGCCTCCGAGCGGACGGCAACATCAAAGACGACCTGGTAGGAGGCGTCCCGCGGCATCACCATGTCGAAATCCACAGCCGCGATCTGGCCGTACTCGACGATCAGGGGGCCGGGACCGAAATCATCCGGTCCGGCCAGGGCTGGAGCACTCGCAGTGAAGGCGGCACAGGCCAGGACGGCGGCGCGCAGGGTCAGGGCGGGATTGGCGGCTTGCATGACAGTCTCCGAAAACAGCTCCGGTCAGGCTATCAAGCGCCCGTCATCCTGTCTCGCGCAGAAAGGCCGTTCAGCGCGTCTACCGCTAGCGGGCCGCTTCCCCGAGGGCATACAGATAGTCCCAGGTGAAGATGCCGCTGTCATGGCCATCATCAAAGGTGAGGCGGACTGCGTAGCGGCCGACCGGCTCTGCCTTGGTGATCCCGACATTATGCTTGCCGGTGACGATCTTCTTCTGGCCCGGGCCATGGCCCTGGACCTCGGCGCTGGGGCTCTCCACCCGCAAGGTCTCGAACGGGATGGAAAATGCCCGGCCATCATCGAAGCGGGCATGGAGCGTCTTGTCGGCGCTGGAGAAGTCGAGCTTTTCGGGCCAGGGGCGTGACATGGTCAGTCCTCGATCTGCCGCGCTTCTTCGGGCAGCATGATCGGAATCCCGTCGCGGACCGGATAGGCGAGGCCTGCGCCTTTTGAGATCAGTTCCCGGGCTTCCCGGTCGTAGTGAAGGGTTTCCCGGGTCACCGGGCAGACCAGGATCTCGAGCAGCTTGGGGTCGACTTCACGCGTTTCGGTATCGCTCATTGCGGATCTCCCTACGAGAACAGGATGGCGGACAGGCGGCGGCGCCCATCCCGTGTGACTTCGGATACCGGGCCGGCGGCCTCGAAGACTTTCAGCAAAAGCGTCCGGGCTGCCTGCTCATTCCATTCCCGGTCGAGGGCGGTGATGGCGATCAACTGGTCAACAGCGCCCTTGTGATCACCGGCCGCGACCAGGGCCTCGGCGAGATCGTAACGCGCCTGGAGATTACTGGCATCCTCTGCGACGGCCTGGCGCAGGGCCGCTGTTGCAGCGTCATCTACGGGCCTGCCGGTTGCCAGTTCGAGCGCTGCGCGGGCACCGTCCACTGCCGGGTCATCGGCGCGGTCTTCGGGGATCTGCGCCAGGATCTGGCGCGCCTTGTCGGCATCGCCGGCTTTCAGCCAGACCCGGACCAGGCCCGACAGCGCGCCCGGGTGCCCCGGATCAATCTGCAAAACGGTCGCGAAATCCTGGGAGGCCCCATTGAGATCACCGCCCTCGATCGCCGCGAGACCGCGGTCGACAATCGCGCGGATCTCGGCCTCGCTCGGCCCCTTGCCGGAAATCCGGGCGATGAAATCCTTGATCTGGCTTTCCGGCAGCGCCCCTGTGAAACCGTCGACCGGTTGGCCATTCTTGAAGGCGAATACGGCCGGAATGGACTGAACCCGCAATTGCTGGGCGATCCCCGGGTTCTCGTCGATATTGATCTTTACGAGCTTCACCGCACCGCCGGCGTCCAGCACGGTCTTCTCGATCATCGGGCCAAGCTGGCGGCACGGGCCGCACCACGGCGCCCAGAAGTCTACCAGGACCGGCACATCACGCGACGCTTCGACGACGTCCTGCATGAAAGTCTGGTCCGAGGAGTCGCGAACCAGGTCGTCGACCGCGTTGTCCTGATTGTTGGCGCCTGTGATCAGGGTCATGCCGCTATCCTTGTCATTTGCCGGAAGGTCTCTGTGGAGGGTCTAAGTGGCCTCTCGGCGCTCGTCTTGCAAGCCGTCACTGTGCCGCATCGGCGGCAGCGGCGAGCGCCGCAAAGTCAACAATGAGCGGTTCGTGCCCGGTATCGTGGGCAAAGCGCAGCAGGTCATCCCGGTCGATCGCCGTGGTCGCGTCATTGGTGAGTGGGTGAAAATTGACGATCCGATGGTTCAGCAAGGCTGCGTCGAGCACGAACCGGACACGATGAGCGGTGTCGTTGAGCAGGGCAAAGGCCGTGACCGAGCCCGGTTTCACGCCAAGGGTCTCGAAAAGCAGGTCCGGCTTGCCGAAGGACAGGCGCCCGCATTCAAGCGCACGATGCAGCTGATTGATGCGGATCGTGGTCTCTGCCAGGGCCGAGACGAGGATCAGGGTGTTCTTCTTGTCTTTCAGGAAGAGGTTCTTGGTGTGGCCGCCCGGCATGTCGTCCTTCATGCCCTCGCCTTCGGCAACGGTGAAGATCGGCGGGTGTTCGTAGGTTTTGTGTCCGATGCCCAGTGCATCGAGGCGCGCGAAGAGGTCTGTCCGGGTGGCTGTCATGCCGCAGTAGAAGCGCGCCTGTTGGCCATGTGCAAGAGGACGGAAACAGACGCTTGCAATCTTCCGAGCTTTGCGCGATATACCCCGCTCCCCGGCGGGGCCAAGCCCCGCAAATCGTGAGCGGGCGTAGCTCAGGGGTAGAGCGTCACCTTGCCAAGGTGAATGTCGTGAGTTCGAATCTCATCGCCCGCTCCATTCTTCCCTTAACCTGAAGAATAAGTGCTGCCCGTGCGTGACCCGCGCTTCGGAGCCGTTTCCTGTCGTATTTCGGGCCGGATCAGGATATCCCGAGTTCACGCAGACGGACATAGGACGCATGACGGGCATCCTTGGCCGGAACGACAGGGTGCTGCCGCTCCAGCAGGTGCGGTAGGCCGATGCGCAAGGCGGCAGGGGCCGTGATTGGCAAGCGGGTTGGTTTTTCAGGGGGTGTTTGCATGTCGGCCTCCTCGATCTTGAGAGGTCAGTGTCATGCAGGAGAAGGGCGGTGGAGGGGCGGCCTCAAGGCCATTTCCCGGCGCCGGCATTCACCGGGCGATCATTTTCCTGTCTTCTGGCAGGGAGCGATCTGACTCGGCGCAATCTGGCAGGGAAGCGCGGGCAAGCCGTTCTGCGCCCGGCCTTGAGACAGGCCGGGCGCAAGACAGTCAGCTTGCGAGTGACCGCAGCAGGTCGATGACCCGGCGACGGACGGTCTGGTCCTTGATGCCCGCGAAGGCAGAGGCCAGCGCCAGGCCGTCGGGGCTGGCAATGAAATCGTAAAGCGTATCGGAATCCGGACCCTTGAGCTCGGACGAACCGTCCTCCTCAAGGCCTTCGAAGAAGTAGGACACCGGGACTTCCATGACTTTGGCGACATGGAAAAGACGGCTTGCACCGATCCGGTTGGTGCCACGCTCGTACTTCTGGACCTGTTGGAATGTCACACCGAGCTTTTCACCGAGCTCGGACTGACTCATTTCCAGAAGACTGCGTCGCAGGCGCAGTCGAGCGCCAACATGCTGATCAATACTGGTCGGGCCTCTAGCACTCATTTGCGTCCTCACGTCTGTGGTTTGATGACTTCTACGTCGCAAAACTCGTTTGGATGGCAGAACTCTTCGCGGAACCAAGGATGAAGTCTACGGTTGAACAGTTCGGCAATCCAGTCGGCAACGCACTTTATTCGTGATATTCCGAGGCTCCCGGGTGAGTTCTTGAGCCAGAACCGGACGTCTTGATGGAAGTCGTAATCAAGCACGACAAGTTCGTCCGGATACAAGGACGCCAGATAGGTCGGTGCCATGGCAATGCCACCACCGTGGCGTATGGTTTCAAATAGCACCGAACTAATGTCCGCAGTGAATGAATATCTTACAACCTCATCCGTAGTTGTGGCTTTTCGCTGCCACAGGTGGAGCGACGGGTCGTACTGTTCCAGGCGCAGGAAGCGCAGGGTCAAAACATCCTCAAGGGACCGCGGCGCCCCGTAGGTCGCGATGAACTCGCGCGACGCCATGGGCATGTAATGAATGCTGCCGAGCGCGCGCGCCTCTGTGTCCATGGACTTGTCCGGCGTGAAGGTCAGGCTCAGCGCGGCAGCAGTATCGCTTGCCGGGGCCGAGCGATCATTAATCAGCTTCAAGGCTATTTCCGGATTCACCCGTTGAAATTCAGGTATATGCCGAGCCAGCCAATAGGTCGCCAGGCCGTCGGGAACGCGCAGGGACACCTGTCCCGCGAGGCTTCTGTCCATGCCGGCGAGTTCGGTCTCGAGGCGCTGGGCCGAGCGCTGCATGGTGACGGCATAGTCCAGCGCGGCGCTGCCAGCCTTGGTCAGCACGACGCCATCGGCGCGGCGCTCGATAAGCTGTGATGCCAGGCGGCTTTCAAGTTGTCGCATTCGCTTTGACACGGTGGATTGCTGGCAACCGAGTACGGTCGCTGCGGCGCTCATCGAGCCCGTGGTCGCGACGGCATGAAAGATCTGCAGATCGTCCCAGTCGAACACGTTCCGCCGAAGATCGTTATCCACTAGCTGACTACCACCTATTCCAAATTTCCAGAAGAAGCGGTACCGCGCCGGTGTTAACGAAGAATTAACCAGAAGGCGGAGTGCGTGACATGATGGGTGAGGAGCTGCGGCTCGGGGCGACAGAGACCGGGTTCCGTTTCCCGGTTGAACGTCTTGACCAAGCCTTTGGATCCTTGGGATTCAAGCCTGTCCAGCTGTCCGAGATCGACGACTTTCACGCCCTCGCTGACTCGCTGATTGACGGCGAGATTGCAAGCGCATCAGACATCGGCCGTGTCCAGCAATGGACCCGCACCTCGCTACACATGCGTCGATGGAATGGCAGGCCTGACGGTTTCGTTGCGTCAATCCCGCTTAGCGAAATGGGTGTCGAGGCTCTCCTGGCGGGCGAGTTTGGTTTCGCCAATGCGCGTCGCGAATGGGTCTGCGGACCCGACCAGCGGGCGTCGGCGCTCCTGTCCTGGGGTCTGGCGGGGTTGACCCCGCATGCCCAGGCCGCCGCCTTGCGCGCGCTACTGGTCGGATGGCGTGGTTTCTATGCCGATGTGCGGGTCTATGCCCGCGCCCGGACGACCGAAGGCAAGGCACTGATGCGGCGCCTCAATTTTGAAATTTGTGCCTACCCGGACGGCGAAAGCCCGCTCTATGGCAGCACGGGCTTCCCGCAGAAGCTGGGAGACCTGCTGCTGAAGCGGACGGTCCTGGGGCAATGGGAGGCCGGCTCATGAAAAATGCGATACCCGATAGTCTGAAAGTGACAGTCGCGCGCTCCCTCGACCAGGTGATGATGGCGATGACGCTTCGCGGCGTCATCTATCTGGGTGAGCAGTTCGCCCCGTATGGCGAAGAGTATGATGGCAATGATTTCGTCGGTGCGGCCCACCTGATCGCCTGGAAGGGCGAGGAGCCGGTTGGTGTCCTGCGGCTGCGTTTCTTCGCGGATTTCGCGAAGGTCGAGCGGGCCGCAGTCTTGCAGCAATACAGGCGCTTCGGGGTGATGCGGGTCCTGATGCAGGAAGCGCAGCGCTATTCAGCGCGCCGCGGCTACCGCAAAATGCTTGGCCATGCCCAGCTCAATCGGGTGAAATACTGGCGTACCCACGGCTTCCGCCTGCGCGCCGAACGTCCGGAGTTCGGCTTCTCCGATTACAAGTATGTCGAAATCGAGCGTGATCTCGTGCCCCCGGCCAACGCCATTACGATGAACACCGATCCAATGGTCGTGATCCGGCCTGATGGCGAATGGGACAGGCCCGGCCCATTTGACCTTTCCCTCGCGCGGATGCAAGAGCAGGAGAGTGAGACCGTCCGCAAACCCGAGGAGGCCGCATGAGCTTCACCGATCCCTGCCTGATCTTGCTTGATTGCCAGCGCGATCAGGTCACCGGAGCCGATGGACGCGTGGATCCGGAAAACCGGGTCGTGATTGCGCGGATCCGGGACTTGCTGCGCCATGCCCGGCAGTCCGGATGGCGGGTCTGTCATTGTCAGTTCCGCAGCGATGGCCCCGAAGCGGGTCGTGCGCCGATCGACGGGCTGCGACCTACGGCGCAGGAGGCGGTGTTCCAACGCCGGGGTTTGTCGGCCTTCTCTGATCCCTATTTTCATCAGGTGCTGGCGCGCAGTGCCGGTTCGACGGCGCTTCTGGTCGGATTTTCGGCTCCGTTCTCAATTCTCGCGACGGTGTTTGACGACTGCAATCGCGACAAGGCCATAACCGTCATACCCGACGCCGTTGGTGCGCTTGCCGTCGAGCCCCGTGACATTGTCGAGACACGCAGCATGGCCTTTGACCTGGTTGCCCGGATGTCGCCCGTCATGGACTGGGAAACCCTGACCCGGGATTGGCCGGCGGAGGCCCCGGTTGCCTGACCCTGTGTTTTGACCCTGCGGCCTGACTCAACCGTCCAAAAGCGCCCTGGCCAGATCACAACCGGGTGATAATGACGCACCCCATGCGAATTCGCACGAAAACAGCCCGCCCCGGCCTTTAAATCCGGGGCGGGCTTTCTACATGAAACGGTGAGCGGCAGGCCAGCCGGCGCGGTATCCCCCCATTTCCGCCCGATTGGCCCCCGTTCGCGAAGACCAGGCCTCACTGTGCGTCCCCCCAGCCTGCCTATGAGGTCTGACAGGCGCCGCCGGGTTCCCCTGTCCCTACCCGGCGGCGCCGCTATCGCTTCAACTGGTGTGTTGAGAAAAAGAATGGCTCGTTTGCGTTTTCAACGGCGTAGGCGGGTTGCTTGCATTTCGAACAGGGATAGGCTCAGCGGATAAACACAACAGTCCAGGGAGCGCCACCATGGGGGCGGTCGTCGGAGTCGCGCACGCTTACAGTCGCGCAGATTTCATGGAGGCGGCGCGGACGCGCTGGCTCAAGGTTTTCGGCACCGAAAGTGGTGATACCGGAGACTCGTTTTTCTCACAGATTTACGATGACGCGCTCGCGGAAGACCTTGAACGGGTCGGGCCGAAAGACCTCGCTGCGCTCAGCGTCGACTTCTGGCAGTTCGGCGATGACCGTCCGGGCGACGATATCCTCGTCAGGATGCGCACCGCGACCCGAGAGGACGGTTCCGATCTGCCGCGAGACGTGCTCGAGATCATTGGTCGTGACCGGCCCTTCATTGTCGACTCCGTGATGGGCGAAGTGGGTGCTCAGGGCCATGACATCATTGCGATGTTCCATCCCATTGTTCAGGTCCGACGGGATAATGCCGGTGCCCGGGTCGCCGAAGGTGGACGCTGCCTCGCGGAATCGATGATCCAGGTGCATCTCCCACCGCTCGACGAATTGTCACGCCGGACCCTCATTGAGGGCGTGACGGCAACGCTTGATGATGTTCGCGTCGCTGTCGAGGACTGGACCGACATGCGGGCACAGATGGATGAGGCGATTGCCCACCTGTCTGCCGCGACCACCCATGCCGCGCCTGACGAGCTGGCCGAGGCAATGGAATTCCTGCGTTGGCTCCGGGACGATCACTTCGCCTTCCTGGGGTGCCGCGTCTATGATTTCGAGGTCGATGAAGACGGGTCGATGGCGCAGCGCCATCCGCGCGTCCGGCCAGAGACCGGTCGGGGGGTTCTGCGTGATCCGGACCGTCATGTCCTGCGCAAGGGCTCCGAGCCGGCCGTTCTGACACCGGCGATCGAGACCTTCCTTCGTGAACCCAGCCCGATCATCGTGGCCAAGGCCAATATGAAGTCGCGTGTCCATCGCCGCGTCTACATGGATTATATCGGAGTCAAACGGTATCGGGAGGACGGTGCCGTGATCGGCGAGGCGCGCTTTGTCGGCCTGTTCACCGCTGAGGCCTATGACCAGAGCGCCAGCGCCGTGCCGCTGATCCGGCGCAAGGTTCGCCGTGTCCTCGAGCGGGCGGGCAAGACGCCCGGCACCCACTCGGCGAAGAAGCTGCGCAACACGGTCGAGAATTTCCCGCGCGACGAGCTGTTCCAGACTGACGAGAATGATCTGCTGGAGATCTGTCTCGGCATTCTCCACCTGCATGACCGTCCCCGCACGAAGCTCTTCATCCGGCGTGACCAGTTCGACCGTTTCGTGTCGGCCCTGCTTTTCGTTCCGCGCGACCGGTACAACTCGAAGGTCCGTGAACAGGCCGGCGAGCTGATCCGGGAAGCCTTCGGTGGCCGCCTCTCGGCCTTTTACCCGCAATTCGGCGACAGTTCCCTCGCCCGGGTGCACTACATCATTGGTCTCAATCCCTTTGATCACCCCGAGCCCGATACCGCTGAACTCGAGCGCAAGGTCGCCCGTCTTGCCCGAACCTGGGAAGACGATCTGGAAACCCATGTTCGCCGCAACGCGCCCGAGCCCATCCGGTTGCGGATGGGGGCGTACCAGGATGCCTTCAAGGCTGGCTATCGGGAGCTGTATGATCCCGAAGAAGCCCTCGCCGATGTCATGAAGCTGGAGTCGCTGGGCGGGACCGACAAGGTTGCGGTTCGCGTTTATCGTGAGGCGGATGACGGCGAAGCCGATCTGCGTCTCAAGATCTATCGCGTCGGCAAGCCGGTCTCGCTGTCGCGGGTCATGCCGGTGCTGGAAAACCTGGGCCTCTACGTCGTTCAGGAAACGGGCTTCCCGGTCGATCGCCGCGGCGCCGACGGTGAATTGTTCGATCGCGCTCATATCCATGATTTCGAAATGAAATCAGACGCGCTCAAGGGCCGGAACCTCAAGGATCTCGCGCTAAATCTCGAAGACGCGCTGCTCGCCATCGCCGACCGACGAGCCGAGGATGACGGGTTCAACCGTCTTATCGTCGAAATCGGCGTGACCTGGCGTGAAGCCGCCTTCCTGCGCACCTGCGCGCGCTATCGCCAGCAGACCGGTCTGGATCCGTCGCAAGCGATCCAGGAAGAAGCATTGGCCGCCTATCCCGATATCGCCCGCGGCCTTCTCGAACTGGCGCGGGTCAAGTTCGACCCCGAGTTTGCCGACGACAGGAAAACCCGGTCCGATGCGGTCTGGGAGGTTTCCGAAACGCTTCGCAAACATCTCGATGATGTGGCCAGTCTCGATCATGACCGGGCCCTGCGTCGTATCTTCCACCTCGTCGAAGCCACTTTGCGGACCAATTTCTACCAGCACGGTGATGATGGTCAGCCCAAGCCCCGCATTGCGATCAAGATCGCGAGCGAGTTGCTGGAAGAGCTTCCGCTGCCCAAGCCCTATCGCGAAATCTTTGTCTGGTCGCCGGATGTCGAGGGCGTCCACCTGCGCTTCGGCCCGGTCGCCCGTGGCGGGCTGCGCTGGTCCGATCGCCGCGATGATTTCCGCACCGAAGTGCTCGGCCTGGTAAAGGCACAGCAGGTCAAGAATGCGGTTATCGTCCCGGTCGGATCGAAGGGCGGTTTCTATCCCAAATCCCTGCCGCGCCACGGATCGCGCGAGGAGGTCTTCGAAGCCGGACGCGAGGCCTACAAGACCTTCATTCGCGGCCTGCTCGACCTGACCGACAATATTGTCGATGAGGCCGTGGTTCATCCGCGCTCGACCGAGTGCTGGGATGATGAGGACCCCTATCTGGTGGTCGCCGCCGACAAGGGCACGGCGACCTTCTCGGACACCGCCAATGGCCTGGCCACGGAAGAGTTCGACTTCTGGCTCGGCGATGCATTCGCCTCGGGCGGGTCGGCCGGATATGACCACAAGAAAATGGGCATCACCGCCCGCGGCGCCTGGGAATCGGTCAAGCGTCACTTCCGCGAGATGGGCAAGGATATCCAGTCCGAACCTTTCACCGTGATCGGTGTCGGCGATATGTCCGGCGACGTCTTTGGCAACGGCATGCTGCTGTCCAAGCAGATCCGCCTGATCGCCGCCTTCGACCATCGTGACATCTTCATCGATCCCGATCCGGGCGATCCGGAGACCATGTGGACCGAACGCAAGCGCTTGTTCGATCTGCCGAGAACCTCATGGCAGGACTATGACAAGTCGCTGATTTCCAAAGGCGGCGGGATATTCACACGGTCTGCGAAGTCGATACCACTGAGCGCAGAAATGAAGGCGCTCACGGGGCTTTCCAAGGACAGTGCGAGTCCGGTTGAACTGATCAATGCCCTGCTCAAGGCCGATGTCGAACTGCTTTGGTTCGGTGGCATCGGGACCTATGCCAAGGCGACGCTCGAACAGCATTGGGAAGTCGGTGACAAGACCAATGACGGCTTGCGCGTCAATGCCGACGAAGTGCGGGCAAAGGTCATCGGCGAGGGCGCCAATCTCGGTTTCACCCAGGCCGCACGTATCGAATATGGCCGCCATGGTGGCCGGGCCAATGCCGACTTCATCGACAATTCCGCCGGTGTCGACAGCTCGGACCACGAGGTCAATATCAAGATCCTCCTGCGTCCGATGATGCGCAATGGCGAGATGACCCGCGAGGCACGTGACAAGCTCCTCGAATCCATGACCACCGACGTTGCGCACCATGTTCTGCGTCACAATTACGATCAGTCCCTCGCCCTGTCGCTTGCCGAGCATACCGCCGCAGCCGATCTCGACGCCCATGAGCGTTTCATGGCGCGGCTCGAGGAGCTCGGCCAGCTTGATCGCGATGTGGAGGGGCTGCCCTCGGTCGAACAGGTCCGTGGCCTCAAGGCCCGGGATCAGGGCCTGACACGGCCCGAGCTCGCCGTGCTCAACTCCTATGCCAAGATCACCCTGTTTGATCAGCTCGTCGCGTCCGACGTTCCGGATGATCCGCACTTCAAGCCGATGCTGGTGAACTATTTCCCCAAGGGCCTTCATGACTTTGGTGAAGCCATGCAGTCGCACCGGCTGAAGCGGGAGATCATCTCGACGGTGCTGGCCAATGAGATGATCAATCTGGGCGGCCCGACCTTCATTCACCGGGCGATTGATTCCACGACGGCGGCCGTGCCCGCGATTGCGCGGGCCTTCGAGGCGGGCCGCCAGATCTTCGGATTTGCCGAGATAACGGATGCCATCAATGCGCTGGACAACAAGGCTCCGGCCAGCGTCCAGGTCCAACTCCACGAAGAGATTATCCGCCTCCTGCGACGCCAGACCTACTGGCTCGTGCGTCGGGGCCGAAACCAGAAATCGTCGAAGCCGGATGCGATCACGGATGTCATCGAGGCCTATCTGCCTGGCGTCCAGACCCTGCGCTCCATGGTTCACGAGATCATTTCGACCCATGAACGGCGCGGTGTGAAGGCACGCCAGAAGCGCTTTATCGAAGCCGGGGCGCCGCCGGAGCTGGCTCTCGCCGTCGCTGAAATGCGGCCTCTGACCTCCTCAACCGATGTCATCGACATGGCGATGGAGTCCGATTGGCCGCTGGCATCCACCGCCTACATCTACCACGCCGTCGGCGCTCGCTTTAAGTTCGACCGCTTGCGCGGTCTCGGCCAGGAAGTGTCCTCCGAGCTGCACTGGGACCGCCTTGCCGTGCGTCGCCTGATGGAAGACTTCTATGCCAGCCAGCAAGCCTTTACCGGCTCGGCCATGCGCTTTGCCGCCCAGGCGGGTGGATCGCTGGCCTCTGGTGTCGAAGAGCCGTCGCGGGAGTGGGCGGACGCTCTTGTGGAAGCCTGGAACACGGTCAATGAGGAAGAGGCCGGACGGGTCGACTCGGTCCAGCGTCAGCTTGATGAGTCCGGGTCCTGGACACTGTCCAAACTGGCGATTGCCTCAACCCAGCTTGGTGAGATGGCGTCTGTCGTTCAGCCCTGATCGCTGAAGGCGTCCTCAAGCCAGACCAGAATGCGGGCGCGGGCTCTTTGGGCCGCGCCCGCATTGTATTCAATCCGTGGATCGGGCGGACCATCCGGTTCGTCAAAGGCGTGCGTCAGGCCCGGCCAGATGGTGTAGTCAATCGGCACCCCGGCAGCATCAGCGCGCCGGAACAGGCGTTCACAGGCATCAGCAGGCGCGATCACGTCCCGTTCGGCAAGAATGGCGTGGATCGGAACGGCCGGCGGGAAGCCGCGACCGTCAGCCCGGGCCGGGAAGCCGCAATAAGGATACATCGTGATGGCCACCCGGACCCCGTGAAGGGGTGTGTCCGGTTGCGGTTGCAGCGCCGGCGCGGCTCGTCCCTCACCGGCGAAGTCGAGGGCTTCCAGCACGGTCCAGCCGCCATGGCTCCAGCCGATCAGCGCCAGCCTGTCCGGGTCGATCGCCGGCTCGGCGGCGAGCAGGTCAATGACCGCCGGAATGTCTGCCGCCCGTTCCTGCCCCCACAGCCTCAAGGCCAGGCAGACCTGCATCATCGAGCCCAGGCGCCCGATCCCGCGGGCTCCGTTGGAATCGACAATGACCACGGCGTACCCGGCCTCGAGAAGGTCATCGGCATAGGCTTGCTGGACTTGTCGCAGTCCGCCACAGCCATGCAGCATGATGACGGCCGGTACCGGTCCGCCTGTGCCGGTCGGCAGGCGAATTTCGACATGGTCGCGCAGCAAGTCGGCCTGCGCCTCCAGCGAGCGGGTGGGGACGGTCCAGCCGGTCAGGTTGCCGGATGCGCTGACGGCGAGGCCGGTCAGGACGATGGCGAGGCCAAGACCGGCACGACGTATCAAGGAAAATCCGTTCATGGCCGGATAGTGCCGTGATCAGACCCGCTCCGACAATGTTTCCTTGATTCACATGCAGCCGCCGATGCCCGTCCTAGTGACGGAAGTGGCGCATCCCGGTGAAGACCATGGCGACGCCGGCCTCGTCGGCAGCGGCGATGACTTCCTCGTCACGGATCGAGCCGCCCGGCTGGATCACCGCCGTTGCCCCCGCCTCGACGGCGGCATGAAGACCGTCGGCGAAGGGGAAGAAGGCATCAGAAGCACAGACCGAACCCTTGGTCCGCGGCTCGTCCCAGCCGTTTTCCTTAGCCGTCGCCTCGGCCTTGCGCACGGCGAGGCGTGCGGCTTCCAGGCGGCTGGTCTGACCCATGCCGATGCCGGCTGTGGAGCCGTTGCGGGCATAGACAATGGCGTTCGACTTCACGTGCTTGACCACTTTCCAGCCAAACAAGAGATCGGCGAGTTCGGCGTCGGTGGGCGCGCGCCGGGTCACGACCTTGAGGTCGTCCGGGCTGATCATCCCGATATCACGTTCCTGGACCAGCAGTCCGCCAGCGACCGTCTTGGTCAGCCAGCCGGCTTGCTTGGGATCGGGCATGCCGCCGGTCAGGAGGACCCGCAGGTTCGACTTGGCGGACAGGACCGACAGGGCATCCTCATCGGCGTCCGGCGCAATCACGACCTCGGTGAATATCTTGACCAGTTCGCCCGCAGTGTCGGCGTCCAGCTTGCGGTTCATGGCGACAATCCCGCCAAAGGCCGAAATCGGATCGGCCGCAAACGCCTTTTCATAGGCGGCCGCGAGGTCATCATGGAGAGCAACACCGCAGGGATTGGCGTGCTTGACGATGACCACAGCCGCCTTGTCGCGGGGGTCGAATTCAGCCGCGAGCTCGAAGGCGGCATCGGCGTCGGCCAGATTATTATAGCTCAGCGCCTTGCCCTGGACCTGGCGACCCGTCGCGATCCCGGCCCGGTTTTCCGAGCTGGTGTAGAAGGCGGCGTTCTGATGCGGGTTCTCGCCATAGCGCAGGGCCTGGGTGAGCGCGCCGCCAAAGGCGCGGTAATCCGGCGCCGGGTCTTCCAGCGTATCGGAAAACCAGTTCGAGATCGCCGCGTCATAGGCCGCGGTGCGACCATAGGCCTTGCCGGCGAGGGCCTTGCGTAGCTCAAGGCCGGTGTGGCCGTCATGCTTGGCCATGTCGGCGAGGACCCGGTCGACGTCAGCGCCATCGACGCAGACATTGACCCAGGCGTGGTTCTTTGCGGCAGCGCGGATCATCGCCGGTCCGCCGATGTCGATATTCTCGACGCAATCCTCGTACGCCGCGCCCTTGGCGACGGTTTCCTCGAACGGGTAGAGATTGACATAGAGCAGGTCGATGAAGGGGATGCCGTGTTCGCTCATGGCGGCACGGTCTTCGGTGTTGTCGCGGCGCCCGAGCAGGCCGCCATGGACCCGCGGATGCAGTGTTTTCAGGCGGCCATCCATCATTTCCGGGAATTCGGTGACTTCGGAGACATCCTTGGCCGGGATGCCACCGTCCTTGAGCGCCCGAAGGGTTCCGCCGGTCGACAGGATTTCCACGCCGGCATCGGCCAGCTGGCGTCCGCGCTCGATCAGGCCGGACTTGTCGGAAACGGAAATCAGGGCGCGCCGAACAGGCGCAAGGTCATGGTCTGACATGGAAGGGTCTCCGTTCTTCATCCCGACTGATCCGCGGCGAGGTACCACGGCGCGCCGGCAAGTCAATCTTCCAACGTTGAGGGACGCAATTTGCAAAGCATTTCGAGCGCCGCCGATGCACCGGCGCCATCGCCGCTGCCGGCAGCGCTGACAACGGCATCGAGCCCGGCGCTGACTGCAGCCGGATCGAGATCCGGTCCGGTGACGGCCCAGACCCCGTCAATCGAGGTCTCGATCGTGCTTTCAAAATCATAGACCAGGTTCTCATGGCGTTTCTCGCCCGGCCGCAAGCCGACCACCCGGATAGCCCCCGGCGCATCGGGGTCGCGTCCGCGCAGCCTCAGGAGCTGCCGGGCGAGGCGCATGATCGACACAGGCCGTCCCATGTCGAGCACATAAAGCGCGCCATTGAGTGCCGGATCGGCGGCGGTCTGTGCTGCAGCGTCGAGTACCAGGCCGGACGCCTCTTCGACCGTCATGAAATAGCGCGTGGCTTCAGCGTCCGTGACCGTCACCGGTTCGCCGGCCTCGATCTGGCGCTCGAAAAGGGGCACGACCGAGCCGGTCGAGCCCAGGACATTGCCAAACCGGACCACGCAGACCCGGGTGGCCGGCGAGCGGGGTGCGGCGGCCCGCGCGTAGAGCTCTGCCGCCCGCTTGGTTGCGCCCATGACATTGCCGGGATTGACGGCCTTGTCGGTCGAAATCAATGCGACAACGCTGGCCCCATGCTGCTGTGACATCTCGATCGTATTGACGGTCCCGATGATATTCGTGCGGGCCGCCTCGCCCGGATTTCGCTCGCTCATCGGGACATGTTTCAGCGCCGCAGCATGCAGCACCACGTCCGGCCGTTCCTCACGGAAAACCTGGTCGAGCCGGTCACGATCCCGGACGTCGCCGAGAACCGCCCGCCAGGCGATCCCGGAATAGCGCTTGGCAAATTCGAGATCGATTTCGTACAGATTGGCCTCCGACGCATCGAACAGGATCAGCTTTTCCGGGCCCAATGTGGCTGCCAGGCGCGAGAGCTGAGAGCCGATCGTCCCACCGGCGCCGGTGATCAATACCCGCCGGCCCTCGATCAGCGGGCGTGCAGGAGACAGGTTGGGTGCCCGCGGCGGGCGGTTGAGCAGGTCTGCGGCTTCGACCGGCGAAAAGGCGTCCCGCCCGTCAGTCGGTCGCGCGCGCGACAGCTTTGCCCCGGTACGCGAGGCGATCCGGATCAGTTGATTGACCGTTTCGGCATCGGGGTGCGCGCCGGCGAGGACCACGCGGGGTGCGTCCTTTTCGACCTCCGACAGTCGTTTGAGCGCAGCCGGCAGGGCTTCCAGCCCGCCCAGCACCGGAATGCCACGGATGGCGTGTCCGGTCAGGCTGGCGCCAGGTTCAATCAGCCCCTTGGTCCGAAACGGAACCGATCCATTGCGGCGGCCCAGCTCCCTCAGCGCGTCATCCAGCTCGAGGGCTGATCCGACCAGGATTGCGGTCGGCTTGGACCGGTCCTCGATCTGCAAGGCCCCGCGAAGCCCTTGCGTGCGCAGGGCGGCGACCGAAAGCCGGGCCGCCAGCAGGATAAAAAGCAGGATCGGCATTTCCAGCAGGATGGAGGTGCGCGGGAAACCGTCGAGCCGGTTGATGAGGAAGAGGATCGGCAGGAAGACGAGATTGGCCAGCACAATCGCCCGCACGATCCGGGCGGCATCGTTCAGCGCCGTATAGCGCCACAGACCGCGATGCAGGCCCTCGATCGGAAAGATGATCGCGCAGGCCAGCGCAAAGACCGCCACCGACTGCAGGAGGATGTCGTCCGGTGGTGCGGAGGGCTCGAAGCGGTAGCGCAACAGGACCGCGGCCCACATGGCAACGGCTCCGGCCGTGAGGTCGAAGAGGGCGACGGCCACCATGGACATCTGGCTGCGGATCGACGTCGCGCCCCGCGCCCTGGACGGCGGCTTGCTCATCCGGTTTCCCCCTGGGTGCCGCCAACCCGGCCCAGGCGCTGGAAAGCCCAGCGTACCCGGTTCGGCGGTCTGTCACCGGCCCCGAAAGGCTCGGCTTCCCCCTGTACTACTATCTGTGTCGCCCGTTGTGGAGGTGCACCGGCAGCGAGATAGACGGATCGTTCCAGTCGGATCGGGCCGCCATCCGTGCGGAAACGCCAGCCATCGCCGTCCGGCTGCACCAGCAAGGCGCTCATATTGTCGCGTGACAGGGAAGCCCGGACGTCGGGGTGGAGGTGAAAGCGGATCGCGAAGCGGTAGCGGACATCGACATCGTCAGGCGGACCATCCGACACCGGCCGAAACAGGGCGTCCTCGCCGCGCAGATCGCCGCCATCGGCGGCCAGGAAAACGCGGCGGCGGTGTGAGAGCCCGTATTCGCCGCGATAGCCTTCATGGATCCCCTCGAGCCAGATCCCCATGTCCTCTTCATTGCGCCGCGCTGTGACCGGACCGGGGGCCGATGTCAGCCGCGGTCCGAGCAGGTCGCGTTGCCAGCCGGGCGGGAAGAGGCGGGCCGACGAGGTCTCCTCGAGGGTCAATGTCGAGTGGGCGGCTGTGGCGCGTACGGCCTCGCGCCAGGTCGATGGCTGGTCGTCATGCCATCCACAATTGACCACGAGTCGCCCGCCCGAGGTACACAGCTCAAAGGCCAGGGCGCTGGCATGGGCGCCGGTGCTCAGGGCACCCGGCGGGGCCTTGCCGACATCGACGATGATGGTCGCCCCTCCGGCTTCGGCGCGGTGATAGCCGGAATGCGGCGCGAAACCGAAGGGCTTGGCGCCGGTTTCGTCGCGCGAGAGCGCCAGTTTCAGGGCCCCATGGTCGCATTCGCCGCCGCCGTGGAAACTTGCCAGTCCGCCATCGCTCATCCGGAAGAAGCGGGACATCGGCGCCAGGCGGTCGATCGCGCGGACAATCTCGCGCGGAAATTCGACGCCCGCCTTTTCGGCCACGTCACGAAGCGCGATGAGGTCGATCAGGGCCTCGGTCCCTGCTCGCGGCGAGCGAGAGACATGACCGCCATCCGGCAGGATCTGGCGCTTCACTTCCTTTTCCAGCGCCGCCAGGCCGGCTTTCTGCAATCCGCCCTGTTTGGGAATGGACAGGCCGGCGAAGCTGAGCGCGATCGCGCAGCGAAGTCGCACCGCGCCGTCATGGGCCAGCGGTATGGTCCGCTGAAGATAGCGGGCCTGTCGCAGCAGGCTGCGTAGTCGGGCATTGCGGCTCTTGCGGCTTTCTTCCGGGGCATCGAACAGGACCTCACCGGCACGCAGCCAGTTGATGATCCGGGCCGAGAGAACGCCGTGGCCCCAGGCAAAACTGTTCCAGCGACCGAAGGCCTTGATCCAGCTGTCGACCAAAAGGCGGGCCGTTTCCGGTCCGGCGGCCATCATCGTTGTGTCTGTTTCTCTGTCACCGTCTTCCCTGTCGCCGTCGTCCTTGCCGTTATCTTCCCTGTCGCCGTCCTCGGGCGCGGCGATGACATCGCGGAGCCAGCCGAAGCCGTGCAGGCGGCGCGCGAAAGCCCGCGTCGGCGCGGGCTTCAGCCAGATATTGTCCTGCTCGGGATCGACCGAAAGCAGGTCACCGGCGAGCGGAAAGCGGCCGGCGCGGATTTCCGATCCCCGCTCCGGATTGCCGGCGTAGAAGTCCTCGGGCAAGGGCCCGATTTCGGTCGGCAGCGGACCAAGGTCGTGCAGGCTGGAGAACAGGCCGATGGAATGCAGCGTCGAGGACGCCTCCCGTCGCGCCGTTGCGACGAGCGCGTCAGCATAATCAGACAGACGCACTTTGACCGCCATGGCTTACGAACGCAGGGCTGAAATATTGGCGCGATAGGCGTCGGGCCCGCCCTTGAACACGGCCGATCCGGCAACCAGCGCAGACGCGCCTGCGGCAATGCAGTCCTTGGCCGTTTGCGGGTTCACCCCACCATCAACCTCGATCCTGGTGGCAAGGCCGCGTTGATCGATCCGGGTTTTCAGCGCTTCGATCTTTCGCAGTTGGCTGGCAATGAAGCTCTGGCCGCCAAAGCCCGGATTGACGCTCATCACCAGAACCAGGTCGAGCTCGTCGAGAACGTAATCGATCACCTCGACCGGCGTGGACGGGTTCAGCGCGGCGCCAGCCTTGGCGCCGGTCGCCTTGATCGCCTGGACGGTCCGATGAAAATGCGGTCCGGCTTCCGGATGCGCGGTGATGATATCGGCACCCGCATCGGCGAAATCCTGGATGTAGGGATCGACCGGTGTGATCATCAGATGGACGTCGAAGGGCTTCTTGCTGTGCGGGCGCAAGGCCTTGATCACCGCCGGGCCGATGGTCAGGTTGGGCACGAAATGCCCGTCCATCACATCGATGTGGATCCAGTCGGCACCGGCTTCGTCGATGGCACGAACCTCTTCGCCCAGCTTGGCAAAGTCAGCCGAGAGGATGGACGGGGAAATGATCACGGGAGCACCCATATCGATCCGATAACAGTGGGGCCGGACCCGCGCAAGTCGAACACGGCGGGGCGGCCGGTTTTGAGGCTACCCGGTCCGTTTGACGAACCGGGCGATGAAAAATCCGTCCATGCCGCCCCGGTCGGCCCACAGGGCCGGTGTCAGGCGGACCCAGCCGGCCGGCGTGATGGCGGCTTCCAGGCCGGGCATTTCGGCCGGTTTGACGGGCGAGTCCTTGAGTAGTTTGTGACGTCCCGGGACCCGTCCGGCCAGCGCCTCGCCCTCTTCAGGCTGCAGCGAGCACGTGCATAGCACAAGCTGCCCGCCGGGTCTGAGCATTGTGACGGCGGCCTTGATCATCTCGTCTTGCAGCCGGGCCATGCGGAGCGTGTCGTCCTCGCGCTTGATCCAGCCGGCCTCGGGGTGCCGCCGCAGCGTTCCCGTGGCGGTGCAAGGCGCATCCAGGAGGACGGCGTCAGCGAGGCGGGTTGGTTGGTAGGTCCGGGCATCACCGACCACGAGGGTCGCCGAGAGTCCCGTCCGTCCGAGGTTCTCGCGGAGGCGGTCGAGGCGCTTGTCCGACAGGTCGAGTGCCGTCACGTCGGCACCTGTCGCGGCCAGTTGCAGGGTCTTGCCGCCCGGAGCGGCGCACAGGTCGATCACGCGACTGCCGGGTTTCAGGTCCAGCAGTGTGGCCGGAATCGAGGCTGCGGCGTCCTGCGCCCACCAGGCGCCCTCGCGATAGCCCGGCAGGGCCCGGACGTCGCCGACGACGCTGCGTCGCAGCGAGCCGTTTGGCAGGATTTGCGCCTCGAGCTGCTCGGCCCAGTGCTCGCGCTCGTCCGGATTGCGAACCGTCAGGTCGAGGGGCGGGGTAGTTGAAATGGCGTTGGCGATCCGGCTCAACGTGCCTGGACCATAGGCCGCCCGCCAGCTCTCACGCAGCCAGTCCGGCAGGTTGTCGCGCGGGAGGGTCTGCTTGAGATGCTCGCGGCCCTCACGATCAACCCGGCGCAGGACGGCATTGATCAGCCCCTTGAGCTTGCGGGCGTCGGCGCGCTCCTGGGCCAGCTCCACGGTCGAGGACACGACGGCGTGCGGCGCGCCGTCCATCCACAAAAGCTGGGTCGCGCCGGTTATCAGCAGGGCCTGGGCCCCTTCGGAGGTTTCGTGCAGCGGCCGCGAGAGCAGGGCGTTCAGGACCGTTCGGGTCTGCCCGAGACGGCGAAAGGTCGCCGCTGTGATGGCGCGAGCAAAGGCCCGGTCGCGATCGCTCATGGCGTTGAAATCGGGCGTATGGTCGAGCGCCGCCTCAAGCGTGCGGCGTTCCTTCATAACGGCGAGGTAGGCAAGGGCCGCAGCGCGGCGCGGGGAAAGTCCGTCACTCATGCCGCGGAGCTAGCACGCAGGTCCCGCCCCGTCGATGGCGAGGTGCCGCGCATCAGCCCCAGGGACCTCTTTGTGACCAGGGTCCGGGCGCAATGTCGGCGCGGGCACCGGCCATCCGACGCAGTTTGTCGATCCGGTTGGCGGTATCCGGGTGTGTGGAGAAAAGATTGTCCATGCGCTGACCGTTCAGCGGGTTGATAATGAACATGTGGGCGGTCGCCGGATTGCGCTCGGCGGCAACATTCATCGTGCGGCGGGCGGACCGCTCGATTTTTTCCAGTGCACTGGCGAGCGCCATCGGGTCACCGGCGATCTCGGCGCCGACGCGGTCCGCCTCGTACTCGCGGGCCCGGCTGATAGCGCTTTGCACCAGCATCGCGGCCATCGGGGCGAAGATCATCATGGCGAGGGAGCCCAGCAGCCCGGCGCGGTTATTGCCGCCGAAGAAGAACGCGAAATTGGCCAGCATGCCGATCGCACCGGCGAGGGTCGCGGTGACCGTCATGGTCAGCGTGTCGCGGTTTTTCACATGGGCCAGCTCGTGCGCCATCACGCCCTGGATCTCGGTCCGGTTGAGACGTTCCAGCAGGCCGGTCGTCGCGGCGACGGCGGCATGGGCCGGGTCGCGGCCGGTCGCAAAGGCGTTGGGCTGGTCGCTCTGGATGACGAAAACCCGCGGGACCGGCAGGCCGGCCCGGCGCGCCAGGTGTTCGACATCGCTCGCATACTGGCGCAGGGCCGGGTGCCGCTCATCGACCCCGATCTCGCGGGCCCCGTGCATGCGCAGCACCATGTCGGCGGAATTCCACCAGGCGAACAGGTTCATGCCGGCCGCCACCACAAGGGCCAGCAGCGCGCCCGCCGGACCGCCCAGCAGATAGCCGATTCCCATGAAAAGTGCTGTCATCCCGGCGAGGAGGAGGAAGGTGCGCAACGTGTTTGCTGTCATTGTCGAAGCCTGTGTGTCTTGGCGAGCCGGGGCTCGCGATCTATCTAGATGGTATGACCGATGATGATCAGCAAGACGGGACCGGCATGACCGTAATCCCCTCCGAAACTGCGGCCCCGAAAACACTCACCCCGGCCGCTCAACGCGCCCTTGCGGAAGCGGCGGAAAGGCGGGAGGCTGCGGCCCGCCAGGCAGCCCGCGACAGCGAGAGCCCAACTGAGCTGGGGGGGCGCAAAGGGCCTGAGCCGACGCGGTTCGGCGATTGGGAGAAGAAGGGGATCATCTGTGACTTCTGAAGCCTCCTCCACGAAGCCTTGCGAGGTCGTGATCCACCGAGAGAGAGCCGTGGCCGAATTCGTCTGGCGTGGAGAAATCAGTCTTGAGACGATCCTCGCGGCCTATGACGAGGCCGCCGCGCATCCGGACTGGCGACCTCATTTCAACCGGCTTTCGGTCTATGCCGACGACCTGCCCGGCGACGGGGCGGATTTCGACATCGTGAAGCCGTGCGCGACGGGATTGATGACTGGCAGGCGCGAAACGCCCCGGGGCAACATATCCATGCGGCCAATGTTGTGGCTTCGCCCTTCAATGATGCCCTCGCGGCGGTGTGGGAGACACTCTCGCGCGACAGCCCGGGCGTGACGGTACAGATCTTCCGGGGCCGGGATGCGGCGCTGGACTGGCTCGACTCCGTCAGCCCCTCGGTGTCTGACCGGAACGCGCCTGAAACGTGATCTGGCGCCGGCCGCTTCGCCTGACCGGTGCAGGCGCTTAGTGGACGACCGGCAAGCTGCTAGTGTGCCGGAATGAGACATTCGAGCCTGATCCGACTGGCCGCACTGGCAGTGTGCGCACTGTGGGCGAGCCCTGCCGAGGCCCAGGTCGGGTCTGAGCGTACCTGCTCGGCGGACGATATCCGCCAGGCCCTCGCCGGCGACTATGCCGGGCCGCCCTGCCGCTTTTCCGAGATGCCTGCGGGCCTCGACGCGCCGGCGCCGACCACACGCCTCGAGCTTGCCGGGGCCCCGCCGAACCGCCCGCTTGTGGTCGGTACAGTGCCGCTGCAGCCGCAGGTTCGCCAGCCCGCGCCCGTGCCGGCCCGCCAATCGCCCCGGTCTGTTCGGCCTGTGACCACTGCACCCTTGCCGGTTTCCGGAGGCGAGCCTGTCCGCCTCAGCAATGACTTTTTCGCCGGAAATCTTGTCGGTGGCGTCGGACGGGAACCCGCCATCCAGTATGGATATCGCGGGATCATCGTCATTGATGCGGCCGGACGAGCCAGCGTCCTGGCACCCGGACAGGTCCCCGCCTCGCCGGTTCTCCGCATGCAGGCGCGCGCTGCGCTCCGCACGCAGCTGGTTGGCCAATAGAGCCGCCGGGCAGAGGGACGGCAATCCGGAACTGGATCAGACGTTCGCGATTTCCGCGACGATGGCGCTGGCGGCTGCCTTGGGATCGGCGGCCGCGTTAACCGGTCGTCCAACGACCAGGTGACTGGCACCGTCGGCCAAGGCGGTGGCCGGTGTCGAAACCCGTTTCTGATCGCCAATATCGGCGCCTGCGGGTCGGATGCCGGGCGTGACGATCAGCAAATCATTACCGAAGCGCTGACGGATCTCGCGCGCCTCATGGGCGCTGGCGACAACGCCGTCGACTCCGGCTTCCAGCGATTGCTCGACGCGGCGAAGAACGAGGTCGCGAGCGCCGAACGCATAGCCCATTTCGGCCAGCATCTCGTCGTCATAGCAGGTCATGACCGTGACCCCGAGCAATTTCAGATCGGAGCCCTCGCGGCCCGCGACGGCGGCGCGCATCACGGCCGGTTCGGCGTGTATGGTGAGCAGATCCGCCCCGCCCGTGGTGATCGAGCGGGTCGCTTTCTCCACGGTCGCCGGGATGTCGTGCAGTTTGAAATCGAGGAAAACCTCTTTTCCGGCGGCCTTGATCCGGTGGCAGAGATCCATCCCGCCAACGGGAAAGAGCTGAAGCCCGATCTTGTAGAAGCTGACAGTATCGCCGACGGACTCGACAAGAGACCAGGCGGCGTCGGTCGTCGGCAGGTCGAGCGCGACGATGAGGCGGGAATCGGCGTGTGACATGCCGCGTTTTTAAGCCGCGTCGTCGATCAGAAGCAAGCGCAGACCGAGGCCGCCGAATGCGGTCGCAGACAGGCCATTGAGGACACGTCGCGCATTGCGGGACCCGGCCAGCCAGGCCTGGGCCTGACCGGCGGCGAGCGCGACAGCGGTTAGAACCGCTGTTCCGATCGCAAAGAATATCCCGCCGAGTACCAGCATTTGCAGCCAGACCGGCGACAGGTCAGGATTGGTGAACTGGGGCAGGAAGGCGAGGAAGAAGAGGCCGACCTTGGGATTGAGAAGATTGGTCACAAGCCCGCGCCGAAAGGCGCGTGAGACGGTCTGCGCGCTGCGGGCCTCCAGCGGGGCGTCGAGTTTTCGCAAGGTGACCCAGGCGAGGTAGAGCAGATAGCCAGCGCCCAGATATCGCACGACCGTCAGCGCCTGTTCGGCTGTTGTCAGTAGTGCCGCGAGGCCGGCAGCTGCCAGTACCGTCCAGATGGCGCCACCGGTGATGATGCCGGCCATGGCGGCCAGCCCGGCGCGCCGTCCGCGTGATGCAGCGGTCGCGATCGTAAAGGCCATGTCAGGCCCGGGCGTCAAAGCCAGTGCAATGGCGCCGACAAGGAAAATCGGGAACAGGTCCGGGTCGAGCATGGCCGCCTCCGCGTGCCGGAGGGTTCCGGTCGAGCCCAACCATGCCATCGGCGGACAACTTGTCCACGGCGCTACGCCGGCCACGCGGGAACAATGTTGTGATTAGGAACATGCCAAACTATTACAGGCGCTGGAGGATGCGGCTTCAATGAGTGATGTGTTCAAGGCCCTGGCCCACCCGGTTCGCCGCGACGTCCTGCGCGCGCTGCGCGACGGGCCGCGCTCTGCGGGTGTTCTGGCCGGGCGGTTTCCGGTCTCGAAGCCGACCATGTCCGGCCATTTCAACATCCTGCGCGAAGCGGGCCTGATCGTGGCCGAGCGACACGGAACAACCATTGTCTACCGCCTCAACGCCAGCGTGGCCGATGAGGCGATCGGCTGGTTGATGGCACTGGTTGGCCGGACGGCCCCAATCCGGGACGAGGAGGAATGAGCATGAAACGCGGACTGATCCGTTCGGTCGTCTTTATTGTCCCCGCGCTCGTCCTGGCGGCGCTGGGGTGGCTGGGGACCGACAGCACGACGCAAATCCCGGTTCACTGGGGGATGGACGGACAACCGGACCGTTATGGCGGACGGTTGGAGGCCTTCTTCCTGCTGCCGGCGATGATGGCCGGATTGAGCGTGCTCTTCGCCATTCTGCCGGCCATCGATCCACGCGGGCGCAATCTCGAACGGTCGCGGATTGTGCTGCAGACTGCATGGATGGGCTCGCTCGGCCTGCTGCTGCTCATCCAGGCCGGGCTCGTTGCGATTGGTCTGGGCTGGGTCGATCCGGCCGACACCAGCCTGGTTCCGACGTTGGTCCTTGCTGGTGTCGGCGCCTTGTCGGTACTGCTCGGCAACGTCCTCGCCAAGGCGCGTCCGAACTGGTTTGTCGGCATCCGCACACCGTGGACGCTATCGTCCGATCTCGCCTGGGACAAGACGCACCGCCTGACCGGCCGCCTGATGGTTCTGGCCGGATTGGCGATCCTGTCGGGCGTCTGGTTTCTGCCGCCGGAACAGCAGCTTGCTCTCGTTCTGGTCGCCAGTCTCGCGCCAGCGGTCGTCGGAATGGTCTATTCCTACCGCGTCTGGCGTTCGGACCCGGCGCGGGAAACCGCGACCCCGGAGGATGCCGACCCTGACGCCGACTAGGATCCCGTGACGCCGGCGAACAGGTGAAACGGGAAGCTTTCGACGAGAAGACGCGAGACCTCGATCCCGCGCACAGGATTGCCCTGCCGGTCCAGCGGCGGGCTCCAGAGCCCGAACCCGCCGAGGCCCGGTACAACAATCATCAGACCGCCAGACACCCCGGACTTGGCGGGCAGACCGACAGTGAAGGCATATTCGCCGGAATAGTCATACATGCCGCAGCTCAGCATGAGGGACAGGGTGTTGCGGACGATGCGGCTGTCGATGACCCGGTGGCCTGTCGTCGGACAGACGCCGCCATTGGCGAGGGTTGCCGCGACAACCGCCATCTGGCGACAGTCCATCGTCATCGCGCAAGCCCGGAAGTAGAGGTCGAGCGCGGCGGCTGGGTCGACGCCTTCGGGAAAGGCGTCGTGTTCGTCCATCAGCTTGACCAGCGCCAGGTTTCGCTTCGCTGTCCCGCGCTCGCTTTCATAAACCGCCTGGTCGATGCCGACCCTGCTGCCGCCGGCGGCTGATCCGACAAAGCGTTGCAGCAGACTGGCCCGGTCGGCGATCGGGAGTCCGGGGCGGATCATGGCACTGCACATGATGGCACCGGAATTGATCATCGGATTGTGCGGCCGGTTGTCGGGGTCGAGCGCCAGCTCGTTGAAGCGTCGGCCCGATGGCTCGCGACCGACATGCCGATGGACCTGGTTCTCGCCATTCAGGCCCATGGCCAGCGCGTAGATGAGCGGCTTGATCGCCGATTGCTGGCAGAACGCAGTATCGGCCTCGCCGAACGCAGCCTGCTGACCGTCGATCGTACAGACCGCCAGGCCAAAGGCCGAGGGGTCCTGCTTTGCCAGCTCCGGGATGTAGTCCGCCAAGGCGCCGCCGGTGACATCACGGGCATAGGCGAAAATATTGGCCAGGCGACTGGAAAAATTTTCGAAATTCGAAACCGCCAAGTGACCGTCCAGCGCTTGTTGGACGAGCTCGAGCGCATCGGAGCCGAGCTGAGCCGCCATCGTGGCGGAGTCGAGGTCACCAGCAGGCAGGTCTGACAGGGCGGTCAGGCGCGACATGCCGGCAGCGGTCAGTCCGGCGCGTTCCAGCACGGCAAGCAGGTCGGTGGCGGTACGGCACCCTTGGTTCCCGGCGCGCTCACAGATCGCTTCAGCGATCGCCGTCCGCACATCCGGCGTGGCCTCATCCTGCTCATAGCGGGCAGGGCGGGCAAGGAAGCGGGCAAAGGGATCGTTTGCATGTGACGTCATGCCGCCAGAATGGCCAGCATCGCTGCCCTGTCCAGTCGCCTTGGCGCTCCGGTCATGCCGAATATGATGTGAAACACTTGCCTGTCAGCAAGAGCAGCGCTACGCGCATGGGCATCTCGAGAAGGAATTTGCCCATGTCTGCGAAAAAGCCCGTCAAAAAGGTTGTTCTTGCCTATTCCGGTGGCCTCGACACTTCGGTCATCCTGAAATGGCTGCAGGACGCGTATGACGCCGAAGTCGTCACCTTCACCGCCGACCTTGGACAGGGTGAGGAGCTTGAGCCGGCGCGCAAGAAGGCGGAAGCGGCCGGGGTTTCGGAGATTTTCATCGAGGATCTGCGCGAGGAATTCGTGCGTGACTTCGTTTTCCCCATGGTGCGCGCCAATGCCGTCTATGAAGGGCAGTATCTGCTCGGGACCTCGATTGCCCGCCCCCTGATTGCCAAGCGGCTGGTCGAGATTGCCCACGCCACCGGCGCTGACGCCGTGGCGCATGGCGCGACCGGCAAGGGCAATGACCAGGTCCGTTTCGAGCTGGGCGTCTATGCCCTCGACCCGGACCTGCGGATTATTGCGCCGTGGCGCGAGTGGGATCTCAATTCCCGGACCAAGCTGATCGCCTATGCCGAGGAGCACGGCATTCAGGTCGCCAAGGACAAGCGCGGCGAGGCGCCCTTCTCGGTCGATGCCAATCTCTGGCACACCTCGTCCGAGGGCAAGCTGCTGGAAGACCCGGCCGAGGAAGCTGCCGAGCTCGTCTATCAGCGCACCAATGCCCCGGAAGCGGCGCCGGACACGCCGGAATATGTGACGGTCTCCTTCAAGGCGGGCGATGCGGTCGCGCTGAATGGCGAAGCCATGAGTCCGGCCACCCTCCTGACCGCCCTGAACGAGCTGGGGCGCATCCACGCAATCGGCCGCCTTGACCTGGTCGAGAACCGCTTTGTCGGCATGAAGTCCCGCGGCATCTACGAGACGCCGGGCGGCACCATCCTGATGGCCGCGCATCGCGGGATCGAGCAAATCACCCTTGATCGCGGAGCCGCCCACCTGAAGGACGAGCTGATGCCGCGCTATGCCAAGCTGCTTTATGAGGGCTTCTGGTTCTCGCCCGAGCGCGAAATGCTGCAGGCAGCAATCGACCACTCGCAGCACTATGTCAGCGGGGATGTCCGTCTCAAGCTCTACAAGGGGTCGGCCAGTGTCGTCGGACGGTCTTCCGAGCACTCCCTGTACTCGCTCGAGCACGTCACCTTTGAAGAGGATGTGGTCTACGACCAGAAGGACGCCGAAGGGTTCATCCGGCTCAATGCCTTGCGCCTGCAGCTGCTTGCGCGCCGCAAGCGTCGCCTGGGCCACAATGACTGATCGTGCGGACTGACCAGCCCGACCGGATGAATGAAATATTCATTTGTCCGGGCCCGTCTTTACTCGCGGTCGTGTTGGGCAGACGATTCCACGTCCGGGACGGCTCCGGGTTAATTTTGTCTTAAGAGCTTGTGCCTCACTGTGCCGGAGGCCTGAGCGGAGGGTGAGGAGGATCTGAGGTTTGACGCCAGTCGTTCCATGAATTCTCTGGTGAGCGACACCCTCTAACCACGGACCGATATACGCGTTAGCCGTTTCAACATCAAAACGTAAACCCGCCTGCCGCAATGTGGCCGCCAGCGGCGTCACAAAGCTTTGCTTCAGGTAGCCATTGAAACGTTCCACCTTGCCTTTGGTTTTGGCGCGGTAGGGGCGACAAGCCCTGGCTACAAAACCGTAGTGTTGCGCGTAAGTCAGCAACTTGGAATT
>OBPS01000022.1_pt1 | contig 26892 bp, 23 predicted proteins | sample 1534661 | NCBI WGS metagenome assembly OBPS01 (sample SAMEA3275493, study PRJEB22092) | marine metagenome | biome: ENVO:00000447 marine biome; feature: The site is in the outerpart of the Oslofjord; material: ENVO:00002010 seawater | collected 2014-06-20T10:00:00+00 | depth 1 m
TGACGCCGGCATTCGCTTTCTGGAGCCCGAGGGAGACGGCGACGTCACCCTGTCAGGTGTCCGTGAAGGGTTTGAGGCACCGGTCGCGCCATCAACCGGCCCGTCGGAACGCGTCACTCACGGGTCGGACCCGGCTGATGCCGAAACGCGCCACGCAGCCGAAACCGCAGGCGCGCCGGCAGCCAACCCGAACGCCTTGCCCCGCGCTCCCATTGCCGGTTTGACCGAGCCCGGACCGGGTGGTCCGCTGCCGGTTATCGCGGCCAACGGGACCCGACCTTCACGGGCCTATGCCCGACCCTATCATGGGGATCCTGGGGCACCGACAATCGCCGTTGTCATCGGCGGGATGGGACTGAACTCGGCCGTAACCGAAGCCGCGATCAACGAATTGCCGCCAGAAGTGGCGCTCAGCTTTGCTGTTTACACGCGCGATCTCCAGACCTGGATCGACCGCGCCCGGGCCGCGGGCCATGAAGTGCTGATCGAAGCGCCGATGGAGCCCTTTGACTATCCCAACAACGACCCTGGCCCCCACACCCTGCTGGCGGACGGGACGATCGAGGAAAACAGCCGTCGCCTCGCCTGGGTCCTGAGCCGGGCCACAGGTTATTTCGGCGTGACCAATTATCTCGGCGCCCGCTTCTCGGCCTCACAAGGTGCGATGCGCCAGGTCTTCGGAACGCTGGAGGAGCGCGGCGTCGCCTTCCTGCACGACGGTGCCGGACGACGCTCGACCATTGAAGCGGCCGCCGGGAGTTCTGATATCCTGTACGCAGTGGCCGACCGGATCCTTGACGAGGACCTGTCCCCGGAAGCGATCGACGACCGCCTCCTGGCACTGGAAGCATTGGCAATCCAAAACGGGTCGGCGCTCGGCACCGGTTTTGCCTATCCGGCAACGGTGGACCAGGTTCGCGACTGGGCGATCAGCCTCGACATGCGTGGCTACCAGCTGGCCCCGCCTTCGGCTGTTATGGCCCGGCGGCGGCTCGAAGCCCGCCTGGCAGCCGAAGCCGAAGCCGCCCTGCCGCATGATGAGGCTGCGGCAACGGATCATCGCTGGGCCCGCGATCCGGACGCAGCCGGGGGGGCCGAGGAAAGCCATGCGGCGCCTGCGGCCAGCGGCCACTGATGGCGGCGCAGCCCAACGATCCCTACCCCCATCATCGGGCCAATGTGGGCATCGCATTGTTCAACCATAGCGGTGCGGTCTGGCTCGGACGGCGCGAAGCCACACCCGGTCCCTGGAACTGGCAATTGCCGCAGGGCGGGATCGATGCTGGAGAGGATGCCCAAGCTGCCGCCTTGCGCGAGCTGCAGGAAGAAACCGGCATCCCGGCCGAAGTTGTCGCCTATCTCGGCGAGATCAAGGGCTGGCTGGCCTATGACTACCCCGCTGACGTCCGCGAAGACCCCCGGTTTCACAAGAAACGTCATCTCGGCCAGAAGCAGCGCTGGTTTGCCTTCCGGTTCAAGGGCGAGGACAGCCAGATCGACCTGTCGGCCCATGCCGAGGTCGAATTCGACGCCTGGCGTTGGGGCCGATTGAGCGAGATCCCGGAGCTGATCATTCCCTGGAAACGAGACGTGTACGAGACGGTGGCCGCCAGCTTCGCCGTGTTTGCCGACGCCACCCCCGCCGGTCACGACACGCGCTGATCGCTGGATCCGGTCCGGGTCTTGGCCAATCTATCCCGACAGCCTATCACTGCGTGATGTCCTCAATTCTGGCGATTGCGATCGCCCTGTCGGCACTGATAGCGGTTTATCTCCTGACCCAGGCGCGGCAGGACAAACCGGCCCACGCCTGGCTCGGCACGGCCTTCGGCCTGATTTCGCTGCAACAGGCGCTGACGCTGATCTCGCTATCCGAGGGCTTTGACTCCGTGAATTGGGGCCGACCCATCATCGCCGCTCTCCTGCCAGCGGTGCTGTGGCTGCAGGTTCAGGCCAATGCACGGGCGGACTGGCACTTTCACCCGAGACACCTCGCCCTGGTCCTGCCCGCTTGCGGGATTGTGATCCTGCGCCTCACACCAGCACTTTCCGGCTTCCTCGACGGCGCCATGGTCCTGATCTATCTCGGCTTTGCCGTGGCGATTGGCTTGCCGGCCTGGCGCGGGGCCGAGCCGGCGCCCGGGCAGACGACCGGATGGGGGAAACTGGTGAGCGTGTGGCTCGTGGCAATCGCCTTGTCCGACCTCGCGATCACGCTCGAGCTGGCCGGCGGTACTGATCTGACCCGCTCTCACCTGCTCGCCACGACCCTTGCCAGCCTGGTCGCCTTTCTCGCTTATGCGCTTCTCTCGGGTTTGCAGGGGAGTGGCCCCCTGTTCTGGCTGACCCGCAGGCGCCGATCCGACAGTGAACGCCGCCAAAAGCTGGAGACCCATATGGATGTCGCCCGCCCCTGGCTGGACCCCGAGCTGACGACCGCGCGGCTGGGGCGACAGCTTGGCCTGCCGCAAAGAGCGGTCTCGGAGACCGTGAACGACAGCCTCGGGATGAGCGTGAGCCGCTGGATCAATACCTACCGCATCGCGGAGGCTCAGCGGCTCATGCAATCAAATCCTGATCGTCCCCTCGTTGACCTGATGCTGGAGTGCGGCTTTCAGACCCGGTCCAATTTCAACAAGGCGTTCAAGGACGTGACCGGCGAGACTCCGAGCGCTTGGCGGCGAGGCCAAGTCCCGGTCAAGGCCTAGCACGAGCCGACAGGCTGTCACGGGCCAAGGGCGACCCGTCGAGGATCACGGTGCGGATATCCGACATGGCGCTGATATCGACGCGCGGATCGGACCGGAGCAGGATCAGGTCGGCCCGGAGGCCCCGATCAATCAGGCCGAGCTCATCCTGGAGACCCAGAAGGCGCGCATTGACGACAGTCGCCGCGGCGAGGATGTCACGCGGTGCTATACCGGCTTCGGCCCAGTCCAGCATTTCCCAGTAGCCGGCCAGCCCGGGTGGTGACGCCCAGCCGAAGCCGCCCACCGCAGTATCGGTGCCGAAGGACAGCTTGCCGCCCTGGCGGTAATAGTCACCGATCAGCGCGCGGTAGCGGGCATTGAAGTTATCCTGAAGGCCCGGCATGTCGGCATCGGTCGTGCCGTCCGGCAAGAGGCTGCGGAAGCGCCCGAGAAACTGGTCGCGTTGGGGCTGTGCATCGGTGGTGAGATAGGCAAGATAGTCGGCCCCCACGACAGTCTCCCACGCGGGATCCAGGAGGCTCTCCGGGTGGAAGAGCGACTGAGTGTTGCGCAAGGTCCGAAAGGTCGGCTGGAGATACGCGCCAGAGCCCGCCAGCCGGTCGCTGAGGGCCTGCGTCGCCTCCGACGGCTCGGTGGCAGCGAAGCCCTCGTCCGGCCATTCCCAGAGGCCATGGGCAAACGCATCGAGGCCAGCCTCCAGACCGGCAGTGAAGCCGTCGGGCGTCGTCGCGTGCAGGAAGACGGGCATGGACCGCGCCGCGGCCGCCTCGTGAACGGCCGTCAGCGCATCGACGGAAGGCAGGGCGAAGGGCGGCGGGCCACCGGGCCACCAGAGTGCCTCCTCATAGTAGAGCTTCACACAGCGGCCACCATCTGCCTGGATCGCGTCCAGAACCGCGTCCGGTGTATGGGCCGCGGGATCGGCACCATCGGGGAGGTAATTGCTCCCTGCCGGGTCGTGGAGAAAGTTGGGGAAACTGGCCGCAAACTCGTCCGGTGCGAACTCAAGCGACATAAAACCGTCCGGCAGCACCACACCCTGGCCGCAATGGAACAGGCGCGGATGGACCGGCGACGCCTCGAACCGGGCATTGGCCGCTGCGATCGCGTTCAGCTCCACCACGCTGGTATAGCCGTAGTACAGGAAACTGCGCGGCTGCTGACGCATGAAGCCGGCACGCAGGCTTTCATAGTCCGCCGCGAGCCCTGCCCGGAGCCCGGTCGCATGGTAGAGATGGACATGGGCGTCGATCAGCCCGGGAACCAGATACCCGCCTTCGCCGTCAAGCTCCTGGCGGCCCTGGCCGGACAAGTCCGGGCCAATCTCGGAGATCCGGCCGTCGATGATCGCAACATCAGTGCGCTCGCCATCATGGGGACTATCCGGCGAGACGATCACGACATCACGGATGATCAGATCGGGCTGGGCTTGCACGACGGAGGCAAGGGAGACCAGCGCGGCGAGGACGGGTGAATAGAGGCTGTGCATGCGACACTCCTGCATGAAGAACAGGCCTCAACTGTCCGACTTCCGGCCCGTCATGCGACCTCGAACGCGATTTGAGACATGAAAAAGGCCGCTTCCCAACGGAAGCGGCCCTGTTCTCACAGCGGCAGGGTCTTTGTCCCTAGTGGGCGACAACCGCCTGCATCGCCTCATACTTGGCAACGAGCGCAACCGCATGTTCACGCTCTTCATCGTCCTTGGCCGCGGTCACGTCTTCGCGGGCATTGGACAGGTCCTGCGCCAACTGGTCAGCGTCGATATCAGCCACGGCGATGGCTTCCTCGGCCAGAATGGTGAGACCGGCCGGGGTAACCTCGGCAAACCCGCCATGGATGAAGGTACGGGTCTCCGCACCACCATCAATCACCGTGATCGCACCGGGGCGGATCACCGACATAAAGGGGGCGTGGTTCGGCAGCACACCGAAATCACCTTCTTCGCCCGGCACGACAACCTGGTCGACATTACCGGCGAACAGGCGGCGCTCCGGAGAGACGAGATCAAAATGGAGTTTGTCAGCCATGAGTATGCCCTTCGATATTCCGCGTCCGTCTAGCAGGTATTCCGCCGCTTGTGGACCCCCAAGATCACCGGCTGACATGGGCTGGCGAAGCGGCGCTGCCGCTAGTCTTCACAGGCTTCGATGCCGGCGGTCATGGTCTGCCAGAGCGTCCATAATTGCGCATTGCGGACATCGTCGATGCGGACATGCACATCAGCACCACCGAACGCCACCATCGGGATATCGATGGTATAATGGATATGAATCGGGATCGGCGGCGTCTGGGGAGCGCGCGCGTCAGCCCGCTCTCCGTTCAAGGGCAGGGGCGGCATTTCGGCCAGCGGCGCCTGCCACTGCCCGACAGCCGGGCAATCGGTCTCCCGCACCTGTCGCAGCCGGAGCAGAGGCGCGATCAAATCATCGATCGGGGCGCCGGATTCGAAGCGAAAACCCGCGTGTCCCGCGAGATCAGGCGGCAGAACGCCCCCCGCACGGAGCTCCGCCGCAAGAGCCGGCCCGTCAAAGCGGGATTCTGCCAAATCGGCGTAGACTTGCTGATCCCGTAGCAGACCGGCCGAGCGAAAGATCCACTCACAGGAGCCGTCATCGCGGCGGCAGGCATGGACATAGCCAGCCTGAACATATTCCGTCCACCAGCCGCTATCACGCTCGAACGAGGGTCCGTCCCGGTAAATCCACCATCCTTCGGGCGCGCCGAGGGCGTCGAAAGCAGCCGTGCGTTGCTCGATCGCACGCACACGCACCCAGTCCAACCAGGCGTCCCAGAGCTCCCGACCGGCATACCCGTCGAACTCGCCCTGCGCCGCGGCGGGGGCCGGGTTCGGCGGTGGAGGGGGCGACGCGACATGCCCCAGCAACAGCGCGGCTAAAGCGACAAGCATTCCGGACCCCCCGACTGACAGGGCCCCAGAGTGAACGAATGGCACGCAAAAGAAAAGGCCGGCTCCCTCGGGAACCGGCCTTGTCTCGATCCGGAATACGGAGCCGCTTAAGCGGCTTCAGCAGCCAGTTTTTCGGCCTTCTTCACAGCGTCTTCGATGGTGCCAACCATGTAGAACGCCGCTTCCGGCAGGTGGTCATACTCACCGTCACAGATGGCTTTGAAACCCTTCACGGTGTCAGCAACCGGCACCTGGATGCCCGGGAAGCCGGTGAAGATTTCAGCCACGTCAAACGGCTGCGACAGGAAACGCTCAACCTTGCGGGCGCGGGCCACGGTCAGCTTGTCTTCTTCCGACAGCTCGTCCATGCCCAGGATCGCGATGATGTCCTGCAGAGCCTTGTAGCGCTGGAGGATTTCCTGAACCCGGCGGGCCGTGGCGTAGTGCTCGTCGCCGACAATGCGCGGCTCGAGGATACGCGAGGTGGAGTCAAGCGGGTCAACAGCCGGATAGATGCCCTTTTCCGAAATCGCACGGTTGAGAACCGTGGTCGCATCGAGGTGGGCGAAGGTGGTGGCCGGAGCCGGATCGGTCATGTCATCGGCCGGCACGTAAACAGCCTGCACCGAGGTGATCGAACCCTTGTTGGTCGAGGTAATGCGTTCCTGCAGCGCACCCATGTCGGTGGCCAGCGTCGGCTGGTAACCCACGGCGGACGGGATGCGGCCCAGCAGCGCGGAGAGTTCCGAGCCAGCCTGGGTGAAGCGGAAGATGTTATCGACGAAGAAGAGAACGTCCTTGCCCTCTTCATCGCGGAAGTACTCAGCCTGGGCGAGACCCGACAGCGCCACGCGGGCACGGGCACCCGGAGGCTCGTTCATCTGGCCGAAGACCAGGGCGCAACGCGAACCTTCCGTCGAGCCATCATGCTCCTTGGGGTCCTTGTTCACGCCGGATTCGATCATTTCCCAGTACAGGTCGTTACCTTCGCGGGTCCGCTCGCCGACGCCGGCGAAGACCGAGTAACCACCGAACAGCTTGGCGATGTTGTTGATCAGTTCCTGGATCAGAACCGTCTTGCCAACGCCGGCGCCGCCGAACAGGCCGATCTTGCCGCCCTTTGCGTAGGGGCAAAGCAGGTCAACAACCTTGATGCCGGTCGGCAGCATTTCCGCTTCCGTTGCCTGCTCGGCAAAGGTCGGGGCAGCCCGGTGGATCGGCGCCGTCATCGTGTGCGGGACATCGCCTGCCTCGTCGATCGGCTGGCCGGTCACGTTCATGATGCGGCCGAGCGTGCCCGGACCGACCGGAACCATGATCGGCCGACCGGTGTCAGACACTTCGGTGCCGCGCTGCAGACCTTCAGTGGCGTCCATGGCGATGGTGCGAACGGTGTTCTCACCGAGGTGCTGGGCAACCTCGAGAGTGAGCGTCTTGCCATCATTGGTGGTTTCAAGAGCGTTGAGGATGTCCGGCAGGATGCCGTCGAATTCAACGTCAACAACAGCGCCGGTAATCTGGACGATGCGGCCTTGGGATGTGCTCATAGCGGGTGTTCCTCTGCCTAGAGGGCCTCGGCGCCGGAGATGATTTCAGTCAACTCCGTGGTGATCTGCGCCTGACGGGTGCGGTTATAAACAAGGTTGAGTTTGTCGATCAGTTCGCCGGCATTGCGCGTGGCGTTGTCCATCGCAGCCATCTTGGCACCCATTTCGCCGGCAACATTTTCCAGCAGGGCAGACAGGATGACCGTGTCGGCGTAACGCGGCAGCAGCACGTTGAGGATGGTTTCCTCATCCGGCTCGGCGTCATAGACGGCACCGCCCAGATCCGGACGCTCAACGCCTTCATCAATGGCGTCGATCGCCGGGATGAGGACTTTGGCACGGGGTTTCTGGGAAATGACCGATACAAATTGGGCGGAGACGAGTTCGCAGACGTCGAACTCGCCATTCTCGAACAGGTGGCGGATCTTGTCGCCGATCCGGGCCGCGGTGGCGCCGGAAACCGTCTTCTCGCCGGACAATTCCATCTTGTCGACGATCAGCGAGGCGAAATTGCGCTTGAGCTGATCAGCGCCTTTCTTGCCCACGCAGATGATCTTGACGTCCTTGCCGTCAGCCTTGAGCGCTGTCACGCGCTCGCGGGCCTTCTTCACGATATTTGTGTTGAAGCCACCGCACAGGCCACGGTCGGCGGTCATGACGACCAGCAGGTAGGTATCCGACTTGCCGGTCCCGACCAGGAGCGGCGATGCGCCCGGCGTTCCAGACATGGCGGTCGACAGGTTGGCCATCACGGCCGCCATGCGTTCGGCATAGGGGCGCGCGGCTTCCGCAGCGTCCTGCGCACGGCGCAGCTTCGCAGCGGCGACCATTTGCATCGCCTTGGTGATCTTCTGCGTCGACTTGACGCTTCCGATCCGGTTTTTAAGGTCCTTAAGGCTCGCCATCAGGCTCTCCTCAGCGGTTGATCTCGATCAGGCTCACGCGAAATGTTCGGTGAACTTGTCGAGCGCCGCCTTCAGCTTGCCTTCGCTGTCGTCGGTCAGCTTCTTCTCGTCGCGGATCGAGGCCAGCAGCGCAGCATGTTCGCTGTGCAGGTGGCGCAGAAGATCGGCTTCGTAGCGCTGGACGTCAGACGTCGGCAGATTATCGAGGTAGCCACGGGTACCGGCGTAGATCACGCAGACCTGCTCTTCCATCGACAGCGGCGAGAATTGCGGCTGCTTGAGGAGCTCGGTCAGGCGCTGACCCCGGTTCAAGAGCTTCTGGGTCGCGGCATCGAGGTCGGAACCGAACTGGGCAAAGGCCGCCATCTCGCGGTACTGGGCCAGTTCGCCCTTCATCTTGCCGGCAACCTGCTTCATGGCCTTGGTCTGGGCAGCCGAGCCAACGCGCGACACCGACAGACCCACGTTCACGGCCGGGCGGATGCCCTGGTAGAAGAGGTCGGTTTCCAGGAAGATCTGACCGTCGGTGATCGAAATCACGTTGGTCGGGATGTAGGCCGACACGTCGTTCGCCTGGGTTTCAATGATCGGCAGGGCCGTCATGGAACCGGAGCCGTTGGCTTCATTCAGCTTGGCGGCACGCTCGAGCAGGCGGGAGTGAAGGTAGAAAACGTCACCCGGATAGGCTTCGCGGCCCGGCGGGCGGCGCAGCAGCAGGGACATCTGACGATAGGCAACAGCCTGCTTGGACAGATCATCATAGACGATCAGCGCGTGCATGCCGTTATCGCGGAAATACTCGGCCATCGCACAGGCGGTGAACGGTGCGAGGAACTGCATCGGAGCCGGGTCCGAAGCCGTCGCGGCGACGATGATGGTGTAATCCAGCGCGCCATTTTCCTCGAGCGTCTTCACGATCTGGGCGACCGTGGAACGCTTCTGGCCGACGGCGACGTAGATGCAGTAGAGCTTGGCGCTCTCGTCATCGCCTTCGTTGATGGCTTTCTGGTTCAGGATGGTATCCAGCGCGATCGCGGTCTTGCCGGTCTGGCGGTCACCGATGATCAGCTCGCGCTGGCCGCGGCCAACCGGGATCATGGCGTCGATGGCCTTGATGCCCGTTGCCATCGGCTCGTGCACGGATTTGCGCGGTATGATGCCCGGCGCCTTGACGTCGACGCGGCGACGCTCGGCGATGTCCTTCAGCGGACCCTTGCCATCGATCGGCTCACCGAGACCATCGACAACGCGGCCGAGCAGGCCCTTGCCGACGGAGGTGTCCACGATCGAGCCGAGACGCTTGACGGTGTCGCCTTCCTTGATGCCCCGGTCATCACCGAAGATCACGCAACCGACATTGTCGCGCTCCAGGTTCAGGGCCATGCCCTTGATACCGCCCGGGAACTCGACGAGCTCGCCGGCCTTGACCTCATCGAGGCCATAGACGCGAGCAATACCGTCACCAACGGACAGCACGCTACCCACGTCCGAAACCTTCGCTTCGGCACCGTAATTCTTGATTTGATCCTTGAGGATCGCAGAAATTTCTGCGGCACGGATGTCCATGGACCTAGGCCTCTTTCATCGCGGTCTTCATCCCATCCAGCTTGGTGCGGAGGGAGGAGTCGAACATGCGGGAACCGACCTTCACGATCAGTCCGCCCATCAATTCAGGCCGCACTTCCGTACGGACCTCGATTTCGCGCCCGAAGGCACCCTTCAGCGAAGCCGCGAGGGCCTCGGTCTGTTTCTTGGTCAGCGCCGCGGCCGTTTGCACGTCTGCGGTGATGACACCCCGGTCGGCGGCGGCCAGCGCGGCATAAACGCGCGCCACATCATCGAGCTCACCAGCGCGACCATTATGGGCGACGACACCCAATGCATTGCCGGTCAGCGTGTTGAACTCGGCCTTCTTCGCCAAAGCGGCCAGAATGCCTGTCTTGGCGTCGGCAGAATGCAACGGCGAGGCAAGAACCCCGGCCAGCTCATCTGACTCGGTGAGCATTGCGCGCAGGGCTGCAAGATCAGCCTCCACAGCCGCCGCAGCACCCTCGGATTTCGCCAGCTCGAACAACGCGGTCGCATAGCGTCCCGCGGCGTTGGCTGTCATGGCGTCTTCGCCGGTCTTCACCGTGACGTCACTCTCTTGCTGGATCAGCACTCATCAGATTGTCGGGACCGACATAAGCGCTTGATGTTCAACGACATAAAAAACGAGGCCTACCGTGTTGCACCGCAAGCCCCTCAGGTTCGGCGCTGCGATAGCACAGGGGGGAGCGGGCAGCAAGCCACTCACACCGGGCGATTCAGCGTGCGGAGCGTTTCTCCACGGACCGCAAAACCGGATAGCGCCCTTGGTCAGGCATGCATTTTCGTGGCGGGCTTCGTCAATCCGCTGGTTTACGGCCCTTTCGGGCCATGATGTTGAGCACTTCCACCAACAGCGAGAAGGCAATCGCAAAGTAGAGATAGCCCCGCGGAATATGGAAACCCAGACCATCGGCGATCAGCGCGACCCCCACCAGGAGGATGAAGCTCAGCGCCAGCATCTTGGCGGTCGCATGGCGCCCCAGAAAACCGGCCACACGCTTTGCCGAGATCACCATGATGACGGTCGAGACCAGAACCGCTGATACCATGACGAAAAGCCGCACGGTCTCGCCGTCCGCCCCTCCCAGCTCACGCGTCATGCCAACCGCGGTGAGGACAGAATCGAGCGAGAAGACAACGTTGATAACCGACATCTGGACGATCACCGCGACGAAACCGGAGACCTTGCCGCTGCCACCTTCATGCGCATGCCCCTCAATCGTGTCATGGATCTCCGTCGTGCCCTTCCAGAGCAGGAAAAGGCCGCCCAGCAGCAGGATGAGATCCTCAAGCGTCACTTCGATCAGCATGTCCGGATGCTCGGCATCAGCCAGGCCGTGCAGGAACTCGGGGAGCGTGAACAGGGTCGCATGGGTCAGTCCGGTCAGCCATACCAGGCCAAACAGCAGGATCACCCGCATCAGCGCGCCGGACCAGATACCGAGATTGCGGCCCCGCTCCTGCTGGTCCCGGGCCAGCTTCTGTGATGCCACGGATACGAAGACCACATTGTCGACGCCAAGGACGATCTCGAGGAAGGTGAGTGTCAGCAGCGACATCCACACGGCTGGCGATGTCAGGAATTCAAACATGACGGCTGGGGTCCCGGTCAGCGATCAGATGAAGCTATAGGGTTCCACGTCGATTGACACCCGCACCGAGGGCGGCGTCTTCACACGGATCGACCAGGCGCGCAGATAGGCAGAAATATCGATTTCCTTGTCGGCACGGACGAGAATGCGGCGGCGATACCAGCCGCGGATCATGGCGCGCGGTGGCTCTGCAGGCCCCCAGATCTCGATCCCTTCCGAATTGGGGGCCTTGGCGGCGTAGTCATTGGCGACACGGTCCAGCGTCTCGAGATTCATGGACATGAAGCCGATCGCGGCGAGCCGGCCGAAAGGCGGCAGGCCCAGCGACTCGCGGACCATGAACTCCATGTCGAGGAAAGCATCGCGATCGCCGGCGATCAGGGCCTGGATCGCGTCGTGTTCGGGCTGATGGGTCTGCAACAGCGCCCGCCCCGGCCGCTCCGCCCGTCCCGCCCGGCCCGCCACCTGCACAAGGGTCTGGAAGGTTCGCTCCCCGGCACGTGGATCGCCGCCGGCCAGGCCCAGATCGGCATCGATCACACCAACCAGTGTGAGCCCCGGAAAGTTGTGGCCCTTCGCGGCGATCTGGGTGCCGACCAGGATATCGATCTCGCCCCGCTCCATGGCCGCAACAATTTCGGCCCCCGCGCGGCTGTCAGATGAGTAGATCTCGACCCGCGCCTCCGGGAAGGTCAGTTTGGCCTCCTCGGCAACCCGTTCGACGCCCGGCCCGATCGAGGTCAGGCTGTCTTCGGCGTTGCAGCCCGGACAATGCTTTGGCTTGGGCATGGAAAACCCGGTCACGTGACAGACCAGCCGCCCCGTATAACGGTGCTCGACCAGATAGGACTGGGTGTCGGGCGAGACCATGCGATGGCCGCAGGTCCGGCACAGCACCAGGGGCGCATAGCCCCGACGGTTCAGATAGAGCAGCGACTGCTCGCCACGCTCCAAGGTCTCCCGGACCGCCTCGATCAGCGGCGGCGACATCCAGCGACCCTTCTCCGCCGGGTGTTCGCGCAGGTCGATCGTGTCGATTTCAGGCAGAATGGCCGTACCCGGACGGGCCGCAAGCCGGACATGGACGTAGCGCCCCGCCTGGGCATTGGCGAGGCTTTCAAGTGACGGCGTCGCCGAGGCGAGGATGACCATGGCGGCCTCGATCTTGGCCCGGACGACCGCCAGGTCACGGCCCTGATAGGGCAGTCCTTCATCCTGTTTGTAGGTCGGGTCATGCTCCTCATCGACCACAATCATGCGCAGATTGGGGAAGGGCAGAAACAGCGAGGACCGGGCGCCGACCACGATGCGCGCCCGGCCTTCCGCCACTTCACGCCAGGTCCGCCGCCGCGCCTTCGGCCCGGCGCCCGAATGCCAGAGCGCGGGCTCGGCGCCAAAACGCGCCTCAAAACGCGACAGGACCGCCTCGGTCAGGGCGATCTCGGGCAGCATGATCAGGATCTGGGCATCCGGTTCGCGGCGCAGGATTTCCGCGATCGCCTCGAAATAGACCTCGGTCTTGCCGGAACCGGTCACGCCATCCAGCAGAGCGGCCTGAAAGCCGCCCGCACGGGCCAGCCGGCGCAGCACGCCGGCTGCTTCTGCCTGCATGGCGGTCAGGGTCAGCCCCTCACCTTCCGGGTCCGGATCGTCGAACGGCGCATCGACCAAGCGGAGCTGTTCGGTCAGCGCGCCGGACTTCACCAGGCCCTTTACCACTGAAGCAGTCACACCGGCTTCGCGAGCGAGATCAGCCGCGCTGGCTTCTTCCAAGGCCATGATCGCATCAATGACGCGCTGGCGGGCATCGGTCATGCGGTCCGGTTCACCCGTGCCACGCAGATAGACGGTTTCTGTCGGAGATGGCTTCAAGGCGTCGGTTGAGCGCAGAACAGAGCGCAGGACAATGCCGGGGGATTGCACCAGATAGCGGGCCAGCCAATCGACAAAACGGCGAATGCCGGCGGGCAAGGGCGGCCCGCCGGCCGGCCCTTCAACCGGCTTCAGCTTTCGCTCACCGGGACCGGCCTTGACCGCCCAGACAACGCCGCGGGCGGATCGTTTGCCAAGCGGAGCCCGAACATGATCTCCGGGCTGAAGGACCATTTCAGCAGGCACCAGATAGTCAAACGGCTCTGGCAAGGGGAGCGGGAACAGGATGGAGACGCGATACTCACTCGCTTCTGTCACGTGGCACGCCTCCCGGCTTCGTGGTGTATGATGAACGCTTCGGATATAGCGAGCCTCGCGACTCCCTGTCCCGACAGTTTGCATATCGTAAACCGAATACGCCAAGAGTGGGGCCTCATGGCGAGGGAGACAATCAGCATGTCCAATGACGAGACCAATAGCCAAACGGCAATGATGGATCCGGACAGCGTTCGCAGCTTCCTGATTGCCAACCCGGACTTCGTTCGGGAGGACGCGGAGTTGTTTTCCCTGATCGTTGAAACCCCGCGCAGCGATGGCGCGATCGATCTGGGCGCAGCCGCGCGCGACAAGCTCCGCGATGAGCTTCGTCAGCTCAAATCCCTCAATGCCTCGATTGTCGAGACCGCCCGCGCCAACCTCGCGACGCAGTCACAAACCCACATGGCCGTTCTGGCCTTGCTGGAAGTGGATTCGCTCAGTGGCCTCGACAAGAAAATGTCCACCCGACTGACCGGCGCGCTCGGGGTGGATGTGTGCCGTGTCCTGATAGAGGGTCACGCTCCGCTCCAGAATGCCGAGTCGATTCTCGGCGCAGCGGAGGGCTTTGTCGGAACCGTGCTCGGCGATCATGTGGAAATGCTGGGGCCGATCGACCCCGCCAATGCCCATGCCCTGTACGGTCAGCAAGGCGCGCGGGTGAGTTCCCAGGCCATTGTGCGGCTGGATTTCAATGGCCATGACGGGCTGATGGCGCTGGCCGCCCGCGACGCACACCTCTTCGAGTCGGGCCAGGGCACGGAATTGCTCAATTTCCTGGCCCGCGCCATCGAACGCATGGTGGTTCAATGGCTGCATCAGACCTGACCACGCCCTGGGCTGTCGCGCTGAACACCTTCCTCAGTCATCTGAGCGGGGAACGGCGCTTGTCGCCGCGAACCCTCGATGCCTATCAGCGTGACCTGGGCGGGTTCGGCGATTTCCTGCTCGACCATCTCGGGGCGGCCCCCGACCTGTCCGATCTTGCGACCCTCTCCCCACGAGACTTCCGGGCCTTCATGGCGGCCCGGAGGCGTGACGGGCTGTCACCACGCTCACTGGCCCGGGCGCTGTCGGCGATCCGCACCTTCTTTGCCTATGGCAAACGGCGATGGGGGCTCGACAATCCGGCCCTGTCCCTGGTGGAAAGCCCGAAACTCGGACGCGCCGCCCCGAAGCCGGTGAGCGAGGGGGCTGCCCGTCAATTGCTGGCCGAGACCGGCGCCCGCGGAGAGCCGGACTGGATCGCGGCGCGCGATGGCGCGGTCCTGCTGCTGCTCTATGGCTGTGGCCTGCGGATTTCCGAAGCGCTCGGTCTGGCCGGCCGGGACGCGCCACTGGGTGACACGCTCCGGATCGCAGGCAAGGGCAACAAGACGCGGATTGTCCCCGTGCTTCCTGCCGTGCGCGAAGCCGTCGAGCGCTATGTGGCGCTGTGTCCGATCCCGATCGCGCCGGAGGCGGCACTGTTTCGCGGCATTCGAGGCGGGGCGCTGGGCGCACGCAGCGTGCAGTCATTGATGCAGACGCTGCGGGGGCGCCTGGGCTTGGCCGAGACCGCCACGCCACACGCTCTGCGGCATGCATTCGCAACCCACCTTCTGGCTCATGGTGGTGACTTGCGCGCAATCCAGGAATTGCTGGGCCATGCCAGCCTGTCGACCACGCAGATTTATGCTGATGTCGAGAGCCAACGTCTGATGGCGGTCTATGACGGTGCCCATCCGCGCGCGCGCCGGCGCTGAGCGAACGGGTCCGACCATGCCTGCGGACCGAGGCCTGCCACGCCTTGCCCCTTGGTGGGGTTTTGCTTTGGCCAATCCACTTGCATTGGGCGCAGGATCGTGTACTTTATAAATTAAAGTACTTGGGAGACAGCCATGAGCAACCAATCCGATCTCGCCTTCCTGCGCGATGTTGCCAGCAGCGGACAACATGCCCCTTCACTGAGTGGCCGCCACTTTCTGTGGTGGGGCGGACTCGCAACGCCGGCGCTGCTTGGCCATTGGGCTATCATCAGCGGTTTGGCCGGCATTCCGGTATCCTTCGTCGGTTTCGTCTGGATGGCCTACGGGATCATCGGCCTGATCGGATCCGGCCTGCTTGCGAAAAGCCTGCACGGCAAGCCGGGTACCGGGGCTGTGAACAACCGGGCCGAGGCCGCTGCCTGGCGCGGCGTGACCTGGACCGTCACCGCCTACGCGCTTGGCGCTGTGCTCGCCATGGCGCTGGGCCGCGGTGACCCCATCCTGTTTGACACCATACCGCTGGTTGCTTTCGGAGCCTACGGCCTGTCCTTCAGCGTAACCGCGCAACTTGGTGGCGCCCGCTGGATGCACGCCATGGCGATCCTGTCATGGCTGGCGAGCGGCATCGGCCTGACGCTGGTCGGAACACCCGGACTCTACCTGTTCGCGGCGGCGGCCGTCGGCTTGCTGGCAATCATACCCGGCGTGGTCCTGCTGCGCCAGGAGCCGGCGGCGGAGGCTGGCTGAATGGCTGACAGCTTTGACGCCAACGCCCTCGACGACGTGATCCACGGCAAGCTGAGGCTGGCCATCATGGCCTTCCTCTCTGCCGTCAAGGATGCCAGTTTTGGTGAACTCAAGACCAGGACATCGGCGTCGGATGGCAATCTGTCGGTCCACTTGCGCAAGCTGGAGGACGCCGGCTATGTCGCGATCGAGAAGTCCTTCGTCGCTCGCAAGCCGCAAACCAGGGCCACGCTGACCGAAGCGGGCCGCGCCGCCTGGATCGCTTATCTCGACCAACTCAAAGCACTGCTGGACTGATCCGACTGGCGTCAGGCCGCGCGACGATCCGGGGCATGGTGCCATTCGACGACATCAAAACCCTGATCGGCATCAGGACGCGTGGCGCCTTGCACGAAACCGGCCTTTTCGAGCACCCGGTGCGAGGCGTCGCGGTCGTCCCGGGTATGGGCGATAACCGATTTGACCTCATCATGCGTGTAGGCCCAATCCAGCAGAGCGACAACGCCCTCGGTCGCAAGTCCCTGTTCGCGATAGGAGAGCAACATCGAGTAACCGATCTCGACCGCACCCTGCGCATCGGGCGCCCCCTTGAACCCGCCGGTTCCCAGCAAGCGGTTCATGACCGGGGAGATATAGATCCAGCCATACCAACCGGTCGCCTCCGGCGTGGCGGCGAGCTGGTCGCGCGTCCACTCCATGGCCACCTGGTCCATCAATTCGGGCGGCCAGGACGGCTCAGGGTCGACGCCAAGCGCCCGGAAAAACGCAAGCCGGTCATCAAGCTGCAGGCTTGCCAGCTCGGCATTCAGCGCGACCAACCGCAAGCGCGGAGAAGCAATTTCTATCGGCTTCGGCATCAGCGTTTATCCATGACCCTAAATTCAACGCACTCGATTGTGGACATTTTCACGCGGCCAACACTTTGACCCTGCGATCCGCACCTTGCCGCGACTCAATTGACCACACCGTGTCAGTATCATGAAGTTCGCCCGGCAAGGCGACAGAGATATGACACGCTGTGCGGCGACCGTAGAGCCGGTCAGGACTGCATGGTCCAGCCTTCAACGCCCATGGCCGCCTGGCGGATCGCCTCGGTCAGCGTCGGATGGGGATGACAGGTTCTGGCCACATCTTCGGACGAGGCGCGGAATTCCATGGCCAGGCAGAGTTCGCTGATCATCTCGCCAACATTGGCACCGATCATGTGGGCGCCGAGAATCTCGTCCGTCTCGGCGTCTGCAAGGATTTTCACGAATCCATCGGTGGCATGATTGGTCCGGGCGCGGGAATTGGCCTGGAAAGGAAACTTGCCCTTCTTGTACTTGCGGCCCTCGGACTTGAGCTCGTCTTCAGTCTTGCCGACGCTGGCGATCTCGGGAGCTGTGTAGACCACACCCGGGATGACACCGTAATTCACATGCCCGGCCTTGCCGGCAATCCGCTCGGCGCAGGCAACGCCCTCATCCTCGGCCTTGTGCGCCAACATCGGTCCATGCGTGCAATCGCCCACAACCCAGACATTCTCAGCGGAGGTCCGGAAATGATCATTGGCAATGAAGCCGCGCTTGTCGGTCTCGATGCCGACGGTCTCCAGACCAAGGCCCTCCGTGAAGGGGCGCCGACCAATGCAGACCAGGACCGTATCGGCCTCGATCGTCGTGGCCTCACCGCCCTCGGCGGGCTCCAGCGTCACCGCCAGCGTTTCACCGGATGTATCAACGCCGGTCACCTTGGTACCCAGCTTGAAATCCATGCCCTGCTTGGCAAAGATCCGCTGCGCGGTTTTCGCCAACTCGCTGTCCATGCCAGGCAGGATGCGATCCAGATACTCAACGACCGTGACCTCTGATCCGAGACGGCGCCAGACCGAGCCGAGCTCGAGGCCAATCACGCCGGCGCCAATCAGCACAAGCTTTCCGGGAACCTTGTCCAGCGACAGGGCTCCTGTCGAAGACACAACCCGCTTCTCGTCAATCTCGACACCGGGCAGTGGCGTCACTTCGGAGCCCGTGGCGATCACAATATTGCGGGTCTCGAGCGTCGATGTTTCACCGCTCTCGGCCTCGACCTCGACCTTGCCGGACCCGGCGATGCGGCCCTTGCCCCGGATATAGTCGACGCCGTTCTTCTTGAAGAGGAACTCGATGCCCTTGGTCAGACCATCGACCGCCTCGTCCTTCTGACCGATCATGGTATCGAGGTCGAGCTCGAGCGAACCGGTCTTGATGCCCAGGGCGGCAAATTCAGTGTTTGCCGCTTCGAACATCTCGGACGCATGCAGCAGCGCCTTCGACGGAATGCAGCCGACATTCAGACAGGTCCCGCCCAAGGTTCCGCGCATTTCCACACAGGCAGTTTTCAAGCCCAGCTGGCCCGCACGGATTGCGCAGTTATAGCCACCGGGACCACCACCAATAATGACGAGATCATAGGTTTCCGACATGCTTGCCTCATTGTGTTTGCCGCGTGGGCGACCATTTCGCCCTGTATGCCTCCGCCTTGGGCATAAGGTAAGGGGTAAATTGCCTGCAGGCGCAGCTGATCAGCGCGCCTTTCGGAAACTTTTGGGAAGCGCTCCAGACTGACGCAAGACGATCACACCGATCAGACAGACAAGCAGCAAGCCGTTCGCCACCCAGTCTGCGACTTCATGATTGCTCGCCGCCCAGAAATCATAAATGGAATCAGAAGAGTAAATAACCCACCCAACCAGATCAAAAAACAAGGCGGCGGCGTAGATCGGCAGTGCCAGCGAGGCCCGCAGGACGAGAAGCGCGACAGTCAGCGTGTAACAAAGGGCGTTCGCGACCGTAAGGGCAACCGCAAATGCGCTCATATTGTTGACGATCACGATGAAAGTCGGATCTATCTCCGCGGCAGCGGGGTCGCCGAGCATCACCACCAGAACCTGAAAAGCCGAACGCAGCTGGTTCAGCGCCCAAGCACCAATCAGGAAAACCAGAACCCAGCGGGTTATCGTCAGGCCAGTCTGGCCGCTCACATCACCGCCCCCGTTCGCATTGGATTGTCAATGCCAGCATGGTCCCGCCCGCGCAAACGGTCAAATTCGGAACCAATCAAGTCTGTAGCGTGCGATAGCGCAAACCGAGCGCTATCACCGCAGCCACGATCAGCGTCTCTGCAGTGAACGTGATCCAGTCAATCACGTCCGGGTCGAAACCGCCACTCAACCGCGATTGTTGATGGAGCGCAAAATCTTCCGGACGCAGGCTGAAACCGATCCACAACGCCTGGTCTGCGAGATAGACAGCCGCTCCCAGCCAGATCAGCCACGGTGCCCTGCGCCAGATCGCCCAGGCAATCAGGAAGTAACCAAGCTGGATAAACGCGGACGCGCTTGCCAGTTCCCATCCGGTCGCCGCCAGCTCCCGGGTCACGACCGGACTGTAGCCCAGCTGCCCTTCAAGCCCGAAACGATCGAGCAAGCCAGCCAACACAGAACGCAAACCATAAAAGCCACGAAGAGCGGAAAGAATGATCGCGATTTGTGCCGCTATGGACATTCGGGCAGCGGCCTAAAGGTCGAACAGCATGCGCTGCGGGTCCTCGAGGTTTTCCTTGACGCGAACCAGGTAGGTCACCGCTTCCTTGCCGTCGACGATCCGGTGATCATAGGACAGGGCGAGATACATCATCGGCTTGATGACGACCTGGCCATTCTCGGCCATCGGCCGCTCCTGGATCTTGTGCATGCCGAGAATACCCGATTGCGGGGCATTCAGGATCGGCATCGACATCAAAGAGCCGTACACGCCACCATTCGAAATGGTGAAGGTCGCGCCCTGCATCTCGTCAATCGTCAGCTTGCCATCGCGGGCCCGCTTGCCCAGCCGGATGATCTCTTTTTCGATCTCGGCAAGCGACATCTGGTCGGCATCCCGCACGACCGGGACCACAAGTCCCCGATCCGTGCCGACAGCGACGCCCATATCGTAGTAATTCTTGTAGATGATATCCGTGCCATCGATCTCGGCATTGACGGCGGGCACTTCCTTCAGCGCATGGCAACAAGCCTTCACGAAGAAGCTCATGAAGCCCAGCTTGACGCCGTGCTTGGCGACGAAGGCCTCCTGGTGCGCCTTGCGCGCGGCCATGATGGCCGACATGTCGGCTTCGTTATAGGTCGTCAGGATGGCGGCCGAGTTCTGGGCATCCTTGAGACGCTTGGCGATGGTCTGACGCAAGCGGGTCATCCGGACCCGCTCTTCACGCGGACCGGTTTCTCGCGGGGCCGAAGGGGTCGGTGCCGCAGCCGGGGCGGGAGCTGGCGCCGGGGTCGCCTTGGGCGCGGCCGGGGCCGGTGCCGATTTCGGGGCGTCGGCAGCCTTCAGGGCATCACCCTTGGTGATCCGCCCATCCCGGCCAGAACCGTCAATGGCACTGGCATCCAGCTTGTTTTCCTCGATGACCCGGGCCGCCGACGGCATGACCTTGGTCTCGTCACTCGCCGCACTGCTGGACGCGGCCGGCTTGGCAGCCGGAGCCGAGCCGCCTTCGCTGATGCGGGCCACGGCGTCGCCAGGGGCAACCGTGTCACCTTCTCCAACCAGCAACTCCGATACCACGCCGGCGACCGGCGACGGCACTTCAACGGCGACCTTGTCGGTTTCGATCTCGACCAGGGCCTGATCGATCTCGACGGTGTCCCCGGCCTTGACCAGCCACGACCCGATCGTGCCCTCGGTCACGCTCTCACCCATCTGGGGGACAGTCGCATCAACGCTGGAACCCGAGCCGGTCTCCGGCTTTGCTTCATCCTCGGCAGGCGCGCTATCAGCCGGCGCATCTTCGGCCGGCGCTGCTTCGGCAGCAGGCGCATCATCGTCCGTCGACTTGCCCTCGGCCGCCGCGGCAGCGGAGCCAGCGGCCTCGATCACTGCCAGCTTGGCGCCGATTTCGACGTTCTCGCCTTCGGCGGCGAAGATTTCGCCCATCACACCATCGGCTTCGGCGCGAACTTCGACGGCAACCTTGTCGGTTTCCAGCTCGACCAGGACATCATCCCGGGAGACGGCATCGCCGGTCTTGACCATCCAGCTGCCAACGGTGGCTTCGGTGACGCTCTCGCCGAGCTGCGGCACGGTGATATCGGTCATGTCTCTCGTCTTTCCTTCAAAGAATCCGGCCGGCCCTAGGACAGGGCTTCATCGACCAGGGCTTCCTGTTGCTGCTTGTGCTTGGAGGCGATACCGGTCGCCGTTGAGGCGGTCGGCGCGCGACCCACATAACGCGGACGCTGAGCCGTGCCACCAACCTTGCCGAGCACGTACTCGATATTGGGCTCGACGAACGTCCAGTAGCCCATGTTGCGCGGCTCTTCCTGGCACCACACCACTTCGGCATTGGGGAAGCGCGCAAGCTCCGCAATCAAGGCCTTGTAGGGGAAGGGATAGAGCTGCTCGACGCGCATCAGGTAAACATCGTCCGTGCCGCGCTTCTCGCGTTCCTCGAGCAGATCGTAATAGACCTTGCCGGTGCAAAGCACGACGCGGCGGATGTCGCCATCCGCCTTGAGATTGAGCGTGGTCTGGCGGACCTCGCCCTCGGGACGCGCGGCCTCGTCGGCATCATCCCAGAGCACCCGGTGGAACGAGGATCCAGGACCCATCGCGGCCAGCTGCGAGACGCAGCGCTTGTGACGCAGAAGACTCTTCGGCGTCATGATGATGAGCGGCGTGCGGAAATTGCGGTGAATCTGGCGACGCAGGATGTGGAAATAATTGGCCGGCGTCGAGCAGTTCGCGACCTGCATGTTATCTTCCGCACACATCTGCAGGAAACGCTCCGGGCGCGCCGAGGAGTGTTCAGGACCCTGCCCCTCATAGCCATGCGGCAGCAGCATCGTCAGGCCCGACATGCGGAGCCATTTGCGTTCACCCGAGGAGATGAACTGGTCGATGATGACCTGGGCGCCGTTCACGAAATCGCCGAACTGCGCTTCCCACATCACGAGAGTGTTCGGAGCCGAAAGCGAATAGCCATACTCGAAGCCGAGCACCGCCTCTTCCGACAGCATGGAGTCGATGACTTCATACTTCTTCTGGTCGTCGGACAGGTTGTTGAGCGGCGTGTAACGCTCGGCCGTTTCCTGGTCGATGATGTGCGAGTGCCGCTGCGAGAAAGTGCCGCGTCCGCAGTCCTGACCGGACAGGCGAACCGGGAAACCCTCGGTCAACAAGGTCCCGAAGGCGAGGTGTTCCGCCGTCGCCCAATCTATGCCCGCGCCGCTTTCGATCGCGTCACGGCGAGCGCCGAGCACCCGGCTGAGCGTGCGGTGGATATTCACCCCGTCAGGCACCTCGGCCATCGCCAAGCCGACGGCCTTGAGGCTTTCCATCGTGGCCGATGTTTCGCCGCGGCGGTCATCGCCTTCCGGCAGACCGAGGCCTGACCAGCGCCCGTCCAGCCAATCGGCTTTCTTGGGTTCGAATTCCTTGCCGGCGTTGAACTCGTTCTCAAGGAAGCTGTCGAACTCGTTCTCGATCGCCTCGGCTTCCGCAGCGCTGAGAACGCCTTCGGCCAGCAGGCGGTCTTCATACTTCTTCTTGACCGGCGGCATGTCCTTGATGATGCGATACATGATCGGCTGGGTGAAGGTGGGATCGTCGCCTTCATTGTGGCCGTAGCGCCGGTAGCAAATCATGTCGATCACCACGTCCTTGCCGAATAGCTGGCGGTATTCGGTCGCGATCCGGGTCGCGTGGACCACGGCCTCTGGATCATCGCCATTGACGTGGAAAATCGGCGCCTGGACCATCAGCGCCACGTCGGACGGATAGGGGCTGGAGCGGCTGTCCTTGGGGTCGGTGGTGAAGCCGATCTGGTTGTTGACGATGAAGGGGATCGCCCCGCCCGTCCGGTGACCGCGAAGACCCGACAGGCCGAGACACTCGGCGACCATGCCCTGACCGGCAAACGCGGCATCGCCGTGCAGCAGAAGCGGCAGGACGCTGGAGCGCGGCGTACCGGCTTTCTTGCGGCAATTCTCTTCCTGCTTGGCGCGGGCCTTTCCGAGCACGACCGGGTCGACCGCCTCGAGGTGGGACGGGTTCGCCGTCAAGGACAGGTGAACCTTGTTGCCGTCGAATTCACGATCGGACGATGCGCCAAGGTGATACTTGACATCACCGGACCCGAACTCGTCCTCGCCCTGTGTATTGCCGCCCTGGAATTCGTGGAAAATCTGGTGGTAGGGCTTGCCCATGACCGCCGCCAGCACATTGAGGCGACCGCGGTGCGGCATGCCGACAATGATGTCCTCTACGCCCATCGAGCCGCCGCGCTTGATGATCTGCTCGAGCGCCGGAACCATGCTCTCGCCACCATCAACGCCAAAACGCTTGGTGCCCGGATAGCGCTTGTGCAGGAATTGCTCGAAGCGTTCCGTCTCGATCAGCTTAGAGAGGATCGCGATCTTGCCTTCCTTGGTGAAGGTGATGTCCTTGTCCGGGCCTTCGAAACGTTCCTGCAACCAGGATTTCTCTTCCGGGTTCGAGATGTGCATGAACTCGACACCGACCGGCCCGCAATAGGTCCGCTTGAGGATATCGAGCATGACCCGCGGTGTTGCGGTCTCGAGGCCGAGATAGCCGTCGATGAAGATCTCGTCGTCCAGCGCCGCACCGGTAAATCCGTAGGTGGCCGGATCGAGCTCGGCCTGGTAGCCGAAATCGGTCAGCCCCAGCGGATCCAGATCGGCTGCCAGGTGCCCACGCATCCGATAGGCGCGGATCATCATGATGGCGCGGATGGAGGCCTGGGTCGCCGCGCGCACATCGTCAGCGCTGGCACCGGGCCGGGTCGCCGCGACATGGTCCGCGACCTTGTCGACCATGGCCGCTTCGTCCGGACCGATATCACCAAGCGCGGAAACCATGTCGCCATTGGCCCGGCGCGGCCAGTCGGACCGCTTCCAGGACGGCCCGCGGGCCGCATGGGAGCTTTCCGACGGGGCATCGCCCATGGCCGCGAAAAAGGCCTTCCAGCTCGGCGGCACGGAATTGGGATCCGAGGCGTAGGCGGCGGCCATCTGCTCAAGATAGACGGCATTGGCGCCCTGGAGGAAAGACGTGTCCAGGAAGTTCTGGTTTTCTTGGGAACGGTTATGGTCAGACATGGGGGGGAGGGCCTGAGTCAGGAGGGTGTCTGGATGGGATTAAACCGAGTGGGTTAATCAACCATCTATGCCCAATCAGGTCGTCACGAAAGGGTTCGACGCGGGTCTGCTGACAAGAGGGTGACAGTTGCCGCTCCAGTGGCAGACATGTCTGCGCACCCGCGGTCGGCGCCCTGATCAAGTGGTCAAACAAAACCGCGCCCCGGAGACCCGGAGCGCGGCTTGTACCTTTATCGCCTTCGGGCCCGGACTAGCCCTTGAGCAGTTCGGCCAGCGTGGTGCCGAGACGAGCCGGAGAGGGAGAGACCTTGATCCCGGCCGCTTCCATGGCCGCGATCTTGTCTTCCGCGCCGCCCTTGCCGCCGGAGACGATCGCGCCGGCATGGCCCATGGTACGGCCCGGAGGCGCCGTGCGACCGGCGATGAAGCCGACGGTCGGCTTCTTGCGGCCCTTCCTGGCTTCATCGGCCAGGAATTGCGCAGCATCTTCTTCGGCAGAACCGCCGATTTCACCGATCATGATGATCGACTTGGTGTCGTCGTCGGCGAGGAATTTCTCGAGCACGTCGATGAATTCCGTACCCTTGACCGGGTCACCACCGATACCGACCGCCGTGGTCTGGCCGAGGCCGACCTGGGAGGTCTGGAAGACGGCTTCATAGGTCAGCGTGCCTGAACGCGAGACGACGCCGACGGAGCCCTTCTTGAAGATGGAGCCCGGCATGATGCCGATCTTGCACTCTTCCGGCGTCAGGATGCCCGGGCAGTTCGGGCCCAGCAGCATGGAGCTGGACTTGTCGAGGCGATCCTTGACCTTGACCATGTCCATCACCGGAATGCCTTCGGTGATGCAGACGATGAAGGGGATCTCGGCGTCGATGGCCTCGATGATCGCCGCACCGGCACCGGCCGGCGGGACATAGATCACGGAGGCGTCAGCGCCGGTGGCTTCCTTGGCTTCGCCGACCGTGGCGAAGATCGGCAACTGCTTGCTCGCATCGGCGCCCGAGGTCCAGCTCTCGCCGCCCTTCTTGGGGTGTACGCCGGCGACCATCTGGGTGCCGTAATATTCGAGCGCCTGCTCGGTGTGGAAGGTGCCCGTCTTGCCGGTCAGGCCCTGGACGATGACCTTGGTGTTCTTGTTGACGATGATCGACATCAGTTGGCCTCCTTCACGGCGGCGACAATTTTTTGGGCGGCGTCGTCGAGATCATCGGCGGCAATCACGTTGAGACCGCTTTCATTGATGATCGACTTGCCCTTTTCGACATTCGTGCCCTCGAGGCGCACGACGAGCGGGACCTTGAGGCCGACATCCTTCACCGCGGTGACCACGCCCTCGGCAATGACGTCACAGCGCATGATGCCGCCGAAGATGTTGACCAGAATGCCTTTGACGTTCGGGTCCGCGGTGATGATCTTGAAAGCAGCCGTGACCTTCTCGGTCGTGGCACCGCCACCGACATCGAGGAAGTTGGCCGGCTCGGCGCCATAGAGCTTGATGATGTCCATCGTCGCCATGGCGAGACCGGCACCATTGACCATGCAGCCAATATCACCGTCGAGGGCGACATAGGCGAGGTCATACTTGGAGGCCTCGATTTCCTTCTCGTCTTCCTCGGTCGTGTCACGCAGTTCCATGATGTCCGGATGGCGGAAGAGCGCATTGCCGTCGAAGGAGACCTTGGCGTCGAGCACGCGGACATGGCCGTTTTCCATGACGATGAGCGGATTGATCTCCAGCATCGACATGTCCTTCTCGCAGAAGGCGGTATAGAGGATCTTCGCCAGGCCCATCATGTCATCGCGGGCCGTACCCTCAAGCTTCAGCGCGTCGCAGACGGCCGCAGCAGAAGCGTCGGTCACACCGGTCGACGGATCGATATCGATGGTCTGGATTTTCTCCGGAGTTGCGTGGGCAACCTCCTCGATGTCCATGCCGCCCTCGGTCGATACCACAAATGCGACCTGACCGGTTTCGCGGTTCACGAGGAGCGAGCAATAAAGCTCGGTGGCGATGTCGGCACCATCCTCGATATAGAGGCGATTGACCTGCTTGCCGGCCGGACCCGTCTGGTGGGTCACCAGCGTGTTGCCCAGCATTTCCTTGGCGTTCTTGACCACGTCTTCCTTGGAGAAGGCGAGACGGACGCCGCCCTTGGCGTCGGGACCAAGTTCCTTGAACTTGCCCTTGCCGCGACCACCAGCGTGGATCTGCGACTTCACCACCCAGAGCGGACCGGGCAGCTGATCGGCTGCCGCAGCGGCTTCATCGGCAGAGAAAATGGCGACACCTTCGGCGACCGGGGCGCCAAAGGATTTCAGGACGGCTTTCGCCTGATGTTCGTGGATATTCATGAAGGGGCCTCGCGGGAGGAAGGAAGCGACAAAACGGCCGGAATGGACTCGCCTTATAGCACTGGGCCGACGCGGTGCAACGCATTGGCAGGGTGGAATTGTCAGTCGATCTCGAATGTGTCGTCAACGTCGTCGCTTTCAGCCGGCGGGGTCAGGATATCAGCCAGGGCGAGACGGCGAACCGGTTCGGGCTTTTCAGTTTCCTCGGCGATCGCCGGTCCGGAGAAATATCGGACACCCGCCGACATGGCCGCCTCGATCAGGCCCCGATTATCGACCTGCGTGAGATAGGTCTCCGCGCTCAGCGCCCGCGCCGCGCTGACCCAGTCGACGCACGCCAGCAGGTCCTTTTCGCCGACGTCGCCTCTATTGACGCGCTTCGGCGCTTCCCTCCTCAACCTGCCGATGCCACAACTCCCGACCCGGCCACGCCCTGCCACACACCACCCGCTACCCGCC
>OBPS01000024.1_pt1 | contig 25614 bp, 27 predicted proteins | sample 1534661 | NCBI WGS metagenome assembly OBPS01 (sample SAMEA3275493, study PRJEB22092) | marine metagenome | biome: ENVO:00000447 marine biome; feature: The site is in the outerpart of the Oslofjord; material: ENVO:00002010 seawater | collected 2014-06-20T10:00:00+00 | depth 1 m
CAGCGGCGCCAACCTCGGTGACCACGCCGGTTCCGGCCCCGGTCACCCCTGTCGTCGAAACGTAATAGACGAAGCCCGCCGTATTGGCGACCACAGTCGCCAGACGGTCATCATTGGTGGTCGGGGTGGCCAGACGGATCAGGGCAATGCCCTGCTTGGTCAGGGCCGTGCGAAGCTCGTCGTCTTCCTCCGGCGGGATGTCGACACAGATCAGCCCGTCGACCCCGGCCTTGGCAGCAGCCTTGGCAAAGGCCTCCCAGCCCATCGAGAAAATCGGGTTGGCATAGCCCATCAGGACCAGCGGCGTTTCGGTGTCGCGCTTTCGGAACTCGGCAGCCTGGGCGAGCGTGCCCTTCAGCGTCATTCCCGCCTCCAGCGCTCGCAGCGCCGAAGCCTGAATCGCCGGACCATCGGCTGCCGGATCGGTGAACGGCATGCCCAGCTCGATCACATCGGCCCCGGCAGACGGCAGCGCATTCAGCAATCCCTGGCTGTCGCCATCGCCGGCCATCATGTAGGCGACAAAACCGGCACGATTATAGGCGGACAGCTCCGCGAAACGGGTGGTGAGGCGGTTGGTCATTCTTGTCCCGTCAAAGGTTGGAAGGTCGGGCAGGTTGGGGAGCGATTAAGCGTGTAGTCCAGCCAGAGAAGACCGCCTTCGCGCGTCAGGTCCAGCCGCAAGACTTCTTCGCATCCCGTGTCTGGTGTGCGTCTAACGGCTTTGAGCAGGTTCTCGTCCGATTCCCCTACGCGCCACTGGTCTGCGATCAAATGGTCCATGTGGAACTCAATGACGCCAGGTTCAGGTCGACCCAGCATCATCAACCGTTGATTGAGTGTGCCCGTCAGATCAATCGAGGCCGAGTTGTCGGGGCCAAATACGACGTGTGCTGGAGTTGGCAGATACCCTCCCATCAACACAATCGAACTCTCAAAGTCCTGGCTTGAGAGGCCGAGCGCGCTGGTCATAACAATCGCTCCGATCACAATGTTGCTCCCGACACGCGTGTCACTACTGACACATCTTCGCCGCAGCGTGCGCAGTCTGACTTAATCACGACTTGCGGCGTCACAGTCCCACTCACGCCCGCTTCTTCTTCGCATCCACAAACGCCCGCAGAACCGCATTCATGCGCGTCTGATAGCCTTTTCCGCTCTCTTTGAAGAAGGCGATGATGTCGTCGTCAAGCCGCAAGGTGACCTGTTTCTTCGACGGCGGGGTCCAGAGCGTGGCTTCAGCGAACCAGGCCTCGTCGAGTTCGGGTATGTCGGAGAAGTCGATCTTGTCGTCGGGGATGGCTGCCAATTCGCGAAGTCGCTCCTCCGAGACGGGTTCAAGGTCACTCAGCTTTTTGCGGATCATGGCCATGATGGAGGCGCCTTTCCTTCTTCTTGGCGGGGCGGGCGGAAATGATCCGAACCACCCCGTTTCGCTCTGTGTGGATGACGGCGATGGCGCGCTCACCCAGGAGTCCAATCGAAAAGAACCGTGCTTCTCCATCGCGACCGCGGCGGGCCGGCTGCGTGAGGACGCGTCCCTCGAAGATGAAGGCAGCTTCCCCAAAACTCAGCCCATGCTTGCGCTGGTTGGCCTCATCCTTGGCCGGATCCCATTCGAATTCCATGAAGCGTAGCTACAATTGTAGTTTCCTGCAATCTGTTCCCGCTCGCATTATGCGAGAACATAAAAAGAACACAACTATAAAGTGCTACAGCTCCACCCCCAGCATCCGCGCGACTTGCGGCACGTCCTTGTCGCCGCGGCCGCACATATTCATCAGGATGACGCCGTCCGGGCCGAGTTCCTTGGCCAGGTCGCGGACGCGGGCGAGGGCGTGGGCGGGTTCAAGGGCCGGGATGATGCCTTCCAGCTTGGTGCAGAGCTGGAACATCTCCATCGCTTCCTCATCGGTGGCGGAGACGTATTCGGCGCGCTTCATGTCGTGCAGGAAGGCGTGTTCCGGACCGATTCCGGGATAGTCCAGCCCGGCCGAGATCGAGTGGGCGTCGATGATTTGCCCGTCATCATCCTGAAGCAGATAGGTCTTGTTGCCGTGCAGGATGCCGGGGCGGCCACCCTTGAGGGAGGCGGCATGCTTGCCGGTCTCGACGCCATGGCCGGCCGCCTCGACCCCGATCAGGCGGACATCCTCGTCCTCGATGAAGGGGTGGAACAGCCCCATCGCATTCGAGCCACCGCCGATGCAGGCGACACAGGCATCGGGGAGCCGTCCCAGGCGCTCCATCATCTGGGCGCGGGCCTCGCGGCCGATGATCGACTGGAAGTCACGGACCATGGCCGGATAGGGGTGCGGCCCGGCAACCGTGCCGATGACGTAGAAGGTGTCCGAGACATTGGTGACCCAGTCCCGCAGCGCCTCATTCATCGCGTCCTTCAGCGTGCCTGTGCCGGAGGTCACCGGGATGACTTCGGCGCCCAGCAGCTTCATGCGGAAGACATTCGGGGCCTGGCGCTCGACATCGGTCGCACCCATGAAGACGGTACAGGGAATGCCGAAGCGTGCCGCCACGGTCGCTGTCGCCACGCCATGCTGGCCGGCGCCGGTCTCGGCGATGATCCGGGTCTTGCCCATGCGGCGGGCCAGCAGGACCTGGCCGAGGCAGTTATTGATCTTGTGGCTGCCGGTGTGGTTGAGCTCGTCGCGCTTGAACCAGATCCTGGCGCCGCCAAACGCTTCGGTCAGGCGCTCGGCGAAATAGATCGGCGAGGGCTTGCCGACATAATCGGTCAGGAAGAGATCCATCTCCGCCTTGAAGTCAGGATCGGCCTTGGCCGCCGTATAGGCCTTCTCGAGCTCGAGAATGTTCGGCATCAGCGTTTCGGCAACGAAACGACCGCCATAATCGCCGAAGCGGCCATCGATATCGGGCCAGGCCGAAAGCGCATTCGGTCGTGTGTCGGCAGAGGCGGGTTCGCTCATGGCACGCTCCTTGTGCGCTTGGATCGGGTTCAGCAGGCCGCCAGTGCGGCGGCAAAACCGGCAATGCGCCCGGCATCCTTGACGCCCGGCGCGCTTTCAATACCGGAGGAGACATCCACCGCCCCGGCTCCGGCAGCTTTGACAGCGGCGCAGACATTGGTGTCATCAAGCCCCCCGGACAAGAGCCAGGGCACGGAAATCTGCAGCGTTTTCAGCAAAGAATAGTCATAGCCATGACCCAGACCGCCGGGCCGGTCGGCGCCGGCCGGTGGTTTGGCGTCAAACAGCATCAGGTCGGCGATCCGGTCATAGGGTCTTGCCGCCTCCAGATCGCTCGCCTCGGCAATCGGCAAAGCCTTGATAATCCCGCGCTTTGCATAGGCACGCGCCTGCACGACCCGCTGCGGGCTCTCCGCCCCGTGCAACTGGATCCAGTCCGGCCGCATGGCGTCACGGATCTGCGCCAGCAGGTCATCATCGGGATTGACGGTGACGGCGACCGTCTCGCTGCTTTGCGCCAGATGGCACAGCTCACCGGCCAACGCGGGTGAGACATGGCGCGGGCTCTTCGGGAAAATCACATAGCCGGTCCAGCGCGCGCCAGCCGCTTCGGCCGCAGCGACATCGCGCCCGGTCTTCAATCCACAGAATTTGATATCGGTCATGGGGCATCGGTTAGCGCCTTCCCCGCTTCAGGGAAAGACGCTTGCTGACGAGTGAGACGAAATGCCGTCACAGCCGCGCGCGGTGTCATCGACTTCAGTGGTGCCCCTGGCGTGGACCAGCGGCCGCCAGGCGACCGGTCGCCGGTCAGGCGCCTGTCGGTCTGACGGGCGAGGCCTGCTGGCGATAGGCGTTGGCGGCGTAGGCGGTGAGGTCGGCCGGAGCCGTGTATGGTGGCGTCGCTGAGTCCGCTGACGTGCCTGCCGGGCGCTCGCCCTGCCGCATCTCCGCGATCTGCTGGTTCAGCGAGGGTTGCAGCCTGTCGCCGGGCGTGGCCGGTTCGGTATCCCGGGTCCCGAAGCCGCCCTGGCGGTTCAGTTCGGCCCGGGCCTGGGCGATCCTGGCGTCGGCAAGGGCGGCGACCTTGCGGTCCTGGCCGGAGGGTTCGGCGGGGGCCAGGGCGGCGGCCTTGACCTGCTGCATCTTCTCGATCGTTGCCTGCGGGTCGCCCTTCACCTCGCTCGCGTCGATCGGCACTTCCCCGCCCACGGCGTAGGCGCGGCCGTCAGGGCCTTTCTGGAAGGTGTAGCTGGCAGCGCCCGCGTGTGAGCCGCCGGCGGCCTGGTGGGCCCGCTCATGGGCCCGGACCTCGCGGTCGCGCGCCTTGAGGGCGTCGACCTGCTTGCGATCACCCTCGGACAGTTCGGTGTTGGTGCTGGCCTTGGCTTTGCCCGCACCGCCACACCCGGCGCACGCGGCACTGCCGCACGAGCCACAGCTCGCCAGCCGTGTCGCGGACTGGGTGGCGATCGTCTTCATGGCCTTCGCCACGGCGGGCGTCGACATGACAGAGGAAACGGACGAGGCGATCATGGATCGCAGTCTCGCGTCCGGCCTTTAAACTCTCGTAAACGGAATCAGTGAAATGCCCGCTTTTGCGTGCGGATCAGGCGATTTCCGGATTGGTCTCGCGCGAGGCGTCGACGCGTTCGCGCAATTCCTTGCCGGTCTTGAAGAAGGGCACGTGCTTCTCCTTCACCGCGACGCTGTCACCGGTACGCGGATTGCGGCCGACGCGAGCGGGGCGATGGCGAACCGAAAAGGCGCCAAATCCACGCAGCTCGACCCGGTCGCCGTCTGCAAGGGCGTCGGTGATCCCGTCAAGGATCGTGTTGACGACGCGCTCCACATCACGGTGGTAGAGATGGGGATTGGCCTCGGCCAGTTTGTCGATCAATTCAGACTTGATCATGCTAACCCTCCGCGAGTGAATGCCTAATCCTTACGCCTGAGGCCCGGTCCGTCAATCCAAACAGCCGGTATTGGTCAATAAAAAACGGCCGGAGCGTGGGCTCCGGCCGTTCTTCATGACCCTTTCGGGCGAGACAGGGCCTTAGCTGTCGGCCTTGTCCTCATTCTCGCGCAGGGCGGCGCCGAGGATGTCACCCAGCGAAGCGCCGGCATCCGAGGAACCATACTGCTCGACTGCTTCACGCTCTTCGGAGATCTCGAGCGCCTTGATGGAGAGCGAGATACGACGCGTGCCCTTGTCGATATTGGTGATGCGGGCATCGACCTTTTCGCCAACCGCGAAGCGTTCCGGACGCTGCTCGCCGCGATCGCGGGACAGGTCGGACTTGCGGATGAAGGCCTTGACCGGGCTGTCATCGCCGAAGGACACCTCGATGCCGCCCGACGTCACTTCCGTGACGGTGCAGGTGACGGTGTCGCCGCGGCCAACGCCGGAGCTGTCCATCGGATCGCCGGCGAGCTGCTTGATGCCCAGGGAGACGCGCTCTTTCTCGACGTCAACATCGAGAACCTTGGCGTCGACCATGTCGCCCTTCTTGAAGCCTTCGATGGCGGCTTCGCCCGACTGATCCCAGGAGATGTCGGAGAGGTGCACCATGCCGTCGATGTCGCCGTCGAGGCCAACGAACAGACCGAATTCGGTGATGTTCTTGATCTCGCCCTTGATGGCGGTACCGGACGGGTAGTTTTCGGCGAAGACTTCCCACGGATTGCGCTGGGTCTGCTTGACGCCCAGCGAGATGCGGCGCTTGTCGGCGTCGACATCGAGGACCATGACCTGGACTTCCTGGGAGGTCGACAGGATCTTGCCCGGGTGGACGTTCTTCTTGGTCCAGGACATTTCGGAGACGTGGACGAGGCCTTCAACGCCCTCTTCCAGTTCCACAAAGGCACCGTATTCCGCGATATTGGTGACGCGGCCTTCGAAGGTCGCACCCACCGGGTATTTCGCGGCAACGCCTTCCCACGGATCGGACATGAGTTGCTTCATGCCGAGCGAGATGCGCTGGGTTTCCTTGTTGATCTTGATGATCTGGACTTTGACGGTCTGACCGACTTCCACCACTTCGGACGGATGGCCGACGCGGCTCCAGGACATGTCGGTGACGTGCAGCAGGCCATCAATGCCGCCGAGGTCAACGAATGCACCGTAATCGGTGATGTTCTTGACGACGCCGTCGCGGGCTTCGCCCTCGGCCAGCTGGCCAACGAGCTCGGCGCGCTGCTCGGCGCGGCTTTCTTCCAGAACGGCGCGGCGCGAGACCACGATATTGCCGCGCGGACGGTCCATTTTCAGGATCGCGAACGGCTGTTCCTGGTTCATCAGCGGGCCGACATCGCGGACCGGACGGATATCAACCTGGGAACCCGGCAGGAAGGCCGAAGCGCCACCCAGATCCACAGTGAAGCCGCCCTTGACGCGACCGACGATGGCACCGTTGACCGGATCCTTCTTGTCGAAGGACTTCTCGAGGCGATCCCAGCTCTCTTCGCGGCGAGCCTTGTCGCGCGAGAGGATGGCGTCGCCGAGGGCGTTTTCGATGCGCTCGAGGTAAACCTCGACGTCGTCGCCCACTTTCGGGGCGGCAGAGCCCGGTCCGGTGAATTCGCGCAGCGGAATGCGGCCTTCGGTCTTGAGGCCAACATCAACGACCACATCACCATTCTCGATGGCGGTCACGGTGCCTTTGATGACCTGGCCTTCGGCAAGGTCACGGCCGGCCAGGCTGGCTTCCAGCATGGCGGCGAAATCATCGGTCGACGGGTTAAAGGATTCTGTAGACATGTTAAAGGGTTGCTCCGATGCAGCGAGGCTGGATATTGGTCGTCTTACTCGCCGCTTGGCCGGGTTCGGCCTGTTGGAATTTGAACATTGTGGGCGGCCGAAACGGGTCCGTGACACATCAGGGTCACGGCACTCCGTCCTCAGAACGCCCGGCTATCTGTCACCTTGTTGTCGGGCAGATCACGCTTTTTGGCGCTTTTCCACAACCGCGACAGCTTGGGCAACGGCCGCGTCTATACTCAAGGATGACGTGTCTAGCAAGGTCGCGTCGTCGGCGGCGCGCATCGGCGCGTCGGGTCGTTCGGCATCGCGCCGGTCGCGTTCGCGTGTTTGTTCGAGCATTTCGGCATAGCTGATGGCTTCGCCGCGGGCGGTCAATTCCTCCCAGCGTCGCCGCGCGCGGGTTTCCGTGTCGGCCATGATGTAGAGCTTCACATCGGCATCCGGACAGATGACCGTGCCGATATCGCGGCCGTCGAGGATGGCCCCGCCCGGCTGCAGGGCGAAGTTTCGCTGAAGTTCGTAGAGCGCGGTGCGGACGCCGGTCAGAACGGCAATCCGCGACGCCATGGCGCCGGCCTCGGCGGTGCGGATCCGGGCTTCATCGATCGCGGTGATGTCGAGCGCGCGCGCCGCTGCGGCGCAGGCCGCCTCGTCGCACGGGTCGATGCCCTGCTCGAGCACGGCGACACCGGTCGCCCGGTAGAGCGAGCCGGTATCCAGATAGGGCAGGCCGAAACGCGCCGCGAGGGCCCGTGCGATGGTGCCCTTGCCCGAGGCGAGGGGGCCGTCGACCGCAATGATCATGTGATCGCTTCCAGTGTGGCGCCCAGGGTCGCAAAATGGGCGAAGAAGTCCGGATAGGACGTGGCAATCATCGCGACATCATCGACCGACGACGCGGTGTTGGCGCCCAGGCCGATGACAAGCCCGCTCATTGCCAGGCGATGATCGTGATGGGTCAGGGTCTCGCCACCGCCGGGGACACCGCCGATTCCGAGCCCGGTGACGGTGAGGCTGTCCTCGCCTTCCTCCACCGGCACGCCATTGGCCCGCAACAGGGCGGCGCTTCCGGCCAGCCGGTCGCTCTCCTTGGCGCGCAATTCCTCCAGCCCCGGCATATGGGTGATGCCTGTCGCATAAGCCGCAGCGACGCACAGGACCGGGTACTCGTCGATCATCGACGCGGCCCGCTCGGCCGGCACCGTGATCCCGGTCAGCTGGCTGTGGCGCACGCGCAGATGCATGGTCTTCTCGCCGGCCATCACCGGACCCGGCGTCAGGGTGATGTCGGCTCCCATTTCCTGCAGGGTCTCGATCAGGCCTGTGCGGGCCGGATTGTCCATGACGCCCTCGAGCGTGAGATCGGATCCCGGCACGATCAGCGCGGCGACAATCGCGAAGGCCGAGGAGGACGGGTCGCCGGGGACATCAACCGGACAGGCGGTGAGGGTTTGCGGGCCGGTGAGACGGACCGTCGCGGCGGCACCGTCGCGCTCGACCTCGATCGCCACCCCGAAGGCCTTGAGCATGGTCTCGGTATGGTCGCGGGTGATCTGCGGCTCGTGCACGACGGTCGTCCCCTGTGCGCCGAGGGCCGCCAGCAGGATGGCCGACTTGACCTGGGCCGAGGCAATCGGCGGCGTGTAATGGATTCCGGTCAGCGGGCCGCCCTCGAGATGCGCCGGCAGACGACCATCGGTCGTCGTGAAAACAGCGCCCATCTCGCCGAGCGGATCCGTCACGCGCCGCATCGGTCGTGACGACAGGCTGGCATCGCCGATGAAGTCGGCGCTGGCTCCGCTGCCGGCGACGGCCCCCATCATCAGCCGGACCCCGGTCCCGGCATTGCCGAAATCCAGCGGGTCTGCCGGTGTGTGAAACCTGCCACCGGTGCCGGTAATGCGCCAGCGGCCCGGCGCGCGGTGTTCAACCCCGGCTCCGAGCGCACTCGCCGCGCGGCCGGAATTGATCACATCATCGCTTTCCAGAAGACCGGTTACCTCGGTCACGCCGTCAGCCAGCGCCCCGAGGATGAAGGCCCGATGGGAAATCGACTTGTCTCCCGGTGCCTTGAGGGTTCCGGTGAGTGCAGGCGCAGGCTTGGCCCGCATGGCGCCGGACGGGCGCGAGGAATTAGGGGTCATCAACGGATTGGCAAGGTTTGAGGTGACATGACGGCGATGAGGTTTTGACAGAGGGCGGTGATCGTGGCAACGGGGCCGCCGAAATTGACAACTGGTTATGTAGGGATGCCATGGCCAAGCCTGAATTGGGAAGCAAGCGCGCCTGCCCCAGCTGCAGCGCCAAATTCTATGATCTTGGCCGCCGGCCTGCCCGGTGCCCGAAGTGTGAAACCGAGTTCGACCCAGAGCGTGAAGACCCGCGCCTGAAAGCCAAGCTCGAGGCTGTCGAAGAGGACGAGGCGCCCAAGAAGGTTGCCAAGACCGACGATGATGACGGCTATGGCGATGAGGTCGATGACACGCCGGAAGTCGATGCCGAGACGCTCGCCACCAAGCTCGACGATAATGACGACGATGATGACGACGACGCATCCGGTCTCAGCGACGATCTTCCCGACGGTTTCGGGGAAGATGGCGTCGATGATGATGACGATGATGACGACGATGATGATGACACCGGGGTCCTCCTCGACGATGATGACGACGAGGATTTCGGCGAGTTCAACATCGACAAGGACGATGACCTTTAGGCCTCTGCAGTTGCGCTGCATTTGCCGCGCAAAAGAGGCTTGATCCCGGCGAAAACCGGGACTAGGTTCCGCGCCTCTCGCCCCGGGCATGATCCCAATCGCCCGCGGTGACCCGAGTTTCGGGGCTATAGCTCAGTTGGGAGAGCGCTTGAATGGCATTCAAGAGGTCAGCGGTTCGATTCCGCTTAGCTCCACCAAGATGAAACCCCGCCGGGACCCGGCGGGGTTTTTTCTTGCCTGTCACCCGACACGCTTCCGACCATGCGTCGCCCTACTCCGGTCGTGTCATGACGGCCGGTGCTGCCGACGCGCTCGTCTGGGCGCCATAGAGGTCGGTGGGGGCAAGGTTGGCGTCCCGCAGGAAGCTGCTGCGCGCATCGAGGACAGCGCCCGTCCAGTCGGTCGTATCGGGAAGCTGCGGCGCTATGTCGTCAAGGATGCGCCGGGCCAGTCGATCGCCGGCATCCGCCGCGAGCTCCAGAAGTGCGACGCCTCGCGCCGGCTCGGCCGGGCCGCCTTCACCAAAGATCAGCATCGCGCCCAGCGCGCGAAGCGCGTGGGCGTTGCCGCGCATGGCCACGTCCGAGTAGAGCGCTCGCGCGCGCGGGCCGTCGACCGGGGTGCCTTGGCCAATCGCGTGCATGACCGCCAGCGAGATCACGCCGTCATCAAGACCGGCGATCGCCGCCACATTGACCCAGCGCAGCGCCTCGACGGGGTCAGGCTCGCCGAGCGAACCGTCCAGGTACATCATGCCCGCTTTCCAGGCCGCCCGCCCGTCACCGGCCTGACCGGCTCTTTGGTAGTGGTCGAGAACGACCGCCCGTTCGGCCGCTGTGGCTGCCATTGGTTCGAGCAGCTTCACCAGCGCCCGATTGAACGCGGCATTGCCCGGATCGGCCAGCAATCCGCCTTCCAGCAGGGAGATCGCTGTGGCGGTATCAGCGGGGTCGGGTTGCTGCGCCCGGGCAAGCGCCCAGCCGCGATAGCCATTCACCAGGGCGCGCTGGGTATCCGACACGTCCTCCCGGATCAGAAGGGCGTCCAGACTGGCGATACCCTCGGCTTGGGCGGCCGCATCGTCGGACCCGATGTCGCGCACTGCGAGATTGATTGCCGCGTCGGGACTGCCCGCCTGTGCTGCGAGCCGATACAGCGCGTAGGCCGCTTGCGGATTGGCAGGGCGGTCGACACCCTGCTCGGTGATGATGGCCAGCAGGTTGAGGGCCGGACCGTGGCCGCCATCGGCCAGATAAGCCACGTCTTCGCGCAGACGCGCCGCCTCGACGGGGTCAATCGGCTCTGCCTCGATCAGGGCGATGTAGCGATCCAGGGCGGCCTCGAACGCGGCGTCGGTGTCTGTGGCACCGACAGCATCCGGGGTCGGTGTCGCGGCCACAACCCCGCCAGACGGACCCAGCCCGGCAAGGACAAGGCTGACGGCACAAAGAAAAAGGCGAAACATGGTGGCTCCCGGCTGCAGAGCCGCTGACTATCACCACAGCGTGTGCGGGCGTCAACGGCATCTAGTCGGAGGCGAGATCCCAACCCATCCGGATCATCCAGGCTTCGCGACGGGATGCGGCCCGCTGCAGGGCGTCGGGGGCAAGAGACGCCGCGAGCGCCGTGGTCGCCTCGGCTGTATCCGTCCCGCCGATCTCGTCCGCGAGCTGATACAGGGCGAGAGCTTCGACCGGGTCGGGCTCGCCCCATTCGGGGTCAAGCCAGCTGTCAGCGAGCGCCATCAGAGCCAATGAGTCGCTGGCCTCGGCGCCGGCTTCCCAGGCAGTCCGGGCAGCCTCGTGGTTGACCGGCCCGCCATAACCTTCCGCGGCGCCGATACCGATCAGGTAGTGTGCGCGGACAAGATCGGGCTGTTGCGTCAGGACATCGCCAGCGAGCATCACGGCCCGAATGGCGTCTTCCTCGGCCTCACTGTCAAACATCAGGGTTTCGGCCAGAGTCAGGCGGGCCAGAGGCCCGATCTCGGGATCGGACAACAGGCTTTCGAGGAGCGTGACCGCTTCCTCACGTTCATTGTCATAGTCGTAGAGCATCAGCTCAGCGAGATCGTGCCCGGCGACCGGGTCACCGGCTTGCCAGGCCAGCTCGAAAAAGGCGCGGGCCCGGTCGATGTCGGGATCAACACCGAAGCCGTCACGATAGAGCACGCCGAGCATGTAGTTGGCGGGCGGATAGTCCTGATCGGCGGCCCGGGCGAGCCAGTAGAGGCTGGTCACCGTGTCGGGTTCGCCTTCCTCGGGAAAGCTCAGCGAATACCCATAGGCGTAGGCCGCCTCGACATCGCCGGTTTCGGCCTGTTCGCGAAGGCTGGGGGTGGGGGGCTGGGCCGATACCGGTGCGCCTGTGAGCGCGACCAGTCCGGCCAGTAGACATACACGCAGCATGCCCGGTCTCCTGACTGTCTGGACCGTCAGAAGATCATGGCGAGGCTGAACCGGTGATGAGCGGTGTGTTCAGGCGGCGTCAGAGGCCGGCTCGCCGACGAGAACGGCGTAGACGGCGTCGGCATTGGGTGCCGCACGCAGGCGCTGTCGCACATCCTCCCGGCGCAGCAGGCGCGACACGCGGGCCAGCGCCTTGAGGTGCTCGGCACCGGCATTCTCCGGCGCCAGCAACATGAAGATGAGGTCGGCCGGGCGACCGTCGATCGATTCGAAATCAACCGGCGTACGGAGTCGGGCAAAGATGCCGACCACCTCATTCATCCCGCTCAGGCGGGCATGAGGGATGGCGACACCTTGCCCGACCCCGGTTGAGCCGAGGCGTTCGCGCTGGAGCACGGCATCAAAGACCGTCCGGGCTGCCTGCCCGGTCAGACTGGCGGCCAGTTCGGACATGGCCTGGAGGGCCTGTTTCCGGCTGGACGCGCCCAAGTCGATGCTCACACCCGCACTGGGTATCAAATCCGCTAACGCCATTATTGAACCGATTGCTCCTAGGCTGGCTCTTTGCGGTCTGCCGCTGCCGGGTTCAGCCATCCGATATGGCCGTCCGGTCTGCGGTAGACGATGTTGAGACCGCCATTGGCGGCGTTGCGGAACAGGAGGAAGGGCGAATCCGCCGCATCCAGCTCCAGTGACGCCATGCCCACGGTCAGGGTCCGGACTTCTCCGACCTGTTCCGCGATCACGATCGGCTCCGGGGCGCCGTTGGAGGGCGCCCCGTGGGTATCATCCTCATCATCATCGTCATCATCATCAACATGCGTGTCGCGCATGCCTTTGAGAACGACGATGGGAAGGCTCTCGGCCGGAAGTTCGGCCTTGTTGTCGTTATGGTGGTTCTTCAGCTTCCGCTTGTAGCGGCGGAGGCGCTTCTCCAGGCGCTCCATCATGTTTTCCGCTGCCTTGTAGGCATCCGCGGCATCGCCGTGGGCCTGCAGCATCACGCCCGAGGGCAAATGCACCGAACACTCGACACGAAAGCCTGCGCCTTCGCGTGAGACCGACACATAGGCTTCACCCGGACGGTTGAAATATTTGGCAACCCCGTCTTCCACGCGCTCGAGGATCTGTTCTCGCAGCGCGCCGCTGACGTCGATGCCCTTACTGACCACCTGTATATGCATGCGCTCCTTCCCGCCGGCCATTCACCGGCCCGTGAGGCGTTGACGTGCAGTTCCGCCTCTTCTCGGAAAGCGGGCGGATCCTAGTTGCGGGCCGCGGGAGGAGTCAATGATTGTTCTCCTGATGCCAGCGGACCGCGTACTCGGCGGAGGATCTCCGCCGGGGCGCTCCTACAAGCGATCCCTAGCCAGCGCGTTTCAGCATACGACGGCGCTGGACCGAGGAGGGGATGTTGAGCGCCTCCCGGTATTTGGCCACAGTCCGGCGGGCGATTTCAATCCCTTCGTCCCGCAATTGTTCAACGAGACTGTCATCAGATAATACGCCGTCGGCCGATTCCTGACCGATCATGGTTTTGATCCGATGGCGGACAGCCTCGGCGGAGTGGGCCTCCCCGCCTCCGGCAGAGGGAATGGCGGAGGTGAAGAAATATTTCAGCTCGAACATGCCGCGCGGTGTCGCGACATATTTGTTGGAGGTGACCCGGCTGACGGTTGATTCGTGCATGCCGATCGCGTCCGCCACGGTTTTCAGGTTGAGCGGGCGCAGATAGGCGACGCCATGGGCGAGGAACATATCCTGCTGGCGCACGATTTCACTTGCGACCTTGAGGATGGTGCGGGCGCGCTGGTCGAGGCTTTTCACCAGCCACGAAGCGTTCTGTGAGCACTCGGTGATGAAGGTCTTGTCGGTCTCGGATTTCGCGACGGCGGTGATTTCATTGAAATAGCTGTTGTTGACCAGCACCCGAGGCAGGGTTTCCGAGTTCAGCTCGACCTGCCAGCTGCCGTCGGGCGATTGGCGGATGAAGACATCGGGCTCCACGGCGCGGGTTGAGTCGGTGCCGAAGGCGTGACCCGGTTTGGGGGTCAGGGCGCGGATCTCGGCGATCATCTCGTCGAGATCCTCATTGTCCACACAGCACAGGGATTTCAGCGCGACATAATCGTGCTTGGCGAGGCGCTCGAGATTGTCGAGCAGGATCGCCATCGCGGGATCGAGCCGGTTCTTCTCCTTCAGCTGAAGGGCCAGGCACTCCGGCAGGTCCCGCGCCATCACGCCGGCCGGATCAAAGGTCTGGGTCATGTCGAGAACCGCCTCGACGCGGGCTCGTTCGACCCCGAGCTGGCTCGCGATCTCGTCGAGGTCGGAGCGCATGTAACCGTCATCATCGGCGAGGTCGATCAGATGGGCCCCGATCAGGCGTTCGACCGGGTCTCCGGTCGCCATGGACAATTGCCCGTGCAGGTGTTCGGCGAGCGAGATGTCACGGGACGAGTTGGCGATCGCGTCATAATCTTCGCTGGCCGGACCACGGCTGCCGCCGGACCCTTGGCCGGACACCGAGCCGGCACCCATGGCGGACCCTGTTTCGACCCCTTCGACGCCGGACAGGTCCGACTTCGAATCGTCGCCGTGCATCATGTCGGCATCGGCATCCATCGAATCATTGGCATCGGCGGACGGCGTCGCGAGCTCGAGCTCTCTTGGCTCGCCCTGCCCCTCTTCGCGGAGCGATTCGGTCGAATCAGCGCGGTCATCGCGTTCGAGCAGGGGATTGCGTTCCAGCTCGCCTTCGACGAACTCGGCAAGCTCGATATTCGAGAGCTGCAACAGCTTGATGGCTTGTTGGAGCTGGGGCGTCATCACCAGGGACTGTCCCTGGCGCATATCCAGCTTCTGCATCAATCCGGCCATGTGAACCTCTGTTTGGTACGCTTCGTGCAGAGGTTAATCAGCCAAAGCTTTCTCCGAGATAAACGCGGCGCACGTCCGGGTCGGCGCGGATCTCGGCGGGGGACCCTTCAAACAGCACCTCACCCTCGTGGATGATCGTCGCCCTGTCCGTGATTTCAAGGGTTTCGCGGACATTGTGGTCGGTGATCAGGATCCCGATCCCGCGCTCCTTCAGGAAGCGGATGAGGTCACGGATATCGGTGATGGCGAGCGGGTCGATGCCGGCAAAGGGCTCGTCCAGCAGCATGAAGGAGGGGCGGGTCGCCAATGCGCGGGCGATTTCCATGCGTCGCCGCTCACCGCCCGACAGGGACGGGGCCGGCGCCTTGCGGAGGTGGGAGATCCGCAACTCTTCCAGCAATTGATCGACCAGCGCGTGACGGGCATCGCGGTCCTTCTCGACCACTTCGGCCACAGCGAGCACGTTCTGCTCGACCGTCATACCGTGGAAAATCGACTTTTCCTGCGGCAGATAGCCGATCCCGAGGCGGGCGCGCTGATACATCGGCAGGCGGGTGATGTCCTCGCCATCCAGCAGAATTCTGCCGTAATCAGCCTCAACCAGCCCGGTGATCATGTAGAAGCAGGTCGTCTTGCCGGCGCCGTTCGGACCGAGCAGGCCGGCGACCTCGCCACGCTGGAGCGAAATGGACACGCCCTTGACCACGGCTCGCTTGCGATAGGCCTTGCCGATCTGTTCGACAACGAGGCCGTCGGCCGAAGCGGTCTCGGCCTGGGGCATGGGTTCGGTAAGCGCCATTGCGGATGCGGTCCTTGTACCGGAGGCCTGGGAGAAGCCCCGGGTCAGCCTTCGGGGGGCGAGGTCGGTTGGGTGTCGTCGGTCGTGCGGGTGGGTTGCAGGACCATCCGGACCCGCTCACCGGTCCCGGCCTCGCCGAAGGTGGAGTTGCCGGTGGTGAGGTTGTTCACGAACCGGTTTGTGGTGATGACGTTTTCCCCTTGGGTAATGACGACATCGCCGGTCAGCGTGATGATTTCCTCGGACAGCTGATAGACGCCACGATCGCCGCGGGCCCGCTGGGCCGGCGTGATGTAGAAGACATTGTCGGTCGCGACGATGCGATCAATATCGCCCCATCCGCCGCCGGTGCCAGAGCCGGTGTAATAGACGTCCATCCGGTCGGCCTGCAGGCTCGAATCGCCCTGGACGACATGGACATTGCCAAGCCAGACAATGTGACGTTCGGCGTCGAGGACTTCGAAAGTGTCGGCCGCGATATCCAGCGGCAGCGAGGAATTGCCGATCTGGGCCGATGCACCTTGCAGGGGCAGGGCAGCGCTAATCAGTCCGAACAGGGCGATAGCAAGCAGGCGCATCATTGGTTTCCTTCTTCGGACCCGGCGTCAGCCTCGACGTCGGCTGCGGGGGCGGTACGGTCTTGTATCAGGCGGGCGCGGACATTGCCGGAAAAGATGATGTGGTTGCCGCCATCGCTGATTTCATAACTGTCGGCCCGGATTGTACCCATCGGGCCGGTTCCTTCCACCGCTTCATTTCCGGTCACGCGCTCTTCGCGCAGGAAAATGCGCGCGTGGCTGGACTGGAAAGTATAGCCCGCCCGGGTCCGGAAATTGACGTCGGAATACAGGTCGAGAATGCGATTGGGCAGATCGTAGCGACCCGACTGGGCCAGTACCTGCGATCCCGCGGCGCCCGGATCGAGGAAGTTATAGTCCAGCCGGGGTCGTTCAAGCTCGGTCACGCCGTCGGCCGCGTCGCGGCGACGAATGGCGGTATCGGCGGTGACCGCGTATGGCGTCAGGTTCTCATCGCGACCGGTGAAGCGGGGATTGGTCATGCGTACATCGGTGCTGACGGCTTCGGTCTCGCTCGGCACCGCGCCGCCCGATCCCAGGACCAGCTGTATGACCAGGATCCCCACAATGGCCAGGGCTCCGGCCGTGAAGAAGAGACGCAGACCGCGGACAAAGGCCGTGCGCTTGCGGGCCACACTGAGCGCAAGCGCACGGCGAGGCTCCCAGCGCACAGCCGCACTTGTGGGCAGGGTTTCGATCCCGGAGTTGGCGGTCAGACTGGTCACTGGGTCATACACATCGCGTCGGGCACTCTGGCAGTATGTCTGTGCGAGAAAGACCAGCCTTTGCTGGCGTTTTCAAGGCGGAGCCGATCAGGAATGCGCAAAAATGTCGATTTCCGGCCAGCCCGCAATGTCGAGGCGGGCCCGTGTCGGCAGGAAATCGAAACAGGCGCTGGCGAGCTCCATGCGGCCCTCGCGTTCCAGCATCATCGTCAGCTTCTCGCGCAGCTTGTGCAGGTGAAGCACGTCCGAGGCCGCGTATTCCAGCTGTGCCGGAGAGAGTTCAGCCGCGCCCCAGTCGGAGGATTGCTGCTGCTTGTTCATGTCGGTGCCGACCAGCTCGCGGGTCACGTCCTTGAGGCCGTGGCGGTCGGTATAGGTCCGCGCCAGCTTGGAGGCGATCTTGGTGCAGAAGATTGGCGCCATCGTCACGCCGAGATGCTTTTCGACCATGGCGACATCGAAACGCGCGAAATGCAGGATCTTCTCGACGCCGCTATCGGCGAGGACCCGTTTGAGATTGGGGCAGTCATAGCCCGGGCGATCCATCTGGACGACATGGGCATCGCCATCGCCGGCCGACAGCTGGACCACGCACAGCATGTCACGGGTCAGCGACAGGCCGAGGGTTTCGGTGTCGATCGCTATGAGCGACCCCAGATCGAGATCGGCGGGCAGATCGCCCTTGTGGTAGTGCACGGTCATGGCGTCATCCTTGTTTGGTCCAGCGTCTAGCGCCGCGCCGCGCGCGGTGCAATGCGCGCCAGCTTGTCGGCGACGCTGGTTTCATCGTCGCGATTGAGAAATTGCGGGGTTTCCAGCTCGGCCGACGGATTGCCGGCGATCACCGCATCCAGCATCGCCGTGACCGCCTGTCCGTCGGGTGTCGCCAGCCAGGCGGTGCGACGCGCTGCCAGGGCCCTCGCCGAGGCCTCGAGGGATTGCGGGGTCAGGCGTTCACCGCTGACCCGCTCATCCCGCGGGCGCTCCCCCGACATCACCGCCAGCATGTCGGCGCCGACATGGGGCAGGTAGTGGGATGGCTCATAGAAGGTCGGGTGCGCGTTGACGGCGTCGGCGGCCGGAGCCGGCAAGGCTGCGAAGGGGCGGAAGCCGGAAAAATCATAGAGCTGGGCGCCGCCGCCGGGCAGACAGGCCTCGGCCGGCTCACGGCCGGCATGGCGGGCGAACACCTCGGTCAGCGCCGCGCGGAACGCCAGGAAGTCGTCGCCGCGCCCGGCCCGGAACAGGGCTTCCTCGCGCCAGGCGTGCAGCGGATGGATGAAGCCGGTCACCTGCACACCCTCGGCGGTCAGCCGGTCCAGCACGGTCTCGAACAGGGCCAGGCGCTCCGGGTCAAAGCGATAGCCGAGATAGAAGCGATAGATGCCGCGTGTGCCGTTCTCATAGCGCTCGCGCTGGGCCCCCGCCGGATAGGTGTCAGCCCACGGCACGCGCGGCTCGGAGCCGGTCAGATTGTCGGCCAGCAGCTGGACCGAGGCGCCGAACGTGCTCGGCGACAAGGCCACCCGGGCCCGGGCGAAATCGGCATGACCGTCGCGCAGGGCCGACAACCAATAGGTCGACTTGGCCTTTGAATGGGTGCCGAACTCGTCGAGATCGAGCCCGATCACCACGCAATGCAGGCTGTCACTGCCGGCGGCCAGGGCAGCGGCCTGGGACAGCTCGAAGATATTCGTCCCGCGCATGCCGGCATTGATGAAGCCGCCGGGCAGGTCGGCCGGATCGCGCGGGAAGCCGTCCACCGTACGCGAGGAGCCAAGGATGATGCCGCGCTCGCCGCCGCGGGCCAGCTGGTCACCGACATGGACCCGGCCGCCATCCTCATAGAGGCGGGTATCGCGTGCGGTCAGGCCCGGCAGGTCAGGTGACCCCATGATGCCGAACGGGTCGACCAGCGCGTTGAAGCCCGCAAAGCCCGCCAGTCCGGCGAACAGGGCAATCAGCAATGTGACGGCGTAGCGGTACATCCGGTTGTGTGTCCTAGAAGGTGTAATAGATGAATTCGGAGGTCTTCCAGGCGTTCAGCACCGACAGGAAGAGCAGGAAGGCCGCACCGATCGCGGCAAGCCGTGAAAAGCGCCAGCGCAGGCCCGGCCTCGGCTTGATCTGGGCATCCTTGAGGGTCTGCTCGTCGATCACGTCGGCGAAGAGTTCCGGCGTGTCCGGCAGGGTCCAGACCAGGCCCAGGCCGAAGGCGACCCAGATCACCATCTCGCTTGACACGCCCTCCAGGCCGAGGCCGGAGAAGCCGAACATGCCGGCCAGGATGCGGCCGGCGCCGGACCAGGTCTCGGCCCGGAAAAAGACCCAGGCGATGGTGGTGAAGGCGAAGGTCAGGCCGATGGCCAGGATGCGGCGATGGCCGTCGAACCAGCCCTTGGGGCCCCATTTGGCCCAGTAGTGGTTCACCGTCAGCCCCAGCCCGTGCAAGCCGCCCCAGATCACGAAGGTCCAGGCCGCGCCGTGCCACAGGCCGCCGAGCAGCATGGTCGCCATCAGATTGATCGAGCGCCGGGTCTCGCCATGGCGGTTGCCGCCGAGCGGGATGTAGAGATGGTCGCGCAGGAAGTGGCTCAGCGTGATGTGCCAGCGGCGCCAGAACTCGACAATCGAGGCGGATTTGTACGGGCCGTTGAAATTCACCGGCAGGCGGTAGCCGAGGCAGCGGGCGAGGCCCAGCGCCATGTCGGAATAGCCCGAGAAGTCGAAGAAAATCTGCAGCGCGTAGGCGGTCGCCCCGAACCAGGCCGCGACCAGGCCCGGCGTGTCGCCGCGCTCGGCCATGGCGAACAGCGAGGAGGCATAGGGCTCGATGCTCTCGGCAATCAGCACCTTCTTGGCCAGGCCGATCGCGAACAGCGACAGGCCGACACCGAGATTGTCCCACAGATCATCCTTGCGGGTGGTGTCATTGAATTGCGAGGCGATCTGGTGGTGCTGGATCAGCGGCCCGGCGACGATATGCGGGAAGAAGGAGACGAAGAGGGCATGCGCGAAGAAGCGCCCGGGCTCCGTCTTCCGCCGCGCGACATCGACCAGGTAGGAGATCTGCTGGAAGGAGAAGAAGGAGATCGCCAGCGGCAGGCCGAGCCCCAGCTCGGGAATATCCAGCCCGGTCAGCGCGTTGATATTGCTGGCCAGGAAGTCGGCATATTTGAAGAAGCCAAGCAGGCCCAGATTGAAAATGATGCCGATCGCCAGCAGCGGCTGGTTGCCCCAGCGCCGCATCAGCCGGGCGACCACATGGTTGATGATCACCGAGCCGAGCAGCAGCAGGACGTGCCGGATGAACCAGAGCGAGCGGATCAGGCTCTCGACCGTCCACCCGTCAAGCTGGTGCCAGGGCGCCCGCGACACATCCCACCACGCATAGAAGAAGAAGCTCGCCGCCGCGAGCAGGGAGAGCGCGGTCCAGTGCGAGATATAGCGCCGTGCCAGATAGTAGGTGAGCAGGACACCGGGCAGGAACAGAAACAGGAATTCGAAGGAATTGAAGATCATAACCGTGCCGCACCCGAAGTCGGCGTGACGCTAGCCCTCCCCCGCCGGGGCGGCAAGGCAGGCCTGCACGACAGGCGTTATCCACAGGATCTCGCGTGGTTTGTGACGATTTTGTTTCTTAATCCCTCATTAACAGAAAAAAATCTGTATCGGATTTCCCCTGGAGCCCGCAAAAAGGTTCATGCTATCAACGCATGAAGCGTATTGCGGAATCAATCGAAACGTCCGTGTACGGACTTTACAAGTGGCGCTTTATCTGTAACATTAGTGTCATAATGTTCAGATCGAGTTTCTCGCAGGAGGGAGACCCAATGAAAATGCAAACCAACCGCTCGCAGACATCATCGCGCCTGATGATCGCCGCGTCCCTGGCCGCATCGTTCGCCTTCATGGCGCCGGCGCCGGCCCAATCCCCCGATAGCGGGGAAGCTTTTCTTCTCGAAATGATGGGGCAGCGCGCCTGGGAGGTCTCGTGCCAGTTGACCCAGGGCGATGGCGACAGTGTCGCCACTCGTGAGCGCGGCCGCGGCCTGCTCGACAATGGCCGGTTCTCGGTCGGTGATGTGGTCGGCGGGCTGTGCACCTATTCGGTGCCTGATCGCGGTGAACTCCGCCTCACGCTCAATGTCGAGCACACCCAGCTGGACTGCCCCTTCACGGTGACCGAAGCCGGCTTCTGCCGCGCCTATCTGCAACCGGGCGACAGCGGCAGCTTCAACATCCAGCGCCGCACGACGCCGGTCTCGACCGGTTCGTAAGCGCTGAACCAGCCTGAAACCTGTACGAAGCAAACAGGTTGAAAGACGCCCGGCTGCCCCCCGCAGCCGGGCGTTTCTGTGTCGCCGACCGGCAACCCAAACGAAAACGGACCGCCCGGGCGGCCCGTTGTGTCGTGATGTCTCTTGAAGGAGATGGTGCCCAGGAGAAGACTCGAACTTCCACTCCCTTGCGGGAACTGGCACCTGAAGCCAGCGCGTCTACCAATTCCGCCACCTGGGCAGGTAACGAGGCGCGGTAACTAAAGCCGGGTCGGGGCGCTGTCAACGGCTTCATTGCACGCGCGACTGTGATCTGCAGTTCAGTGCCGAGCGCAATGCCGCATGGACAGGCGCGCGGTTTTTTGGTCTATCCGGACAAAATCCCATCTGCGTGAGGGCATTCCATGCTGCGAGACGAGATCATCACCGTGTTCGGCGGGTCCGGCTTTGTCGGGCGTCATGTGGTTCGGGCACTGGCCAAGGCCGGCTATCGCGTCCGTGTGGCGACGCGTCGGCCGCACCTGGCCCAGGACCTGCGGGTCATGGGCGTGGTCGGCCAGGTCCAGCTGGTGCAAGCCAATCTGCGGGTGCCGGCTTCGGTCGAGCGGGCGCTCGAGGGCGCGACCGGCGTGGTCAATCTGGTCGGGGTACTCAATGAGAGCGGCCGCCAGACCTTCTCCCGCCTTCATGCGCTGGGCGCCAAAACGATTGCCGAGGCCTCGGCGGCCATGGGCATCAGCCGCATGGTGCAGGTTTCTGCCATCGGCGCGTCGGCGACCAGCCTGTCGCGCTATGCCCGCAGCAAGGCCGAGGGCGAGGCCTCGGTCCTCGCTGCATTGCCAGAGGCGACCATCCTGCGTCCCTCCATCGTGTTCGGCACCGAAGACAGCTTTTTCAACCGTTTCGCCGCCATGGCCCGCTTCGTGCCGGCGCTGCCGCTGTTCGGTGGTGGCAAGAGCCGCTTCCAGCCGGTCTTTGCCGGTGATGTCGGCAAGGCTGTCCTTGCCGCCTTCGAGCGCGACGATGCCCGCGGCCAGACCTATGAGCTCGGCGGCCCGGGGGTCTATACCTACGAAGCCCTGATGCGCCTGATCCTCGAGGCGATTGATCGCAAACGCCTGCTGCTGCCGCTGCCCTGGGCGATCGGCAAGGTGATCGCGACCGTGTCCGAGCTGGTCGGCGCGTTGCCGCTGATGCCGGTCATCATCACGCGCGACCAGCTGATCCAGCTGCAGTCGGACAATGTCGTCGCCGATGACGCCAAGACCCTCGCGGATCTGGGTATTCACGGTGAAACGGTCGAGGCGATCGTGCCGAGCTATCTCGAGCGCTACCGTCATCACGGCCAGTTCCACGAACGCGAAGCCTGATACCGGGCTCCTTCAGCGCAATGATCAAACGGGTCGCGGTGTCACGCGGCCCGTTTTTCGTTGTGGCCGGCCCCAAGCCGTCCACGCCGCCAGGCGATGGCGGGAAGTCCGGCCGCCAGGACCAGCAGGCCGCCAATTCCGAGCGGTCCGTTCCACGGCCATTCCGGGCTCGACAGGAAGAGTAGCGAGACCCCGGCCACCGCGTTGAGCGAGCCGTGCATGCCAGCCGCAGCGACCAGTCCGCCGCGTTCGCGGGCGAGGGCGTGGTAGGGCGTCCACAATGTGGTGAAAACGGTCATGATGGCGACGCCGGTCCAGCCGAGGCCGGGATAGTTGAAGCCCATCAGGATGACCGGGCCGTGCCAGAGGCCCCAGAGAACCCCGATCACCAGGCACATCGGCCAGAAGCCCAGCCCGGCCAGTCGTGGCTGCAACCAGCCGCGCCAGCCGAGCTCCTCGCTGATCATCAGGAAAAGCGTGTTCAGGCCGATGCCGACGGGAAGGCCGATGCCGAGCTGGAGGATGAGCAGCATGCTGGCGTCCATCGGCAGGTCCTGGCCGCTGGCCGCAACCTGGGCGGCGAGGACGGAGGCCGGATCGCCGGGCGCCTGACCGGACAGGACCAGGGTCGCTGCGACGGCGAGGGTGCAGATCAGGATCGGGATCAGCCAGGCGATAAGGGTCCACACCGTGACCGTACCGGGCTTGAACCCGCGCAGGCCGAGCGCCTGCAGGCGCCGGCCGCGGTCGAAGGCCAGGGTGCAGACGACCGCCGCGACGGCGGGTCCGATCATCATCAGGGCGAGCAGCCCGGTGCTGCCGATCGGGCCCTGGGCGCCGAGACCGCCGGTGGCATGGATCTGCCAGGCAACGGCCCAGCTGAAGCCGAAGGCGATCAGGATGAAAAGAAGAATGGCGCGCATGTCGGGTCCGCCTGTATTTAGCTGGATACCTAATAAACCGGATGCGCGGCGCCTGCAAGAAATTTCGGGAAAACCCTAAATAGAGAAGGCGAGCAAGGCGAGGCCGAGGGCGACACGGTAGAGGGCGAAGGGCAGGAAGCCGATCCGGTCGACCAGTTTCATCAGCACGGCGATCGCCGCCCAGGCGGTGACAAAGGACAGCCCGGCCACGATCAGACCGTCACCAAGGCTGGCTCCGCCGGCGGCCTCTCCGGCGCGGATGAGTTCGATCAGCGAGACCAGGCCAAAGGCGCCGATAACCGGTATCGCCATCAGCATGGAGAAGCGCGCGCTTTCGCTGCGCGTCAGGCCTAGTGCCCGCGCCGCCGTCATGGTCACGCCGGAGCGCGAGGCGCCGGGGATCAGGGCGAAGAGTTGCGCCACACCGATCAGGGCCGCCTGCTTGAAGCTCATCGTTTCCAGCGTCTCGACCTGGCGGCCATAGCGGTCCGCCAGCCAGAGCGGTGCCGCGAAGACCAGGGTCGCGATCGCGATCACCAGCGGCGAGCGCAGGGCGTCAACGAGATCGAAGACGACGAGGGCTCCGGCGACAAGGATGATCGGGGGCAGGGAGGCGCCGACCAGCAGCGCGATCCGTCCGCCGGGGGTAATCCGGCCCTGCAGCAGGGCCAGCTTGCCGAGCACCACCGATCCGACATCGCTGCGAAAATAAACCAGCACCGCCAGCAGCGAGCCGGCATGGGCCATGACATCAATCAGCGGACCCTGGTCGGCTTGGCCGAGGACCTGCGGGGCCAGGATGAGATGCGCCGAGGACGAGATCGGCAGAAACTCGGTGATGCCCTGCACGAGCGCGAGAATTACGAGATAGAAAAGGCTCATGGGTCATCCTGCCGCAAACAAGCCGGGCGATCTTTGAACAATCGGCGCCGCTTGGCCAGCCGGCTGGCAGCGCTTCAACAGGTGATACCGCCTCGCTTTGATTGACGGGCGCGGCGTTGCGGATCAAAACCGGCATCAAAGGACCGACGCATGCCCCATGATTTCGCCGCAGCTCCGGGTGGCCCCGGCCGCCTCAGCCCGAAGGACGCGCTGACCCATACTGGCCAGGCCACAGCGGCCTCGGTGGCCGTCGCGCTTGTGCTGACCCTGACCAAGGCGGTTGTCTGGTGGATGTCCGGCTCGGTCGCCCTGCTCGCCTCGATGGCTGACAGCCTGCTCGACCTGACGGCCTCGCTGGCGGTCTACATGTCGGTCCGCTACGCCGCCGAGCCGGCCGATGAAGAACACCGCTTCGGGCATGGCAAGGCGGAAGCCTTTGCCGGCGTCCTGCAGGCGATCTTCGTGGCGATGTCGGCGGCCCTGCTGCTGCGCGAAGGCATCGACCACCTGCTCAACCCGGTCGAGGTGCGGGCCGGGGGCTGGGCGCTGGGGGTGATGGTCCTGTCGATCATCATGACGATGGGCCTGCTGGTGGTCCAGACGCGGGCCGTCAAGGAGACCGGATCGGTCGCCGTTGAGGGCGACCGCGCGCACTATTTCTCCGATCTGGGCGCCAATGTCGTGGTCATCATCGGTATCCTCGGCGCTACGGTGGGCGGGGTGCTCTGGCTCGACGCGGTCGCGGCGCTGGCGGTCTCGCTCTGGCTGTTCTGGACGGCCTGGGGTGTCGCCCGCTCGGCCGCCGACCAGTTGATGGATCGCGAATTGCCGGACGAGGCCCGCGAGCATATCCGCGCCCTGGCCGGTGATGATCCGCGCATCATTGATGTCCACCAGCTGCGCACCCGGGCGTCGGGGCCGCTCGTCCATATCCAGTTTCACATGGCGCTGGACCCGGACCTGACCTTGTCAGAGGCGCATGCCATCCTGGTCGAGTGCGAGCGTCGGCTGCTGAAAGCCTACCCGGCGGCGGATATTCTCATCCATGCCGACCCCCATGGGGAGGCCGAGCCGCATGGCGGTGATTTCTTCAATGCAGAAACCACGTCCAAGCAGGCTTAGCTTTACAGGGGAAGCGGGTTAGCCTGACGCCATGCGAACGCTCCACTTCTGGCCCCTCGACCCCTTCTCCCGGCAGGTTCGCCTCGTGCTCGAGGAGAAATCCCTGCGTCACGACCTGCAACTGGAAGTGCCGTGGGAGCGTCCCGATGATCTTCTGTCCCTGAACCCGGCCGGCACGACCCCGGTGCTGGTTGACGAAAGCGGCGGTGGGCGCCGGGTCATCGTC
>OBPS01000026.1_pt1 | contig 24688 bp, 20 predicted proteins | sample 1534661 | NCBI WGS metagenome assembly OBPS01 (sample SAMEA3275493, study PRJEB22092) | marine metagenome | biome: ENVO:00000447 marine biome; feature: The site is in the outerpart of the Oslofjord; material: ENVO:00002010 seawater | collected 2014-06-20T10:00:00+00 | depth 1 m
TACCGCGCTATTGTATCTGTAAGCGCTCCCAGCCAAGCCTTGAATCAAGTTTGATCACGCATGTGGTGTGCGGTTTTTCGCGCTGGACGTCATGTCTGCGCAAATCTTGCAATTTAAGTGGAGCGTAATGTCTGTGTCTGGATGGATCGTTTTTCGAGAAATCTATGCCAAGGTCATTTTATCGATCCTTTTTGTCATAGGGGCGATGCTTGTTCTTCAGAGTTCGCTCAATCATCTGAAACTCCGTGCGCTTGTGGCAGAAGCCACATCCTCTCGTTTGCAGATATCTGCCTCGGCGATCGAGGCGGCCATTGTCCGGGCGGAATCCCTGGGGTTCGCCATTGACGAGATGTCCGGGCTTCAGGACCTGATTGATCGCGAGCAGGGGCGTGACCCCTCCATCGCGCACATTCTGATCGTGTCGCCTATCGGGACATCAATCCTGTCGAGCGGCTCGGAGGATATACCGCCCTCGGAGCGCGACCAGGTCATGCGGCGCGTATTGGGCAGCGGAGACACCGTCACGCGACTGGACGTGGGCCCGCGGCTGTACACGGGGCGGCTGCTCTATGACAGCAGCAACGCGGTCATGGGAGCGGTCATTCTGACCACTCCGACGGAATCCTTCACCCGCCAGTCCCGTCTGACGTTCTTTCGCATGACAAATGCCTATCTGATCATTTTTGGACTGATCTCTGTGCTGATCATTCCGTTCATCATTTTCCAGTTTGCGTCTGTCCGTCACGCCTATCAGGCGCTTGCGCCGAGCGAGGATGCGGCTTCGGCCGAGGTCGGGGCGGACGCCGACATGTTGCGTGAGGCCATTGCCGAGGGCGATGCCGCCTTCGCCGCTGCGGAGGCGGAGTTCGAAGCGCTTCTGACCGAGGGCAGATCGGCTGCGAGGGGGACACCGGCATGAGTGCTGTGCAACCTGTGTCCCTGATGCGGGGTTTCTCGCGCCGTTTGTTTCTCAGCACCACGGTGGCGATGATCCTTGCTGCGGCGCTCAGCCTGATCGTGACGGTGTCGGAATTCAACGCGGGCCTGCGTCCGTTCCTGGAAGACAAGGCGCGTGCCGTTGCGGTCGCCGTGCAGCGCGACATCGAATATGCGATGCGAATTGGGATCCCTTTTGATGATATTCGCGGGCTCGACACCTATATCGACGACCTCATCGCAGCTCATCCAGAGGTCAAGGCAATGCGCGTGGTTGCTGCCACGGGCAGCGACGAACGGTCCTTGGGACAGGCAAGTTCCCCCCGTCAGGACATGGACATCGATGGTCAATGGGCGACAAACATCATCGAGGAAATCGGTGATGTCACGGCCATCTTGCTGGGTCGTTCCGATGGTTTGGAGACTGTTTCGGTAGATGTGATGCGCGACGGCGTGGTGCTTGCCCGTGTCGAGGCCACGATCGACGAGTCCTATCTCAACGGCAAGATGACATCGGTCTTCTTTGACACTCTGGTGATCCTGATCGCGGTGTCGCTGGTGGCGCTGGAAGTGGTGGTTGTGGTGTCCGCTTCGCAGCTGACAGAGCCTTTTCGACAGGCAGAATCCGCGATCAACCGCCGGGCTTCGGGCGATTTGCGGCAATATCAGGTGGGGCGCGGCTCCAGGCGGATTGCGGAGTTCATCCAGGCACTCAATGCGCAGAATGCGCGCCTGCGGGATGCGCTGACGGCGGCTCTGCGCACTCTGGGGGAGGGGGCGCGGCGCGTGGCGCTGTCGGCGTTTGGCGAACGACGGGGGCTCTACATCACGGATACGCGCAGCGGGGCCTCCATCATGGACGCGCGCATTCCGCTTTTCGTGTTCTCCTTTGCCGAGGAACTGCAGAAATCCTTCCTGCCGCTCTTTGTGGCCGAGTTCCACACCGAGAGCGATCTCTTCGCGCGGGACATCATGATGGGGTTGCCGATCTCGGCCTTCATGTTCGTGATCGCCGTCTTCACGCCCTTTGCCGGCCGTCTGGTGGACAGGTTCGGCAACAAGACGCTCTTCATGGCGGGTCTCGTGCCGGCCATTGCGGGTTATCTGATCTGCTTTTTTGCCGCGAGCGCCAATGACATCCTGATCGGCCGCTCGATGACGGCGGTTGGCTACGCCGTCATCACGATCAGCTGTCAGAGCTATATCGCGGCCGTTGTGGTGGCCGAGAACCGGGCCCGCGGGATGGCGATCTTTGTCGGTGTCTTGATGACGGCCACCATGTGCGGCACGGCGATCGGGGCGATCCTGGCGGATTGGCTGGGCTACAAGCCCGTCTTCCTCATCGCCACGGGGTTCTCCCTGCTGGCGGGTGTTCTGGGCTGGTCCATGCTGAGCACGGACCTGCCTGCACCCGAGGTCAAGAAAGTGCCCCAAGGCACCAGCCGCAGCCCGGTTGCGATCCTGATGCGCAACACGCAATTCGTGTTGATCGTGCTGTTCTGTGCGATCCCGGCCAAGGTGATCCTGACGGGCATTCTCTATCTGTTCGTGCCGATCTATCTGGCCAGCCTGGATGCGACCCAATCCGAGATCGGGCGGATCATGATGCTCTATTCGCTGATCATCATTCCGATCAGCCCTCTGGCGTCCGGTTTTGCCGACCGGCTTGGCAAGAACCTGTGGATGGTGATCGGGGCGACGGTGCTGTCGGGCATTGTCCTGCTGGGTCTTTATCAGAATGCCAGTGTGGCGGCTGTTCTTGCAGTTGTGGCCGCTTTGGGGGTTGTGCACGCCTTCCTCAAGGCGCCCTTGATCGTTGCCGCGATGGAAGCGGCCGAGCAGAGCCCGGACATCACCCGGACGGGGGCGCTCAGCCTGTTGCGCACCAGTGAGCGGATCGGGTCCGTGATCGGTCCCGTCGTCGTGGCGGCGCTGCTTGTCCAGCTCGACTATGGTCAGGTGGCAGCCATCATCGGCGTGACCGTGACGGTCATGGGACTGGTGATGGCGGGAATTTCCCTCAAGCGTGGAAAGGGTCTGGCCCATGCTTGAGCGTCTCCTTGCCGGCCTGGTCCTGATTGCGGGGTGCAGCCTTCTCGGCCCGATGCCGTCCCTGGCGCAGGCCCAGGGGGAGGCTGACCTGCCTGAACGCCATGTGCACATGGTTGTCTGGCGGGGCTGCGAAGAGGCCTGCAAGGGCTTCATCCGCTATTTCGAGGATCGCGATCTTCCGGTGCGCATCGAGGTGACCGACGTTGCGGGCGACAAGAACCTCTTGCCCGAGGTGCAGACGCGTCTGATTGCCGAGCGGCCCGATCTGGTCGTGACCTGGGGCACCACCGTGTCCAGCTCCCTTCTGGGGACACGGGCAGAGCACGGCACGGGCTCTGCCTTGGGGGACATTCCCGCGCTCTTCATGATCGTGGCCGATCCTGTGGCGTCCGATCTGGTGGAGAGCTACGAGGCCAGCGGCAGGGATCACGTATCGGGGGTGCGCAACCGGGTGCCCGAAGAGGTCCAGCTGCGCTTGATGTTCGAATATTTCCGACCTGATCGGCTGGGCGTCCTGAACCATCCCGGTGAGCTCAATTCGACGCTCAATACCGAAAGTCTGCGCGATATTGCGCAGGAATTCGGCTTCTCCCTGGTCGAGCATCTTTACACGCCCGACGCTCGTGGAGACGTGCCTGTCGCGCAGATCCCCGAGGCCATGGCCGCGCTGAAGGCGAAAGGGGCGGAGGCGATCTATGTTGGTTCCAGCTCCTATAATCTCGAGCACCAGAAAGAGTTTGTCGCAGCAGCTGCGGCGCTCGATCTGCCGGTGTTCTCGGCCTACACGCAGATGGTGGAAGAGGGCGGGGCGCTGATGGCCATTGGCACCAGCTATGCCAATGTGGGGCGCCTGGCGGCGCTGCAGGCGGCAGCCATCGTGCTGGACGGCGATGCTGCCGGGGCGCTGCCGATCAAGGCATTGAACCGGTACTCGATCATTCTGAACATGACCTCTGCGCGGCAGCTCGGGCTCTATCCGCCCCTGTCGCTCATCGGAGTGGCGGAGGTTGTGCAATGATCTTCCCTGCCTGGCTCGGACGGCCTTTTCTGACGGGGGATACGTCATGGAGCATTTGAAGGCTCCGATCCCCGGGGACCTTCCGTTTGGCATTTATGTCAAGGGAGAAAAGTCCATCTACCGGGCCCTGCGCAACGCGTTCAACGCGGCGCAGGCGGCGTGGCGAAGCCTGTCGGAAACCCAGGAGTCGCTGGAGAACCGGGAATTGGCAGCGGCCAATACGGCGGCCTGGACAGCGCTCGCGGAGCAATGTGAAACCTGTCTCAAGGAGACCTCGAAGGATCTGGAGATCCTGACCTGGTTTACGGCAGCGCAGCTGCATCGGGACCGTCCATTGCAGAATTGCGCCGCCGTCCTGACCGTGCTTGCCGATCTTGTCGAAGAGCATCTCGAGGATCTGCAGCCCGTCCCGCCCTCCGACAAGCTCAAGGGGGATAGCGACGCGGCGCGGGCGTCAGAGATCGCCGAGCTGCGTCTTCGACCTTTCGTGCAGCTGGTCGGCGAGGTCGAAGGCAGTGGGTTGCTTGCGGCTCCGATGACGGCGCATCGGCTGATCGGCGAAGTGACCTATGGCAAGTATATTCTGGCCGAGAAGAACGGCACGCTGGATGCGCTGCGGGCCGAGGCCGGTGCGGCGCTCGAGTCGGAAACAGAGGCGTTGGTCCAGAACATCGAAGCGCTGCAGCAGATGGAGCGCCAGTTCGACAGGTTGGATGTAAGGCTCAAGAAATACGCTGCCCAAAATGGTCAGATGCCACCCATGATCGGCTATGGGCGCCGTATCGCGAGTGATATTCTCGCCATGGTGCAGCGGCTTGTCGAGGGCAGGGGCTTTCCCTGGCCGGGTGCTGCGGAGGCAACGTCCGAGACCGAGGTGCCGAGCGGTGCTGCGGACCATGGTGAGGTGGCTGAGGCCGCACCCCTGGCTGCCCGTGGGGGGGCAGGGAGTGGATTTGACCCCTCTGCCAATCTGGCCAATCGAACGGAGGCTCTGCGGGCCATTGCCCGTCTTGCGACCTATTTCCGGACGACCGAGCCGCATTCGCCGATCTGCCTCTTGCTGGACCGTGCGGTGCGCTGGGGCAACTTGAGCGCGGGCGAGCTGTACCGCGAGATCCTCACCGGAGGCAGTGTCGGCATGGCGCAGATGGCGTTGATGACGGGTCTCGAGAGCCAGGGCTTTTCCGACACGTTCGGCAAGCGCGGTGCAGGGACTGCAGGGGGGATCGAGCATCCAACCCTGCCTGATTATGCCTCTGCATTGCCTGTGCCAACTGCACCGGCTGTCGCTGGGGCCAGCGCCCCCGCGCCACGCGCTGATCCGACCCGGCCCACGGCGCCAGCGGCCTTGCAACCGGTTGCGCAAGACCAGGTGGGTGTTTCGACAGAACCGGAGGTTCCGGGGTCTGAACCTGATTTGCCAGTGGAAAATTTTCAATGGTAAATCAATAGCTTAAGTCTAAAATTACCTCAACAAAGAAAGAAGGTACACTATGTCCGGATTGTTCATGCGGATCGACGGGATCGACACATTTCCTGGAATGGCCACGGTCAAGGAGATCGCCGGAAAGAAAGGCTTCTTCCCGGTAGACGCCTATTCGGTGGGATTTTCGCGCTCGGTCTATGTTGCCGTGGGCTCGGCTGGAGATGCGGAAGTCGGAGTTCCGGCGATTTCGGATCTCATGGTTTCCCGTGGCGCTGACAATGCCTCGGCGGTGTTGTCGACCCTGTTCTTTGCTCCTGGCGACAAGGGCAAGACATTCGAAATCCTCGAGACCAAGCAGAAGAACGATGGCAAGGGTCTGATCCCGGTCAAGATCATCACCGTGGAACAGGGCCGTCTGAGCAGCTACGACGTGACCCCGGGTCAGAACACCATGAGCATTTCGTTCACCACCGTGTCCATCACCTATTACGTCGAGGACGAGGCGGGTGCCGTGACCAAGGGCGATACCGTCAAGTTCGATCTCAAGACCGGTGAGCTCGTTTCGGGCAATGCCGAAGCCCAGAAGTAATCCCAGAGAGGTGATAGCATGGCACTGAACGCACAACAGAAGCGTGTCAGCAAGAACCGCGTCAGCATCACGTTTGATGTGGAGGATGGCGGCTCGCTGCAGAAAAAGGAACTGCCCTTCATCATTGGCATGATCGGCGGGTATTCCGGTGACCGGGAAGACAAGGAACCCTTGGAAGACCGCACATTCTACTCGGTCGACAAGGACAATTTCAACGACGTGATGGCGCGGGTCGGACCCAAACTGAGCTACACGGTCGAGAACAAGATCCAGGATGACGGATCGGAATTCCAGGTCGAACTCGACTTCAAGTCGATGAAGGATTTCGAACCGGACGCGATCGTCGACAAGGTCGAGCCGCTGCGCAAATTGGCGCAAACGCGTGAAAAACTGATGACACTCGTCGCCAAGGCGGATCGCTCGCGCGATCTGGAAAAAGTGCTCAAGGAAATTCTGCAGGATGCGGACATGGTCAAGGCGCTTGGTGACGAACTGGGCGTCAGCACTCAGAAAGATGGAGAGTAAACGTGTCGGAAACTGAAGCAGGTGGCGGCGCAGCGCCAGCCACGCAAACCGAGGCAAAGGTCAGTCTGCTGGACCGTGCGCTGGAGGCGACGTCCCAGACACCCGTAGATCAGACCAAGGAACTTCTGTCTGTTTTGACGTCCCAGGCAATGGAAGGCTCCATTGTCTGGGATCAGAATGTCGGTGTGACGATCCGCAATGCCGTGGCCGCGATCGACAAGCTGATGTCCAAGCAGATGTCGGTGATCATGCAGGACGACAAGTTCCAGAAGCTGGAGGGGTCCTGGCGCGGGGTTCAGAAGGTTGTCCGGAATTCCGAGCTCGGCTCGCAGCAGAAAATCAAGCTTGTCGACTACAACAAGGAAGAGCTTCTCGAACAGTTCGAGGATGCTCCGGCCGTAGACCGCAGCCCCTTGTTCGAAGCCTTGTACCAGGACGAGTTCGGCACGGCTGGTGGTGAGCCTTACGGTCTTCTGATGGGGGATTATTTCTTCGGCTATGGCGATGAGGATGTGGCGCTTCTGACCTATATGGCGGAAACGGCTGCGGCCTGTCATGCCCCCTTCGTGGCGGCGGCTGGTGCCGATATGTTCGAGTACAAGAGTTTCGAGAGCTTTGCCGAAGGTCGCCCGGTGGCAGCCGGTTTCGACTCTCCGACCTACGCGGCCTGGAATGGTTTCCGTGACAGCGATGAATCACGCTATGTCACCCTGACATTGCCGGCCACGCTTGCGCGCCTGCCCTACGGGGCAAATGGTGGGAAAGCCAAGACCTTCGATTACCATGAATTGGCCACGGACGCGGACGGCAACCAGCGTCCCGCGGACAACAGCGAACTGGTCTGGTCCAACGCTGCATATGACATGGCGCTCAAGATGAACGAGGCGTTCACGGCGTTCGGTTGGTGTACGGCGATCCGCGGTCTCGACAATGGCGGCAAGGTCGATCAATTGCCCAACCTGACCTTCAAGTCGGATGCGGGGGATGTGCAGCAGGCCTGCCCGACAGAGGTGAACCTCACCGATGAGCGGGAAAAGGAACTCTCGGATCTCGGTTTTCTGCCCTTGGTGCATTACAAGAACACCAGCCATGCGGTGTTCATCGGTAGCCAGACGGCGCAGCGCCCGAAGACCTATGTGGATCTGGATGCGACATCGAATGCCGCGATTTCCGCACGTCTGCCCTATATCATGGCCTCCAGCCGCATTGCGCATTACCTGAAGGTGATGGGTCGGGACATGCTGGGCTCCAATCTGGAGGCCAATGACATCAAGTCCCAATTGCAGTCCTGGATCGACCAGTACACCAATGCGGGCGCGATGGGGAATTCAGAGCGCTCCAAGACACCGCTGGCCGAAAGCACGATCGATGTGATCGAGCAGCCGGGCAAGCCTGGGGCCTATTCCGCCGTGGCCTATCTCCGTCCCTGGTTGCAGCTTGAAGAGCTGACGACCTCGGTCCGTATGGTCACGAAAATTCCGGGCGGGTGATGGATCCTCTGTGACCCATGCTTCGGATCTCATACCATTTCCATCTCCGCTGCCCTCAGAGGCAGTGGGGATGGAATCCGTTCCAGATGCCCGACTGGACCGCCTGCAGGCGCGCTTCGCCGATGTGGAGGCGGTAACATCTTTTCTGCGTCGGGCGGTTCTGGACCTGGAGGATCTTCTTTCCACGCAATTGACCGCGGTGCTGGAGGCCCCTGCGTTCCAGCAGATGGAAGCCCGTTGGGCCGGATTGGCCAGTGTTGTCTGGGCCAAGCGCGGGGCGTCATCGGTGAAGATCAAGATTCTCGATTTGAGCTGGGAAGAGCTCTCGCGAGATCTGCATTACACCAGCGAGATGCGCCGATCGGTGCTTTACAACCTGATGGGCCAACGCGAGCTCGACACTCTGGGGGGAGAACCTTTCGGGCTGGCGATGCTTGATCATGGCTTGTCGATGAGTCTCGAGACGGAGTTTGACGACCTCTACACGGCCCAGCTGGTCTGCGAACTGGCAGAAGCTGTCATGTGTCCCATCATCATGGGCCTGGCGGAGGACTTCTTCGGTGAGACCGACGCTGCATGGCTGACGGATGCGCGTCGGATCACCAATATCCTGAACGGGGAAGATTATCGCAGCTGGCAGACCCTTCGCAGGCTGCCCAATGCGCGGTTCCTGGCACTGGTCATGCTCCGGACACAGTTGCGGGGACGCTACGAGGATCTCGATATCGGGTTTCGCTTTCATCAATGGCCCTCCGAAAGCGATGGGCTCTGGGGGTCTGCGGGGTATGATTTCCTGCGCACGGCCATTGCGGAATTTCTGCGCTGTGCCTGGTTCGGGTTTCTCAAGCTTGTCGGCGCGACCCCGGGAGAGGGGGCTGTTCTGGCTTCCACCGAGCATCCGATCCCGAAGGGCTGCGTCCGTGGGGGGCGTGCGCAGCTGCGCATGACTCGCAATCTCGCGCATCTGTATTCAGAGCAGGGCTTCATCCCGCTTGCCGAAAGCCCCAAGACGAACCTGCTTTATTTTGTCGGCAACCGCTCGGTCACCGAGACAGGGGGGGCGGCGGCGGCCGAGATCGTGACCCAGCTGCAATCGGTGATGATTGCCTGCCGGATCGTGCATTACCTGAAGGTGCAGATCCGCGCGCTGATTGGCCAGGTCAAGACCTCTGCGGAATGCGAGCAGATCCTCAATGACTGGTTTGATCCTTACGTGTCGGGCTCCAGCAGTTCGAATGAACTGCAGGCCCGCTTCCCGCTGCAGGGCGCGCGTGTGCGGGTCACGGAATCCGTCAGTGACCGGGCCCGGTTTCAGTGCGAGGTCATCGTGCGCCCGCAATACCAGATCGACAATGTGCTGGGGGATATCACGCTGCGCACGGATTTCGGTGCGGGCAAGCCTGGAAAGGCGGCGTAGATGAGTTTTGCCTCTGCCTTTCTCAACAGGCCGGATGACCAGAGCATCGAGGATCGCGTTGGGTTTCATATCGAAACCCTGCTGCAATCCATTGCACCCGAACAGGTTGTCGGGCCGGAATTGCCCAATGTGCGCCTGTCGAACCTGTGTTTCGGCGTGCCCATGGACTGGGCCCTGGGCGAGGGACAGCGCAACACGCAGGTGCGCAGCATGCTGCGGGACCGGCTTGAGAAATTCGAGCCACGCCTGGCGTTGATGTCGGAGATTTCCCTGCAGGAAGATACGACCGAGAACGCGGTGACCTTCTTTATTGCCGGCGCGGTGCGCAGCCAGAACGGGACGGACAAGGTCGAAATCGTCAAGACCCTGTCCCGGATGGATCAATATGCCGAGGGGGCCGGCTGATCCGATGGACCAGATCCTCCAGTATTACGAAACCGAGCTCGACTACATGCGTCGCGCCTTCGATGCGTTCGCGGCGACCCATCCGCAGAAAGCCAAGGCGCTGGGGATCAGTGCGGGGCGCTCGTCGGATCCGGATGTCCAGCGGTTGGCGGATTCGGTGGCCCTGCATGCGGCCCGTCTCTCCAAGCGTCTCGATGATACCCTGCCGGAAACCGCGCTTGATCTGATCCGCATGCTGGCCCCCACGTTCCTGCTCGGGGCGCCCAGCTATGGGGCGGTCAAGCTCGATGCGCAGGCCGATCAGCTGAGTGATCCGGTCACCCTGAGGGCAGGGACACGCATGCCGGTGACGCTGACCGCTGACAGCACGGACTGCCTGTTCACGGTGGCGCGCGATGTCGGGCTCAAACCCTGCGAGATCCGCGCTGTGACACTGGAGCGTGCCCCGCTTCGGTTCGACGTGCCCGAGGATCTGCGGGGCTGTGAGGCGGCCATTTGCATCACCCTGGCGCCTTTTGATGCCAGTCAGGGCTTGCGGGATGTCGGGCTCGACAGGCTGGAGCTTTACGTGTCGGCGTCGGGAGGCCGCAAGCACCGCCTGATCGATGTGCTCAGCGGAGACGTTCTGGGTGTGGGCTATGCAGCGGCCCGGACGGATCTGCAGCGGGCGCGACAGAGCCATATGGTGCCCCTGGACGGGTTCGGACTCACGATGGGGTGGGACAACAGCACCTTCCTGCCGCGGGAGGCGTCGCAGCCCCCGGCACTCTCGCGGCTGCGGGATTTCCTGGCCTATCCTGACAAGGCGTCATTCTTCACGCTTTCCAAGACGGATGGGGGGTTCCAGGCCTGTCCCACGGGCCCGGTCGAGCTGCGGTTCTTCCTGTCCAGCGAGGGCGCACAGAAACTGTCTTCGGTGGAGCTCGGGGACCTGGCGACCAATGTCGTGCCGGTCGTGAACCTCTATCTCGATCAGTCTCTGCCGGTGCGGTATGATTATGCCCGGACCCAGGTGCCGGTCAAACCGAGCTCGGCCTCGGATATGAATGTGGCCTGTCTTCAGATCCGCGACATCCGCAAGCTGACCTCGGAGGGGGAGGCTTTGCTGCCGCGGATCACCTCGCCCCGACGGCGCGATACCCGGACATTGCCGGTCTGGCAGGAGCGCTTTGTCGTTGGCGAATTCGACCTTGCGCGCCGCGAGGTGAGTTTTTCCGTCGAGGCCGGCCTTGGTCCCGATCCCGAGCCGCTGGATTTCGTGGCTGATCTCTATTGCTCCAACGGCAAGGCGGCCTTTGCCTTGCGTCCGGGCACGCGGGTGTTCTTCAGTGACGATCGCCTGGCCGAGACACCGTTTCGCCTGCTCGATGAGCCCAGCGTGCCCATTCTGCCGGACATGCGGGCGGAACGCTTGTGGGATGTGCTCTCGCTCATCAACGGCAACTTCACCACCGTGTTCGATGCGCAAAGCCCGGTAGAAGCGCTCAAGGAGGCGCTGCATCTGTGTGCCCCGTCCGGCTATGCGGATGTGGCAAACGCGATATGGGATGTGACCGTGACCCAATCCATCGCGCCCGTTCAGATCGGCCGGAAGGTGCTGTTGTCCTCGGGCAGCCAGATCGAGGTCGTGCTTGATATCGAGGCGCTGCCCTTTGCCCGGCATGTTTTTGCAACCGCGCTGCATCTCTATTTTGCCTCTCTCATCAGCTATGACCGGTTTTTCAAGCTCAGCCTGCGGGAGCGCGGGCGCAACCAGCCGTTCAAGGTCTTCAAGCGTCAGCATGGGGGCCAGGTATGCGGATAAAGGACAAGACCGCCCGGGTTCTGATCGACTTGCCGCTTGTGCAGGCTGCACGTCTGGATGTGCCGCATTATACACGCGCCTTGCAGGAGGGCGCGTTCGATCCCTATCCCGATGGCACGCAATCGGGTGGCGTGCTGGCGCAGAACAGCGGGATCACCTCGACCGCACTGGCCGGAGCGCCTTTGACCAGCTTTGACAGTGCGCTTCCCGACCATATCCAGTTTGCGATGCTTTCGGCCGTGCACGGTGATGATACCGGGCTGCGGGATTTCCTGGCACTTTTTGACCGCCGGTTGCTGGCGCTCGAGGTGCGTGCACGCCGGGCATCGGTTCTGGTGGCCACCCAGGATGAGCGTGGTCGCACCGCGGCATCGATCCTGTCCCGGCTTTTGCGCATGCTCAAACGCGGCCCCGAGGAGACCCGTTATCTCAAGCTGCTCATGCCGCTTCTGTCGCGCACCCGCAGCCTGGAAGGTCTGCGCGAAATGTTGGAATGGTGGACTGGCTCTACGGTGTCGGTTTCCGCCAGGTTCGATACGTTGCGCTGCATCGACCGTGACAGTCTGAGCAGCCTGACCACGTCTCGGCAGTCGGCCGTGGCGCTGGGGCAGGGGGCGCTTCTGGGTCGGTTCGGGCGCACTCCGATGGGGCATATCTCCGTACGGATCGCCTGCGCTGACCGCGCGGCACTTGATGCGTTGATCGGCGATACGCAAGGCTTGGCCGAGCTGCGCTCGGTCACGGCGCAATATCTGCGCGAGCCGGTGCCAGTGAGCTTTTATGCCACGATCACGCGGCGTTGTCTTACCGCGCCGCGTCTTTCGGCGCATCCTGCGCGGGCGGATCGTCTTGGCGCGTATAATCTTTTGAGGCCCGAGCACCGCCCTGATGCGCGGGCCAGCATCAAACTCACTCAAATCTCAGCATAAGGTATGTTCCATTGGCCAGCCTGACGAAACTTGTCGCCCGTCTCTCCCCCTCCCTGAAAGCCGATCTCGAAAATGCGGTTGGCGAAGCCATCAAGCGCAAGGCCGCCACGGTCGAGCCGGCGCATTGGCTTTATCACATCATTTACGGCAGCAATGCCGAAATGCGGGCGTTTCTTGAGGATCAAGGCGTCAACCTGTCTGAGCTGCAATCCGAGCTGGAACGGGAGATGCCGCATGGATCGGGCAATGGACAACAGCAGCCGACCCTGTCCGGGTCCCTGAGCAAGCTCATCGAGCAGGCCTGGCTGCATGCATCTGTCGAGATGTCTCTGGGTCAGATCACCCCAGAGGTGTTTCTCCTGGTGTCCCAGCTGCCCAACACGCTGGGTGCCAAGGCCGTGACCCTGCAGGGTCTCAGGCCGATGTCCACGGATGCGCTGGGAGCTTTTGCGGCTGACCAAAGCCGGAGCATCGCAGCCTTGTCCCCTGAGGGGGGGCGTGGCCATGCTGCCGGTGGCGGTGACGGGACCGCCTTGCAGAAATACACGGTCAACCTGACACAATTGGCCCGCGATGGCGCGCTGGACACGGTTCTGGGCCGCACGAACGAGGTTGCCAAGGCCATTGATGTGCTGTTGCGCAAGCGTCAGAACAACCCGATCCTTCTGGGCGCGCCCGGGGTGGGCAAGACCGCCGTGGTCGAGGGCCTGGCGCAGAAGATCGCCTCGGGTGAAGTTCCCGAACAATTGCGAGGCGCTGATCTTGTCAGTCTCGACATGGGCCTCTTGCAGGCGGGTGCGAGTGTGAAGGGCGAATTCGAAGAGCGCCTGAAAAACGTCATCAAGGAGGTCCAGGCCTCCGAGAGACCCATCATCGTCTTCATCGACGAGGCCCATACGATGATCGGAGCGGGGGGCACCGAAGGGCAGAACGATGCCGCGAACCTTTTGAAACCGGCCCTGGCCCGGGGTGAGTTCCGCACAGTGGCGGCCACGACCTTTGCCGAGTACAAGAAGTATTTCGAGAAGGATCCGGCCCTGTCGCGCCGTTTCCAGCCCATCACCATCGACGAGCCCTCCCGTGATGCCTCCGTCAACATCCTGCGTGCCGTGGCCGAGGGATTGAGCAAGCACCATGATGTGCTGGTGCGCGAAGAGGCCATCAAGGCGGCCGTGGATCTGTCGATCCGCTTCATGCCGTCGCGGCGTCTGCCGGACAAGGCCATCAGTCTGATGGACACGGCTTGCGCCCGGGTGGCCCTGTCGCAGCATGCGCGCCCGGTCCAGATCGAGACATTGGAGGAAGAGCTGCGTTTCGTGGAGGCCGAACTGGCCAAGTCGGAGGCGGATGCCCGCATGTTTGGCGATGCGGGCTTTGATCCGACTGCGCTGAACTCCAGCATTGAGGACCTGCAGGCCACGGTCGCGGACCGGATGTCCATGTGGGAAGATCAGAAGGAAAAAGTGCAGCAGAGGCTTGCGGCCGCGCGTGTGGCGGCGGGCGATGATGGTGTCGTAGCCCCGGCGGTCGAGACCGGCGATGCGGGAGAGATCATTCTCGTGCATCCTTGGGTGACGCAGGCCACAATTGCCGAGGTTGTCTCGGATTGGACCGGTGTTCCGATCGCCAATCTCGGGGCCAGCGAGGCCGAGCGGCTTCTGGGCCTCGAGGACACGCTCAAGGAGCGGGTGATCGGGCAGGATGATGCCATTGCGGCCATTGCCCGTTCGCTCAAGATTTCCCGTGCCGGCTTGACGGATACGCGCAAGCCCATCGGCGTCTTCCTGATGTGTGGCCCTTCGGGTGTCGGCAAGACCGAGACCGCCCTGGCCATCGCCGACCAGTTCTTCGGGGGAGAAGACGCGGTCACGACGATCAACATGACCGAGTTCAAGGAAGCCCATAAGGTGTCGATGCTGCTGGGTGCGGCGGCGGGCTATGTCGGCTATGGCAAGGGCGGGGTTTTGACCGAGGCTGTGCGCCGCCGGCCGTATTGCGTGCTGTTGCTCGACGAGATGGAGAAAGCCCATCGCGAGATCCAGGACGTCTTCTTCCAGATTTTCGACAAGGGGCACATCTCCGACAGCGAAGGCAATGAGGTCGATTTCCGCAACACGATCATCATCATGACATCCAATGCCGGTGGTGAAGAGATCCGCGACTACATCACCGGGGCTGATCATGACCCCAGCTCGCAGGAGCTGTCTGATCACCTGCGTCCCTTGCTGCTCGACTGGTTCAGCCCCGCCTTTATCGGCCGGACCGAACTGATCGCCTATCGTCCCCTGACACCGGAGGTCGGCAGCAAGCTCACGGAGATTCATCTCAACCGGATCAAGAAACGGATTGCCGCACAATACGGGGCCACGTTCGGCTGGGAACAGAGCTTTGTCGATTATGTCGTGCAGGCCAATTCCGACCCCCTGTCCGGAGGGCGTGCGCTTGAGGCGATCATCAACAAGAAATTCCTGCCGCGACTGGCCGAGGAATGCATTGCCCGGGTGATCGAGGACAAGCCGATGCGGTCGATCTCGGTGGCGCATGACGGGTCCGATGTCGTTCTGAGCATGGAGTGATCTTGATGAGACGACGCATCTTCCATGGGGGCCGGCATCGGATCCGGGGAGCGGTGGCGGTGCTGTGCACCTGTGTCCTGGGTCTGTCCGATCCGGCCTGGGCGCAAAGCTTTCCGGTGCTCCGGCTTGCGACACAGGACTTGCCGCCCTACCAGATGATCGAAGGCGATGCGATGACCGGTATCGCGGTCGAGCGCGTGCGCTGCGCTCTGGATGCGATCAATGTCCCTTACGAGCTGCACATGACGGTGTGGGCGGATGCGCAGCTTGGCACGCAGACCGGGCGTTTCGACGGGTTCTTCGTGGGATCGGCGACCAATACCCGGGCCAATTACGCCGTGCCCTCGGAGGCGGTCGTTTCCGAGGATCTGGCCTGGTACCTGCCATTGGGATCCGATATCGATCCCAATGATCCGGGCGATGCGCTCTCGGCGCGGTACAGCGCGAAATTCGCCACCTCGAAATGGCAGCTTCTGCATCGCAACGGGTACAATGTCGTGATGCGGCCACGCGATGCGGAAGCGCTTTTGAACATGCTGATCGTGGGGGATATCGACGTCGCCCTCGAATACGAGATGATCTTCGCACATTACATGGAAAAACGCGGATTGTCCGAGGATCAGTTCCGGAAAATCCCGTTTCGCCGCCAGGATATGAGCGTCCATTTCTCCAAACAATATACGGAGGCCAATCCTCTCTTCCTGTCCCGTTTCAACAGCCAGGTGCAACGCTGCATGTCGGAGCCCCAATGACCTTGAGTGTTCAGCTTTTGCAGATCCCGCCCACTGAGACGGTGATGAAGCGGGAGTTCTATCTCACTGGGGCGTCCTTCACGGTTGGACGTGATTTCGGGTCAGATATCTGTCTGCCGGATCTGGCAGAGACCATTGCGCCAACACACCTGGTCGTCAGCAAGACGCCGTCAGGTGGGTATGCAGTCAATGACACGAGCATTTCCGGGGCCATCATGAACGGCCGACCCTTGCCGCCAAAGCAACCACAGCCGCTCCAGGATGGGGATGTCGTCAGCTTTGCGGGCTACAAGCTGCTGTTCGGCATCGTTGAATCCGCACGTCAGGAGGAGCCTGTAAACGACTTTCTTGAAAGGAGATTCATTGTTGAAACCGATATGTCCGATGATGCGCCGCTGCTGCCCGATCAGGAGATCGAAGAGGTCTTTCCGGAGCCTGACATGGGGTTCTCGGGCAGCGAGATGGATCTGGATCCCGATCTCATGTTCGACCCTTTTGCCGAGGGTCCCGAGATGCGGGAACCGCCGCGCGCCGAGTCCCATCCTCAGCCAGCGGCTGCCGAACCGGCTTTCGCAGAACCGGGCGAGGTCATGGAGATGACGCGCTATCAGACCGCGCCGGCGCTCCAGAACACCCATCTGCGAGCAACTCTTTATCGAGAGCAGGTGTCCACGGCGATGGAGCGGGCGCTCGAGCGGTTTCTTGACGAGATGGATCCGGCTGTCCTGCAAGAGGATTACGACGAGTATATCCCGCGTCTCGTGAACCATCAGAAGCGGTACTGGAAGATTCATTCCCGGCAGTTTTCCAGGAAAAAAGCCAGTGGAGAGTTTCGGCGGACCTTCATGGCGCTGTTTGCAGAGGAGATGCGCAAGCTATGAAGGTGTTTCGTCATATAGTGCTGCTTGCAGCGACATGTCTGCTTGTCGCCTGCGCCGCGGAGCCAGAGCCACCGATGCCGGTGAACAAGACGCTCAGCGTGCAGGCCGGGCCGAATGTCAATCAATACAACAACGCGGCCAATCCAATCGTGGTGCGCCTGTACCAGCTCAGTTCACGCAGCGAATTCGAGGCTGCGGATTTCTGGGTGATCTTCAACGACAATGCGCCTGATCTTGCGGGCGTTGTTCTCGACAAGCGCAGCCTCTCGCCGCTCTACCCCGGTGAAACACGCCTGGTGGCCTTCGACCTGGAACCGGACGTGTTCTATTTGGGCGCCTTTGCGGAATTTGCCGATTTTGAAACCCAGCAGTTTCGCGCGGCAGTGCCGATCGATACCGAGAGCCTCGACAATGGTGTGACGATTTCGGTCACGTCGTCCGGCGTGTCGATCCAGTTCCGCAACCCTGTAGATGAGACGGAAGACGCGGAAGAGGAGAAGAAGGGATTTGGCCTGCTTGCCTGGCTCTTTGGAGGAGGCAAGTGATGTATGGCAGCATAGTCTGGTCAGAGGGCATGTTCATTGCCCCGCAACACTTCCAGCATTTCGACAGTGCTTTGCAGCGCTATGTCAACGAAGTGGCCCAGCTCGATCTGCTCTCCGGTGATTACGGTGTCAGCGAGCTGGAGCTGAACACGGACGCGCTGGCCATAGGCAAGTTCGCGGTACGTGGTGCTGCGGGCATTCTTCCGGATCGCCTGTTCTTTCGGCTTGCCAGGGAGTTGGTCATCGACATTCCGGATGGGCTGGTGGATGAACTCGTCCACATCGCTGTTCCCTTGGCGATCACCGGAGCATCCCAGTTCGGTGAGCCGGGCGAGACAGCCCGGATGATCAAGACACGCCGGGATCTTCGGGATCTGAATGATCCTGACAATGAGCCCGTGGAGACCGAAATGGCGGATGTGGGGGCAAGCCTGCAGCTGGGCAGTGTCGATCTGTCCGGTTTTGCCACCATTGCGGTGGCACGCATCCTGGAGAAGACGGCCGAGGGCAGGGTGATCCTCGATCGCGCTTTCATGCCTCAGGCCATTGACCTGCGTGCCTCGCGCATCCTGGCGGAGCGTCTGGAGGAGACCATTTCGCTGGCGCGGGTGCGGGCTGCAAATGCTGCAGGGCGCGTGGCCACGCAGACCGGCATGCGCAGCGAGGCGAGCCTGATGACCGAGCGGCTTGAGCTTCAGGTCCTCAACCGATGGCTTCTGGTGTTGCAGAATGCAAGACATCTGGGACGTGTCTCGCCCCGCGCGCTGTTCGGCCATCTCGCCAGCCTCTCGGTGGAGCTTGATGCCATTCTGGGCCAGGCCACACCCGAGACATTGCTTTATGATCCGGCAAAGATGGCCGAAAGCTTCGAGGAGGTTCTGGGAACCTTGCGCCGCAAGCTCACACTCGAAAAGCCGGCCAGCGTCATGGCGCTGTCGTGGAACACGGAACTGTTTGAAAATCGCCGTCTGTTGCGCCTGATCATTCCAGCCCGGGTTCTGGCCGAGGAGCGGCGTCCCATTCTGGCACTTTCGGGGCCGGATGGGGCAACGGCGCTGGCGCAACTGGGACCATTGGCGTGCAAGCTTGCGGGTTTGTCGGCAATGCCGGAGCTTGTTTCGCGTGGTTTGCCCGGCGTGGACCTGACGCTGCTTTCGGCAGCCCCGGCTGAACTGCGCTCCCGGAGTGACGCGGCATTTTTTGCCATAAACACCAGCAGCGCGCATTGGCAGCGCTTTCTCAACAAGCGTGAGGCGCTTGCTCTGCATGTGGATGACCGGATCTCCACGGTGGACGCAACCCTCTACATGCTGGGCTGATCATGAACGGGCATCCCACAGACAGACCCAAGCCCAGTGACACGCCGGAAGGTGGGTCCGGGCAGCCTGCACCGGCGGGCATGAGCCGGCTTTCGCCGGTCTCTGCCACGGATCTGCAGAACCTGGACCGGGCGTTGCGACATTATACGGGGTCTGACAACACGCTGATCAACGTCTCTGCCGATCTGCTCGCGGTCTGTGGAGTGATGAGCCGCCTGACACCGGGCGCAGAGCTCAACACGACCCGAATGGAATTGTCACGCGCGATCATCGATCTGAAATACCGGGTCGTCAATCTCGACTACCCGTCTTCGGTTGCAGAGAACCTGTGTCTGCTGTTTGCCATCACGCTGGATGAATTTGTCATGCTGAGCCCGTGGAGCCGGGAAAGAGGCTGGGAAAACCGCACCCTGGTTGCCGATCTGTTCGGGTTTCGTGATGGGGGGGACCGTTTCTACAACATTGCCGAACGGGCCTTGATGCAGCCCAAGGCGCTGCGCGAATTCCTGGAAATCCTCTATCTGTTCCTGAAGCTTGGCTATCGCGGGAAATACACGCGCGGGACCGAGAACGAGCGCGACCGATTGATCCATCGCATCGAAACCGCTCTCAGCCTCGTGTCGCACTCCGCAGACGTCAAACCCGTGGGTCGGATGATCCGGGACACGAAGGCGCCCAGGCGCCGGATCTCGACAATGCGCAAACTGGTTGCCGCCGCCACCGCCATTGCCGTGATGTCCGGGGGGGTCTGGGCAGCCCGCAGCCAAATGGAACATCATATCTATACCACCTTTCAAGAGCGCCGCGCCCTGGCTGAGACCGAGGGCGCGGTCGATTTCATCTTCAGCAGCGAAAACGGGTCTCTTGTTGCCCGGCCCCGACCATGAAACCCGGTACCTGGCTGAAATCCGCGATTGCGATCTTCGCAGCTGTCATGCTGGCGCAGCTTGCCTATCTGGCGGCGCGCTTTTTCAGCGGTGTGGTGTTCTCCTTGCCGTATCTTGTTTGGCTTGGCGCGGTGCTGCTGCTGTCGCTGATCGGGGCACTTGTTGTACTCCTCTACCGCAAGCGCATCTGGGCCCATGATCCGGTGGCGGTCGAACTGCGGGTGTTGCGGCTGGCTGCTGCCAAGCAGTTTCGCCAGGCCCGGAGCCGTGCGCGCATCATCGATCGCAACCCGATGGGGGTGCCGTGGTATTTTTTCCTCGCCATGGAGAAAGAGACGCGATCGACCGTGATGGCCGAACTGGGGTATGTCGGGTTCGGTGACGCGCTGGTCCACAAGGGCCTGACCTTCACCACCTGGACCTCTCCAACCGCGGTGGCGTATCGGATCGAGGTCGCGCCGGGGACGGATCTCTCCTTTGATCTGCTGAACATGGTGCTGCGGCATCTGATGCGGAACCGACCAAGCCTCGCCGTCAACGGGGCATTCGTGGAATACGAGCTTGCGGGCTTGATGCAGACGGCGGCGACCGAGACCGGCAATGCGTCCAATATCAACCGGATATTGAATGTGGCGACGGACCAGTTCGGCATTGATGTGCCTGTGCATGTGGCTCTGGTCGGGCTCGAACATCTGCCGGATCTGGCCCGCGCGGCCATCCTGACCGATCATCTGGGCGCTGGTGTCATCTTCGGCGGGTTCCTGTCTCCGGAGGAACCAAACCTGACGGCGCAGGTGGACCGGTTGTTCCAGGATATGACCAAAAGCCTGACAGCGACCCAGTTCTCTGCTTTGCAAAAACAGCTTTCACCTGATTTCTGTGCATCCCTGCTCAATGCGCCCTTGCAGCTTGCCTTGCTCAAGGCGCAGTTGAACGATCGCATGACCGGCTTGGCGCAGCCCTTGCCGCCACGGCGGATGCCGCTGAACCTGCAAAGCATCGTCTTTGTCGGAGCGCGTTCCGGTATGCCTGCGGTTGATCCGCTCAGCCAGGTCTCGGGGCAACGGTTTTTCAATGGCACCCCGATCCTGGCCCTCCAGGAGGCTGCTCCGGACAGTGTGACCACTGAAAATGCAGGTCTTCTGGCCACGGCCTATCACCGGGAGAGCTTCATTGCCGAGCCAAACCGGCGCTATGCGGTTCAGGCGAAGCTGAGCAGCACGTTCTGGTCCGTGCTGTTGTCGGGTCTTGTTGGAATGTTTGGCCTGGCGGTCTGGGAAAACCATCGCAGCTACGAGCGCGTCAATGCAGATGTCAATGCAGCCTTTGATGCATTCTATTCCAAGGTGGGCAGTATCACGACGGATGGTGATTTTCTCGTGGAGCGTGTTCTCATGCTCCAACCCATCCGCACCAGCCTCGGTGCATATGAGGTGCTGAATGTCCAACATTACCGGCCGTTCCTGCCCAGATGGTCGATGCAGGAGACATATGAACGCCTGTATGACGAGGAACTCACGCAAGGGCTGCAGACCACGCTGGTTGATTTCATCGAAAAGGAAACCTTTGTATTCAATGACCTTGCCGACGGTGTTCAACTGATCCGTCTGGCTTCTGTGGAAGCGCAGTTCCATACCGATCAGCAGCGCTACCAAGAAGAGCTCATGGAGTATTTCACCAGCGGCCTGGCTGAACAGGGTGAGGTGTCGGGGGAATTCCAGAAGCAGTTGCGCGCCACGCTTGAGGATCTTTTTGCGCTCAATCGACCACCAGAGCAACGCAATGACAGCCTGCGGGCCGTCGTCGCCAAGACCCTTGCAGGCTTGGATACGGCAGAGCTGCTGTACGCGTCTCTGATGCGCCGCAGCGCCTATGCCGAGCGGGTCGATTTGAGGCAATTGATCGGACCGCGCTTCTTTGAGGTTTTTGTGCCCATCGAGGATCCCCAGATCTATCTCGTGCCGCGTGGCTATACCCGGGCCGGGTTGGATGCGCTGTTTGAAAACGGCAACATCCCGGAACTGTCGGAGCTGTTGAGCCGCTATGAAGAAGTGATCGGGGCACTCGATACTGCCACGGAAAACGCCATTCTGCGCCGCGTGGCACAAAGCTATACGGCCGATTACATTTCCAGCTGGAGTGCCTTCATATCAGCCTTGCGGCTGCGGGACGCGGAAAGCTGGGGAGATGCGCAAGTTCTCATGCAGGCGCTGACCAACCCATCCGAGAATCCGATCGACCGTCTTGTCCGTGCCCTTTCGGACAATACGGACATACGTGTTTATCTTGATGCTCCGGCGCCCGCTGCCACAGATGCTCCCGAACCGGTGGACGCCACCCCGGTTCTTGCCCCTGCATCAGCCAGTGTCGAGGCCGCGGCGGCGTTCAACATCCGAACGGCGTTCCGTCCTTATCTTGATGCGCTGCGCAGCGAAGGTGAGCAGAAAAGCCAGTTCGATCTTTTCCTCACCTATGCTCGTGATGTCACGCTGTGGTTGGAAGAGGCCGGCAGTGCCGCCAATGGGGCAGGGCAATTTCTCTTCGAGCGTTTCCAGAATGCCGAAAGCGTCAACCCGCTCGCAGTGCTCAACGCGTTTGTCACCCGCTCGGAGCTGGAGATCATCCGCAATTTCGGGCGCAGCATTGCCACCACGCTTGACAACAGCGCCATGCAATTCGTCTACGAATTCATCGACGGTCAATGGCAGCGTCAGATCCTTGTGCCCCATGGGGCGTCCCTGACGATGGCTTTCCCCTTTGATGCCTATAGCGATGCGGATTTCCCGTTGACGGAATTTACCGATCTGTTTGCAGCGCAAGGCAAGCTCGCGAGCTTTGAGGCAACCTATCTGTCACGGTTCAAGACGGATGATGGGGTGTTCCTTCCACAATCGACCTTCCTGCTGACAGGCAATGCGGATCTCACGCAGGACGCGAAGGCGGCATTCTCGCGGTTTAACCAGATCAGCGCCTCCATGTTCAGTGACGACAAACCCTATCTCGAATTCTCGGTACGCACAGGTTTCATGTCGAATACCCTGAGCCAACTGATCGTTTCTTCAGGGGTCACCTTGCATCAGTTTCGGCATGGACCCGTATTCTGGGACAAGCAGGCCTGGCCGGTGGCGGGGCTGCAGAACAGTGATCTGAATTTGCGGTTTTTCGCCCGTTCTCGAGCCGTGTTCGACCAAACATACAAGGGCCCCTGGTCCTGGTTCAGACTGGTTCAGGACGGATCGGCCTCTTTGAACCCGTCACTGGGTCTGGCAGAAGCCTCCTTTGCCGGGGATGTTGGCAACGTGACGTTGCAATTCGATGCGCAGGTTCGGTTCACACCGTTTGCACCCGGCTTCTTTTCAGAGATCTCGATCCCCGAGCGCCTTTTTTCTTCGACCGGTGGCGCGGATGTAGAATGAACCGACCTGCAATGTCGTAGGTGCCTTGCGTGATGGAGTTCAGCACGGGCGTGTCTTGGAAGGATATTCTTTTCGGATCTCGTTATCAGGACGGCTTCCGGTTGTTCCTCGATGATGGCCATGTCGACATGGATTCCAATCTGGTCGAGAATGCCATCAGAGTCCCCGCCATGACGCGGCGCAACACATTGTTTTGCCGGTCACGAGGAGGGGGCCTGTTCTTGGGCAAGGTTTGCAAGCCTGATCGGCACATGTCGCCTGAACGACGTCAACCCCTATGCATACTTGATTGAACCCCATGGCTATCTGTCCACTGTCCTGACAGCCATTGCTGGCGGGCACAAACAGACTGAACCAGACCGGGTTTACCGGAGAGCATGAAGCTTGGAAGGTAAGTCATGACCAAAGGAAATTCAGGGAACCGTTTTTCGACAGAAGTTCGGGCGCGCGCAGTGCGTTTGGTGCTTGAGAATGAAGCGGATTATAAGACGCGATCTGAGTGCTTCAGATCAATTTCGCAGAAGATAGGATGCAGCCCCGAAACGCTTCGGGACTGGGTCAACAAGCAGGCGGTTGAGACCGGGGATCGGGAGGGTTTGACGCTGTCTGAGCGGGCGCAGATGCAAGAGCTTCAGCGCGAAGTCCGTGAGCTGCGCCAGGCCAATGACATTCTGCGTAAGGCCTCAGCTTTTTTCGCGGCGGCGGACCTCGACCGCCTACGGAAGAGATGATCATGTTCATAGACGACCATCGTGAGCATCTTGGCGTCGAGGCGATCTGCAAAGTTTTGCCGATCGCGCCGTCCACATATTACCACCACAAATCGATTGAGCTTAATCCTGAGAAAGCCTCTGCCCGCGCAAAGCGTGATGCCTTCTTAATGACCAGGATCACCCATTTCTGGGAGAAGAGCAGGAAGCGATATGGGGCCGTGAAAGTTTGGCATGACTTACTTGATGAGGGCACTGTCGTCGCCCGTTGCACGGTTGTTCGCCTCATGAAAGGCATGGGAATACAGGGAATTACACGCGGTGATGTGACAACGACGAAGAGCAACCCTGCCTTGCCGTGCCCTGAAGACAAGGTGAACCGAAAATTCAAGGCACCGGCACCGAACATTCTCTGGGTAGCTGACTTCACCTACGTCAGAACCGCCGTCGGCTTCGTGTATGTTGCGTTCATCATTGATGTCTTCGCGCGCTACATCGTTGGCTGGAAGGTCTCTTCCTCTCCCAATGCCAAGATGGTGCTTGATGCTTTGGATCAAGCGTTGGCGGCGCGTCAACCAGATCCCAAAACCCTTATCCATCATAGCGACAGAGGCGTTCAATATCTGTCGATCAAGTACACAGAGCGCCTCGAGGAAGCCAAAATCGATCCGTCAGTCGGCAGCGTCGGTGACAGCTATGACAATGCGATGGCCGAGACAATCAACGGTCTCTACAAGGCTGAGGTCATCGAGCACGAGGGCCCGTGGCAAGGCAAAAAAGACGTCGAATTGGCAACGCTCGATTGGGTCCATTGGTTCAATCACAAACGCCGTTTTGGACCCATCGGATACATCGCCCCAGCACAAGCAGAAAGGAGCTACTATGACAGTCTAAACGCCGTTACTCTCGCCGCAGAATAGGAACTAAACTGTCTCCGGTAAACCCGGTCTGGTTCACACCGCTGCCACCCAGACCCTGCATCATCATCGCCAGCGCCCCGCCTTCGAGATC
>OBPS01000028.1_pt1 | contig 23607 bp, 18 predicted proteins | sample 1534661 | NCBI WGS metagenome assembly OBPS01 (sample SAMEA3275493, study PRJEB22092) | marine metagenome | biome: ENVO:00000447 marine biome; feature: The site is in the outerpart of the Oslofjord; material: ENVO:00002010 seawater | collected 2014-06-20T10:00:00+00 | depth 1 m
CCGGCCAATCGGCCGCGCCACGGCGCGATGGCGAGCGGGCCGGCGGTTGCATAGCAGCCGGGATTGGCGATCCGCCGGGAACCGGGAAGGGTCTCGCGACCATGGATTTCCGGCAGGCCATAGGTCCAGGCATCATAAAAGCGATAATCGGCCGACAGGTCGACAATCACCGTCCCGGGCGCGAGGGCAGCGACAAAAGGCGCCGCCGCACCGTTCGGCAGTGCGAGGATCACGGCGTCGACAGCGCGTGCCGCGACATCGTCCGGGCCGAGCGCTTCGAAGGCGAGGTCGGTGGCGATCTCCGGTGCCATTTCGGACACCGGCTGCCCGGCCCATTCGCGCGAGCTGGCGAAGACCAGCTCGAGATCATCGCGGTCGGCGATCAGACGCAGGAGTTCCCGTCCGGTATGGCCGCGCGCGCCGACCAGGCCGACCCGCCGGACGCTCATTGCGGCGCCTCGAGGGTTGGCGGCAGGGCGAAGGCGGTCTCGACCACACCGGCAACCTCGGTCGGGCCCATGTCACCGCGCCAGAACACGGTCCAGTCATCGCGCCGCACCGCGCCGTCGCATTCCTCGAAATAGAAGCCATTGACCGGATTGCTGGTGCGCGAGCGCCAGATCAGGCGCGGGGCGTAATCGACCAGGCGCTGCCAGACCGTCCGGCCCAGCCCCTCGCCGCGGGCATCGTCGAGCACCGCGAACTTGTCGAGATAGACCCAGCCGTCGAGCCGGGTGGTGATGGCGGCCGCGCGATAGCTCTCGGTCACGAAGGCCCGGTCGACAGTCAGCGCGTCCCAGTAACCGGCAATCGCCGGACGACCGAAGGCCTTGGTGACCAGCGCATCGAGACGGGCCAGGTCGAGGCTGTCCTTGCTGTCCGCCTCGACAATGCGTTCGCCGCGGCGGATCAGCGTACCGGCCCCGGCATGGGTGAACAGCTCGCGGGCCAGCTCGGCCGGGCGGGTGATCGAGACCGAGGAGGAGAGCGGAAGATCGTCAAGCAGACGCTTGATCTCCTCCAGCTTCAGCCGCATCCCGCCATTGACCCACTCGGCCTCCATCAGACCCGCGAAATCGGTGGCCAGGTTGATCGAGGACAGGATGTCACCATCTTCGTCGAGCAGGCCGCCCGTCCCGGTCAGGAAGACAACCTTGTAGGGCTGCAGCGCGTGCACGAGGGCGCGCACGGCCACGTCGGCATTGATATTGACCAGCTTGCCATCCGCCGTCTCGCCGAGGCAGGCGAGGATGGCGGCCTGACCGGCCCGGGCCGCAGAGCCGACCAGGTCGAGATGGATCCGGCTCGGCTCACCGACCCGGCCCAGACGGGCCTCGTCGACGATCCTGGCCTCGAACACGCCGCGCGGGACAGCCGCCGCGCGGCCCCCGGCATTGCGGATCGCATCGACCAGGGTGAGATTGGCCTGGGTCAGCGTGTCCCGAATGATCGGAATGGCGGCGTCACGGGTGACCCGCAGGCCGTCGACCCGCTCGGTTTCGATCCCGGCCGCTTCCAGCGCCGTATCCAGCTGCGGGCCGCCGCCATGCACGACGACGGGCGTCAGTCCCACCGTCTGCAGGAAGGCGAGCGCGGCAGCGAGGCCCTCGAGATCATCCTGGATGACCGCACCGCCGACCTTGATAACGGCAAAGCGTTCCTGGTCGATCCCGGAGAAGCGATGGAGATATTCACGGATCTCCTTGCCGTCGCGCATGTGCGACAGCAATTGGACAATGGTCTGGCGGACGCCGGGCGGGTTCGAACTCATTCCACCCCTCCCGCCTGGGCGGCGAGCGCCTCCATGACCGCCATCTGGACCGGCAGGCGGTTGGCGCCTTCCTCGATGCCCATGAAGGCCGGGCTGTCCACGACCGCGTCGGCAATCTTCACATTGCGCCGCATCGGCAGGCAGTGACTGACGGCGGCGTTATTGGTCAGCGCCATCTTCTCCGGCGTGATCATGAAATCGGCACCCTTGGCGCGCAGCGGCGCCTCGGCGTCCCAATTGCCATAAAACGGCAAGGCGCCCCAGCTCTTGGCATAGACCACGTCGGCGCCGTCATAGGCCGCCTCGACATCGGTGGTCAGGGTCACGGAGCCGCCGCCCTCGGCCGTAAAGCGCTCGGCAGCCGACATGTAGCGCTCGTCCAGACGGTAGGCCTCGTCCGGCACCAGGATGCGGACATTGGCGCCGAACTTGGAGGCGATCAGAAGCGAGGAATTGGCCACTGCCGTGTTGAGCGGCTTGGGGTGCGGCACCCAGGTCAGCAGATAGGTCTTGTCAGCGATCGGGCCCATCCGCTCCTGCAGGGCCAGCATGTGGGCCAGTTCCTGACAGGGGTGGACGATGGTCTCCATGTTGATCACCGGCACGGTCGCATGCCGCGCGAATGCCTCGATCAGCGGATCCTCGCGCTCGGTCTGCCAGTTCTTGAACTCGGGGAAGCAGCGAATGGCGATCAGGTCGACATAGCTGGACAGGACGCGTGCAGCCTCGCGGACATGCTCTTCCTTGTCCCCATCCATCACCGCGCCATCCCCGAACTCCATCGGCCAGGTCGCGCCCTTGGCGTCCAGCACGATGGCATGACCGCCGAGGCGATGGGTGCCAATGTCAAAGGAGGAACGGGTGCGCAGCGACGGGTTGAAAAAGACCAGCGCCACCGACTTGCCCTCAAGCGCGCGGCTTCGCTCGCCGGACTTGAAAGCGCTGGCTCGGTCGAGCAGGCCCTGAAGTTCGTTGCGAGTCCAGTCTGCGGTCGAAAGGAAATGGCGCATGTCCGGTCCTTCTGGCGGGTTGGGGGGCAAATCTGTGCGTCAGCCAAGCGGCGCGCCCGAACTCTCTAGGACATCAGCGCCGCTCGCGCACGGAAAATTCCAGCATGGCGCAGTGCCAGCCTTGACGCGGGGAGTGGAAATTCGCCGCCGTGTGTGGAACAAGCCGGAGACCACAGGATTTGAGGATCGTCGATGTCCGTTCTCGCCGTCATTCCCGCCCGTTACGGATCAACCCGCTTTCCCGGCAAGCCACTGGCCAGCATCGCCGGCCAGATGATGGTCGAGCGGGTCTGGCGCATCGCGGCCGCCGCCGACGGGGTCGACCGGGTCGTGGTCGCGACCGATGACGACCGGATCGCCGACGCCGTCACCGCTGCCGGCGGCGAAGCGGTGATGACCGATCCGGCCTGCCGCAACGGGACCGAACGTGCGCTCGACGCCGTCCGCCGCCTGAACAGCGATGCCGAGATCATCATCAATGTGCAGGGTGATGCCCCCCTGATCCCGCCCTGGGTGATCGGCGGTGTCGCCGAAGCGATGCGGGCCGATCCCTCGCTGCAGATGGCGACCCCGGCGATCGAACTGCCCAAGACGACCGAGGCGCGCATGCGCGAGGACAAGGCCAAGGGCTCGGCCTCGGGTACGACCGTCGTCTTCAACAAGGCCATGGACGCGATGTATTTCTCCAAGGCGGTCATCCCCTTTCGCCGCAAGGCCGGCGAAGGCGCTCCCGCCTATCAGCATATCGGCCTGTACGGCTATCGCCGCGACACGCTGGAAAGACTGGTCGCGCTGGAACCGACGCCGTTCGAGCTGACCGAGAGCCTGGAGCAGCTTCGGGCGCTGGAGAACGGCATCCCGATCCGCGTCGTCCTGACCGATTATCGCGGCCGCTCGGCCTGGTCGGTGGACTCGCCGGAAGACGCGGTTCGCGTGGAAGAGATCATTGCCCGCGAAGGCGAGCTGGTCTGATGGGCCGGATCCTGCTCGCCCGCCACGGCAATACCTTTGGTCCCGGCGACACGCCGGTCTGGGTCGGCGCACGGGAAGACCTGCCGCTGGTCGCCAGCGGTGAAGCCCAGGCGACCGCGCTCGGCGAGGCCCTGGTCGAGGTCGGCCTCATCCCCGCCCGCATCATCTGCGGACCGCTCAAGCGGACCCGGCGCGCCGCCGAGATCGTCGCTGCGCTCACCGGGTTTGCCGGCGAGACCGAGATCGACACCCGGCTCACCGAGATCGATTACGGGTCCTGGGGCGGCAAGTCGAATGACGAGATTGTCGCTGAATTCGGACAGGACGCGCTCGACTGCTGGGACAAGCGCCACACCCGCCCGGACGGCGTCGACTGGTCGCCCCCGGACGCTGTCTTGAAAGCCAACGCCCTCGCCGCCATGAGCGATGCCGCGGCCACGGACGGGCTGGCACTGGTGATCACCTCGAACGGCATCCTGCGCTACATGCATGCCGCCCTCGAGGACGGTGGACCCAATGCCAAGGTGAAGACCGGCCATCTCTGCGGCGCGCAGTTTGACGGCCAGAGCGGCAGAGCCCTGTGCTGGAACGAGGCCCCGACGACCCCGGTGGTCCGGCGCTATTTCAGCTGATCAGTCGGCGGCCTTGAGCAAGGCCTGGATACCGGCCCAGGCTTCCGGCTCGGTCATGAAGGGCGCGTGTCCGACATCGGGCACTTCCACGACCCGGAGGTCGGGTTTCTGACGCTTCATCTCGGCAATGGTTGCCGGCGTCAGCAGGTCCGAGATGCCGCCACGCACGACCAGCGCCGGAATGTCGGCGAAGGGTGTCCAGAACGGCCAGAGGTCGGGCAGCGGCGCGCCATCCTCCATCTGGTCCACCAGCGCCCCGTCATAGGCCAGCGCGATCATGCCGTCCGCGCGCTCGACCCAGGTCTTGCGCGCGAAGTCCTCCCAGAAGGCCTCATCATCGGCGCGCTTCGGGAAGGCCGCGAGATTGGCCTGACGGGTCCGCGCCGCGGCCTCCGCCCAGCTTGAGACCGGCTCGCGGCTGGAGACATTCGCCTTGATCCGGTCGAGCCCTTCGACAGCGATTTCCGGACCGATATCATTGATCACCGCCGCCGCGATGCGTTCCGGGTGCAGGCCGGCAATGATGAAGGTCATCAACCCGCCCATCGAGGTGCCGACAAAGACCGCGCGCGGCAGATCGATCTCGGCCATCAGGGCCAGGATATCGCCGGCATAGACCGGCGGCTGATAGCGCTCGGCGACCGGATCATGATCGGAGCGGCCGCGACCGCGGGCCGAGACGGCAATGACCCGCCGTCCCGTCGCCGCGATCATCGGGGCGAGATCCTCGAAATCCTTCACATTGCGGGTCAGCCCGTGCAGGCAGAGCACCGGCAGGCCGGTTTCCGGGCCGATCGCCGGATAGTCCCGCCAGTTGAGGCGCGGCCCATCCGCCGTCGTGAAGAAATGCTCGGTGAAGGTAGCGTCAGTCATCAGGACGGTTCGGCCTCCGTCGGCGGTTCGGCTTGCGGGACAGGAACGGTCTCGCCGCCCCCTTCCCAATCCTTGGCCAGGTAGCGGGCGGCCCAGAACATGAAGAAGGCCGCGACCAGATAGATGCTGGCACCGATCACGATCGAGATCCGCAGCGAGCCATCCCCGAAGGTCGGTTGCAGCACGGTCGACACCCGGCCGAGCACGTACACACCGCCGCCGATGCCGAGCAGGTTGTTGATCAGCAGGAAGACGGAGGAGGCACTGGTACGCATGTGCGGCGGCATCAGGTGCTGGAAGGCCGACAGGACCGGTCCCAGCCAAGCCAGGCCGAGGGCGGTCGGGATGAACAGGATGATGACGGCCAGCAGCGGCGACGGCGCCATGATCCCGGCCCAGTACAGCGGCGCACTGAGCAGGAAGGCGATCGCCGGAACGGTGGCGAAGGCCGAGCGCTTCGACTTGCCCATCAGATCGCCCATCACGCCGCCGAGGAAGATGCCCAGGCTACCGGCGACGAACAGCACGCCGCCGAACAGCCAGCCGGTCTCGACAAGGCCGAGCTGGAAACTGCGCGAGAAAAAGGAGGGCAGCCAGAAGAAGACGCCATAGCCCATCATCGAGGAGGCCGAGGCGCCCATGATCATCAGCCAGAAGCTCGGCTTCTCGAGCGCCAGGGACATGAAGTCACGGAAGGCCGCGAAGAAGGCCCCGATCATGGCACCGGCGACGACATGACCGACCAGCCAGCCGATCGCCGACACGCCGAAACCGGCACCGCTGAGGGCCGGAACGACCCAGGCGACCAGCGCCGACAGCGGCAGAAGGACGGCCAGACCTAGCATCAGCATGGCAGGACTGGTCGTGCGCGAAACCCAGCGACCGGCCATCCAGCCGGACAGGGCACCGACTACGGAGGCGGCCAGCAGCAGCGGCACGGACTGGATCGAGGTGGCGCCGAAAACCAGGATGTTAAAGATCGAGAGCAGGCTCGGCAGCGCGAACAGGACGGCGCCGGCGATGGAGAGAATGCGGGTTTTTCTGTCGGTATAGACGCCGACTTCCTGGCGCGCCTGGGCCGCCTTGGTGGGGCCGCTGTCGAACTGGCCGCGCTTGGGCTCTTTCACGACCAGCTTGAAGATCGGCGCCAGGACAATGCCGGCGATACCGACAATGAAGAAGGCCGAACGCCAGTCGAGCGCGTCGGAGATCCCGCCGCCGGCGATCTGCGAACCGGCGATCACACCAAAGGCGCTGCCGACCGGGATGCCGAGCGAGTAGATCGCCAGGGCCCGCGAGCGTTCCTCCGGCGGGTGATAGTCGGCAATGATCGTATAGGCCGGCGCAACACCGCCCGCTTCACCGACGCCGACACCGACGCGGGCCAGGAAAAGCTGGGTGAAATTCTGTGCGAAACCGCTGACGGCGGTAAAGCCGCTCCAGACGGTCAGGGCGATCGTCATGATCCAGGTCCGGCTCATGCGGTCGGCAAACCAGGCGATCGGAACGCCAAGCGTCGAATAGAGCAACGCGAAGGCGATCCCGCCGAGCAGGCCGAGCTGCTCGTCGGTCAGGCCGAGGTCTTCCTTGATTGGAATGGCGAGGATGGAAATGATCTGGCGATCAAGGAAGTTGAAGGCATAGACCAGAAACAGCAGCAGCATGACGACGCTGCGATAGCCTGCACTGGCTTTTTTCTCGGCGCCGAGTGCGCCGCTCCCGTTATCAGTCGCCATGATGTCTCCCCTCAAGGCCTGCCGGTCATTGTTCGCCTGCCAGCCGTTGATCGACTGTGCATTGCGTCACTCTCCGTCGACGCAAACATGAAGGCGCCGCAAACATGAATGGTCATTCAGGTTTGGTCAAACCCGATTTCCATGTCACCCCTGCGTGCGATACCTTGCGGCCCGACGCGACGAATGCACGATGTTGCACACAAAGCGGGCAATGCCCAAGGCTTGATAGGGGATTGAGATGAAACATACCGGATTTCCTGCAGCGCTGATTGGTTTGGCAATTGCGGCCTGCACGCCAGCCAGCGAGAGCGGCATGGACACCGCCGCCACACCCGAAACGGGCGACGCGGCCAGCCATACCGAAAGCATGACAAGCTCCGCCATCACCGAGGCCGATCTGCGCTATCGCATTTCCACCCTCGCCGATGACGCCTTCGAGGGCCGCGGTCCGGCAAGGCCGGGCGGCATTGCCGCCAGCCAGTGGATCGCCGACGAGATGGCGCGTATCCGCCGCGCACCGGGCTATGAGGGCAGCTATTTCCAGCCCGTCGAACTGCTCTCGGTGACGCTCGAGACCGACCAGTCCAGTTTCGACATTGCCTTTGAGGGCGAACCGCTCGGCCTCAGCATGAGCGAGGATGTGGTCTACTGGTCCAAGCAGAACGCGCCCGAAGTCTCGATCACCGACAGCGAGCTGGTCTTCGTGGGCTATGGCGTTGTCGCACCGGAATATGGCTGGGACGACTATGCCGGGCTGGACGTCGAGGGCCGGACGGTCGTCATGCTGGTCAATGATCCCGGCTATGCCAATCCGGACAGCGGCCTCTTCAATGGCAATGCCATGACCTATTACGGGCGCTGGACCTACAAGTATGAAGAAGCGGCCCGCCAGGGCGCGGCGGCCGTCATCCTGATCCACCAGACCGCTCCGGCCTCCTATGGCTGGAACGTGGTCTCCGGATCCTGGTCCGGCACCCAGCTCGACCTGGCTCGCGAGCCGGGTCAGGGCCGCTTCGCCGATGTCGAAAGCTGGGTCACGGAAGACCGGGCCCGCGAGATGTTTACCCTCGCCGGTCTCGACTTTGACGCCCTGACCGCGGCCGCCGCCCAGCCGGGCTTCGAGGCCGTGCCGATGACCGGGCTGACCGCTTCGGGCACCCTGGTCAACACGACCAGCACGATGGCTTCGCGCAATGTGGTCGGCATCGTGCCGGGAACCACGCGGCCGGACGAATACGTGCTCTACACGGCGCACTGGGACCATATCGGTATCCGTGACGTGCCCGAGGGCGAGGACGGCATCTATAACGGCGCCGTGGACAATGCGACCGGCACTGCCGCCATCCTCGAGATCGGCGAGGCCTTTGTCGCCAATCCGCCGGAGCGCTCGGTGATGATCCTCGCCGTGACGGCCGAGGAGTCCGGCCTGCTCGGCTCGGCCTATTATGGCGAAAACCCGATCGTGCCCTACGCCCAGACCGTGGGCGGCATCAATATCGATGCCATCCTGCCATCCGGCCGGGCCCGCGATGTCGTCGTGGTCGGCCATGGCGCGTCAGAGCTGGAAACCCTGCTGACCGAGGCCGCGGCCGAACAGGACCGCTACATCGTTCCCGACCCCACCCCGGAGGCCGGTTATTTCTATCGGTCGGACCACATCTCGCTGGCCAAGAAGGGCGTACCGATGCTCTACGCCGATGGCGGTTTCGACCTGCGCGAGGGTGGCTCGGAACGCGGCGAGGCGATGGGTGAGGATTATCGCGCCAATCGCTATCATGCACCGGGCGACGAATATTCAGCCGATTGGGACATGTCCGGCATGATCGAGGACACGACGCTGTTCTTCAATGTCGGCTCGACACTGGCCAATTCGGACGACTGGCCGAACTGGTATGAGGGCAATGAGTTCCGCGCCCTGCGCGATGCGCAGATGGGCGAATAGCGCTATTGCCGGACTGAACGGAAAAGGGCGGCCCGCCGGGTCGCCCTTTTTCATGTCCGCAAGTGTCATCTCTGCACGGCGCGCGGGCCTATCAGAAGGTCCGGCGCACCACGACCTTGTCGCCCCGCTCCTCGAGGCGCTTTGAATAACGCTTCTCGTCCAGCGTCGCGCCGGAATGGATGCAATAGACAGTGCGGGCCTCGGAAATGCGCGGCCAGTGGATGAAGTCGCACAGCAGCGACTGCATGCCCGAGGACACATTGACTTCGAGACTGCCCAGGCTCTGGGCGAAGGCGAGATTGTTCTGGAACATGCCTTCGGCGCGCAACTGCACCAACGCGGCGGAAAAATCGCCGCCGAGGAAATCACGCACACTGCGCCCCTCGATCTCATTGCGCCTGAGACCGAACAGGTCGAGCGCCCCGATCGAGATCGCCTTGATCATCCCCATGGAGTCGGTGACGAATTCAACGGACGGATTGAGTGAGACCAGATCGACCCAGGTCGGCGCGGGCGCGATCACGAAGGCGTCCTGGACGAGTTCAGCCATCCGGCGCTTGATCCGCTCGGGCGGCTCGCTATCCCCGTTTTCCCAGCGCGAGATCATGGCCTGGGTGACACCGAGATCACCGGCGAGCGCAGCTTGCTTGAGCCGTTTGGACATCCGGAAATTCCGGATCACGGCTGGCCAGTTCACCTTGCTCGACGTCATCGACAATTTGATATCATCTACCAAATCCGTCCCCCTTGCAGGCCCGATCCATTCGAGCCCAGGCAGTGCCGCATCGGCTCGATCCGATCCACGATCATCATGCGCTGGATCGTTGCATCATTGAATCATTGAATCATCGGCCAAGTATGACCCGCACAACCCCTGCACGGACCCGATATCGCATTTACCATGTGAATGGCCAAAGCAATAGCGTGCCGTACTTTCAACGCTTTCCGTCGAAACGTCAAAGGAACCTTTGCGGGCTCGAAGGCTGGTCGGGGTGACCCGGCACAGCCCGCGGCCGCAGGAGCGCTTATTTGTGACACCTGCGTGAAATTGCACGCGCGCGGCAAGACGCTGATTGATCGAGGGCCCTGCTGTTTGCTACCTGCCCCGACAACTGCTCTTGAAAAGGATGTCCGGCCATGGCCGATCTGAACACCACGGTCTGGATTTTCTCGATCCTCGGCTTCCTCATTGCCGCCTATTCCATTGTCGCCAATGACGCGATCCAGACCCTCGGCACGTTTCTGAGCTCGAACGCGAAGCGGCCCTGGTGGGTATTGTGGGCCTATGCCTGCTCGATCATCGTCGCGGTCATGCTGTGGGGCTTTTTGGGCGGCAATGGCGATATCGCCTTCGACCGCCTGAACTCCCTGCCCTACCCGGAAGGCGGTGTGCAGTGGTGGCACGCCATCCCGCCGCTTTTCCTGCTCATCCTCACCCGCTACGGCATCCCGGTATCGACGACCTTCCTCGTCCTGACCATTTTTGCCCTGACCGGCGGCGCCAATACGGAAGGTGTGCTGCCGAAAATGCTGGTGAAATCCGGCCTCGGCTACATCGTCGCGATCGGCGCCGCCTTCTTCGTCTACCTGCTGATCTCGCGCGTCTTCGAGCGCTGGATCGAGCGCACCAAGGACCAACCCCATCACCCGGCCTGGTTTGCCGCCCAATGGGCGGCCACAGCCTTCCTGTGGTCGCAGTGGCTGATGCAGGACCTCGCCAACATCTTCATCTTTCTGCCCCGCACGACCGAGCTGGTACCGGTGCTCGACGGCAGCGGGGCGCCGCTGCTGCGCGAGGGGGTGGCGGTGATGCAGACCCAGGTCAGCTTCTCGCCGCTCCTGCTGGCCTTTGCGACCGTCGTCATGCTGGCCCTGCACGCCATCATTTTCCGCAATCGCGGTGGCGAGATCCAGAAGATCGTCCTGTCCAAGACCAATTCGACCGATATCCGCGCCGCGACCGCGATCGATGTGATCTACGGCATCATCCTGTTCGTGTTCAAGGAGCTCAACGACGTGCCGATGAGCACCACCTGGGTCTTCCTCGGCATGCTGGCGGGCCGTGAGATCGCCATCGCCTATATCGCCGGACTGCGCTCCAGGCTGGCGGCGCTGTGGGATGTCACCTCGGACGTGTTGCGGGCCTTCCTCGGCCTGATCATCAGCGTTGTCCTCGCGATTTTCCTGCCCGCCTGGGCCCGCGGCGAGCTCGGCGTCCTGATGTCCGACCTGCCGGGATATGTCGCTCGCGCGCTGGGTTTGTGACCACGCGCACCGACGAAAACAGGCATTCATATTTTATGAGTGCCCATTCGCGCGTGAAGGGCCAACATAATACCCTGAATTTCAAAGGGGTTGGGGACGGTCCTTGGAAACTGACTGGGCAAAGACGGTCCGTTCGCTTCGCTTGAGGCTGCGACTGAAGCAAGGCGCTTTGGCAGAACTCATCGGCGTCAGCCAAACCTATGTCTCACGCCTGGAAGCGGGAACCGTCTCGCCGCCACCGGCGGTCGCCGAGGCCCTGACCAAGCTGGCCGCAGACCCGCGCACCCGGTCACTGTTTGACGATCTGCGGGCGACGGTCGACCACAGCCCCTTCCCTTGCCTGCTGGTACAGACCGGCCACAAGGGCCCGCAGGTCGAGGCGATCAGCGCTGACATGAGCCGGGATTTCATGGGCGGCCGGGCGCGGATTTGCGACGCTCCGGCGCTGGCTCGCCTGATCAGCGATCTGAACCTGCTGGCTCGCAGCGGTATCGACGATGGGCAGATCCTCGGCGCGTCGGCGGTCTGGGCCGATCCCGGACAGGCCGACCGCTTCTGGCAGGTTCGCTACACACCGATCCGCGACGAGACCGGTGCCAGCTTCATGCATGTGACCCTGGCCGGACTGGAAGACAGCCCGGCCGCGCGGGCGGCGGCCAATGACGCCGCACCGCGGATCGAGCGTCTCAAGGAAAGCTAGCGGTAGCGCGACTGCAGCTTGGCCAGCGCCGCCTTGCCCGGATTGAGCTTGTCATAGCCGACCTGGTTGAGCGGGATGCTGGGCAGCTTGTTGGCGGCCTGCATGTCGGGCATGTCGGCATTGTGATAGAGCAGGCCGGTCCGGATCTCGCCCTCGGTCTTGTTCATCAACAGCGTCTCAACCGCTTGGGCCTTGTCGCGCGGATCATAATTGTCCGCTGTCTTGCGCAGGAAGAGTTGGCCGCCATCGGCCATCGTCACCTGCATGCACCCGTCCTCGTCATAGGCCCCGGTGACCTCGTCGGCATGGGCGACGAAATCGGTATGCACCAGCGGGTGATAATATTTGTAGGTATGGGCATAGCTCTTGGTCGAGCCGGCATGGTCGTTGAAGGTCACGCAGGGCGAGATCACGTCGATCAGGGCAAAGCCCTTGTGCTTCAGACCGGCCTTGATCAGCGGGATGAGCTGCGACTTGTCGCCGGAGAACGCCCGCGCCACGAAGCCGGCGCCCAGGGTCAGTGCCTGGACGCAGGGGTCGATCGGGGTCTGCTCGTTGGCGACGCCCTTCTTGGACTTGGAGCCGTAATCGGCGGACGCCGAGAACTGGCCCTTGGTCAGCCCGTACACGCCATTATTCTCGATGATGTAGAGCATGTTGAGATTGCGCCGGATGGCGTGGGCGAACTGGCCGAAGCCGATCGACAGCGAGTCCCCGTCACCGGAAATGCCGATATAATTGAGATCCCCATTGGCGGCATTGGCACCGGTCGCGACCGACGGCATGCGGCCGTGCACGGTATTGATGCCGTGCGACTGACCCATGAAATAGGCCGTCGTCTTGGACGAGCAGCCGATCCCGGAGATCTTGGCCGCGCTTTCGGGCGCCAGGTCCAGCTCCCAGAAGGCCTGAACCAGCGACGCGGTGACCGAGTCATGGCCGCAGCCGGCGCACAGGGTCGACATCACGCCTTCATAATTGCGCACCGACAGGCCGAGCTTGTTCTTGGGCAGGTGCTTGTCGATGAAAGGCTTGCTCATGGAGGTCATGCGACGTCTCCCAGGGCTTCGAGATGGGCTGTGATGCCCTCGATGATGAATTTCGGATTGGCCGCCATCCCGGCATAATCGAGGATCGGGATGAGCTTGGTCTTGTCGGCCGCGGTTTCGTTGACCAGCAGGGAGCGCAACTGGCCGTCGCGGTTCTGCTCGACCACGAAGACTTCCTCATACTGCGCGATGAAGGCGTCGACCTCGGCATTGAACGGGAAACCGCGAACGCGCAGGTAATCCAGCTCGACCCCGTTTTCGGCGAAGCGGTCGAGCGCTTCCAGCACGGCCCCGTCACAGCCGCCGACCGAGATGATCGCCCGCCGGGCGTTCTGGCCGCAGCGGGTAATCACCGGAGCGGGCACGGCGTTGGCCGCGTTCTTCCATTTGGTCGTCAGACGGTCGAGTACTTCCTTGTACTCGGCGCTGTCCTCGGTATAGCCGCCCTTCCAGTTATGACCCGACCCGCGCGTGAAATAGGCGCCCTTGGGATGGCTTCCCGGCAGGGTGCGATAAGGGATCGCGTCGCCGTCACGGTCTTCATAACGATAGAATTTCTCGAGCTTTTCGATCTCGTCGGCGGTCAGGACCTTGCCGCGATCAGGCGTGTAGCTTTCGTCCCATTCCAGTTCCGGGATCATCCAGTCATTCATGCCGATATCGAGATCGGTCATGAAGAAGACCGGGGTCTGGAAACGCTCGGCGATGTCGAAGCTCTGGATCGCCATCTCGAAGCATTCCTTCGGATTGGCCGGGAAGAGCAGGATATGCTTGGTATCGCCATGGCTGGCATAGGCCGCCAGGGTGATGTCGCATTGCTGGGTCCGCGTCGGCAGACCGGTCGACGGACCTGCACGCTGGACGTCGAACAGGACCAGCGGCACCTCGCCATAATAGGCAAAGCCGATGAACTCGCTCATCAGTGAGATGCCCGGCCCAGAGGTCGGGGTGAAGGCTCGCGCCCCATTCCAGCCGGCACCGATCGCCATGCCGACCGAGGCCAGTTCGTCCTCGGCCTGGATGATGCAGTAATTATGCTCGCCGGTTTGCGGATCGACGCGGAATTTCTCGCAGAACGACTTGAAGCCATCCATCAGCGAGGTCGAGGGCGTGATCGGATACCAGGCGCCGAACGTCGCCCCGGCATAGACACAGCCCAGCGCGGCGGCGGTATTGCCGTCGATCATGATGTGACCGGCGGTCTTGTCCATCGCCTCGATGCGCAGCGGCAGCGGCTCGGGATGGTGCTCGCGGACATAGTCGAGGCCCAGCCCGATCGCCTTCATATTGGCGTCGATCAGGTGTTCCTTGGTGCCGAACATCTCCTTCACCAGACCGCGGATGACCTCGACATCGAGACCGGTCAGGCCGGCCACCGCGCCGACATAGGCCATATTCTTCATCAGCACCCGGGTGCGGGCATTGTCGAAAGCGGCATTGACCAGGCGTGCCAGCGGCACGCCGATGGCGGTGATGTCGGCACGGGCATGCAGGTCCGGCCGCGGCCAGGTCGAGTCATAGAGCAGGAAGCCGCCGGGGCTGACCGCGGCGAGGTCCTGCTTGTAGGTCTCGGCATTCATCGCAACGATGAATTCCGCCGTTCCCGAGCGGGCCATATAGCCGTCCTTGGTCAGGCGGATTTCATACCAGGTCGGCAGACCCTGGATGTTGGAGGGGAAGAGGTTCTTGCCCACGACCGGCACGCCCATGCGGAAAATGGCCTTCATCAGGAGACCATTGGCCGAGGCCGAGCCGGTGCCGTTCACATTGCCGATCTTGATGACGAAGTCATTGACCCGCACGTCACCGGAGACATCCACGAGATCCTTCATTCGGCAGCCACTTTCCTGATTTCGTCATCGACATGCGGAATGAAGATGTCGGCGTCCTGCATGTCCCACGCGGCCGTCGGGCAGCGTTCGGCGCAGAGGCCGCAATGCAGGCAGAGATTCTCGTCCTTGACCATGACCCGCCCGGTATCCTTGAGAGGCTCCGAAACGAACAGGTCCTGGTCCTTGTTGGTCGCGGGCACCCGCAGCGACTGGCGCAGCGCGGCCTCCTCGGCGACCGGCACGATCGACAGGCAGTCGACCGGGCAGATATCCATGCAGGCATCGCATTCCTTGCACAAAGGCGCCTCGAACACGGTCTGCACGTCACAGTTCAGACAGCGCTGGACCTCGGTCGCGATCTGCTCGGCGGTATAGCCCATCTCCACTTCGACCTTGCGGTTGGAGAGACGCGCCTTGAGCTCGGCCAACGGCATCTGCCGGCGATGCTCGCCGGTATAGCTGTTGGAATACATCCACTCATTCACGCCCATCTTGGCCGATTGCAGATTGACCCCGCGCGGCAGGCGCTGATCCAGCGCCGAGCCCTCGCAATGCTTGTGGATGGAGATCGCCGCCTGGTGGCCGTGCTCGACCGCCCAGATGATGTTCTTGGGACCGAAGGCGCTGTCGCCGCCGAAGAAGACGCCCTTCACGGTCGACTCGAAGGTCTTCTCGTCAACAATGGGCACGCCCCACTTGTCGAACTCGATGCCGATATCGCGCTCGATCCAGGGGAAGGCATTTTCCTGGCCGATCGCGAGGATGACATCGGTGCACGGGATGATCTTGGTCCCGGCGGTCCTGGTGTCGGTGATCCGGCCGTCTTCATCGAGCTCGTATTCCATCAGCTCGAATTCCATCCCGGTCAGCTTGCCGTTCTCGACGACGAAGCGCTTGGGCGAATGATTGACCAGGATTTCGACATTCTCGTCCTCGGCATCCTCGAGCTCCCAGGGGGAGGCCTTGAAGAATTGCCGCGGTTTGCGGGCCATCACCTTCACATCGGAGGCGCCGAGACGCAGCGAGGTACGGCAGCAATCCATCGCGGTGTTGCCGACACCGATGATCAGGACTTGCTTGCCGATCTTGTCGACATGCTCGAAGGCGACGCTTTCCAGCCAGTCGATACCGATATGGATATTGGCGTCGGCGTCCTCGCGGCCCTCGATCCTGAGGTCCTTGCCCTTGGGCGCGCCGGAACCGATGAAGACGGCGTCATAGCCGCTCTCGGTCAGCGCCTTGAGGCTTTCGATGCGGTGACCGGTCTTCAGCTCGACGCCCTGGTCGAGGATATAGCCGATCTCCTCGTCCAGCACTTCTTCCGGCAGGCGGAAGGAGGGGATGTTGGAGATCATCAGCCCGCCCGGGCGGTGATGGGCTTCAAAGATCGTGCATTCATAGCCCAGCGGCGCCAGGTCATTGGCGACCGTCAGCGAGGCCGGGCCGGCCCCGATCAGGGCGATCTTCTTGCCATTGGTCCGCTCCGGCTTTTGCGGCACCAGATGCTTGACCTCGTCGCGATGGTCGGCTGCCACTCGCTTCAGGCGGCAGATCGCAACCGGCTCCTCCTCGACCCGCCCGCGACGGCAGGCCGGCTCGCAAGGACGGTCGCAGACCCGGCCGAGAATGCCGGGAAACACGTTCGAGCGTCGGTTGACGAGATAGGCTTCGGTGAATTCACCTTGCGCAATCAGGCGGATATATTCGGGCACCGGCGTATGCGCCGGGCAGGCCCATTGGCAATCCACGACCTTGTGAAAATAGTCGGGATCGCGCGTATCAGTCGGCTTCATCGTCCTCACCCCGGGCTCGCGCCCGCTCTGTGCTATGTGCCGGCGACCGTCGAGGGTCGCAGAATTGCGTCCATTCTCACATGGTGAACGCCGCAAGGGTCAAGCGATTTCCCCTTTAAGCGACCGATTGCGCACCGCTTTGTTTGTTAGTGCGAAGCAGGTGCAAAATGGTGGCGGTAACGGAGAATGATGAATCGTCAGATGAAGCACGCGCCTAAACTCAACCGTCATCCCACGGTGACCGCGAAGCGGCATCCGGGGGACCTGCGCTTCCCTGTCGACGGTTTGGCTGAGGTCCCCCGGATCGCGACACGGTCGCGACCGTGGGATGACGGTGGAGAGGGAGACTTGTTGGAGCGCGACGCCTCGCGCGGAAACACCTACAAATCGGTGGTCAGCCAGCAGGCGCTATCCGGAATTCAAGCTCAAGGGTGAAACCGCAAAGCGGCGCGTATGCGCCCTTGACCTTGAAAACCGGATAGCGCGAACTCCCGGCAAGCGATGAATGGATGAGAGTGCGCAAGCGCCTTCGCCCACCTGCACCTAAAGCTCATCGACAGAATGCTCGTGCACACGCGCCTCGGCCTTCAGCCAGGCAATAAACGCCCGCGCATCAGGGCTCAGCGGGCGGTTTCTCGCCGTCACGATATGATAGGCCGAGCGGACCGGGGTGGTGCCGTCGGGGAAGAGGGCGACGAGGCGGCCGCTGGCGAGGTCGTTCTGGACCAGGGCGCGCTTGGCGAGGGCGACGCCGCGGCCGGCGACGGCGGCATCAATGACCAGGGCGGACTGGTTGAAGCGCACCCCGCCGGTGACATCGACACCGCGCACATTGCGCGCCTTGAGCCAGGAGGCCCAGTCGGCGCCATCGACCTCGCTCTCCGGTGAGGCATCATGCAGCAGGGTCTGGCCCTGCAGGTCCTGGGCGCGGGTCAGCGGCGGACCGTCGCGCAGGAGGTCGGGCGAGCAGACCGGCAGGACTTCCTCGGCCAGCAGCGTCTCCTCGTTCAGCGTCATGTCGCCACCGGGACCATAGCGGATACCCAGATCGGCGGCGCCGGCGGCGAGATCAACCCGCTCGGACGTCGCGGCAATCCACACCTCGACGCCCGGCACTTCCTCCTGGAAGCGGAACAGGCGCGGGGCCAGCCATTTGCCGGCAAAGGAGGGGGCGACCGAGACGGTCAGAGCGCGCCGGTGCACGGGCTGGCGCATCAGGGAGACCGCCCGCTCGAGCGCCTCGAAGGCCTCCGAGGTGATCCCGGCCGCCGCACGGCCGCCCTCGGTCAGGCTCAAACCGCGTCCCAGGCGGACGAACAGCGGTGCGCCGACATGCTCTTCCAGCTGCCGGATCTGCTGACTGATCGCCCCCGGGGTGACGGCCAATTCGTCGGCGGCGCGGGCAAAGCTCTCAAGCCGGGCGGCGGCCTCGAAGGCGCGCAGGGCATTGAGCGGCGGAAGGCGGGATGTCTGGACCATGACTTGAGTTTAGTTTTTCTAACTTCAAAAGCCAATAATCGTCGTTTGTAATCACTGCATCGAATAGAAATATTGAACTCGTCGCGCCACGAAGGCGCAGGATTGGACGAGTGACCATGCGTGTTTTCCCTGCATCCATCCCCCTGGAGGGGCAGACGGTGATCGTTGTCGGGCATGGCCCGATGGCCGAACCGAAAGCACGCCTGTTTGCGTCATCCCCAGCCCGGTTGCTTTGGTTCACCGGTGAGTCCAGCGTTCCTGTGGCTTCGGATATTGCCCGATATGCGAAGATCATCCCCCGTGTGCCGACCCGGCGGGACTTTCGTGGCGCGACAATGATTTTCATCGCCGGTGGCGAAGACCGGGCGATTGCCCGGATGGCCCGCTGGGGCCGCAGCCAGGGTGCGCGGGTCAATATCGTCGACAGCCCGGCGGCCTCGGACTTCCAGACCCCGGCCATTGTCGACCGTGACGGCATTGTCGTCTCGATTGCCTCGGGCGGCGCTGCCCCGGTCCTGTCCGTCGATATCCGCGCCGCGATCGAGCAGATCCTGCCGGCGCGCATCGGTGTCATCGCCGACCTCGCCCGCGAGCTGCGCGGGACGGTGAAGTCGGTGCTGCGCAATTTCGACGATCGCCGCGCCTTCTGGGAACGCGCCCTGCGCGGCAAGGCCCGCGATCTCGCCCTGTCCGGTGACAGCGCCGGCGCCCGCCGCGAAATGCTGCGCGAGCTGAATGGCGAGACCGGTCCGGCAGCCGGGATCGTCCATCTGGTCGGCGCCGGCCCCGGCGATCCCGATCTCCTGACCTTGAAGGCGGCCCGCCTGCTGCGCGAGGCCGATGTGATTGTCCATGACCGCCTCGTCTCCGAAGGCGTCATGGATCTCGCCCGCCGCGATGCGCTGCGCATCGATGTCGGCAAAACCAAGGGCCATCACCCGATCCCGCAGGACGAGATCGGCGCGATCCTGATCCGTGAGGCCCGCAAGGGTCAGCGCGTGGTTCGGATCAAGGGCGGCGATCCGTTCGTCTTCGGACGCGGCGGCGAGGAGCTCGAGCTGGTGCGTGCCGCCGGTATTGCTGTCGAGGTCACGCCCGGCATCACCGCCGCCGTCGCCTGTGCCGCGTCCGCGGGTATTCCGTTGACCCATCGCGACCATGCCCAGTCGGTCACGTTTGCCTCCGGCGTGGTCAAGCAGGATGGGCCGGACGCCGATTACAGCGCCCTCGCCGCCGCCAATTCGACCACCGTCTTCTACATGGGTGTCGGCGCGGCGCCGCAGATCGAGGCCAAGATGATCGCCGCCGGTCGCAGCCTCTCGACCCCGGTCGCCCTGATCGAGAACGGCACGCTGGACAATGAGCGCCGCGTCTTCGGAACACTCGGCGATCTTGCCGGACTGGTCGCCCGCGAGGCGATTGCCGGCCCCACCATCATGATTGTCGGCGAGGTGGCCGGGACGGCGCTCGCCGCCACTGCCCGCACGACCACAAGCGTCGGCGAGGAGCAATTCGCATGAAAACCGTGACCGCCAACCGCCTCACCGATGGCCGGGTGATCTACCGCACCGTATCCGGCAGCTGGTCAACCGATCTCGCCGAAGCTGCCCGTCTCGACGCGGACGAGGCCGACGCCGTGCTCGAGGCCGCCTCGGACGAGACCCATATCGCCGTCGGTGCCTATCTGATCGAGCTCGAGGACGAGAAACCCGGCGGCCAGAAATGGCGCCGCGAAGGCATCCGTCTGACCGGTCCGACGACCGGCTCCACCCGCAGCCGCGCACTGGCCTGACCCATGTACAAGTATGACAGCTATGACCACGCCATGGTGGCCGACCGGATCGCGGAGTTTCGCGACCAGGTGGAACGTCGCCTCGATGGCCGCCTGACCGAGGAGCAGTTCAAGCCGCTGCGCCTGATGAATGGTGTCTATCTGCAGCTGCACGCCTACATGCTGCGGGTAGCGATCCCCTACGGCACGCTGAACAGCGCCCAGATGCGTACCCTCGCCGCGATCGCGCGCGAGTATGACAAGGGCTATGGCCATTTCACCACGCGCCAGAACATCCAGTATAACTGGCCGGCCCTGGTCGACATCCCGGAGATTCTCGACCGCCTCGCCGCCGTCGAGATGCACGCCATCCAGACCTCGGGCAATTGCATTCGCAATGTCACCGCCGACCCGTTTGCCGGTGCCGCCGCCGACGAGCTGGAGGATGGCCGCCCGTGGGCCGAGATCGTCCGGCAATGGTCGAGCTTCCACCCGGAATTCACCTTCCTGCCGCGCAAGTTCAAGATAGCCGTCAATGGCGCCAGCGCCGACCGCGCCGGCATCCGCGTCCATGATATCGGCCTGCAGATCGTCCGCAACGCAGCGGGCGAGACAGGGTTTGAAGTCTGGGTCGGGGGCGGCCAGGGCCGCACGCCGCGCCTGGGCCATCTGATCAACCCCTTCCTGGCGCCGGAGGACCTGTTGTCCTACCTCACCGCCTGCCTGCGCGTGTACAATCAGCACGGTCGCCGCGACAATCTCTACAAGGCCCGCATCAAGATCCTCGTCGAAGCCCTGGGTCCCGAGGAATACGGACGCCAGGTGGCCGACGAGTGGGCCGTCATCCGTGATGGCGAGCTGAAGCTTCCCGCCGCCGAGATCGACCGTATCCGCAGTTTCTTCGACAAGCCGAGAAGCGCCAGCCCCGCGCCGGTCCCGGTCAGCGAGAACCGCGCCTTCGCGCGCTGGCTCGATCGCAATCGCCGCGACCATGCGGTTGACGGCCTGTCCTCGCTGGTCATCTCGCTGAAGCCGATCGGCGGCACGCCGGGCGACATCACGGACGGGCAGATGGCGGCCGTCGCCGATCTCGCCGAGCGCTATGGCTTCGACGAGATCCGCGCCACGCCGGACCAGAACCTGATCCTGCCGCATGTCGGCAATGGTGACCTGGAAGCCGTCTGGACCGGTCTCGTCGAGGCCGGCCTCGCAACCGCCAATGCCGGTCTCGCCACCGATATCGTCGCCTGCCCGGGACTGGACTATTGCAACCTCGCCAATGCCCGCTCGATCCCCATCGCCCAAGCGATCTCCAGCCTGCTGGAGGAGACCGGCCTGTCCGACAAGGCGGGCGATGTGACGATCAAGATCGACGGCTGCATCAATGCCTGCGGACACCATCACGTCGCCCATATCGGCGTGCTCGGCGTCGACAAGCGCGGTGAGGAATTCTACCAGATCACGCTCGGTGGCGCCTTCGGCAAGGATGCCGCCATCGGCTCGATCATCGGCAAGGGCCTGGCCGGCGAGGATGTCCCCGCCGCCATCGCCCGCACGCTGGAAACCTATCTCGACATTCGCGCCGACAATGAGCGCTTCATCGACACGCTGCGGCGTGTCGGGTCTGACGCCTTCAAGGAGGCCATCTATGCTGACGCTTGATCGCACCGCCGACACAAACCCGATCACCGAAGCCCAACTGGCCGCCGGTGGCGGACATGTCGTCGAGCTGCCCGGCGACGCCGACTGGCGCGAGGTCGGCGAGCAGATCGCCGGGGCCATCCGGGTCGATATCCGCTTTGCAAAATTTAATGACGGGCGCGGCTTCTCGCTCGCGACCCAGCTGCGCCAGCGCGTCGGCTATACCGGCAGGCTGCGCGCCGTCGGCGATCTCATTCCCGACCAGGCCCGGCACCTGATCCGCGTCGGCTTCGACGATGTCGATCCGGACCGCAAGGGCCTCGATGCCGACTGGGCCCGGGCCCGGACCCGTTTCACCCACGCCTACCAGCCGGCGCGCGACAACGTCACGCCGCTGTTCCGCCATCGCCACACCACCCCCGCCAATCGTCCGGCACCGGACGATCTTGCTGCCCTCAATGCGCGCTATCGCGAGATGGGCCCGCAGGACATATTGCGTGATGCCATCGAGCGCGAGTGGGTCGGCCGGATCGCCGTGATGTCCTCCTTCGGCGCCGAAGCGGCCGTCGGCCTGCACATGATCGCGCAGATCGACCCGGCGACGCCGGTCATCTTCCTCGATACCGGCCGCCTGTTTGCCCAGACGGAACAATACCAGCGCGCCCTGACCGACAAGCTCGGCCTGACCGATATCCGGGTGCTGAGCCCGGATACCGAAGAGCTGGCCGACGAGGACAGTGATGAGCGCCTGTGGCGCCGCGATCCCGATGCCTGCTGCGCGCTGCGCAAGGTCCGCCCGCTAAACCAGGCGATTGGCGATTACAGCGCCCTGATCACCGGGCGCAAACGCTTCCATGGCGGCGGCCGGATGCGGCTGCCGGTGGTCGAGCGCATTGATGGCCATATCCGCGTCAATCCGCTCGCCAACTGGGATGCGGCCGCGGTCGAGGCCTATTTCCAGCGCTTCGATTTGCCGCGACACCCGCTGACCGATATGGGGTATGCCTCAATCGGTTGCTGGACGTGTACAGCACCGGTCCAGAGCGAGGGCGATATCCGATCCGGTCGCTGGCTTGGCCAGGACAAGACCGAGTGCGGGATCCACACGCCGGCCCGGGTCGCTGCGGAATAGTCAGACTTGAAGAAAGGACACGCCCCGTGTCTGCCCAACATGTGCTCGACCTGATCGGCAAGACGCCGCTGATCCGGCTCGATGGCCCGTCCGATGCGACCGGCTGCGAAATCCTCGGCAAGGCCGAATTCCTCAATCCGGGCGGTTCCGTGAAGGACCGCGCGGCGCTCAATATCGTCCGCGAGGCGGTCGCCGACGGCTCGCTCAAGCCGGGCGGCATGATTGTCGAGGGCACGGCCGGCAATACCGGTATCGGTCTCGCCATGGTCGGCGGCGCGCTCGGCCATGACGTCACCATCGTGATGCCGCGCACCCAGTCCGAGGAAAAAAAGGCGGCAATCCGCTCCTTCGGCGCGCGCCTGATCGAGGTCGATGCGGCGCCCTTCTCCAGCCCCAACCATTTCGTCCATTATTCGCGCCGCCTGGCCGAGGAGCTCAATGCGAGCCTGCCCCGGGGCGCGATCTGGTCGAACCAGTTCGACAATCTCGCCAACAAGCGCGCCCACATCCAGACCACCGGTCCGGAAATCTGGGAGCAGACCGGCGGCAAGATCGACGGCTTCATCTGCGCGGTCGGCTCGGGCGGCACGCTCGCCGGGGTCGCGCAGGCCCTGCGCGCCCACAAGCCCGATATCGCCATCGGCGCCGCCGATCCGGCCGGGGCAGCTCTGTACAATTATTACACCAAGGGCGAGCTCAAGGGCGAAGGCTCCTCGATCACCGAGGGCATCGGCGTCAATCGCATCACCGGCAATCTGGAAGGCCTCGATGTCTCCCATGTCTACCGCATCGAGGACGCCGAGATGCTGCCCATCCTGTTCGACCTGGTGAAGCGCGAAGGCCTGTCGCTGGGCGGCTCGGCCGGGATCAATATCGCTGGCGCCATGCGGCTGGCGCGCGATCTGGGACCGGGCAAGACCATCGTCACCATCCTGTGTGACAGCGGTTCGCGCTATGCCGGCAAACTCTTCAACCCGGACTTCCTGTCCTCACGGGGCTTGCCTGTCCC
>OBPS01000032.1_pt1 | contig 21032 bp, 16 predicted proteins | sample 1534661 | NCBI WGS metagenome assembly OBPS01 (sample SAMEA3275493, study PRJEB22092) | marine metagenome | biome: ENVO:00000447 marine biome; feature: The site is in the outerpart of the Oslofjord; material: ENVO:00002010 seawater | collected 2014-06-20T10:00:00+00 | depth 1 m
CGGGCAATGGCCCGAAAGATGCCGGCGAATTCATCGGACAGATCTCCGCCCGCCTGTTCGAGCGCATGGAGCCGGTGATGACCGAAATGCACGAACGGCTCGACGACGTCGAGGAACGGGTGATGGACGAGCCGTCGATTGCCGAGCGCCAGGAAATCACCTCGCTGCGCAAACAGGCGATCATTTTCCGTCGCTATTTCGCCCCGCAGCGCGACGTGATCGCCTATCTGCGAACCTCGGAAATGGACTGGCTGAATACCGGACATCGCCGGCGCCTGCAGGAAAACCTCGATCGCATCACGCGCTATCTGGAAGACCTCGATGCCATCCGCGAGCGCGCCCAGATCGTCAAGGACGAGCTGGCCAATGCCCTCGCCGACCGGATGAACAAGAATCTCTACGTGCTGTCACTGGTCGCCGCGATCTTCCTGCCCCTCGGCTTTCTGACCGGCCTTCTCGGGATCAATGTGGGCGGCATACCGGGCGCTGACATGGCCAGCGCTTTCTGGATTTTCCTGGCCATTCTGACGGCGGTGAGTGCCGCGCAGATCTGGTTCTTCAAGGTGATGAAATGGCTTTGACCGCGCCAGTCTCCGCGTCGTCTTCACGACACACACCGCCCTGCTTGAGCATATAGTCGAGGAAGCCGTCCAGCGGCATCGGGCGACCGATATGATAGCCTTGCGCAAAGTCGGCCCCCATGCCCGCCAGAATCGCAATGCTGGCGGCATCTTCGACGCCCTCGGCCGTTACCTTCATGCCGAGGCTGTGGGCCAGGTCGATGGTCGACTTCACCAGAAGGCGGTCGGCCTGTACCGAGCCGAGTTCAAGCACAAAGGCCTTGTCGATCTTCAGCTCCTCGGCCGGGATCGACCGAAGATAGGCCAGCGAGGACAGGCCGGACCCATAATCGTCGATCGAGATCGGAATTCCGGCATCGCGCAGCGCCCCGATGTTCTCGAGCGCGGCCTCTGGCTTGTTGATGACGGCGGTTTCTGTGATCTCGAAACAGATCCGGCCGCGATGACGGGACAGACGATCCAGCGCGCGCTGGGTAAAGCGCGCATCACTGACCAGACGCCCGGAAATATTGATGGCCACTTGCAGATTATGACCGGCCGCACGCATACGGACCTGGTCGGAAATCGCGCGGTCCAGCACCCATTCGGTCAGGGGCAGGATATGCCCGGTTTCCTCGGCGAGCGGGATGAAATCATCCGGACCGATGAAACCCCGTTCAGGGTCCTGCCAGCGCAATAGCGCCTCGACGGCCGTGATCGACTGGTTGCGAAAATCGTATTTCGGCTGATAGGCGAGATAAAGATGGCCCTTTGCCAAGCCCTCCATCATCCGGCTCATCAGCGACAGCTTGACGGTCGGGTCGTCATAGCTCGCCGGATCGAAGGAGGCGACCGGCACATCCGCCTCGCGGGCCTGGTCCAGCGCGACGGCTGAACACTCGATCACGCTCAGACCCGCCCCGTCGGCGCCGGCCGCGGAGGCCAGACCAATAGCAGCGTGCACATCGATCCGCTCGTCCTCGATGGTGACCGCCTGGTTGGCGCTGTCGCAGATCTGGACGGCGAGGCCCAGGGCCTCGCGATAGGTTGAGGCAGTCAGGACCAGTCCCAGCGTATCCGACGCGGTCCGCCCGACCAGTGCCGACGGACAAACCGTGCGCAGGCGAAGCTCGATCTGGCCGATGATGCGCGAGGCGAGCCGATAGCCGATCGCGGCGCGGATTTCCGCGAACCGGTCGATACCCAGCGTGACGGCATGAACATGCTCGGCGGGATGGGTCAGGAGACGGGTTTCGACCTCGGCTTCCAGGGCCGCCAGGTTGGGCAGACCGGTTTCGCCATCGCGCAGGGCCAGTTCCCGGATCCGCTGCTCACGCGCAGCGATGGTCTCGCCCATTATATTGAAGCTCGCGGCAAGCCGCGCGATCTCGTCACGGCCGGCCAACTCGACTCGGGTGGTCTCGCCATCGGCCAGACGCCGCGCAGCCCACTCGAGGGCGGTGATCGGATTGGTCAGGCCACGGGCCAGGATCCACGTCCCGACAATCAGCGCGACCAGACCGACAAGGCCCATTGCGGCGATCGAGACCAGCATGTCGCGAAACGGCGCCATCGCCAGTGCGAACGGGTATTCAAGGACGAGGGTCACCGGCAGGCCATCGGCAAAGGCCCCGATTGGCATCACGCTCGCGAGCGCGTCGCCATCGGGGGTAAAGCGGACGCTGGTGTCGAACGCCTCGATGTCGGTTTCGCCGTTGGTAAACCGGGTCAGCGACGGGGCGGTCGGGTCCTGGGCTGTCCATTCGCCGTCCGGCTCACGCCAGTACAGACGCGCATCCAGCGGTATCGCCGACAGCTCGGTCAGATCCGAAAGACCCGCGCCGGAGAGGCGATAGGCAAACACAACCCAGCCAACCCGGGTCGGTGCCCGGACCGGTCGCGCAACGGCATGATGAGGCGCCCCTGCGATCAAGAGCACGCCGCCGGCATTGTCGCGTCCCGACAGCATGTCGAACAGGGCGCCATCGGGCATTTCCAGGCTATCGGGTTCAACACCGACAATGCTGCCCCCTTCGTCCATGACAAAGGCGAGATCGAAGTCAAAGCGCTGGCGCAGGTTTTCAAGCGCCGACTCGGTGGTGGGATCGTCACGCGTCGCGACCGCGGCGCGGAAACCGAAGTCGCGGGAGAGGATGTCGGCGGCGTCTCCCATCTGGCGGGCATGCATGTCCCAGATCCGGTTGAAGACGGCGGTTGTGGCCGACATCTCGCTGCGCACCAGATCGGTGGCATTGCTCTGGACGGAAACAAGCGACGCGCCACCGACGCCGATCAGGACGAGACTGAACAGCGCGGCATAGATGACCGCCAGCTTGGTCCGGAGGGAGCGGAAGTTGAACATGCGCCTCAGTTCCGCCCGAGCAGGGCGAGCGTGACAGTCGCCTCCGTCCCGCCGGCGGGATCGATGGCGAGGGTGACGACATTGTCTTCAGCATTGCCGTACGGATGCCAGACGGTCAGCGTCGTCGAGCCGGCCGGCAGTCCGGCCAGGACCGCGCGCCCGTCGGCATCGGTCCGGGCGGCGAACGGTGTGTCGACGACCCGGATAAAGGCGATCATCTGGTCATGAATATTGCAGCCCAGCGGCACCGGGCCGGCGACGTCGAACCGGACCGAGCGTTCCTGCTCGCGGCCATAGAGTTCCAGCTCGAACCGGTTGCCGCGGGCGAAGGAGTAAACGTGGTGGCGGACCCGGTCGCGATTGGGGAAGACCACATCGGCGCCGCGCGGCACGACCAGGACGAACGGGTCGAACTGGATGTCGACCTGGGCCATTTCCAGCGGCTCGGCCCGGAGCGCGACGGCCGTCAGCTCACCGGGTACGCTCACCACGGCGTTGGCAACCGGCTCCCCGTCCGGGGTGATCACCCGGATGCGCAGATCCGCCGCCCCCGCAGCGCTCGACAGGAGCATGGGTAGAACAAGCAGGGGCAGGACAAGCAGGGTCAGGATTGATCGGACGCAGCTCTGGATCATGATATCGGTAGACGCTCGCGCATGCGGGGTGAAACGGGTTCTAGCGGGTGACGACGTCGCCATGCATCGGGGCCAGGCGCGCCAGCAGGCGGTTCTGCATGCCGAACGGCACCCCTTCCGCGTCCATGGCGTCCTGAAGGTTCTCGACCAGCGCGTTGAACTCAGCCGTGGTGATGCCGTGATCGGCATGCACGGACGCCATCGACCGCCCGGTATAGTCTCACGGACCGCAGAGGATGTAGCAGATCTGCTCGTTCAGCGTCCGGCGCAGGCGCGGCCAATCGGTGGCTCGGAAGATCCCCTCAATGCGCTCATCCTGCTGGATGCCGGCAATCAGCCCGTCAACGATGCGGGCGATACCGGCCTCGCCATTGAAGGCCGCCAACACAGCCGGATCCGAAATCGGAGCGGCCCCGGCATGGGCGTTGGACACCTCATACGGATCGACCTCCAGCTCACCGGGATGGGCATGGGGTGGCTGCATGGCCAGGGCGGCACTGCCGATGGCAAGGATGGCGAGGCTGGCCATGGGGATGGAAGTCGGGTCATCACGCGCTCCTAGAAGCCGGCCTGAAGGGAGAGATAGAAACCACGCTGATCATCGAAGGTCGAGATCGAGCCGAGATCGACCCAGGCCGCCGTGACCGTCAGGTGCTCGTTGACCGCGTAGGCCGCGAACAGGTCGACCCAGTCGTCCTCCGTGGCGAAGCCCAGATTGTCCGGCTTGAACCGGTATTCCGCACCGACCAGAAGGCGACGCGAAACCAGGTAGGCAGCCGTGAACTCGCCCTGCAGGCTGTGGTCATCGAGACCGCCGAATCCAAGCAGGCCGGTCTGGTTGGCCTAGGTCCAGCGCACCGTCGCGTTCAGAAGGAGGCTATGGTCGAGATAGAGTTTGGTCGCGGCCAGATAGACGTCATAGCCACTGTCATCGGCGGCGCCGACCGCTCGAACAATCGCGCCCTGGTCGTTGGACTTGTGCTGGATACCCAGTGCGAGCTGGGGAACCCAGCTGTCCTGCGCATAGACAGCATCGCCAAGAAGCCGCAGCTTCACGCCGATCACATCCTGCTCGAAGGTGAAGCCCTGACCGAGCCCGAGTGCCGCCCCGGCGTCCCGGGTATCAAAGCGCTGCCGGGTCGAGGAGAACTCGAAACGATCATGCAGCCCGACCGCAAAGCCGGCCGCCTGAAACCGAAAATTATCGAGCTCGACCTGTGTCGCGTGCGCCGTTGCGCCGATACCGCGGTCGGTCTCGTTGCCGGTGATGAGCGCCCAGCTCGACAGCCCGCCACCGCCGGACCCTTCCACGGAACTGATGCCCCGGGTGAGCAAAAGCTTGCCGCCGGTCTCGAAGCCTTGCGCCATGGCTGGCGTCGCAAGGCTCAAACCCAGCGCCAGAGCGGCCAAGCCTGTTCTGAATTTACGCAACACTCGGAACCCCATGCCAGTTGGCGCGCCGCCGCGCGCAATCCGGATGGCAACAGGGTTAACCGAGGCCCGTTGAAATTTCCTTTATGCCGCAGGTATGCGGTGGCTTTCTCAGGTGCTCACTCAAGCCTTCGCGTTTACGTCTGATCCCGACACGGTCGCGGCCTTGCGTGCGGCCTCCAGCGCCCGCTGCGCCCGCAGATCCGACCACAGGCCTTTCCAGAGGCTGTAGCAGCACACCAGCAGCACCACCATGAAGGGCAGGCCCGCCGTGATCGCACCGGCCTGCAGGCCCTGCAGCGCCTGGGCGCCCCCGCCATAGAGCAGAACCGCGGCCACCAGACCCTCGATCGTCGCCCAGAAGATGCGCTGGGGAACCGGGGCATGGAGTTTGCCACCCGCGGTGATGGAATCGATGACCAACGACCCGGAATCCGAGGAGGTCACGAAGAAGACGAAGACCAGGACAATGGCGATGAAGGAGGTGATCGCGGCAAAGGGCAGATGATCGAGCATCTGGAAGAGCACCAGCGAGACCTCACCGACGCCGTCGGCCAGCTCCCCGATCCCGTTCTCATACTGGAAGATCGCGGTTTCACCGAAAGTCGAGAACCAGGCGATGGTGATAAGCAGCGGCACGAAGATCACCGCGCTCAGGAATTCCCGCACCGTCCGGCCCTTCGAGACTCGCGCGATGAACATGCCGACAAAGGGCGACCAGGAGACCCACCAGGCCCAGTAGAAAATCGTCCAGCCGTGGAACCACTCGGTATCATCACGGCCGACCCAGTTGGAAAGCGGCAGGAAGTCGCGGACATAATCCACGGTGTTCACCCAGAAGCCGCTGGCGATCACGGAGGTCGGCCCGACGATAAAGATGAACAGCAGGAAGATGCCCGCCATCACCATGTTGATATTGGACAGGACCTTCACACCGCCATCAAGACCACGAACGACCGAGAGGATGGCGATCGAGGTGATGCAGCCGATCACGATGATCTGGGTGATGATCCCGGGGTCGATGCCGAACAGGAAGTCGAGCCCACTGGCGACTTGCTGCGCGCCGAGGCCGAGCGATGTTGCCAGACCGAACAAGGTTGCGATCACCGCCAGAATGTCGATCAGATGCCCCGGCCAGCCCCAGATGCGTTCGCCGAGAAGCGGATAAAACGCGGACCGCATGGTCAGGGGCAGGCCTTTGGAGAACGCGAAATAGGCCAATGCCAGACCAAGAACGGCATAGATCGACCAAGCGTTGAGACCCCAGTGGAACATGGTCGCGCTGAGCGCAAGCCGGGCCGAGGCTTCCGTCCCCGGCTCCACGCCCAGGGGCGTACCGAACCAGTCCGTGTGATAGGCCAGAGGCTCGGCTGCCCCCCAGAACATCAGCCCGATACCGATGCCGGCCGAGAACAGCATGGCGAGCCAGGACGGAGTCGAGAAGTCGGGCCTGGCCTCGCTGCCGCCAATCCGCAGGCGCCCGAGCGGTGAGACCAGCACCACCAGACAGAACACGAAAACGATATTGACCCCGAGCACGAAGAACCAGTCGAACGTCTCCAGAACCCAGTCACGCGCCGCGAACAGCATCACGGATACCGTCTCCGGCGCGACAACCGCGGCGCCGACGAAGGACAGCATCAATACGGCAGCGATGAAGAAGACGGGATTGTGCACATCCAGCCCGAACCAGGAGATATTGTCCTGCCCGGTCTCATAATCGGTCTTGTAAAAACGTTTGGTCATGACGTCCCTTGTCCGGCATTGGCCAGGAGCTCATCGCCAAGCGCACGCTTGAGCGGATCGAGATGGGGTTCGAATTTCTTCCACTGCGCCACGCCACTGTCGAAAATTGGCTGGCGAACCTGTTCCGAGCTGGCCGTGCGGACCGCACGCTCGGTGGCATGGAAGTCGATGCAGGCCTGCTCGAAGGGCAAACCGCAATAATCGAGGATCCGACGCACCTGCCCGTCAAGGTCGGCGACAACGTCCTCGTAGTTCACGCGCAGGATCTGGCCAGGCAGAACCTGGTCCCAATGATCCATCAGCGCGACGTAGTCTCGATAGTAGTGCCCGATTTCCTCAAGGCCATAGGTGAACTCCTGGCCCTCCGCGAACAATTGCTTGAAGCCGGAGAAACAGCAGGCCATCGGATGCCGGCGGGCATCGATGATGCGGGCATTGGGCAGGATCAGCTTGATCAGGCCGATATGCCGGAAATTATTCGGCATCTTGTCGGTGAAACGCGGTGCGCCGGCACGGTGGATGCGGGTATTGTCGAGATAATCCTGCCCCAGCGCCTGTAACTGCTCGGCTGTCAGCTCGTGCAGGACGCGCGGATACCGGGTCTTGTCGCTCAGCTTCTGGCGGCCGCGCAGCCGGTGGGATAGCGCGAGGATGTTGGGCAGCTCGAGGGTCCCGTCGACCTGGCTATGCGAGGCCAGGATCTGCTCCAGCAGGGTTGAACCCGCCCGCGGCAGCCCGACGATGAAGATCGGATCGGGATCCGGAGCCCCCTTGCCGGCCTGCGCCTCGAACAGCGCTGCATCGCAAATCTCGGCCTGCATCTCGAGCTCGGCCCGCATCTGCTCGGTTGTATAGCGGGTCTGGACGCGTTTGAGCGTATTGCCGCGTTCGTAAAAGTCGAAGGCGGAGGCAATCTCGTCGCGATCCTCGAACGCCTTGGCGAGTGCGAAACTGATATGGACGCGATCCTGGAAAGCGAGATCAGGGCTGGCCTCGAGGGCCTGCATGGCCTCAACTTCGCTGTCGGAGAATCGATACGTCTTGAGATTGGCCAGACCGTAATAGGCATCGCCATGATCGGGCTTTCTAGCGAAGGCCGCCCGGTAGCTGGCGACGGCCTCGTCCTGGCGCCCCAGCGTTTTCAGCGCATGCCCCCGCGATGTCAGCGTCGCCGGATCATCCGGAAGAATGGCCAGGATTTCCTCGAACAGTGCCAGCGCTTCATCATAGCTGCCGGTCTGCATGCATTCGATCGCGTAGTGCGACTTGAAGATGGGACTGTCGGGGTCGCGTTCGTAGAGATACCGGGCCTGCTCAAGGGCGGCGGTGAACTTCTGGCGCTTGCGCAGGACCTGGATGTGATCCAGCCGAAGCTGGGTATTGTCAGGCTCGAACTCGATCGCACTTTCGAGCAGGAAATCCGCATCTTCCAGCACGCCAAAGCGCGAGCCGATCTCGGCCAGCAGGCGCATCGCCTCGACATGATGCGGCGTTTTCTGGAGAAACGCCCGACACACATGCTCGGCCTTGAGCAATTTGCCTTCATGCAGGAGATGGGTGACCGCCACGAGCTCACGCGGCAAGGCCTCGACCCTGTCGGCTTGGGCGGTCGCCATCGCGGCCTCCGCGCGACGGCCCGACGCCGTCAGCAAGTCCGCCTGGGCCCGCCAGCTGGCGGTAAGCGCCGGATTGAATTGACAGGCGCGCTGATAGGCTCTCAAGGCCCGCTCGCCATCCCCCTCAGCACGGAAGAGATGGCCTTCTTCCTGATGTCCACGGCCAAAATCGGGGGCAACACGCTTGAGCGCCTGCAAGTGGCGCCGCGCCGCATCCGGGTGCCTGAGATAGCGTTCGCAGACGGCGGCCACGTAGAGTGCGTCCTGGTCGTCCGGTTGCGCCTCGAGATGCGGCAGGACCGTCTCGAGCGCGGCGTCAAACCGGCCCTCATACATGTGAGCCTGAGCTGTCCGCATCAGATCGTCGGTGGCGTCAGTCGCCTCGGGCACGTGGTGCGTCTCCGTTCTTGGAAACGGTGAAGCGCCCCCGATGAAACGGGGGCGCTTCCATTATCGATACGGGTTCAACGGTCGCAACCGATGATCAGTATTGAACACCGACACGAACACCGATGGTCCGCGGACGCATGACCGTCACACGTTCGCGGTCAAAGACGAAATTGTTCGCCAGCTCGCCACGCTCGTCGGTCACATTGTCGGCGAACAGCTCGACAGACCAGTTGTCTGCCGTGATGCCGGCCGACAGGGCCAGCGTGGTGTAACCTTCGATGTCGGCCTTGTTGATCTCGATCACATCGCTGACCGAGTCATCGGAGACCACGATCTGCGGCATGAAGTGAGCCGTGTAGCCGTTCTCCAGGAACCACTCATAGCGGGCCCGGATATTGAACTGGTAGCTCGGAGCAAAGGCCAGCTCGGATCCGACCAGGACGTCATTGGTCGGCGTCAGGACTTCGGTGATCTCGGTGTCGAGGAAGGAGTAGGCCGCGGTGACGGTCAGCCCTTCGATGGAGGCCGGAGCCCAGGTCACATCACCCTCAAGGCCACGGATTTCGGCATTGGCCGCATTGTCCGAGAAGAAGAGGTTGGTGATCGACGGGTCAAAGATCGTTGTCTGGAGACGCTCGATCTCGACGAAGAAGGCACTGCCGTTGAAACGCACCTGGTTGTCGAAGATGTCGGTTTTCCAGCCGAACTCGTAATTCGTCACATCATCGGTATCGAGCGCGAAGGGAACGGTATAGCCACCAGGACCCGCAGCACCGCCAGGACGATTGAGCAGACCCGGACGGAAGCCTTCGGAGATGGTGCCGTAGAAGAGCAGGCCTTCGGCCGGCGTCCACGTCCCTGTCAGCTTGAAGATGAAGCCGTCTGTGCGGGCTGCATCCGGGGCCTGCAAGGCTGCCACCACCGATGCCGGCGTCGAGCCGTCGACGGTGTCTGCCGTGTAGGTGATGTGGTCTGCCGGGTCGCAGGACCCGCGGAAAGTGACTTCGCCGTCGCCATTGTAGAGGTCGGAGATGTCAGTGCCGTAGGCATCAACGTCGGGCTGGAACAGGTTACAGAACGACGCGTTCGCGCTGCCTTCGAGGTCAACCTCGATGTCGTAGTAGCGAGCCCCCAGCGTCACCGCAAACGTATCGGTGAGATCAAAGGTCGTTTCACCGAAGATGCCCAGCTGTTCGTCCGTGCGCTCCACATCGTTGCGGAAGATCACACCCGGCGGGAAGGGCCCGGCATCCGAGGTGAAGCCCGTGGTGAACGGGTAGTTCGGCGAGAAACCGGTCTGAACGCCGAAGCCATCGACCTGGGTTGAGCCCGGATAGGTGAAGTCATTGCGCTCGGTCAGCGTCAGGCTGGAGTAGAAACCACCGAACGTGGCACGCAGGCGCGCGTCTTCCGGCGTATTGAAGCGCAGCTCCTGGGTGAAGACCTCGGTATTGGTCACCGAGTCCACGAACAGGTTCGGCGCCTGACAGGTTCCGGCCGGAGCACCGCCCGGATAGGACACCGATCCGTCACAGATGTAGTAAGGCAGGTACTGGCCGACAAAGAGATAGTCGGAGTAGTCAATCCGCTGATTGGTCTCGCGGTCGGTGTAAGCGCCGGTATAGACGGTTTCCAGAGCGCCGAGACGGCCCTCCACGGTCCAGCTTGTATTATGGAAGCTGTCCTCGATCTCATCGGCTTCATAGCGCTGGATTTCCAGGTCACCCAGTTCGGGATCCATGAAGAATACGCCTTCCGACTCCAGTCGCTGCTGGGCGTGCGACACGGTCAGCGTCCAGTCGGCATTGAAGTCATACATGCCGCTCAGACGGAAACCGGCGTAGGTCGTGTCGTTGAAATCCTTCTCCAGCAGATCCGAGTTGTTGGCTTCAAGGAAGTTCACACCCGACAGGTCATCACCCGCCTGGAAACCCTCACGGGTCGCCGAGACCGGCACGCCATTGGCGCGGACAGTACCGGCTGCGCGGAAGCGCGCCGATTCGGACGCGTCACGCGTACCCGGCACGTTGTCGATATAGCCGCCCTGATTGTCGACATAGACCACACCGCGAAGCGCGAAATTGTCGGCAACCGGCAGGTTGACCACCGCTTCCACCTTGTTGCTCATTTCACCGTTCTCGGTGAAGGAGATGCCGAAATTGGTCGAGGCGGAGTATTCACCAATGACCGGACGATTGGTGATGAGACGCACCGTACCGGCCTGCGAGGAGGCGCCGAACAGCGTGCCCTGTGGGCCCGACAGGACCTCGACGCGCTGCAGGTCAGCAGCGTAGACGTCGAGGTTACGACCCGGCTGCGAGAGCGGCTGCTCGTCGAGATACAGCGCCACGTTCGGCGCGAGGCCGGCAACGCCGGCTGTGGTCAGGTTCGGAGTCGTCGAGGCGAGGCCCCGGATATAGATCGTGCTCTGGCCGGGGCCGCTACCGCCGGCGGTGACACCGGGCAGCTGCTGGAGGTAGTCCGTGAAGACATCGACGCGGAGCTGTTCCAGCGTCTCTTCGCCGAGCGCCTGAACAGCGACCGGAATGTCCTGGGTGCTTTGCTCGCGCTTGGTCGCGGTCACGGTGATGACATCGACCTGCGCGGCAGCCATTCCGGCTCCGGCGATCGACAGCGTGGCTGCAGTCAAAATCGTTGAGGTAAGTGCCCGTTGCTTCAGCATGACGTGATGACAGTCCCTTGTGGCTTTACGGTTGAACGGCTGTGTAGAGTTTCAGATACGAACTGACCACCATGCTTCGAATTGAAACTTTCAGCTCAAAGCTTCAAACTCGCTCTGCATTGCCGCGCCAAAGGCACAACATACTGTCTTGAAAGCATAATATTTACACCGTTACATGAATGTGACAGGTTTTGGTAAATTCCGCTGGACATCAATCCACCAGGCCTGCCGAACAGGTCATTCGAAATCGAACAAAACATCGATCCGCAGCCACACTCAAACATGTTGGAAAGATCGTGGGCTGCGGGTACATCGGAAACGGACCCTCAACAGGCGAGCGGCATGAGCGATCACGACGAAATTCTTGTGGCCCTGCGGCGCATAACCCGCGCCATCGACCTCCAATCAAAACGGCTGGTGAAAGCCACCGGCCTGACCGCCCCGCAGCTGGTCGTCATCGACACCCTCTACAAGCGTGGCGACTTGTCTCCCAGCGCCATCGCGCGGGCCGTGTCGCTCAGCCAGGCCACGATCACCTCGATCCTCGATCGACTGACCCATGCCGGCCTGGTCGAACGGGTGAAAAGCGATACCGACAAACGCGTCGTGACCGCTCGCCTGACCGAGACCGGCAAGGCCGCTTCCGAGAATGCGCCCGAACTGCTCCAGGCCGGGTTTCTGCGATCATTCCGCAAGCTCCAGCCCTGGGAGCAGAACATGCTGATTGCCTCGCTCCAGCGAATTGCCGAACTCATGGACGCCGAAGATCTCGACGCCTCCCCCTTCCTCGATACCGGCGAGATCAACCGATGAACGACGACCCGGCCATGAGCGCGCCGCCGGAACGCGCCCTTGCCGGCCTCAAGGTTGTCGAACTCGCCCGGATCCTCGCCGGCCCATGGGTCGGTCAGACGCTGGCCGATCTCGGGGCCGATGTGATCAAGGTCGAGAGCCCGTCCGGGGACGATACCCGGACCTGGGGCCCACCCTGGATTGAGCACGAGACCGGACGGGCCGCCGCCTATTACCACTCCTGCAATCGCGGCAAGCGCTCGGTCACGGCCGACTTCCAAAAGACCGAGGATCTGGACTTCGTCCGCGCCCTGATTGCTGACGCCGACGTGGTGGTCGAGAACTTCAAGGTCGGCGGGCTGGCCAAATACGGGCTTGACCATGCCAGCCTTGCCGCCGATCACCCGCGCCTCGTCTATTGCTCGGTCACGGGGTTCGGTCAGACCGGCCCCTACGCCCACCGGGCCGGCTATGACCTCGCCATCCAGGCCATGAGCGGCATCATGGACCTGACCGGGGAGGCTGACGGCCCGCCGCAACGCCTCGGCGTCGCCTTTGCCGACATCTTCACCGGCCTGTATGCCACCATCGCCATCCAGGCCGCCCTGGCCCAGCGCGAGCGGACCGGACGGGGCCAGCACATCGACATGTCACTGCTGGACTCGATGGTCGGGGTGCTGGGCAATCAGGCGCTGAACTACTTCGCGACCGGAATCGCGCCGCGCCGGATCGGCAATGCCCACCCCTCGATCGTGCCCTATCAGGAATTCACCTGTCGCGACGGCCACATCATCATCGCCTGCGGCAATGACGGCCAGTTCGAACGCCTGGCGATAGCGCTCGGCCTTGACCCCGATGTGCTGGACGCGAACCGCAAGAATGCGCAACGCGTCGCCAATCGGGTCCCGCTGGCTGCCCTGATGAGCGAAAAACTGGCCAGCCTTACCCGCAAGCAGGCGCTCGACCTGCTGGAAGCCAATGGCGTGCCCGGTGGTCCGATCAACACGGTCGCGGAAGCCTTCGACGACCCGCAGGTCCGAGAGCGCGGCATGGCGATTGCCTCTGAGGGCATTCCGGGCCTGCGATCACCCATCCGGATGTCCGGCAGCGAAACCGGCGCCACGACACGCGCGCCCGGCCCCGGTGAGCACACCGAGGCCGTGAAGACAGGGTTGCGACAAGGGGGCTGGCCCGCGAAAGGTTAGCCGTTGAAGCGCTCGCCCTTGGCCGCCTTGTCGGCGAGGTAAGGCGAGACTTCGTGGCCAAAGGCTTTCAGACCGGCAACAACCGTATCGAGACCGATCGTGTCGGCCCAGAACATCGGCCCGCCGGTATAGGCCGGCCAGCCATAGCCGTTGATCCAGACCGTATCGATGTCGGAGGCACGTTGGGCCATCCCCTCGTCGAGGATCTTGGCGCCCTCATTGATCATCGGGAAGAGCAGCCGGTTGCGGATCTCTTCGGACGTGAAGGACTGCGCGGCCTCACCAGACTTGGCGGCAAAGGCAGCGATGACCTCCTCGACCTCTTTCGACGGCGTCCGGCGACGGTTCTCGTCATAGTCATAAAAGCCCTTGCCGGTCTTCTGGCCCCGCCGGTCGCGCTCGCAGAGCACATCACGGATGGTCTCGCCCTTCGAGTTCGCCTTGTCCCAGCCCAGATCCAGACCCGCGAGGTCGGCCATCTGGAACGGGCCCATCGGCATGCCGAAATCGGTCAGCGCGTCATCGACTGCCCAGGGCGTGATGCCCTGCATCAGCATGGCGTTGGCAGCCTGCTGACGCGGCGACAGCATGCGGTTGCCGATAAAGCCATGGCAGACGCCGGAAACGACCGCGACCTTGCCGATCTTCTTGGACAGCGCCATTGCCGTCTTGAGGACGGCCGGAGCGGTCTTGGCGGCCTTCACGATCTCAAGCAGGCGCATCACATTGGCCGGCGAGAAGAAGTGCAGGCCGAGCACATATTCCGGGCGCTTGGTCACCGCGGCCATCTCGTCGACATTGAGATAGGAGGTGTTCGAGGCGAGGATGGCACCCGGCTTCACGATGGCATCGAGCTTGGTGAAGACCTCTTTCTTGACCTCCATATTCTCGAACACGGCTTCGATCACGAGATCGCAATCGGCGAGATCCGTCATCTCGAGCGTCGGAGTCAGGCGGTCCATGCACTGGGCGACCTGGTCAGCGGTGAACTTGCCGCGCGCAGCGGAGCGCTCGTAATTCTTGCGAATGATCGAGACACCGCGATCCAGCGCCGCCTGCTCGCGCTCGAGAATGGTGACCGGGATACCCGCGGTCAGGAAATTCATGGCGATACCGCCGCCCATCGTACCGGCACCGAGAATACCGACCTTGCCGATCGACAACACCGGCGTATCGGCCGGGATACCGTCGATCTTGCTGGCCGCTCGTTCGGCAAAGAAGACATGACGCAGAGCCGCAGACTGGGTACCGGTCATCAGCTGACCGAACAGTTCGCGCTCGCGCTTGATCCCGTCCGCGAAGGGCAGGTCAATGGCCGCGCGGACGGCCTGGATGCAGGCTTCAGGTGCCTCGAAACCCTTCAGGCGGCGCAGCTCGGTCTTGCGGAATTCGTCAAAGAAAGCGTCACCCAGGCTGGTATCGATTTTGTCGGTACGGGCGCTGGAGACCGGATGACTGGACGCGCCGATTACACTGCGCGCGAAGGCGACCCCGCTTTCGGTCAGCTGATCGTCGGCGACCAGCTTGTCGACCAGGCCGATCCGCTCGGCGGTCGCGGCCGGGATAGGGTCGCCCTTGACCACCATCGGCAGTGCCGCCTCGACACCGACCACGCGCGGCAGGCGCTGGGTGCCGCCGGCGCCGGGGAGCAGGCCCAGCTTCACTTCGGGCAGGCCGAGCTTGGCCGACGCGGCCGCGATCCGGTAGTGACACCCGAGCGCCACTTCAAGCCCGCCGCCCAGCGCGGTCCCGTGGATAGCCGCAACGACCGGCTTGGCACTCGCCTCGATGGCGTCGATGACCTCGGGCAGCGAGGGGCCCACGGGCGGCTTGCCGAACTCGGTGATGTCGGCACCAGCGAAGAAGGTCCGGCCTTCACAGGTAATCACGATGGCCTTGATCGTGTCATCGGCAGCGGCCTGGGCGATCGCGTCGGCCAGCCCTGCACGGACAGCCTGACCAAGCGCATTGACCGGCGGATTGTTGGACGTGACGACCAGAACATCCCCATCCTTGCGCGTGCTGATAACCGACATCCCCATCTCCTTTTTTCAGCCCTCACCGGGCGATTGACTGAGCCGCTTGATAACCTGAACAGGCCAAAGGGCCTCTGCGAAAGGCTGCATACCCTGCATTCGATATAGTAGACAACCACGCTGGGTGCCAGACCGATATGCTGAGCGCTTGTGATAAATAAGGTTCGCCACTATCGTCGAGGCAACAAACAGAATAGCAAACCCAAAACAGGATTTCGTTGGGGATGGAAAACAGCACAGAGGCGGGCACTGCATCCGCCGGGTCGGGCGTTCCAGCGGATTGGCCGGCCTGTACGCTGGAACAGGCACGGGAACGCTTGTGTGCGCCCGGAACCCGGTTCGAGATGGAAACCGTACGGGTTCGCGGTATCGAAACACGGGTCTGGAAACATGCGCTTGGCAGCCTTGCCGAGCTGGCCCGCCATGCCCGTAGCCATGGCGACCGGACCTTCCTCATCCACGAGGACGAGCGGATCAGCTATGAGGCCTGGTTTCGCGCGACCCGCGCCCTCGCCGCCGAACTCGCCGCGATGGGAATCACCAAGGGTGACCGCGTCGGGCTCGCGATGCGCAACGTCCCCGAATGGCCTGTCGCCTTTTTCGCCATCGCCAGCGTCGGCGCCATCGTGGTCCCGCTCAATGCCTGGTGGACCGGGGCAGAGCTGGCGTATGGCCTCAGCAATTCCGGCGCGAAAGCGCTGATCTGCGATGCGGATCGCTGGGACCGGATCGCGCCGGAAGCGGCCGACCTTGCCGATCTCGCCCAAGTGCTGGTCAGCCGCTGCGACACGCTCCCGGCCGCACCGGCCCGCCACCTCGAAGACTTGATCGGCACGCCGGATCGCTATGCCGACCTGCCCGATGGCGACCTGCCGGATATCGACATCGATACAGATGACGCCGCAACGATCTTCTATACCAGTGGAACCACCGGCAACCCCAAGGGCGCGCTGGGCACTCACCGCAACATCCTCACCAATATCCTGTCCTCGTCCTACGCCGCTGCCAGGGCCTGTTTGAGACGGGGCGAGACACCGCCGGCGCCGACGCCGAAGGTGATGTTGACTGTGATTCCACTCTTCCACGTCACGGCCTGCAATGCCGGGCTGATGGGCGGCATGTTTGCCGGTCACGCCTTCGTCTTCATGGCCAAGTGGGATGTGGTGAAAGCCTACCAGATCATCGAACGCGAGAAGGTCAACATGACCGGCGGCGTACCGACCATCGCCTGGCAGCTCATCGAGCACCCGGATCGGGACAAGTATGACTTGTCCTCGCTGGAGACCGTCTCCTATGGCGGCGCCCCGTCGGCGCCCGATCTTGTCCGCAAGATCCGCGACGTGTTCGGCGCCCTGCCCGGCAATGGCTGGGGCATGACCGAGACCGCCGGCACCGCGACCAGCCACTCCGCCGAGGATTATCTCAATCGCCCGGACAGCTGCGGTCCGCCGGTCGCTGTCACCGATTTGCGCATCATGTCGCCGGAGGGCGACCGTGAGCTCCCCGTCGGCGAGGTCGGGGAACTGTGGGCGCGCGGCCCCCAGATCGTCGCCGGTTACTGGAATAATCCCGAGGCGACAGCCGAGACGTTTCAGGATGGCTGGATCCGCACCGGCGATCTCGCGCGGCTCGATGAGGAAGGCTTCTGCTTCATCGTCGACCGAGCCAAGGACATCATCATCCGCGGCGGCGAGAACATCTATTCGACCGAGGTCGAGAATGTTCTCTACGAGCACCCGGCCGTTACCGACGCCGCCCTTGTCGGCATCCCGCACCGCACCCTCGGCGAAGAGCCGGCCGCCGTGGTCCACCTCGCTCCCGGCGCCAGCGCCAGCGAGGACGAACTCAAGGCCTGGGTCCGCGAACGCCTCGCCATCTTCAAGACGCCGGTCCGCATCCTGTTCACCGACGAGACCCTGCCGCGCAATGCCAATGGCAAGATCATCAAGACCGACCTGAGACTCCTGTTTGCCAACGAACAGGCCTGAACCGAGCCGGATCAACCGGCCCTTTCAACGGGAGACACACAATGCTGATCGCAACACTCATGATGGCGGGAACGAGCCTGCTCGCCCAACCACCGGGCTATTCAGCCCCCGACTACGACGCCGCAGACGCCTGGCTGTGTCGGCCCGGTCGGGAGGACGCCTGCACCATCGATCTCGACAGCACGGTGGTCGAAGCGGACGGATCGACCCGCGTCGATGCCTTCACGGCTGCCAGTGATCCCGGAGTTGATTGCTTCTACGTCTATCCGACCGTGTCCAATGATCTGACACCGAATTCGGACATGATCGCGAACGCCGAGGAAAACAGTGTGATCTCGGCCCAGTTCGCGCGCTTTGGCGAAGTCTGCCGGACCTTCGCTCCGATGTATCGCCAGATCACCCTGACCGCACTGCGGACCATGATGTCCGGCCAACCGGTCGAGGTCGATGGCGTGACCGCCTATCTCGACGTCCAGACAGCCTTCCAGCACTATCTTGAGCATGACAATAACGGGCGTCCCTTCGTCCTGATCGGACATTCCCAGGGCGCACGCATGCTGGAGCCGCTGGTCGCCCGCCTGATTGATGGCCAGCCGATCCAGGAGCGCATGCTGTCCGCGATGCTGATCGGCTACAATGTCGCCGTGCCGCCAGGCGAACGCGTCGGCGGCGCCTTCCGGTCCGTGCCGACCTGCCAGTCCGCCGACCAGACCGGCTGCCTGATCAGCTATGTCTCTTTCCGCGCCGACGCGCCGCCGCCGGAAGGCGCGCGCTTTGGCAATCTGGAGGACCCGGCTGTCGAGGTCGCCTGCACCAACCCGGCAGACCTTCTGGGCAATGGCGACGCGGCACTGAACGCCTATCTGTCGGCTGGCGGCGCCTTCACCTCATCCGCCGAGCCCGCCCTCTGGGTCGAGGGCGGCGGCGCGATCACGTCGGACTTCGTCCAGGTCCCGGGCATGCTGACGGGCCAGTGCGTCAACAATGAACACGGCAGCTATTTCGCCATCACCGTAACGGGTGACCCGAGCGATCCACGGGTCGACGACATTGTCGGCGACGTGGTGGCCAATGGCACGATCCTCGCGGATTGGGGCCTGCACCTGCTTGATGTCGGCATTGCCCAGGGCGATCTGATCGACCTCGTTGCCCGCCAGGCCGAAGCCTACAGCGAATAAGCCGGTCACAGGAAACCGCCCCGGGGCTGGGGTGGCTGACGGAAGCGGGGCGGATCATGCGATCCGCCCCGCTTTCACATCAGACGAAAATGGCGACGCTCTGCATGCCGGTGATGACCGGCTCACGGTCGGCATTCCAGACCTGCATGACCTGGCTCGACGAACCGTGGCGCGCCAGATCCGCCGTCGAGCGGGTCAGCCACCAGCCATCCGTCGTGACCGGGGCATCGGTCAGAAGATTGACCTGCCAGGTCATCGAGCTGATCGGACCCGGCTTGTCGAACAATGCCATGGCGGCGGGCGGCATGGCGTCACCAATGGCCATCATTTCGACCATCGGGTGCAGCCCGTCCCGCTCGTGCAGCCGCACCCAGCGCAGGAAGTCCGGGGTATGGCGCTGCTCGATCGGCAAGGCGTGCCGGAACTCCAGATTATTGGTGAAGAACTTGGGATCCGGATGGGTCGGCGCCGGCGCTGCACTGGCATGGTCAGGCGCGTCCGGCTTCACCGCGGCGGCGTAGTCGATGCTCGACTCGAGCCCGATCATGAAGACGAAAAGCGCCTTCAGGCCCAGCTTGCCGTCGCCATAGACATTGGCCTCGATGAAGGCGGCAGTCCGGCCGCGCCGCAGGAGCTCGGTCTTCACCGTGACCTCCCCGGCGAGCGGGCCGACGAACGCGATCTGGGCCGAGCGCAGCGGAGGCAGATCGTCCTGCGACCGGATCGCCGCCTCGAGCGCGATGGCGGCAGACAGCCCGCCATAGGCTGTCCGGCCCTGCATCCAGGTGTCCGGGATGACCGCGGTCAGGGTCTTGTCGCCGGTCGTGGCGGCGGCGAGGATTTGGGGTAGCGACATCAATCGTCCTTGAGCTGGGCGAGGGCTTTCTTGACGGCGTTCTGCGTCGCAGGCGCCACGGGATGCGAGGCGGATAGTCCGCCATCAACGGCGATCGCCTGTCCATTGACATAGCTGGATGCCGGCGATGCGAGGAAGAGGGCCATGGCCGCGATCTCTTCCGGCTCGCCGCCGCGCTGCAGCGGGTTGAGCTGACCAATCCGGTCCTCCTTGCCGACGGCGCGGACCTGGTCGTAGAGCGGCTTTGTCATCCCGGTTTCGGTGAGCCCCGGGCAGATCGCGTTGACGCGGACATTGGTCCCGACCAGGCTCTGGCAGGCGTGCTGGACCAGATTGATCACCCCGGCCTTGGAGGCCGAATAGGCAACCGGCCCGGCGCCATAGCGCAGGCCGGCCACAGAGGCAGTGCAGATGATTGAGCCACCACCGGCCCTCATGATGGCGGGTGCCGCGTGCTTGATGGCGAGGAAGGGCCCGATCAGATTGATCCGCAGCACATCCGCCCAGGTCTCCGCCGTCGTGTCGAAGAATTCCGGCAGGCCACCGGTGATGCCGGCATTGGCGTAGACCACATCAAGCCGGCCATAGACCGAGACGGCTGTGGCAACGGCGCCCGCGACGTCATCCTCATCGCCGGCATCCATGATCACGGCTTCGGCTTCACCGCCCGCAGCGACAATGGCCTCGACGGTTTCGCGAACCGCATCGGCCCGGTCGCAGGCGACAATGCAGGCCCCCGCCTCGGCGAAGAGCAGGGCAGAGGCCCGGCCGATACCGGAAGCGGCGCCAGTGACAAGGGCGGTCTTTCCCGCCAGACTGAACATGGACATCGTCCCTCCCCCATCGGATTTCATTGTTCTGACCCTCGGATGTGTCAGGCACCGGCCCGGCGCGCAAACTCCCAGGCCCGTATTGCCAGCGGCTCGAGCCGGGCGACCGTGGCCGCGGCCTTGTCGCTTGAGGCATTGCCGTCAATCATCCGCTTCTTGATGCCCTGGACGATGCCGACCAGGCGGAAGAGATTGTAGGCGAAATACCAGTCCATCGCCGGCACGCTGTCGCGCCCGGTGAGTTGGCAGTAAAGCTCAACCGTCTCGTCCAGTGTCGGAATACCGCTCGCGGCAAAGTCGACGCCATCCAGCCCGGCCCCGCCATCACCGGTCGGCATGGCCCATTGCATGGCATAATAGGTAAAGTCGGCCAGCGGATCGCCAAGCGTGGACAATTCCCAGTCCAGCACTGCCTTGATACGGGTGCCGTCCGGCTCGAACAGCGCATTGTCGATGCGGTAGTCGCCATGAATGATCGAGGTCCGGGTCTGTTCGGGCACGGTGCGCGGCAGGTACTCGATCAGGCCCTCGACCTCGGGGATATCGTCGGTCTGGGCGGCGCGATATTGCTTGGTCCAGCGGCAGACCTGGAGCTCGAACTAATTACCCGGACGGCCATAGTCAGCGAAACCGGCCTCCCCATGATCACCACCGTGAAGCCCCGCCCGGGCGGTCGGCAGTGCGCGACTAACGTCGCCCCCCCCCCCCCGCTGCCCGCGCGGCA
>OBPS01000034.1_pt1 | contig 19882 bp, 23 predicted proteins | sample 1534661 | NCBI WGS metagenome assembly OBPS01 (sample SAMEA3275493, study PRJEB22092) | marine metagenome | biome: ENVO:00000447 marine biome; feature: The site is in the outerpart of the Oslofjord; material: ENVO:00002010 seawater | collected 2014-06-20T10:00:00+00 | depth 1 m
GTGCGGACGGGTGTGGTGCGGGGTGCAGGAACGGGTGGGCGGGCGGGAACGGCGGGGGGCCAGTAAGTGGATGCGCGATTTCGGCCTACTGGATTTGATCCTCGGAGTGAACGGATCATTAAGAGTCCTCGGCGGTATCATAGCGCAAGATGTAGACTACGGATTAGCGCCCGATTCGATGCTCAGATTTGCGGCGCTCGCCGATGGCGGACCGGAAAGGATCAGGACCATGGCAGCCAAGTTGAAAATGTCGAACGCGGAAACCCGCCGGCTCGAGGGCGCGGTCAATCCCGCCGCCCGTGAGGATGTCCACGAGGCCTTCACCGACCGGGCCGCTGCCGAGCGCGCCATCATGGCGCTCGGTGCCCGCGCCTTTGAAGACCAGGTCCGCCTCGAGGCTGCCGGTGAAACCGCACCGCCGCCGCGCGACTGGACCCTGCTGGCCCGCTTTGCCCGCGAATGGAAAGAGCCGGACTTTCCGGTCAAGGGTGGCGACCTCATCCTTCTGGGCTATGAGCCCGGCCCGATGCTGGGCGACGCTCTCGACGAGCTGAAGGCGATCTGGATTGCGGACCGTTTCGAGCCGACAAAGGAAGAACTGATCGCCCGGCTGACCCAGCACTAGGCCGCGACACTAGACGACACGGACAAGACCCCGGCCAATCAGCCGGGGTTTTTTCTTGCCCGGATGCGCCTGTTCGCGTGCATGGGGAGGTCGCGCGTGCTTAGCTTTCCGGACTTGATCGCAATCCGAAGGTGACGACCATGACCCACGCGTATGGAACAACCAGCATTCCCTGTCCGGAATGCAGTACCGCGATCACCATCGACCTCCAGGCCATGCTTTTGGGGCAGTCATTCGACTGCCCGCAGTGTCGCGCGAAGATCGCGGTGGCTGATCAGTCGGGGCATGAGGTGCAAGACGCAATGGAACGCTTTGAAGCGCTCCGCAGGTCGGGCCCGGGCGATAGGTGACAAGCGGATCGACGTCACCTCTCGGTCCCGATCAGATGTCCAGATCGAGATACATCGCGGTGAAGGCGAGGCTGTCGACGACGCCGTGGGCGATGATGTTGGGCCAGAGATTGCGCTTGTTGACGAGATAGAGTGTGCCCAGGGCCAGTCCGATCAGACCGGTGACGATCAGGCCGCGAACGCCTTGATAATAGGCGTGGGCGATCCCGAAGATCAGGGCCGGAATGAAGACGGCGACGGCGGTCGCCCAGCGGGCGCTTGGCAGCAGCTTGCCAATCCGGTCGATCAGATAGCCGCGGAAGAAAATCTCCTCGCCGAAAGCGGCACTGGTCCAGCCGATCGCCATCCACATCAGATAGACCGGCAGATTGCCCTCGATATCGCCCCACCGTGCCTCGACCCCGGCCGAGGTGCCTTCGGTTGACCAAAAGCCCAGGGCTTCGCCCAGCAGTGCGGTGCCGGTGCCAATTCCGAGAATGGCGACGATGCCGAGCAGGGCTTGGGGCAATACGAGGGGAAAGGACCACCAGCGCCGCAGGCGGCGCAGGCCGAAATGAGCCCAGCTCTCCTTTCTGAGAACGGTCACGACGCCAATGGTGGCGAGCGTAAAGGCCAGCGAGATCGGGCCGGCGAAGCGCCAGGCGATCTGGTCGAAGATCAGCTTGGTTAAGACCAGAACCGCCATGACGATGGCGAGTTCGATGAGGACGCCAAAGCGGCGCCGGGTCGGGGTGGTGGTCATGCGATTGGCCTCTTTGATGAACCGCGGTAGCGGTCAGTTGAGGACAGGATGCGTGAACCCGGGCAGCGGGTCTTGAACGATTGTGCGGGCATAGCGGCCGGGCGAAATCCCGTAGGCGGCCTTGAACTGGCGGCTCATATGGGCCTGGTCGGCGAAGCCAGATGAACCGGCGGCATCGGCCAATGGAGCGCCGGCACCGATGGCGGCGCGGACCCGATCCAGTCGGCGCTGGGTGAGGTAGCGACCCGGGCTCGTGCCCCGGAGCGCCCGGAAGTCGCGGCACAGCTGCCAGCGATCCTGACCGGTCAGGGTTTCCAGCTCGGCAAGGGTAACGCCGACCTCGGCGTGGTCGCGGATATGGACGCAGGCGGCATCGATCACAGCCTCGGTGACGGGACTGACAGGGGCAGGCGCGTCGCTCAGGGCATCGAGAGAAAGGGCGAGTTCGATCAGGGCCGTCTCGTGTGCCTCGGGCGCGTGCGCGTCCGTCAGGGCGAACAGGTCGCTCACCGCCGTCAGCAGCCGTCGGTCACGGCTGACGCCGCCGGGCAGAAAGGGCAGGCCGGCGCCCGGGCGATGGCGGACCAGGGCCTCGGGCAAAACCGTCAGGCCCGCATAGCCGAACCCGGCATCGTCGCCCGGTCGTCCGTCATGCAGTTCATCGGGATGCAGGACGACAACCGCCCCCGGACGCGACTGGCGGGTCTCGCCTCGATAATCGAAGGCCTGAACGCCGCGGGTGGTGATTGCGAAGGTATAGGTATCGTGCCGGTGCGGCGAAAAGGCGGTATCGACCAGGTCGGCGCGAAAACGCTGGCAGTCCGGAAGCGGGGAGGCGGGCATCGGGGTATCCGTTGGCGGGTCTACCCCTGTGATGATCGCGATCCCTGTTTCGGATGCAGCCCGGCTGTGTCTAGGGCCACTTCGCCTCGGGCGGCATGGAGGACAGGATCGACTTCACATTGCCGCCGGTCTCGAGGCCGAATTTGGTGCCGCGATCGTGCAGGAGGTTGAACTCGGCATAGCGACCGCGGCGAATGAGCTGCTCCTCGCGGTCCGCCTCGGTCCAGCTTTCGCTCATGCGGCGGCGGACAAGTTCCGGATAGATGCCGAGGAATGCCTTTCCGACATCGCGGGTAAAGGCGAAATCAGTGTCCCAGTCGCCGGTATTGTGGCGATCATAGAAAATCCCGCCAATGCCGCGCGGCTCGTCGCGGTGGGGCAGGTAGAAATACTCGTCGCACCACTTCTTGAACCGGGCGTGGAAATCATCGCCATGGGCGTCGCAGGCCGCCTGGCAGGCAGCGTGGAAGTCGACGGCGTCGGGATGGTCCTGGGTGCGGGCGCTGTCCAGAACCGGGGTCAGGTCCATGCCGCCGCCAAACCACCACTCGGACGTGGTGATGAAACGGGTATTCATGTGCACGGCGGGAATTTTGGGTGACCACATATGTGCGATCAGCGAGACGCCGGTCGCGAAAAAGCGCGGATCCTCGGCCGCGCCGGGGATCTGCTGGCGAAACTGCTCGGAGAACTCCCCCTTAACGGCGGAGACATGCACGCCGACCTTCTCGAACAGGCGGCCACGCATGATGGCCATGGTGCCACCGCCTTCATCCTTCGACCCGTCGCCGCGGGTCCAGGCTTCGCGTTCGAACGTGCCGGCCTCGCGCGGATAGAGCGCTTCGGGCGCCTCTCGCTCGAGGGCTTCAAATTCGGCGCAGATCTGATCGCGCAGGTCCTCAAACCAGCATTTGGCGGATTCGCACTGGATGTCGGTGGCGGCGGTGGAGGGAGCAGGTGGGTGGGTCATGGGGCGATGTTTAGCGCAGTGACAGGCGAGGGCAAGATGGCAGGCGAGCGGTCCCTGCAAAGCGCCGCGTCGGTGGCGCGTCGGAGAAGGACCTAGACCATGCCCCTGTGCGCCGGGGCACGGATTGTCGTCTTCGCACGCGTTCGCGCCGAAGGATGGGAGGGGAACGGGATGTCGGCCAATGCCGATAACCGGTTGATTTGATAACGTGACATCGCCGACATCCCGTTCGCGGAGTTTTCCCGGGCTGTCTCCACCCTTTTCTTCGCGTCGGCCTGATGCCGCCTGCGGCGCCACCCGTCTGTCTTGCCGCTCAGGTGGCAATTCACCGCCCTGTGGGGTGGGGAGGAAGGCGGGGCGTCCGCCTCTCATCAGTCGCCCGGCCAGCATTTATGCGGCTTCCCGAAAGGGCCGGGGTCAACACGATGTTCGCCGGTTGGATTTTCCGGTCGCGTTATGAGACCATTAGCCTCAGCAATCAGGTACACGATCATGCTTCAGCGCGACCTTGCCGCGCGAAAGACCGCCGGGACCGGACCCGGTCGGGGTGTCTGCGTCTTTCTCACCGTTCTCGCCATGTACGCGACCTTCTGGGCCGCCCTCGTTGCGTTGGCGTGGGCAGGCCTGTCACCGGAGCGCGTGCTGGATCTCGAGCTTGAAAACGCCATGGCCTATCTGCCGGTCTGGGCGCGCGTACTGATTTTCGTCTGGTCCGGCCTGATGATCGCCGGGACGGTGGCGGCGTGGATGGGCCGCCTCCAAGCCTTCTTCTGGATTGCGCTGGCCGTGCCGGCCCATGTCGCCGTGTTCACGCAGCTCGGCTCCAACCCCTATTATGACGGCGAACTGGGCTATCTGAACATCGCGCTGGAACTGGCGGCCGTCTATCTGCTGTTCCGTCCGATCCAGGCAAGCTGGCCCGCTAGCCCGTGAGATCGAGCTGTCGCGAGGCCTCGGCCAGAGCGATTCCCGCCGACACCGTGACATTAAGCGAGCGCATGCCCTCGCGAATCGGAATCCGGACGCGACATTCCGCCGCGTCATGAACATCGTCCGGTACACCCGCACTTTCGCGTCCGAACAACAGCCGGTCATCGGGTCTGAATGAAAAATTCCACAGCTTTCCTGCACCCTTGGTGGTGAACAGGACGAGCCGGCCGACGGCCGCTTGTGTGCTTGCCTGATAAGCATTCCACGAGGCATGCCGAACCGGCGAAATCGCCGCCTGGTAGTCCATGGCAGCGCGTCGAATGCCCTTGTCTGTCAGGGGAAAGGCACAGGGTTCGATGATGTCGAGTTCCGCCCCGAAACAGGCTGCAACGCGCATCGCGGCCCCGAGGTTTTGCGGAATATCCGGTTGAAAAAATACGATCCGCATTCTAAGCCGCGCTGAGACTGGACCCAACTGTCTGCATGCGGCATTGCGCCACCTACTGGTCAGTGCGTCCGGGAGTAGTTTATACCGCGTCAAACCTCGCATGTGCGGGCACGTCAAGTGAGACGTGGTTTTTCTGGGGCAGGGCCCGCATCCCGCGGTCCCGTATTGGATAAGAGAAGAGGTCGGCTCGTGACGGAAGAGAACGGCGCGCCCGGTGCAGACGGTCAGGAACCGTCCCGCCGCGACTTCATCTATATCGCTGCAGGCGGCGCGGCCGCTGTCGGTGGCGGTCTCGTGGTCTGGCCGTTCATCGATCAGATGAATCCCGCAGCGGATACGCTCGCGCTGGGATCCATCCGGGTCGATGTCTCCGTGGTGCCGGTAGGCTCGGAAATCACCGTCATGTGGCGCGGTGGTCCGGTCTTCATCCGTCACCGTACGGAAGCAGAGATTGCCGAGGCCCGTGAGGTAGAGCTCAGTGCCCTGCCGGATGAGGACGCCCGCAATGACAACCTGCCGGCAGGAACGCCGGGTACGGACGCGAACCGCGTCCTGCGCCCGGAATTCCTGATCGTGAAGGGCAATTGTACGCACCTTGGCTGCGTGCCGCTCGGCCTGGGCGCCAACACCGGCGACTATGACGGCTGGTACTGCCCCTGCCACGGGTCGCACTACGACACCGCCGCGCGCATTCGTCGCGGCCCGGCGCCGGAAAACCTGCCGGTCCCGGACTACTATTTCGAGAGCGAGACAACGGTGAAAATCGGCATCTCGCCTGAGGAAGCGTCAAACTCCGGGTGGGCTGTATCATGAGCGGACCTTCGACCTACAATCCGGGAAGCGGTGTCGAGAAATGGCTCGACTCCCGTCTCCCGATCATCCGCCTCGGCTATGACAGCTTTGTCGATTTCCCGACCCCGCGGAACCTGAACTACTGGTGGACATTCGGCGGTATTCTCGCGGTCTTCCTGATGATCCAGATCATGTCCGGCATCGTGCTGGCGATGCACTATGTCGCGCACGAGGATTACGCCTTCGACAGCGTGCAGCGGATTACCCGCGACGTGCCGTTCGGCTGGCTGCTCCAGTCAATGCACGCCAACGGCGCCAGCTTCTTCTTCATCGCCGTCTACCTGCACATGTTCCGGGGTCTCTACTACGGATCGTACAAGGCGCCCCGCGAGGTCCTCTGGATCCTCGGTGTCGTGATCTACCTGCTCATGATGGCGACCGGTTTCATGGGCTATGTGCTGCCCTGGGGTCAGATGTCCTACTGGGGTGCGATGGTCATCACCAACCTGATCGGGGCGCTGCCCTTCGTCGGTGATGCGCTGCGCGAATGGCTGTGGGGCGGCTTCTCTGTCGGCCAGTCCACGCTGAACCGCTTCTTCTCCCTGCACTACCTGCTGCCCTTCGTGATTGCCGCTGTCGTCGGCCTGCACATCTGGGCGCTCCACGTGCCGGGCAATGGCAATCCGGTCGGTCTCGACGTCAAGTCGAAGAAGGATACGCTGCCCTTCCACCCGTACTACACGGTGAAGGACGGCTTCGCGATCATCGTCTACCTGATGGTCTTTGCCACCTTCGTCTTCTTCCTGCCGACGGTTCTCGGCCACGCCGACAACTATATCGAGGCCAACCCGCTGGTGACGCCGGCCCACATCGTGCCGGAATGGTATTACCTGCCCTTCTACGCGATCCTGCGGGCCATCACCTTCGACATTGGTCCGATCGACGCCAAGCTGGGCGGTGTTCTGGCCATGTTTGGCGCCATCGCCATCCTGTTCGTGCTGCCGTGGCTGGATACGTCCAAGGTGCGCTCCATGCGCTACCGTCCGCTGACGCGCTGGTTCTTCATCTTCTTCGTGCTTGCTGCGCTTGGCCTCGGCTGGTGCGGTGCGAAGAATCCGGATGATTTCGTGCTCGGGATCGAGGGCTTCAAATTCCTCTATCTTGGCCAGTTCCTGACGCTCTACTACTTCGCCTACTTCATCGTCGTCCTGCCGGTGTTGGGCATCATTGAAAAACCCAAGGAGCGTCCGGCCTCGATCGAAGCCGCGGTTCTTGGCACGGCAAAGGCCTGAGGGGAGCGACGATCATGAAGATGACCCGCATTTTCGCCGCCGCCATCGCGGCCCTTGGTTTCGCCGGCACGGCTGCCGCCTTCGAGGGCGAGCAGCACGCGCCGCACGAGCACCACTGGCATCATGATGGTCCGTTCGGAACCTATGACCGGCAGGCGCTGCAGCGTGGCTACCAGGTTTACCAGGAAGTCTGTGCGTCCTGTCACTCGATGGACCTGATGCGTTTCCGCAATCTGGGCCAGCGGGGCGGTCCCTTCGAGTCCGAGGCATTCCCGAACCCGAATGACAATCCGATCGTGATGCAGATCGCGCAGAGCTATACGCGCGTCTGGAGCGATGACGAATTCAATGATGATGGCGATCCGGTCGAACGCGCCGGTGTGCCGTCGGATCCTTTCCCGGCGCCGTTTCCCAATGACCAGATGGCCCGGGCCTCGAACGGCGGCGCCATGCCGCCGGACCTGACCCTGATCGTCAAGGCCCGTAGCCATGGCGAGAACTACATCTATTCGCTCCTGACCGGTTACGAGGAGCCGCCGGCCGATGTGACGCTGTCGCCCGGACAGCACTACAACCCGTATTTCCCGGGTGGTAAGCTGGCCATGGCCGCGCCGCTGGCTGATGGCATCCTCGAGTATGCGGACGGGACCGAAGCCACCGCCGAGCAAATGGCCGAGGACGTCACGGCCTTCCTCAGCTGGGCCGGTGATCCGCACATGGAAGCGCGCAAGCAGATGGGTGTGATGGTTCTCATCTACCTGCTGATCTTCGCCATCCTGGTCTATCTGGCCTACCGCCAGGTCTGGGCCAATGTGAAGCACTAGGCTTCCTTGTCTGATGAGACGTGAGAGAGGGCCGCGGACATTGTCTGCGGCCCTTTTGTTTGGGAGTTCGACATGACCCACTGGACCCTCGGCATCATCGGCGGCTCCGGCCTGTACGCGCTGGACGGGCTCACCGATGTGAGGGAGCAGGTTATGGATACGCCCTGGGGCGCGCCCTCGGCGCCGCTGACCCGGGGCCGGCTCAACGGCATCGAGCTGGTCTTCCTGCCGCGGCATGGCAGCGGCCACGCCATTCCGCCCTCCGACATTCCCTTCCGCGCCAATATCGCGGCGCTCAAGATGGCAGGCTGTACCGACATCCTCTCGGTCTCCGCCTGTGGCTCGCTGCGCGAAGACCTTCCGCCGGGCCGGTTCGTGATGGTCGACCAGTATGTGGATCGAACCACGGGACGCGAGCGGTCGTTTTTCGGGACCGGCTGTGTCGCCCATGTCCCGTTGGCCCGACCGGTCTGTTCCCGGCTCGCCGGCCTGGCCGCGACAGCGGGCGAGGCGGTCGGCTTGCCGGTGACGCGCGGCGGGACCTATCTGGCGATGGAAGGACCGCAATTCTCCACCCGCGCCGAGAGCGAGCTCTACCGGCAGTGGGGCATGGATGTGATCGGCATGACCAACATGCCCGAAGCCCGTCTCGCCCGGGAGGCCGAGCTGCCCTATGCCGGGGTCGCCATGGTCACCGACTATGATTGCTGGCGCGACGAGGGTGACAGCGTCGATGTGGCCGCGGTACTGGCCGTCATGACGTCCAACACGGTCGGGGCCAGACAGCTGCTGGACCGTTTGACGACCCAGCTCGCCGGGGTCGCACGGACCCCGTCACCCGACGGGATCGAGACCTGTCTGGATACGGCGATCATCACCCCACCATCGGCCCGTGACGCCGATGTCGTCGGGCGGCTGCGCGTGATTGCCGGGCGGGTGCTCTGAGGCGAGGTGCCTGGCGCCGCCCCGGGGTTTCACCGCGATGTGACTGGACGCCTTGTCGGCCGGGTGGTTGGATGACGGCATGATCACGCGCCATGCCCTTATCGCCCTCGCCAGTCTTGCCGGTCTCGCAATGGGAGCTGTCGAAGCGGCCGACCGGGTGAGTTTCATGCCGCTCGACCCTGACAGTTTTGAGGACAGCCGCAATGGCGTTGTCCGCCTGCTGTGCGTGGATGCGGCCAATGGCTATTCCTATGTCAGCCGGGCAGTCCTGCTCGATGTCACCGCGCCGGACGACAATCACGACGTCCTTTTGACCGCCCGCCATGGCGTTATCGGGAGCGGCGGTCAGCGAGACTGCCAGGTTTACGGTCAGGATGCCGAGGCCGGGGCGATCATCGACATGGTCCTCGCCCCGCAGGATCCGCGTGAAGACAATGAGTTCGGCGAGGACTGGGCAATCCTGCGCACGGCCGGGCGGCTGCCCGACGAGATCGCGCGGCTCCAGGCTGCCGGATGGGAGAGCGACGGGCAGGGCGAGCTGTCCATGCTCAACCGTGTCACCGACAGTCGCGCCTGCCATGTCGAGCGGATGGAAAACTGGGCGGATGACCGTCTGATCGTTCACGATTGCCCGGCGCGACCCGGCCTGTCGGGGTCTCCCATGGTGACTTTGATCGAAGGGGTGCCGCATGTGGTTGGCCTGCATGTGGGCCAGTATATCTTGCTTGATGAGGATGGTCGGCGCCTCGGCGTGGCCCGACGCCTGTCGGATACCTTCCTCGATACCCTGGTCGCCTACCTTGAAACCATACCCGATCCAGCCGCAGTGCCCTGACCACTGCCCCCTTTCCCCGCCCGCAGGCCTCGTCCATAACGGAGGTTCAGCGGATTGTGGGACATGATCGTGATTTCCGGACTTCTCATCACCATGCTGGCCATCCAGGACGGGCCGCCCGAGCCACTGCGTTTTCCGGCTCCGCGGCCGGCCGTGGAGTGCGCCGAGTTTCTCACCGACTGGCGCGCCCGCCGCAATTGCCTGCGCAACCTGCTCTCCGAGGCGGAGGACCGGCTCGATACTGTTGCCGATGCGGCGCGTGAAGAGGCGGACGAGGTCGATGCGGATTCGGCCGGGCGCTTCGGGGCCCGGCGTGCATTCGATGCCGCCCAGACCGCCTGGACGGGCTATCGCGATGCCGAATGCACGCGCCGGTCGGCGGCCATGTTCCTGTCCGAGGCGTCGCGTGAAGAGATCACGCTGGACTGCCAGATCAGCCTGACCCGTAGCCGCGCTGACGAGTTGGCCACGCGCTGACGATTTGGCCACGCGCTAACTGGCCGGACGCCTGACCTGTCCCTGTAGAACCCGATCCGACTGATATTCGCCGAGACCTGAGCCATGGACCTGAAATCCGCCATCCGCACCATTCCGGACTATCCCAAGCCGGGCATCCTGTTTCGCGATGTGACCACGCTGATCGGTGATGCCCGCGCCTTTCGCGTCGCCGTTGACCGCATGGTGCAGCCCTGGGCCGGCGCCAAGATCGACAAGGTCGCCGGGACCGAGGCGCGGGGCTTCATCCTTGGCGGCGCCGTTGCCCACCAGCTCTCGGTCGGCTTCACGCCTGTGCGCAAGCGCGGCAAGCTGCCCCACCGAACGCTGATCGAGGAATACGAACTGGAATACGGCACGGACGCGATCGAGATCCATGTCGATGCCATTGCCGAGGGCGACCGCGTCCTGCTGGTCGACGACCTGATCGCGACCGGCGGCACGGCGGAGGCGTCGATCAAGCTGTTGCAGCGGGCCGGCGCGACCGTGGTCGGTGCGACCTTCATCATCGATCTGCCCGAGCTGGGCGGCGCCAAGCGCATCGAGGCGCTCGGCGTGCCGGTCTCCAGCCTGGTGTCCTACGAGGGGCACTAGGGTAGAGGCAGGGCGGCGCGTTTGACCGTCGGACCCTCTCGCGCCTTTGCGCTTTCCCTTATCCGGTGAGCGGGTAAGCTCGGCCTGAAGATCGGGGAGGGACAGACATGTTCATCGGTCACTATGGTCCGGCCTTTGCCGGCAAGACGGTCGCCAAGGCGGTTCCACTCTGGGCCTTTTTTCTGGCGGTCCAGCTGGTGGATGTCCTGTGGGGCATCTTCATCGCGAACGGCATCGAGCATGTCCGTATCGTGCCCGGCTTCACCGAGGCCAATGCGTTTGATCTCTACGACATGCCGATTACCCACTCGCTGCCGGGTGCGCTGGGCTGGTCAGTGCTGGCCGGCCTGGTCTGGGCGCTCCTGTCGCCGACCCGGAAAAAGCTCGGCGGGCTGGCGATCGGGCTGGCGGTATTTTCACACTGGCTGCTCGACCTGATCGTCCATGTGCCTGATCTGGAGCTGTGGCCGGGCGGGATGCGGGTCGGCTTCGGACTGTGGAACAACTACCCGCTGGCCCTCGCCGTCGAGATCGGGGTCCTGCTGGTCGGCTTCGCGCTCTATCTGCGGATGACAACGGCCAAGGGCCTCGTTGGACGTGTCTGGCCGTGGATCTTTCTGGTGCTGCTGGCTGTCGCGGAATACGTCAATCACACGATGCCGCCCGCCGGGACGATGCAGCAGGCGGGTTATATGGCGGCCGCGACCTTCCTCATACTGACCGGGCTGGCCGCGATCTGTGACCTCACCCGCAAGACCCGCTAGGCGTCCCCGAAGAAAAGGCCCGACGCAGTGCGCCGGGCCTTTCATGTCTGGCCTGTCCGCGAACCCTAGTCGGTGATCAGGGCGCGGACATCATCCGTCATTGTCTCCAGCGAAGGCTGGTGGATGTACATCATGTGACCAGCCTCATAGTAGCGGAAGTGGACGCGGTCCTGCACGAAGCCGGGCTGGTTGAACATCAGTTCGGCTGCAAAGAAGGGCGTCGCCAGGTCGTAATAGCCTTGCTGCACCAGCACTTCGAGATCGGAGTTCTGACGCATGGCGCGGGCGATCCAGGGCGCGACATTGATGTAGTTGTTCGCACCCGAGCTACCGACATCCCAGTTCCAGCCACTGACGCCGCCAATGGTGGAGTAGTACTCGGTGATATCGACCCCGAGCGTGCGCGTGAAATAGTCGAGCATGGAGGCGGTGAAGCTGGCATCGATGCCATAGAAGCTCGGATCGGTCTCCGGTGTGTCACCAATCCCGTCGACCTCGACACCGGTATAGCGGCTATCCAGACGCCCCACCGACAGGCCTTCATTCCGGCGCAATTCGCGCATGAAGCGCTGCAGGGAGACGCGCATATTGGCCCGGTCGAGGAAGCTTTCCGAGAGGCCGGTGAAGTCAGAGAGCCGGGCGATGACCTCGGCCTCGCGCGTCGGGTCGAGCGACACACCGCGCATCAGGGCCGGCATGTAGTCCTCGATCGCGAATTCACGCGCCGCGGCGAGGAAGGCCTCGATATCATCATTCCAGGCCGAGCGGTCGACCTTGCCGTGATACCAGGCGGTTGCGGCATATCCCGGCATCAGGCCGACATAACCGATATCATTGCCGTTGGACGTGTCGTCAAAGCGGAAGTCCAGAACAGTCGAGATCAAGGCCACGCCATTGATCGCGACATCGGTATAGCCGCCTTCCAGCTGGTTCAGCAGCGAGCCGATGCGCAGCGTCCCATAGCTTTCGCCAAGCAGGTATTTCGGCGAGTTCCAGCGCTGGTTCTCCGACAGCCAGATGCGGATGAACTGGGCCAGGCTCTCGCCATCCTCATTGACGCCCCAGAAGTCGGAGCCTTCATTGTCGCCAAGTGCCCGCGACCAGCCCGTGCCGACCGGATCGACGAAGACGAGATCGGCGACGTCGAGGATGGAATAGGCGTTCTCGACAAGATCAAACGGTGCCGCACCATCGTCGCCGGCATCGGGCAGGACCAGACGCTGCGGACCGAATACGCCCATGTGCAGCCACAGGCTGGCCGATCCCGGACCGCCGTTGAACACGAACGCGACCGGGCGGGTGCGCGGATCGCTGGTGCCGTCGGCGATATAGCTGGTCGAGAAGATCGATGCGGTCGGATTGCCGTCGCTATCGCGCAGGAAGGTTTCACCGGCGGTGACAGCGTAGCGGATGCGCTCGCCGGCAACGGTGACCTGGCCACGGCTTTCCCAGACCCGTGGTTCAGGCGTGTCGGCCTCTTGGGCCAAGGCCGGTACGGCCAGGGTGACCACCGCAGCGGCGGCAGCAAGTAGACGGAACATGGTGTGACTCCCCAAGGTTATTGGCGGGGAGACTAGGGGCTGTCGGCCAAACTGCAAGCCGTGCGGGTCAGCGCTTCTTTTCGACTAACAGGGTCCTGGGCCGCCGTTCGCGGGCCGTCTTGAACAGCTGGAAACTCTGATTGACGAAATTCGTCACATCCGTGAGCGAGCGCATGAAGCCCATCAGCTCCTCGGTCTTCTCCGCCTCCACGAGACGCAGCGGTGAGGCCGGGTCGCCGCCCTCGAAGCGGACATAGAAAAGCGGCTCGCCGCGCTTGAGGATCAGGTCCTTGTCCAGATCGTGCCACTCGAAGGCCCACATGTGGGGCCGCGGCCAGATATCGGCCGGGAAGCGGCCGCACAGCATGACGCCGGGGCGGCTCTGGGTCTCGTAGTGCAGGAAGGGCGGGAACTGGTTGACGTAAAGCGGATCGTCCGAGACGAAGACATAGGGCGTCACCAGTTGCAGCATTGGCCGGGCCGGATGGCGCCATTCACTCTGCGGCGACATCATCAGGATCTGTTGCAGGCCGGCCGGGCGGGTCGAGGCCTGCGGCCCCTCGATATTGGTCAGCTGGAGCTGGCCCTGGGCATTCCGAACCATGCGCAGATGCACATCGATTGGGCAGGGAATGGCGTAATGCCGACGGTCAAACTCGATCGCCGCCGGGCAGGACAGGGCGGATTTCGAGGTCGCCGGCTTGTCATGCTCAAAGCTGACCGGCTTGGGCGCATCCCAGATCAGGCTCGACTTCTCGTCCTTGAGAAACCAGCCGGCCTTCATCACCCGGCGCTCGCCATGGGCGGCCTCGTCCTGCATTCGGCGGTAAAGTTTCACGAACATGTGGCGGCGTCCCTCAAAGCTGTCCCGGCCCCGCGAAAGCTAGGACAAGCCTGCGTCGGAGGCGAGGGCGGTTTTGCAGGTGGTTTTCCTCCCCGCGATGTGGGGAGGTGTCGCGCCCGCCAGGGCGGGACGGAGGGGTGACGCCGCAGGCGGCATGGGCCGTTCCTCGCTTTGCTCGGACCCCATCGACCCTCCTTCGCCAAGGCTCCGGAGGGCCACTTCCCCACGCTGTGGGGAAGAAAATCCCCCGACAAGGAGTGTTGGCGTCCGGGCCCGCTCCGCGCTATAGCGCGGCCATGAATTACCGCCATGCGTTTCACGCCGGAAACTTCGCCGATGTGCTCAAGCACTCGGTGCTCGCCCTGTGCCTTGAGCATCTCAATGCCAAGCCGAAACCCTATCGGGTGATCGACACCCATGCCGGGATTGGCGGTTATGATCTCGCCTCTTCGGAAGCCGAGCGCTCGCCGGAATGGAAGGACGGGATTGGCCGCTTGATGGCAGCAGAGCTGCCCGAGCCGGTCCAGGCCATGCTCGGCCCCTGGCTGGATATCGTTCGCGACATGAACCCGGACGGCATCAAGGCCTATCCCGGCTCGCCCGAGATCGCGGCGCGCCTGACCCGCGAGGAAGACCGCATCCATCTGTGCGAGCTGCATGAGGCCGAAAGTCAGACGCTGGACAACCGCTATCGCCGCGATGCCCGGGTCAAGGTCGAGCGCCGTGACGGCTACAAGGCGCTCAAGAGCCTGGTGCCGCCGAAGGAAAAGCGCGGGCTGGTGCTGATCGATCCGCCCTTCGAGGACCGTGACGAGCTGGCTCACATGGCCGAGGCAGTGATGGGCGCCCTGGCGAAATGGCCGACCGGCACCTTCATCTTCTGGCGCTCGCTGAAAAATCTCTGGGCCGCCGACCGCTTTGACAATGGCCTGGCCGAATGGCTGATCTCGGAGAAGGATTTCGAGCCGGAGAAGATCCTGCGCGCCGATCTGTGGATCCGCGACCTCGCCTCGGAAGGCAAGCTGGCCGGCGCCGGCGTGGTCATCATCAACCCGCCCTTCACCCTGGAAGACAAGCTGGTCGCCGCCATGCCCTGGCTCGCCGACACCCTCGCCCAGGGCAATGGCTATGGCTGGCGCGTCGATGGCGGCCTGACCGAGGAAGACCTGGAGGAGGGGGAGGGGTGACGAGCCTAGCCGGGCAGACGTTCAAGCTCGCGGGAGGTGATGGTGACCAGGCCATCTTCGATGCTGTGGAGCAGCTGCATTGTCGAGCATCCGATCAAACGCCCGAGATTGTAGCTGCGTGCGGCATAGCGATGCGAGTGGTTGGTGGCAGACGCGATGGTGAGCAACTTGTCTTCCGCTCACGGCAGGTGCGGTCGATTGAAGCTCAGCTGAGAACGTCCGATCTGGCGAGTGTTATTGTGCACGTTGTGCCAGCTGAATTCACGCGTCAAAACCTCGAGGCCAATACATTCGCGATCGGAATGGGAGTGCTGGTCGTCACCAGGGGGTAGCTTCTTGCGTCTGCGAAGCCCCGTCCCTAAGCTATGCGCTAACGGTCTTTCTTCCCCACGCCGTGGGGAAGTGGGCCGCGGCGCAGCCGCGGGTCGATGGGGTCGCGCGAATGCGCGGATGACCGCCTGTCGGCGGCCCCTCCGTCTCGCCGCCGCGCGGCGAGCCACCTCCCCAAGCTTGGGGAGGAAAGGTCAGAGCCCCGACCTCCCCATCCCGCGCATCCCAGCCATACGCGCGCGGCTTTCGGGTTGAATTTCCCTCGCAAGACGCCACCTTGGTCATTCCTGCGCGGGGCGGCGCGCCTGATATTGAACCAAGGCTGGAAACTCCATGACGCATGACACTCCGTCAGGCGCCACCCCAGAGGTGGTCCTGTCGATCAAGGGCGTGTCCAAGACCTATGCCGGTGGCTTCACCGCGCTGAAATCGGTCGATCTGGATATCGCCAAGGGTGAAATCTTCGCCCTGCTGGGCCCCAACGGGGCCGGCAAGACGACGCTGATCGGGATTATCTGCGGGCTGGTGAATGCCTCCTCCGGCTCCGTCGAGGTCTTCGGTCACGATATCAAGGGTGATTTTCGCCTGACCCGCGCGCGCATCGGTCTGGTGCCGCAGGAAATGTCGATCGACATGTTCACCAAGGTGAAGGATGCGGTCGCCTATTCGCGCGGCCTGTTCGGCAAGCCGGCCGACCCGGCCTATATCGAGCAGGTGCTCAAGGACCTCTCCCTGTGGGACAAGCGCGACAGCCAGATGCGCGCCCTGTCCGGCGGCATGAAGCGCCGGGTGATGATCGCCAAGGCGCTGTCGCATGATCCCGACATTCTCTTCCTCGACGAGCCGACCGCGGGTGTCGATGTCGAACTGCGCCAGGGCATGTGGCAGGTGGTCGAGAGGCTGCGACAGCGCGGCAAGACCATAATTCTCACCACGCACTACATCCAGGAAGCCGAGGAAATGGCCGACCGGGTCGGGGTGATCCGCCAGGGCGAGATCGTGCTGGTCGAGGAGACTGCGACCCTGATGGCCAAGCTCGGTCGCAAGCAGCTGACGGTCCTGCTGGCCGAGAAACTCAGCACGCTGCCTGCGGCGTTGTCGGCAGACAGGCTGCGCTTGGCCGACGACGGAATGAGCCTGCAATTCGATTACGATACCCAGGCTGAGAAGACCGGGATTGCCAGTCTTCTCGCCGGGCTCAATGAGGCGGGTGTCTCGGTCCGGGATCTCGAGACACGGCAGAGCTCGCTCGAGGAAATCTTTGTCGACCTGGTGGGAGGCAACTCATGAACTGGCGCGGCGCACTGACCATCTACAAGGCCGAGATGGCCCGCACGGGGCGGACGCTGATGCAGTCCATCCTGGCGCCCGTGATCTCGACCTCGCTCTATTTCGTCGTCTTCGGGGCGGCCATCGGCTCGCGCATGGAATCGATCGACGGCGTCGGCTATGGCGCCTTCATCGTGCCCGGCCTGATCATGATGATGATCCTGATGCAGTCGGTCTCCAATGCGGCCATCGGCATCTATTTCCCCAAGTTCAACGGCACGGTCTACGAGCTTCTGTCAGCGCCGATTTCGGCGGTCGAGATTGTGATCGGCTTTGTCGGCGCGGCGGCGAGCAAGTCGCTTGTGCTGGGCGTCCTCGTCCTGACCACGGCCTCGTTCTTCGTGCCGCTTGAAATCCAGCACCCCTTTGTGATGCTGGCCTTCCTGGTCATGACGGCGGTGACCTTCTCGCTGTTCGGCTTCATCATCGGGATCTGGGCCGACAATTTCGAGCAGCTCAATATCGTGCCGATGCTGATCGTGACGCCGCTGACCTTCCTCGGCGGCAGCTTCTATTCGATCTCGGTCCTGCCACCCTTCTGGCAGACGGTGACGCTGTTCAACCCGGTCGTCTATCTGATCAGTGGCTTCCGCTGGAGCTTTTATGGGGTCGCCGATGTCGATATCGGGATCTCGCTCGCGGCGATTGCCGGCTTCTTTGCGCTCTGCCTCTTCATCGTCTGGCGGATGTTCAAGACCGGATACCGGCTCAAGACCTAAGGCCCAGTGATGACCCACCGATACGCCATTTTCGACGTCTTCACCGATCAGGCGCTGGCGGGTAATCCGCTGGCTGTGGTCTTTGGCGCGGATGATCTCGATGCGGTTGCCATGCAGGCCATCGCCGGTGAGTTCAACCTGTCCGAGACGGTCTTCATCACCGAACCGCGGGGCCGCGACGCGGACTACGGTCTGCGAATCTTCACCCCGCGCGAGGAATTGCCCTTCGCCGGGCATCCGACCATCGGTGCCACCGTCGCGCTGACCCTGGCCAGCGGTGCAGCGCCCGGCCAGCGCAAGCGCTTCGTGCTGGAGGAGACAGTCGGCGACGTAACCGCGGATGGCCGCGCCAATTCGGAGCGCCACGGCTCGGCGCGCTTCTTTGCGCCCAAGCTGCCGGAACAGGTCGGGGAACTGCCGGACTATGCGGCGATCGCCGGAGCGCTGGGGCTGCAGACCGGAGACTTGCTGGACACGCCGATCCTCGGTGGTGTCTGGTCGGCAGGCGTGCCCTTCGCCATCGTGCCAATCCGCGATCCGGCCCGCCTGTCGGCGATCGCGCTGGACCTGGCGGCTTTCGAGGACGTGTTTGGCGGCGATGAGCCGGTTTGCGCACTGGTGGTCGCCAAGGCGACCCTGACCGAGCACACGACCGACTGGCGCACGCGCATGTTCGGCCCGCATCTCGGCATCGTCGAGGACCCGGCGACCGGCAGTGCCGCCGCCGCCTTTGCCGGCCTGATCAGCGAGCAGGGCGGCCTGGGTGAGGGCGAGCATGGGGTCGACATCTATCAGGGCATCGAAATGGGACGACCCAGCCTGATCCGGCTCCGGCTCAAGCATGAGGCCGGCAAGCTGACCGATCTCATGCTGGGCGGTGATGCGGTGAAGATCGCCGAGGGCACGCTCTTCACCGGCGATCTCGGCTAGCGCAGCTTGCGCACCGTGAACACGTCATCGCTGGTCACGCGCGGCAGGATCACGCGGATGAAATGGGTGGTGTAGCGGTGCAGGAAGCGCTTGCCCTTCTCCTCATCGCCCGGCTCGAGGGCGCGCAGGCGGATCAGCGCGCTGTGCTCCTTGCCGTCAATGTCGAAATAGCCCACCCGCTTGCCCGGTGAGGCGGCGGTGATACCGGCCGCCAGCGAGGCTTCATAACTCGGCGGAATACGGTCGCGCAGGAAGTTGGCGAGCAGTTCGCGGCGATCGACATGCAGCGATAGCCGGTTCTTGTCGCAGGTATTCACATGCCGGTCCTGGATCAGCGAGAGCTGGGCGTCGATCTCGATCTGGGTGACATTGTTGCCGGCCTTGAACTGGGTCTCCTTGGCCTTTTTCGGGGCGGTCAGCCAGATCGAGAAATCATCGACCGGCAGGCCGCTGTCATCCACCGCCTCGACGACGATCTGGTAGAACTCGCGGAACCGGCTGCCGTCGGCACTCTCGCGGCCGAGTATGCGTTTGCGCAGGGCATCGGCGACTTCCCCGTCCTGGGCCAGCTTGCGGGTCTCCAGACAAACCTCGGCCCAGTCTTCGGCGACGGCGCGATAGGCGGCGGCCGACTGGGTCGCCAGTGCCTGCAGGATGAGCTTTGCCAGCCGCTCCGAGACAATCATGTCCCTGGACGCGCTTTCCTTGGCGGCGGGTTTGAGGATGGTCAGATGGCTGCGATCGGGGATCACGGCGAAGGGCGTGTCCTCCGGGCCGCGCCGGGTCCAGGCGCGGAATTCCGGTTCCAGGATCGAGCCCCTGGTGAAATCGACGGTCACCCCGCGCGGATCGATGTTGGCGGTGGATATACGGACCGTCCCGTCCCAGGCTTTCTCACCGAGGACGCCGGTCCCGAAGATCGGGTCCGCACCGACAATCACAAAGGGACGGGTGCCATCCTCCGAGAAGGGGCTGTTGGTCGCCCCGTCCTCGCTCAGGCGGTCGCGCAGGGTGAGGGTTTCCTGGAATTTCGAGGCGAGCTCGAGTGCGTTGAGGAAGTTCGTCCCGGTCTGGAAGCCATTGGTGAAGCCCTTGGTCAGGCGCCCAAGCGTCGAGCGTCCGATCGTGGCCAGGGGCGAGCCGAAATTGGCCGGGGCCAGCATCAGGAAGTTGGCGACCGGTGCGCCGCCATCGGGAAAATACTCGGCCATCCACCAGCGTGCGACCAGCGCCCCTGTCGAATGGACAACCACATGGAAGCTGGCCGGCAGGGTTCCGGCGGCCTGCATCTCCGCGATGACCACGTGCAGGCGGCGGCCGGAGTCCTCGATCCGCACATCATCATCCATTGATGGATAACCACCGAGGAAGACGTCTTGTGTCTGGTAGCCATGAGCCGCCAGCAATTCGCCAACCTTGGCCATGGACTTGTCACTGGCGCTCCAGCCATGGATCAGAAGAACGTGGTTTGTCATGGCAATCTCCGGTTTATCAACCAAAGATTATCACTCAGGGCGAGAGTTGGACAGGTTGTATCTTGCGACCGCTTTGGC
>OBPS01000036.1_pt1 | contig 19721 bp, 21 predicted proteins | sample 1534661 | NCBI WGS metagenome assembly OBPS01 (sample SAMEA3275493, study PRJEB22092) | marine metagenome | biome: ENVO:00000447 marine biome; feature: The site is in the outerpart of the Oslofjord; material: ENVO:00002010 seawater | collected 2014-06-20T10:00:00+00 | depth 1 m
ATTGTCCGCCGTGGCGTCGATGGCGACACCGGTGATCGTATAGGGATCGTCGGCCCGGGCTGCGGGCAGGCAGGCGAGGCTCAGGCAGAGCGCGGCGAGAATGAAACGCACGGGGACGACTCCTGTAACTTTGTCTTGGCCCGCACTATAACCACACGCTGCCGGGCGTGAAGCCCGCGGCTTGCGTCCGGGGCGTGTTTCGACATACACCGCGCCTGTTTTTACAGACCTGTTTTGACAGAGGTAAGGAAACGGCATGTCCGGAACCGGAAACCAAGATCGCCCGAACGGGCTGACCTATGCCGAGAGCGGCGTCTCCATCGACGCCGGCGACGCCCTGGTCGATCGCATCAAGCCGCTGGCCGCGATGACGCGCCGGGCCGGTGCGGCAGCCGATCTGGGCGGGTTTGGCGGCGCCTTTGACCTCAAGGCCGCCGGATACACGGATCCGATCCTGATCTCGGGGACCGATGGTGTCGGTACCAAGCTCAAGCTGGCGATTGCGACCGGCAAGGTCGACACGGTCGGCATCGACCTGGTCGCCATGTGCGTCAATGACGTCCTCGCCCAGGGCGCCGAGCCGCTCTTTTTCCTCGATTATCTGGCCTGCTCCAAACTCGACCCGGCGCGCGGCGAAGCCATCGTTTCGGGCATTGCCGCCGGCTGCAAGGACAGCGGCTGTGCCCTGATCGGCGGCGAAACGGCGGAAATGCCGGGCATGTATGAGGGCGATGACTTCGACCTGGCCGGCTTCGTCGTTGGTGCCGCCGAGCGCGGACGCCTCCTGCCGGACCACGACAAGATGGCCGCCGGCGATGTCCTGATCGGCCTCGCCTCCTCCGGTGTCCACTCGAACGGGTTTTCGCTGGTCCGCAAAGTTGTCGAGCTGGCCGGTCTGGACTGGTCGGATGAAGCCCCCTTCGCCCCGGGCCTGACGCTCGGCGAGGCCTTCCTCGCGCCGACGCGCCTCTACGTCCGGGCCTGCCTGCCGCTCATCAAGTCCAACTTGCTCACCGGCCTCGCTCACATCACGGGCGGCGGACTGGTTGAAAACCCGCCGCGCATGACCCCGGACCATCTGGTCCCGCATATCGACTACAGCGCCTGGACGCTGCCACCGGTCTTCCAGTGGCTCGCCGAAACCGGCGGGATCGAGGCGCACGAGATGCACCGGACCTTCAATTGCGGCATCGGCATGCTGCTCGCCGTGGCGCCGGCCAATGTCGATGCGGCGATGGAAGCGCTTGCGCTGACCGGTGAGACCGCCATGATCATCGGCGAACTCAAACCGGCCTGACGCGAGGGGCACACAGATGGCGAAGACCAAGATCGCCGTGCTCATCTCCGGGCGCGGCTCCAACATGCAGGCCCTGATCGAGGCGGCGAAGGACGAGGACTTCCCGGCCGAGATCGTGCTGGTGGCGTCCAATAACCCCGATGCAGCCGGCCTCGACATCGCCCGTGCGGCCGGGATCGAGACCGAGGTCGTCAATCATCGTGATTTCGACGATCGCGAGGCCTTCGAGGAAGCCCTCGATTCCACGATCAAGCTGTATGGCGCCCGGATCGTCTGCCTCGCCGGCTTCATGCGCATTCTGACGCCCTGGTTTACCGAACGCTGGCGCGACCTGCTGATCAATATCCACCCGTCCCTGCTGCCGGCCTTCAAGGGGCTGCACACGCATGAGCGGGCCCTTGAAGCCGGTGTGCGCATCCACGGCTGCACGGTGCACTATGTCCGTCCGGAGATGGATGACGGGCCCATCATCGGCCAGGCCGCGGTCCCGGTGCTGCCGGGCGACACGGCGGAGACGCTGTCGAACCGGGTCCTGCAGGCCGAACACGCCCTCTACGCCCAATGCGTCGCCCTCGCCTGCTCCGGCAAGGCTCGCGTCGCCGGAGAACGGGTCCGCCTGCAAGTGCGCGAATTCGGCGCCGAACTCCTGATGAACCCGCACGACTGACGGGATGGGGCGGGGTCATGCGCATTTCCGACGACCTCGATATTGACGAGTCCGAAATCGAGGAGCGTTTTATCCGCGCTTCCGGTCCCGGCGGCCAGCATGTCAACAAGACCGAGAGCGCCGTCCAGTTGCGGTTTGACCTTGCCGGCAACACAAGCCTGCCCGAAGCCGCCAAACGACGCCTGGTGCGCCTCGCCGGATCGCGCATGACCAAGGAGGGCGGCCTGGTCATCCGCGCCGACACCCATCGCGAGCGCGAACGCAACCGCGCCGCCGCGCGCGATCGGCTGCGCCGGCTGATCGAGCAGGCGCTGATCGCCCCGAAACCGCGCAGGAAAGCGCGTCCGTCGCTGGCCTCGATAAAACGGGTGAAGGCGGCCAAGGGGCAAAAATCGCAGACCAAATCCCTGCGCCGCAAGCCGGGCGCCGAAGATTAGACTGCCAGCGCTTCCACGACCGCATCAATTTCGGCGAGATGCCGCTCGATCTCCGCCTGAGGCAGGAAACTCCCAAGGAAGGAGTTCCTGGCCAGTTCGATGATCTCATCAGCCGTCAGGCCGATCGCCGCGGCCGTGCGGAGATAATTGTCATTCACATAACCGCCGAAATAGGCCGGATCGTCGGAATTGACGGTGGCGCGCAGCCCCAATGACAACATCCGCTTCAAGGGATGGTCCTCGAGCCGGGCAATGCCGCACAGACGCAGGTTGGACAGCGGGCAAACGGTCAGCGTCATCTGTTCGCGGCCCAGCCGGGCGACCAGCGTGCCGTCCTCGAGGGCGCGATTGCCATGATCGAGCCGGTCGACCTTGAGGAGGTCGAGCGCCTCGTGGATGTAGTCCGGCGGCCCCTCCTCACCGGCATGCGCCACGCGCTTGAGGCCCAGGGCACCGGCAGCGTCGAAGACGCGCTGGAATTTGGACGGCGGGTGACCCAGCTCGGAACTGTCCAGCCCGACACCGTCAATCCGGTCGAGATGCGGCTTGGCCATCTCCAGCGTCTCGAAGGCGGCCTCCTCGGAGAGGTGGCGCAGGAAACACAGGATCAGCTGCGAAGTCAGGCCCCACTCGGCCCGAGCCTTGTCGAGCGCGCGGGTGATGCCCTCAACAACCGTGGCAAAGGCAATGCCGCGATCGGTATGGCCCTGCGGATCGAAGAAGACCTCGACATGGCGGACATTCTCGGCATGGACGCGGCTCAGATAGGCCCAGGTCAGATCGAAGAAATCGGCTTCGGCTATCAGCATATTCATGCCGCCATAATAGATGTCGAGAAAGTCCTGGAGATTGGAGAAATCATAGGCCGCGCGGATGTCCTCGACCGACGCGTAGGGAATTTCGATCCCGTTGCGCTGCGCCAACTCGAACATGAGTTCGGGCTCGAGCGAGCCTTCCAGATGCAGGTGCAGCTCGGCCTTGGGCAGGGCTTGAACAAGGCGGGCGAGATCAGTCATGGCGGGCTCCTGCGTCTGGGGATGAACCATGGTCCTCGTGCCCGCGCCGTGGCGCAAGCGCTGGTTCAGCAGCACTGCGGCTGGACGGTGCCGGGCCGACAGCCGGGGCGGAGAAATACCCGCCCCGGCCTCGCTCAGACTAAAGCAGGCCGAGAAGTTTTTCGGCGGCCGCTTCGGATGATGCCGGGTTCTGGCCGGTCACCAGCTTGCCGTCGACAAGCACGAAGCTGGCCCAGTCATCGCCCTTTTCGTAATGGCCGCCATTCTCGGTGAGCATGTCCTCGACCAGGAAGGGGACAACATCGGTCAGTCCGACCGCGGCTTCCTCGCTATTGGTGAAGCCGGTGACCCGCTTGCCGCTGACCAGCGGCTTGCCGTCGCTGCCATTGGTGTGCCGGAAGACGGCGGGGGCATGACAGACCGCGCCGACCGGACGGTCGGCAGCGGCAAAGGCCTCGATCAGGCGCTTGCTGTCCGCGTTCTCGGCGAGGTCCCAGAGCGGCCCATGGCCACCGGGGTAGAAAATGGCGTCAAACCCGTCCGTGGTGATATCGGCCAGCTTGTGGGTCGTGGCGAGGGCCTTGTTTGAAGCCTCATCGGCCTTGAAGCGCTTGGTGGCTTCGGTCTGGGAGTCTTCGGCATCGCTCTTGGGATCGAGCGGCGGCTGGCCGCCGGCCGGCGAGGCCAGCACGATCTCGGCACCGGCATCCTTGAAGACGTAATAGGGCGCCGCAAACTCTTCCAGCCAGAAGCCGGTTTTCTCGCCCGTGTCACCGAGCTTGTCGTGCGAGGTCAGCACCATCAGGATTTTCATCACATCGTCTCCATTGGAGTTTGGGAATTAGCGTTCGCCCGGCGCGGCGGCGCCGCGATCATCGGGCGCGTCGGCCATGGCTTGCAGGTGCGCCTGACCTCGGTGCAGTTCAAGGGCCCGACCTGAGTCCAGTCCACTTGGACAACCGGCAAAGAAAAAGGCCCGACGCAAGCGCCGGGCCTTCCTGTCTTGGTATCGCGCCCGGTTTAGCCGACGATTTCGTCGTCCGAGAAGAAGAACGGGATTTCTTCGGCAGCGGTTTCCGGCGCGTCGGAACCGTGCACCGAATTGGCTTCGATCGACTCGGCGAATTCCTTGCGGATCGTGCCGGCATCAGCCTGCTCCGGATTGGTCGCACCCATCACCTTGCGGTAGGTGGCGATCGCATCTTCGCCTTCGAGAACCTGGACCACGACCGGGCCGGAAATCATGAAGGTGACGAGGTCGTTGAAGAAGGGACGCTCCTTGTGGACGCCATAGAAACCTTCGGCCTGCTCGCGCGACAGATGGATGCGCTTCTGGGCGATAATGCGCAGACCGGCTTCCTCGATCTTGGCGTTGATGGCGCCGGTGAGGTTACGGGCAGTGGCGTCGGGCTTGATGATGGAGAAGGTGCGTTGGATCGCCATGAGAGAAGTCCTTGAGACTGAAACTGTGATTGTCCGGGCACACACCCGGCCTGTGGATTCGCGCGGCTTATAGCGGCGCTTGCGCGGCACCACAAGCCGCGCTACGCGGCTTCTCCCATGTTGCACATCAATGACCTCACCTATCGCATTGAAGGGCGGATGCTCTTTGATCAGGCGACCCTCTTCCTGCCGGCCAAGACCAAGATGGGTCTGGTGGGACGGAACGGGACCGGCAAATCGACCCTGTTCCGGCTGATCCGCGGTGAAATCGCATCCGAGGGCGGTGAGGCGCGCGTGCAAAAAGGCGTCCGTGTCGGATCGGTCGCCCAGGAAGCGCCGGGCGGCGATGACGCGCTGATCGATGTCGTGATGGCCGCCGATCACGAACGCGCGGCCCTGCTGGCAGAAGCGGAGAGCGCGACCGAGCCCAACCGCATTGCCGAGATCCAGACCCGGCTGGCCGATATCGACAGCCATACCGCGGAAGCCCGCGCCGGCTCCATCCTGGCCGGGCTGGGCTTTACCGGTGAGGAACAGCGCCGTCCGTGCCGCGAATTCTCCGGCGGCTGGCGGATGCGGGTCGCCCTGGCGGCAACCCTGTTCGCCCGTCCCGACCTGCTGCTGCTCGACGAGCCAACCAATTATCTCGACCTGGAAGGCGTGATGTGGCTGCAGAGCTACCTCAAGACCTTCCCCGGCGCAGTGCTGGTGATCTCGCACGACCGCGACCTCTTGAACGGGGCCATGCAGAAGATTGCCCACCTCAAGAACGGCAAGTTGACCGTCTGGGACGGCGGCTATGATGATTTCGAGAAGGCGCTGGCGGAAAAACAGCGCCTGCAGATGAAGATGGTCGAGAAGCAGGAGGTCGAGCGACGACACCTGCAATCCTTCGTCGACCGCTTCAAGGCCAAGGCCTCCAAGGCCAAACAGGCCCAGTCGCGCGTCAAGCGCCTGGAGAAAATGCAGATCGTGGCGACCCAGGTCGAGGACCCGGTGGCGCCCTTCAACTTCCCCAGCCCGCAGCGCCGCATGGCACCGCCCATTGTGCGCATGGTCGACCTGCAGGCCGGCTATGCGCCCGGCAAGCCGGTGCTGCGCGACGTCACGCTCAATATCGATACCGAGGACCGGATCGGCATTCTCGGCCGCAATGGGGCCGGCAAGTCGACCCTGGCCAAACTCCTCTGCGACCGGCTCGATCCGCTCGAGGGCCATCTGCGCAAACACAAGAAGATGCAGATCGCCTATTTCGCGCAGCACCAGATCGACAGCCTGTCGCCGGACATGTCGGCCTACCAGCACATCATCGAGCTGATGCCGGATGCGACCGAGGCCCAGCGCCGGGCCCGGCTGGCCACATTCGGCCTGCCCGGTGACCGCCAGGAGACACCCGCAGACACGCTGTCAGGCGGTGAGAAGGCGCGGCTGCTTTTCAACCTGATCACGTTTGAAGGCCCGCACCTCTTGATCCTCGACGAGCCGACCAACCACCTCGACATGGACAGCCGCGCCGCCCTCATCCAGGCGATCAATGAATATGAAGGCGCCGTCGTCCTGATCTCGCACGACCGCCATTTGATCGAGAGCTGTGTCGACCGGCTCTGGGTGGTCGGCGATGGCACCGTCAAACCCTATGACGAGGATATCGAGACCTATCGCCAGTCCCTGCTCGGCCGAGCGCCGAAGGACGGCAACAAAAAGAGGACGGCCGCCACCGACGAAAAGACCGTCGCCCGTCGCTCCGCCGCCGATCAGCGCAAGGCGCTCAAACCTCTGCGTGACACGATCGCCCGCTGGGAAAAGGAAGCCGATCGCCTGCGCGGCGTGATCGCGGTGATCGACACCGCCCTCGCCGCCCCCGGCCTTTACCAGAAAGACCCCAAGACCGCGACCGACCTCCAGATCAAGCGCGCCAAGGCGGTAGAGTTGCTCGACACGGCCGAGATGAATTGGCTGGAAGCCGAGGAAAAGCTGGAAGCGGCGCAGGCGGGGTAGCGCCAGAAGCGGAGCTAACCGGACAAGGTTTCAATGGCTTGCGGCACAATCGCCTGCCGTTCGTCCCATTAAGAAACCCTTCGCACTTGCAGTCATATAATATGAGCATCCTGGAACAAGGTGGATGGATCAATGAGATCCGAAGGCGCGCTGCCGGGCGTCATTCACCACATGGATGCTGGCCCGGCGGCACACAAACTGGCTGACATGGCCCCTGCCGGACCCTTGTGGTCCGGCAATTTCCTTGTTTCGGAAGTCCCGCACAACGGTCCACGATCATGAAGATCGAACCGACATCCGCGCCTCGCACCCCCGCCGTGCGCAAGGCCGGCGCGACGCACGCGCCGCAGCCATCGGCCTGGCGTCATGACAACAGCTTTCACAGCCCGGACAGGTTGCGTGTCGATGGGGTCATGCCGGCCGACCCGGACACGCACCAGTGCCCGGACTTCGAGGCTAGCGATCAGGAGGCGATCCTGAGTCCGGAGGCGGCGATCCGCACCGCCCACGCGGTCAGCGACTGGCTCGCCGCGCACTTGCTCTCGCTCACCCGTCATCATGTCGGACGGCTGCAGCACCTGTTCGCGGGCTGAGCTCGCGGGCTCAGCCGCAGGCGAGGCTTTCGACGATGTCGCTCTCATTGACCCGGATGGTGAGCCGCTCGGCCCGGTAATCCATTGTCACGGCCGAATTCGGCCCCACGACACGATAGACGTCCGGCATTGCCCCGCGCGGGACGTTGACGCGCGGCTGGCCGACATAGTGCTGCAGGTTCTCCATGCCACACGTGCCGGTGATGGGCGCGCGCACGGCACTGTCCGCGACATCCTCGGCCGCGCCGAGCGGCGGCAGCTCACCAGCGGCCTGTGGTCCGGAGGCCGGGCCACTGCGGCTTGTCAGGGCGCAGCCCGCGACGAGGAGGACGACACTGCCCAGAAGGATCACACGCACATTCATTGACCAGCCTCGCTCAACCGCACCAGGGGCGCAGGATGACACCGGCGTCCGAGAGGTCAAGATTGAGCCGTTCGCGGCGATAGTCGCGGGTCACCGGCGTGTCGGGATAGATCAGGCGGATCTGGCCATGCAGGCTGTCCAGATCGACCTCACCGACCCGCTGGCCGACCAGATACCCCATGGCATTGGCCCCGCAGAACGCGTCGGGATCAACCGAATTGTCCCCGATGCCGTCCTCGGCAAAGTCGGGCGCCGGCATCATCGTGTCGCCGCCATCGATGGGATGCCCGCCATCCATCAGCTGACCGGCGGTCGAACAGGCGGTAACCGAGAGGCCCGCCAGAGCGATCAACAAAAATCGTGTCATGCCTTCTTCTCCCATCGGCCTTCCGGCGACTGGCGCCAGTATGAGACCGTGCAGCCCTGCCCCGAGGCTTTCTTCCACAAGGCCCGTGCGTCCTGCACGGCCATCTCGTCCTGCCCGTCAAACATGACGATCATGCGGTCAAAGGATGACGGATTTTCGGGCTCGGCACCATCGAGCAGGAAGAGGCATTGCGCGCTGTTGGGGTTGGCCTCGTCCTCGGCGATCAGCACCGGCTGACGCTCGGGCGATCCGGCCTCCACCTGGCCATGCGGCAGAAAGCTGTCCTCGCGCCAGGTCCACAAAAGCTGGTCGATGGCCTCGCGACGCTTGGCATCCGGCGAGCGGACCAAGGCCCGCCAGCCCCGCGCCAGCGTCTTTTCCAGGAGCTCGGGCAGAACCTCATCCAGCGAGGAGCGCTCGAGATGGTAAAACCAGAGATCGCCGCTCATGCCTGCTCCCCGCACTGCCAAACCCTATCCCGACATGAAAAGGGCGGCCACTCGGGGCCGCCCTGATCACAGCAAGGGACTAGCCTTCGTAATTATCACGCACGAAGCGGTCGAGGATGCGCACACCCCAGCCCGTGCCCCAGCTCGGCTGGCGCGGATCGTCCTTCATGCTCATCCCGCCCATGGCCGTACCGGCAATGTCGATATGGCACCAGGGCTTGTCATTGACGAAGCATTTGAGGAACTCAGCCGCCGAGATCGAGCCGGCGAGACGACCCTCACCGACATTCTTGATGTCGGCATTCTTGGTCTCGATGTGCTTTTCGTAATCCGGGCCGAGCGGCAGGCGCCAGACCGGCTCGTCGGACGCATCACCGGCCGAGGACAGCTGGGCCGCGATCTCGTCCGAGTTCGAGAAAATGCCGGCGCGGGTATTGCCGAGACCGATCAGGATGGCGCCGGTGAGGGTCGCCAGGTCGATGATCAGCTTGGGGTCGAACCGGTCCTGCGCGTACCAGAGCACGTCAGCGAGCACGAGACGGCCTTCGGCATCGGTGTTGAGGATTTCGATCGTCGTGCCGGACATCGCCGTAACGATGTCGCCGGGACGCTGGGCATTGCCGTCGGGCATGTTCTCGACCAGGCCGACAATACCGATCGCATTGACGTTGGCCTTGCGACCGGCTAGCGCGCGCATCAGGCCGACCACGGCGGCTGAACCGCCCATGTCGCCGCGCATTTCGTCCATGCCGGCGCCCGGCTTGAGCGAAATACCACCACTGTCAAAGGTCAGGCCCTTGCCGACGAACAGGAGCGGCTTCTCGCCCGCCTTGCCGCCATTCCATTTCATGATGGCGATCTTGCTCTCGAATTCCGAGGCCTGGCCGACACCAAGAAGGGCGCCCATGCCCAGCTCGGTCATCTGGACCTCGTCGAGAATTTCGATCTCGAGTCCGAACTCGGCCATGCCCTCGATCTTCTTGGCATAGGTTTCCGGGTTGAGGATGTTCGGCGGCAGGTTCGTCACTTCGCGGGCGAGGTCGACACCGTCAGCCACGGCACCCCAGCCGGCCCAGGCCTTGCGGGCCCCGTCGACATCGGAGACGGCAATGGTGAGCTCGCTCAGGGACGGCTTCTGGTCGTCTTTCAGCTTGGTCCGGAACTGGTCATAGCGATAGGCCGCCAGACGCGCGCCGAGACCGGCGCGGGCTGCGCCCTCGGCATCGGTTTCACCGTCGAACTGGATCGACAGGCGTGTCTCGCCGCTGAGCAGAAGCTTGGCGACGACGGCTGCGCCCGCCTTTTCCAGTGTGGAAGCAGTACGCTTGTCCTTGGCGCCCAGACCAAACAGGACAACGCGGCTGGCTTCGCTGCCGGCCGGTGCCATGATTTCCAGGGTCTGGGAGGGCTTTCCGGTAAAGCGCGAGGCTGCGATGGCGCGCTTCACAGCGCCGCCGGATGCCGTGTCGAGCGCGGCAGCAGCCGGCGACAGCGTGGCGTCTTCATAGACCGGTACGGCGATCGCGCCGGCCGCGTTCGGAGCGGCAGCGAATTCGATTTTCATGGTATTCCCTCTCATCCAGTCGCGTGGGTTGGTGGTGCGCGGCGTCACGGGCCTGAAGCCGACGCCGAAAACTTGTGTCGCGGAAGTGGTATCCGATCACGACGTGAGATAGAAGGCTGAACGCGCAGCACAAGCCGGTCCATGATTCTCCTTCAACGGTATTTCTTCAATCAGTTGCTCTGGCCGTTCATCACGGCTATCGCCGCCTTTGCCGGGCTGGCGCTGCTGACGCAGAGCCTGTCGAATGTCGACCTTGTTTCGGGCTATTCGGAGACCGCGCTGACCTTCGTCAAGGTGACGGCGCTGGCCCTGCCCCAACTGACGGCGCTGCTGGTTCCGATCGCGCTCTTTGTCGCTGTCCTGTCCACGCTCAACCGGTTGACCTCGGACAGCGAGCTGGTGATTGCCTCGGCTGCCGGGCTGAGCCGGTTCGGCCTGCTTTCACCGGTTATCCGGCTCGGCATCTATGTGCTGCTGGCCAATCTTGTGGTGAACCTGCTGGTCCAGCCGATTGCCTACCGCGAAATGCGTCGTGAATTGCACACGCTGAGATCCGACGTCGCCGCCAGCCTGGTCACGCCGGGCGCCTTCTCCCAGCTCGGCCAGGGCGTGACCATTTATGCCCGTGATCGCAGCCGCGACGGCCGCATGCAGGACATCCTCATCCATGACAGTCGTGGCGAGGACGGGGCCTCGACCTACTCGGCTCGCGAGGGCGTGGTGGTGCGCTCGGGTGATCGCTCGGCCATGGTGCTTATCGACGGCAATCTCCAGCAAATCGATGCCGCCGGCGAGCTCTACTACGCCAATTTCGATCGCTATGAGTTCGACCTCGGGGAGTTTGTGGGACCGGCCGATGCCATGTTCTTCAAGGAATCAGACCGCTTCCTGCACGAGCTCCTGTGGCCGTCAGCCGCCGAAATCGCCCGCACCGGCGGGCCGGAACGGGCCTGGGCGGAAGCGCATTATCGCCTCTCGGGGCCGCTCTACAATCTTGCCTTCGCGCTGATCGCGGCCGCCTGTTTTCTCGCCGGCGACCATTCCCGAATGGGCTATGGCCGCCGGGTCATGATCGCGGTCGGTGCCGGACTCACCCTCCGCCTGATCGGCTTCGCCATGCAGTCGGCCAGTGCCGATGATGCCGCGATGAACGTGGCCCAATACCTGATCCCGATTGCCGGCATGGTCGGCGCGATCGCTGTGATCTACTGGCCGGCCCGTACACGACCCCGGCAGATCAAGACGAGCGGGGCGAGCGCATGATCGGCGGCCGTCTCAATCGTTACATGGCAGGCCAGACCGCTGGCGGACTGGCGCTGGCCTTTGCGACCATCGCCACCGTCATCATCCTGGTCGACTTCGTCGAGCAGTCGCGGGCGGTCGGGACGCGGGTCGATGTGTCAACCCTTGACCTTTTCAGCCTGACGATGCTGCGCGCACCGTCCCTGCTCGAGAGCACCCTGCCCTTCGTTTTCCTGTTCGGCACGCTGACCTCGCTGTTTCGCCTCAACCGGTCAAGCGAGCTGATCGTGATGCGGGCATCGGGCATGTCGGCCTGGCGCATCCTGACGGCACCCATGGTGCTGGCGGTCGTGGTCGGCATCATCGGAGCGGCAGGGCTCAACCCGTTGGCCGCCAATATGAACGCCGAATTCGAGGCGCGCCGCGACAGCCTGATGAATGTCCGCCGCGTCGAGGGCGCCGCTCAGCCGGTCTGGCTGCGCGAGACCAATATCGACGGCTTCACCGTGATTGCGGCGACCCAGCTTGAAGAGGACCGCCAGGTGCTGCAGGACCCGGTCTTCTTCCAGTTCGCCGAAGCCGCTGATGGCACACCCAGCCTCGAGCGCCGGATCGATGCCGAATCGGCGGAGTTGCGGTCCGGCTTCTGGGAGGTGACCGGCGCCGTCGAACGCACGCCGACCCCCTCACGCCTCGACCTCGGCGATATTACCATGCCGACCTCGATCAATCGGCAGGCCCTGTTTGAACGGGCCCGGTCGGCCGAGGGCGTCGCATTCTGGGACCTGCCGCGATTGATCAGCTCGGCCCGTGAAGCCGGCCTTGCGACCCAGCGTTATGAATTACGCCTGCATGCCCTGCTGGCCCTGCCGCTCACCTTGTTGGCCTCAACCCTGATTGCGGCGGCGGCGAGCTTGCGCCTGCACAGGTTGGGCGGCGCCGCCGCCTTTGCGATGGCAGGCGGCATTGCCGGCTTTGTGATGTTCTTCTTTCAGGAAATGCTGAGCTCATTCGGGGTTTCCGGCGCCCTGCCGCCCGCCACCGCGGCCTGGTCGGCACCGGCACTGACAGCGCTGCTCGCCCTGATCTATATTGCCTCGACCGAAGACGGTTGACGACGTGGACGATGCCCCCGGCATCGGCTAGTCATGATCAAGACCCGCCTGCGGGGGCCGGGATACCAGAGGGAGTGACGCGCATGGCGTCGCATGTACGCCGCCTAGCGGCAGTATTGCTGAGCACATCAGCACTCGCCTTCACGGCACCGGTTCTCGCTCAGGGGGCTGAAGTCGACGAGGCGCCGATCTATCTGGAAGCCGACCACGTCGAGGATATCGCCGGAGGGACCGGTTATATCGCCCGCGGCAATGTGCGCGTCCGCCAGGACCCGCGCACCCTGCTTGCCGACGAGATCGAGTACCACCCCGACGAGAATCGCGTTGTCGCCCGCGGCCATGTCATCATTCTGGGTCAGGGCCCGTTTCCGCAATACGCCGACGAGGTTGAACTCGACAGCCAGCTCGCTGCCGGCGTTGCCATCGGCTTTGCCAGCCTCCTGGAAAACAATGGCCAGGTGGCCGCTGCCGCCGCAATCCGCAGCGCAGACGGCTCGCTCCAGCTCAATGACGCCTACTATACCGCCTGCGAACTCTGCGAAGACGGCGAGCATGAGCCGACCTGGCGCCTGCGCGCCCGTGAAATCGTGCAGGATGCCGACGAGCAGATGATCTACTACCGTGATGCACGGCTGGAGATCGGCGGCGTCCCGGTTCTCTACGCACCGGTCTTTGCCCATGCAGACCCGTCATCCGAGCGCCATTCCGGTTTCCTGTTTCCCAAGGTCGGCGCGTCCTCACGCCTCGGCTTTGTCTATCAGCAACCCTATTACTGGTCGATTTCGCCGTCCCAGGACCTGGTGATTGCGCCGCGCGTGATGACCAACGTCAACCCGTTGATTTATGGCGAGTATCGCAAGCGTTTCTGGTCCGGCTTCATGGAGCTGGAAGGCAGCTATACCGACGAGTTCGAGATCGACAGCGATGGCGAACGCTATGGCGAGCGGGACGCGCGCTGGCATCTGTTCGGCGGTGGCGAATGGGCGATCAATCCGGATTGGCGTTGGGGCTTCGGCGTTCAGCGCTCCTCCGACGACCTGCACCTGCGCCGGTACGACTTCTCGGAGGCGGACAAGGATCGTGGCGCCCCGCTCAATTCGCTGAGCCGCCAGCTGGTCAGCCAGATTTACCTCGACGGGCGGACGCGAAACTCGACGGGATCGATCGTGGCGGCCTCCTACCAGTCGCTGCGCACCAATGCCGATGACGACATCATTCCCGCGCTCGCTCCGGTCCTGAATTATCAACGCGTGTTCAATGCACCCGAGGGCTGGGGCCGGCTCAATGTCGAGGCGAGTGCAGCCGTCCTGCGGCGCGAGGTCGGGACCGACTATGACCGCGTGACGGCCCAACTCGACTGGCGAACACGCTGGATCACTTCACCGGGGATCGTGATCGAACCCTTCGCGCTGGCACGCGCCGACAGCTACAGCTTCGATGACCTGCCGGTTGTTGATCCACTGACAGACCCGGTATCAGACAGCCTCTCCCGGACACTCGGCCTCGTCGGCACGGAAATCAGCTGGCCCTTTTATCGCGGTGGAGAGACCACGGACTGGATTGTGGAGCCGGTCATCTCGGTGATCTCGGCCAGCGACAATCGCAATGCCGGTCGCATCGTCAACGAGGACAGCCTCGCCATTGATCTCGACGAGAGCCTGCTGTTCCAACCCGTCCGGGCGCCCGGCTATGACATCTGGGAAGAGGGCGAGCGCATCAGCTACGGCCTGCGAACAACGGCGATGTGGGGCGATGACGGTCGCGCGCGCCTGTTCGTCGGTCAGAGCGAACGCCTTGATGGGGTCGCCGTCTTCAATCCGGCCAGTGGTCTGACCGAAGACAGTTCCGATTACGTTGTGGCCGGTGAGATCGACCTGGCCGGTTTCAGTGCCGAAGTCCAGGCGCGGGTCGATCCGGACAGCCTCGATACCAATCGGCTCGACGTCTCTTTCGGATATGCCGGCGAGCGGTTCAGCGGAACCGTGCGTTATCTCGATATCAGTGATGATGCCGGGACCCGCATCGGGGCACAGCGTGAGCTGCGCGGCGATTTCGAAGTGGGTCTGACCCAGCACTGGAGCGCCATCGGGGAGATAACCCGTGATCTCGACCGCGAGATCACGCGTCGCCAGGAACTGGGTCTTCGCTATGGCGACGACTGTTCGCAATTCGATATCGTCTACCAGCGTGAGGATCTCGGAATTTCCGAACTCGGGCCGTCGGAATCGATCCAGTTCCGCATCACCCTGTTCACGCTCGGAAGTTTCGGACCGGATTGATCCAACCCCGCGCGCAACAGTGTCCGGCGATTGCGCCGGGACCGAGTTTGGGTAATGTTCCGCGCCGAACCAACATGCGATTGCTGATGACCTGCGCCAAACGAATTGTTCTTTCCCTGCTTGCCTCCGCCACCCTGTTGTGGGGCGCCTGTGCGCACGCGCAGACGACAGAAGGCGTTGCAGCCTTGGTCAATGACGAGCCGATCACGACGGTCGATGTGCGCAACCGCATGCGCCTGATCATCGCTTCGACCGGCATGTCGCAGATTGATGAAGGAACACTGGCGCGGATCCAGGACCAGGCCCTGCGGGGACTGATCGACGAACACCTGCAGCTCCAGGCCGCGTCCGAGTATGATATCGAAGTCTCCGATGGCGAGATCACGAACTCGCTGCTTGATCTGGCTGATCGCAACGGCACCACGGTCGATGTCATTGTCCAGGACCTGCAGAATTCCGGTGTCGATGTTTCGACCCTGCGTCACCAGCTGGAAGCGGAAATCGCCTGGCAGATCATCGTCAATGGCCGCTATGGCTCGCGCATCCGGATCTCCGAGCAGCAGATTGAGCTGGCGCTCGAACGTCTCGCAGCCAGCGCGTCGCAGCCGCAATATCGCATTTTCGAGATGCTGTTCGAGGTCGCCGGGCCGGGCCAGGAAGAGCAAACCATCCAGCGCGTCATCACGGTGATGAACCAGCTGCAGCAAGGCGCGACTTTCCCGGAGCTGGCGCGCCAGTTCTCGGATGCGCCCTCGGCTGCGAATGGTGGTGATATCGGCTGGATTACGGCTAGCCAGCTTCAGCCCGAAGTCGCGGCGATCATGCCCCAGATGCGCGGCCAGTACGAGCAAAGCGGGGGCCGCGGTGCCCTGTCGAACCCGATCGAGGTTCCCGGTGGCTTCATGGTGATCGCCCTTGTCGGCGCTCGTGATGGCACGACGACCCTGCAATATGACCTGGTCCAGATCACGGTCCCGACCAGCGCCGTCACCGACGCGACGCGCGCCAACCTGACGCGCGAACTGGCCGCCGACCCGAGCTGTAGCCAGGCTGAAGCCGTGTCCGGTCGCATCGCCGGCGCAATCTATACCCCGCTCGGCAGCATCGCCGCGGACGCTGTTCTTCCGGCCATCCGCGATGCCCTGCAGCCGCTCGATGAGGGTGAGAATACGGGCGTCCTGCAATCGGCGGTCGGCCTGCAGGCGCTGATCGTCTGTGACCGTGCCATCGCCGGCCCCGGCGTTCCGACACGTGACGATCTGGAAGGCCAGCTTCGCGGCCAGCAATTGTCGCTGCTCTCGCGTCGCTGGCTGCGCGACCTGCGCCGCGACTCGACGGTCGAGATCCGAAACTGATGAGCCGTCCATCACCCGTCGTCGTGTCGATGGGTGATCCGGCCGGGATCGGCCCCGAGATCATCCTCAAGGCCTGGCAGAGTTGGCGTACCGCGCCAGATGCCGGTACCTTTGTGGCACTGGGAGATGTCGCAGCCTTTGCAACCACAGCCGAGCAACTGGATCTACCGCCGCCCCGGCAGCTGGCAACGCTCTCCGACGCCGATGACGTGATGCCCCGGGGTCTGCCCGTCCTGGACGTCGGCGTGTCGCTCGGCTCTGATTGTATCCCCGGTCAAGCTAATGCCGCGCACGCTGCCTGCATCAAGGCCGCCATAGAGACCGGTGTCCGCCTTTGCCTCGACGGACAGGCCAGCGCTCTGGTGACCGCCCCGATCGCCAAGTCAGTGATGTATGCGGCCGGCTTCAGCTTTCCCGGACATACCGAATTCCTCGCCGAGCTGTGCGCCGATCATCCGGTCATCGGTCCGCGAGGTCCGGCCATGATGCTCGCCGGTGGCGGACTACGCGTGGTTCTCGTAACCATCCATGAGCCGCTGGCCCGCGCGCTGACCCTGATTACGCCAGACCGCGTGGACGCCATTGCGCGACTGACAGACGCGGCCTTGCGCCGCGATTTCGGGATCGCCCGGCCGCGACTGGCCCTCGCCGGTCTCAACCCGCATGCGGGCGAAGCCGGGGCGCTGGGTGATGAGGAGCTGACCCTGCTCAACCCCCTCGCCGCACGGCTGCGCGCGGACGGGATCGACATCACCGATGCCCAGCCCCCCGACACGCTCTTCCATGCCGAGGCACGGGCTGGCTATGATGCGGCCATCTGCCTCTATCATGACCAGGGACTGATCCCGGTGAAGACACTCGATTTTCATGGCGGCGTGAACATCACGCTCGGCCTGCCCATCGTCCGCACCTCGCCGGATCATGGCACCGCCTTCAATATTGCCGGACAGGGTATCGCCAGGGCTGACAGCCTGCTCGCCGCGCTCAATCAGGCCACACGGATCGCAGCGTGCCGCCGATGAGCCTCGACGACCTGCCGCCGCTTCGTGATGTCATCACCAGCCATGATCTCGGGGCCAAGAAGGCGTTCGGTCAGCACTTCCTGCTCGACCTCAACCTGACCGCCAAGATCGCCCGCCTGGCCGGTGACATGAGTCGGGACCAGGCGATCGAGGTCGGCCCCGGGCCAGGCGGACTGACCCGGGCCATCCTGGCCGAGGGAGCAGCGTCCCTGCTGGCTGTGGAGATGGACGCCCGATTCCTCGGCGCGCTGGAGGAAGTCAATCTGGCCTCGGGTGGCCGGCTGACCGTCGAACGGGGCGACGCGCTTGCTGTCGATGAACGGACCCTGCTGACCGGGCCGGGCGACAAGGTCATCCTGTCCAACCTGCCTTATAATGTCGGCACGCAATTGCTGATCAAATGGCTGCAGGCCGAGCCGATCTGGTGGCGCCGCGCGGTCTTGATGTTCCAGCGCGAGGTAGCGGACCGGGTCGTCGCTGCGCCGGGTGACAAGGCCTATGGCCGCCTCGCCGTGATTTCGCAGTCACGGTGCTCGGCCCGGCTGGCGCTGAAGATTCCGGCCCGCGCCTTCACCCCGCCGCCCAAGGTCGAATCGGCGGTCGTCGTGCTCGACCCCCTGCCCGAGGCGCAGCAGTTCAAGGATGTCGTGGCGCTCGAGCGGATCACCGCCTCGGCTTTCGGACAACGTCGCAAGACGCTGCGCCGCAGTCTGTCGCAGGCCGCCGGGCAAGCCGGCACCAGCGCGGATGCGCTGCTTGAGGCAGCCGGAATCGATCCGGGCGCACGGGCCGAGGTGATTGATATCGAGGGATTTCAGACACTCGCCCGCACTTGGCGTGCGGCCTATGAGGCCAGCCGCAGCTAGGCTATCACGCGATCAGCCCTACTGATCCATGATCGCGTCGACAAACTCTTCCAGCCATGGATGACGCAAGCGCTTGAGCCGCTCGGCATGGAGGATCTCATTGAGCTTTTCCAGCGCGCGCGCAAAGTCGTCATTGACGATCACATAGTCGTATTCGTGCCAGTGCGAGATCTCGTCCTTGGCGCGGGCCATGCGGCCCTTGATAATCTCCGGCGTGTCCTGGCCGCGCTTGCGCAGGCGGTCTTCCAGTAGCGCGATGGATGGCGGCAGGATGAAGACCCGAACGGTATCGTCCGGCGCCGCGGCCGCCAGCGCCTGGGCGCCTTGCCAGTCGATGTCGAAGACCACGTCCCGACCGTCCTCGACGGCCTCCATGACCGGTGTCTTGGGCGTCCCGTAATAGCGGCCAAAAACCTCGGCCCACTCGAAGAACTCGTCGTCCTCGATCTTCTTCTTGAATTCGTCGACCGAGATAAAGTGGTAGTCCTGACCATCAACCTCGCCCGGGCGCGGCTTGCGCGTCGTGGCCGAGACCGAGAGCACCACGTCGGGGTTCTGACTCAGAAGGCGTTTGGACAGGGTCGTCTTGCCAGCACCGGAAGGACTGGACAGCGCGAGCAGAACGCCGCGGCGGCGACCACGAAAGATCGCTCCGGAATAGCCGTCACTCGACATTCTGTATTTGCTCCCTGAACTGGTCGACCGTGTTCTTCAGCGAAAGCCCGATGGCGGTCAGCGAAGAATCGGAGGACTTCGAGCATAGTGTGTTCGCCTCGCGATTAAACTCCTGTGACAGGAAATCCAGCTTGCGGCCCACCGGAGAGCCTTGGGCAAGCAGGTCACGCGCCGAGACGATGTGGGCCTGCAGCCGGTCGAGTTCCTCGCGGACATCCATCTTCACCGCCAGCACGGCGGCTTCGGTCGCGAGGCGATCCTCGTCCAACCCCTCGGGCAGCAATTCGGCAAATTTGGCAGACAGGCGATCCTTGATGGCGTCGGTCCGTGTCGCAGAATGGCTGGCCGCCTCACCGATCAGGCGGGTGATGTCCTCGACATGGCCGGTCAGAACGGCGGACAGAGCAGCGCCCTCTTCCCGGCGGGCCGACACCAGGGCATCCAGAGCCTCGCCAAGGCTCGTCAGCAGGGCCGTATCGAGCGCAGCCATGTCGTCACTGATGCCAACCTGCTCGCTGTCGATCATGCCCGGCAGCGCCAGCAGGCCATCGAGTCTCGGTCGCGCGACCTGACCGCTCTCCAGCAAGGGCGCGGCCTGGTCGAGCAGGCTGCGCAATCGCGCCATATCGATCTGAGCACCCGATGCCTCGCTCTCACGGCGCAGATTGAGGGTGGCGTTGACATTGCCGCGTGCGAAGCGCGCCTTGGCGAGGTCCCGCGCCTTGGGCTCGAGACGTTCGAAACCATTCGGCAGACGGTAGCGCGCCTCCAGACCCTTGCCGTTGACGCTGCGCGCCTCCCAGGTCCAGGTCCAGCCGGGTGATCGCCCATCGACACGCGCGAATCCGGTCATCCCTGACAGGACGCCCATCTCAATTGCCCCCGTTGCGGCGCTGGCGTTCAATCCGGCGCCAGTTGGCAACATTGCGCTGATGCTCGGCATAGGTGTCGGCGAAGGCATGCCCGCCCGTG
>OBPS01000037.1_pt1 | contig 19155 bp, 24 predicted proteins | sample 1534661 | NCBI WGS metagenome assembly OBPS01 (sample SAMEA3275493, study PRJEB22092) | marine metagenome | biome: ENVO:00000447 marine biome; feature: The site is in the outerpart of the Oslofjord; material: ENVO:00002010 seawater | collected 2014-06-20T10:00:00+00 | depth 1 m
TGTCTGATCTGGGGCCGGCTTGCACCGGAACGATCGGTATCGCGCCTTCGGCGAATATCAATCCTGAGCGGAACTTTCCATCCCTTTTCGAGCCTGTGCATGGCTCAGCTCCAGACATCTATGGGCAAAACATTGCGAACCCAATCGGCATGATCTGGAGTGGCGCGATGATGCTTGAGCACTTGGGAGAAGAGACCGCCGCCGCCGATATCATGACCGCGATTGAAGATGTCCTCACAACAGGCCCTAAAACCCCTGACATGAAAGGAGTGGCCAGTACCCAGGAGGTTGGAGCCGCGATTGCCAGTGCAATCGTCTAGGTTCTAGTCCGGCAGGTAATCTTCCTTCCAGCGAAGCACGACATTGAAGCTGACTGAAATACGTGTTTCGTGCGACAGATTCGGATGAACCAGGTGATGCAGGAATGCAGGCCACATGAGTAATTGGCCGGGCGTTGGTTTGACCCGATATTCTGGATCGATCTGTCGATCACCTCGGATGGCGTTCATGTTTGCTTGTGGTCTTGGATCGAAAAAACTGATGCAGTTGGGTGTTCGATCATCGCGACCGGTGGGAAGCGTATCCTGCTCTGGGACCATCACATAATAGGTTCCACTGAGCCATGCGTGCGGATGATTGTGGAGATTGTGATAATCCCCCATACGATTAATGTTCGCCCAGGCTTGGATGGCAAAATCGAGGCTGTAATCAATGCCTGAGTGTTGGGCGTAATCAACAACCGCTCGTTGTACAGATTGTTTGAGCCACTGGACGACTGGATGCTGTTCGTCAAACAGATTCTCACTTCGGTAATCTGTTGTCATTTGAGCCTTCTGACGGTCCAGTGTTTCAATATGATCGATCAAGATTGGGTTAGCCTGATCGTGACCTGGCAGCATGATTTCCATGAACTGCGTTGGCCAGAGATTGGTGAAGGTGGGTTGGGTCATTGATGCCGCCTCATTGATGGTTTAGTGTTTCAGGCTCTCGCGCGGTCCAGAGTGGTGAGTCGAGGATGTTCTTATGCTGGTTTGTCTGTGTCGCCTCATTGATTCCGACGACTTCACGACTGAAGAAGACCTCAAAACACGAATTCTTGAGGATGATTTCCAATGTGGTCAGTGTCAGATGCAGTACCTGATGCAGCAACCGTCAGCGAACCACAATTCACCAGAGTCTGAAGACTAGCAGTATTTTTCAGGTCCAATCCAGTTCGCATCCGAATAACGATCTCCGTGGCACCATCCGACTTCTAAAATCTCTTCGCATTGCTGAATTTGTTGCGCTGTTAAGGGTTCATTGGCGGCTCGAATGTGGGCTTCTAAATGATCGACTGACCGTGTTCCAGGGATGGTGATGATGTTTTGACTTTTTGAGAGCACCCAGCTGACAGCCAGTTGCGCGGTGGTCTTGCCCAGTGATTTAGCGTATTCCCTCAAGGGATCGACTGCTTCAATGTTCAATTCAAGGTTCGGACTTAAGAAACGTGGATTGGTTTTTAAAAACTGAAGATTGGGGATTTCATGTGATAAACGTGGTTTGTCGGTGAGGAGACTCCGGCCAACCGGCGAGAAAGCGACAAAGGTGGTGCCGAGTCGTTCGCATCGTGACAGAAGCCCAAGTTCTGGAGCTCGAGTCGCTAGGGAGTATTCCGATTGCACAGCGGCCACGGGCCCCACAGACCAGGCACGCTCGAGTGTCGTTGGTGCGATTTCCGATAAGCCAACATGCTTAATGAGGCCTTCTTCCTGAAAGCCCATCAAGGTTTCCATCACCTGTTCAATGGAATGTTCGCGATCGCGTCTGTGGATGTAGAACAGATCAACATAGTCCGTTCCCAGGCGACCAAGGCTTTTTTCGAGCTCGCGACGCAGATATCCAGGTTCGTTACAGAAAATGCGCTCTTTGGTCTCTGGATTGGTTCCAATCCCCGCTTTCGTTGCGATGAAGAATTCTTCGCGAGCACCTGGATGGGCTTGTAAGTAGTGTCCGATAAAGGTTTCTGAATTCCCGCGGCCATAAATATTGGCGGTATCAATATGATTGATCCCAACGTGTCTGGCTTTGTCCAAAATCGCGTGAGCTTGATCTTCAGTGACAGGGCCGTAGAAATCGGCAAAAGACATCGCGCCGATACCAACAGCGCTTAGCTCGATGGGGGCTTGGGGAATCAATCGGTATTGCATGATGTTCTCGTTATTTTGTGATTTGCAGCAAGTGTTATCGAGTTCGTTTGGCCAAGCAAGTATCTGCGATGGCTAACTCCCGCGGTAGGTAGAAAACCCATAGGGACTGAGGAGTAGTGGCACATGGTAGTGAGTATCCTCCGAGATCCCGAAGCGAATGGGAACAACGTCCAGAAATGGATAGTCAGGGAGCGCGGTTCCTTGTGCTCTTAAATAGTCACCGGCGTGAAACGTCAGTTCATAAATCCCAAATGGAACATCGTCACCGGCTAATAATTGTTCTGAAACCCGGCCGTCTGAGTTTGTTGTGAATACTCCAAGGTCTTTGGCATTTGGCTCAAGGCGCTTTAACGTGATTTGAAGCCCTCGGGCTGGAGTTCCCTTGGATGTGTCAAGGACATGTGTTGAGAGAGTCGTCATCAAAACCTCAGCTTAAATAATCTTGAATTAATTGGTTAGTTGGATGCGTTTTGAGTTTTTCAGCCAGATAATCGAGCAGTAGTTCAACCTTCAAAGCTCGACCTTTGCGCTCCGGCATCAGAGCCCGAATCCCCAAGTTTTGCGGTTCGAATTTTTGAAGCACAGGTTTCAGCGAAGCATCGCTGAGTGCGCCGGCGCAGGTCCAGATGGATTGTTGGACGAGACCTTTGCCGTTGATCGCCCAATCGGTCAGTACTTCACTCGAAGAGGCATCGAGGCCACCTGTGATCGCGATGGATTCGAGCTTGCCATTGATGAGAAATTGCCAACGGAATCGTGTGGACCCAGGGAAGCGGAGTAACAGGCAGGAGTGATTTTTCAGGTCGTAAGGGGTTTTGAGTTCAGTAGACCGATCTAAGTAGTCATCACTTCCTGCGGTGATTCTGTGATCGGGAACCAGTGGTCGCATGACCCAAGAAGAATCCGGCAAATATCCCTGCCGCAAAGCTAAATCGACTTTCTCTTCCACCAGATTCACCGCTCGGTCGGTGACATCCAGCCGAATATCAATGCTTGGGTACTCGTTTTTAAATTCACCTAAGATTGGTGCGATGACTGATCGACCCAAGGCATAGGGCGCTGAGATCTTAATCACTCCCTCGGGAGCTGCCTTCATGCGATCCAGTTCATTTTGACAATCTGCAAATTGATTCAGTGCGGACTGACAGGTGCTGTAGTAGAGCTCGCCGGCTTCTGTTGGCCGGACAGACCGTGTGGTTCGGTGCAAAAGACGAACGCCTAATTTTTGTTCGAGCTTATGGATTCTTGAGCTCACAACGGCTGTTGAGATTCTTAAATCCCGACCAGCAGCTGAAAAACTTTCGAGGTCGACGACACGGCAGAACACGGTAATGTCATCGATCTCATACATTTCAGTTTGTCTCCAGCCAATGACCGAGGATGGCCCGTTCGTTCGGTGTCATTTGTGTCATGTTACCGATTGGCATGGCCTGTGAGGCCACCGATTGCGCATACACCTGAGCTTGATATTTTTTCACGTCCGCCAGCGTTTCCAGGATGACGCCTTTCGGTGGTGCAGTGAATCCAGCCATCGTGGGTTGAGCGGCATGGCAGCCGGCACAGTGTGTTGTCACAATGGTCTGTACTTCGCTGTCTGTGATGGCTTGGTTGGTATCAAGCGCGATTGCCTCAGGTTTGGCCCAGATGGCCAAGGTCAAGATCAATAACGAAGCGAGAGGCCATTGCCATTTCACTCGAAATCCGGTGGCTCCGGCATGTCCTGCATTGAAGTAGTCGCGGATCACGGCGCCGATTAAGACCACAAGCCCAACCAATATCCACAAGTCGTCACCCACGAAGGTCATGGGGTAGTGGTTGGAAAGCATCATGAACAAGACCGGGAGGGTCAGGTAGTTGTTATGGGTGGACCGTTGCTTGGCTTGTTGGCCGAGCAACGGGTCAGGTGCCTCACCGCGTTGAAGGGAGGCGACGACTTTTTTCTGGTTAGGGATAATGATGAAAAATACATTGCCGGTCATCCAGGTCGCCACCATGGCACCTACGTGCAGCAATGCCGCGCGAGAACTGAACAGCTCGCTTTAGGCATAGGCTGAAAGAACCACTACTGCATAGACCAGCAGCCCTAATAGAACGAGGTTCTTGCCAATTGGGGTTTTGCAGAGGAAGTCATACAAGAACCAGCCCAGAGCGAGTGATCCGAGCGAGACCCCAATCGCTTGGGTGACGGACAAATCAGCGACTGACGAATCGATGAGAAAAGCCTGTGCGCCCCAGTAGTAGGTCACGACAAGTAGTGAAAATCCACTCATCCAGGTGAAATAGCTTTCGTATTTGAACCAGTGCAATTCCTTCGGCATGGCGGTGGGTGCAACGAGATATTTCTGCACATGATAAAACCCGCCACCATGCACACTCCATGACTCACCGTGCACGCCGTCTTGAAGATGCGGCGCCTTTCTCAGCGATAGATCAAGCCAGACAAAATAAAATGAACTGCCGATCCAAGCGATCGCAGTGATCACATGAAGCCATCGCAGTAGAAGACTTGCCCATTCCATCCAATATTCAGCCATCGTGCATCCTTCAGTCGGTGCGTTATCTGTCTGGCAGAGTCTAAAGGGCGTTGTCTTGATGCATTACCCTTAATTTTTACTCATATTATCAAAAAAATATTGATAATCTCGACTGAGATATCCGCGATAATGCGCAACAACTTAAGGAGATTTGGTTTGTCAGCAATCTATCCGCGCGATCTAAAAGGATATTCTGGGAGCCCGCCACACGCCAACTGGCCGAACAAGGCCCGAATTGCTGTGCAGTTTGTCCTGAATTACGAGGAAGGTGCTGAGAACTGTGTGTTGCATGGCGATCCGGCCAGCGAGATGTTTCTGTCTGAGATTATTGGTGCTCAACCCTTTGATGGTCGTCGACATCTATCGATGGAATCGATCTATGAGTATGGTTCGCGTGCCGGTGTTTGGCGGATTTTAGAGCTGTTTCGATCACGCGAAGTCCCCTTAACCGTCTTTGCTGTAGCGATGGCCATGGAGCGTCACCCCGAGGTGATCGAAGCCTGTCTGAAAGCGGGTCACGAAATTGCCAGTCATGGCTACCGCTGGATCAACTATGATGGGTTTTCCGAATCGCTTGAGCGCGAGCACATGGAACGTGCGATTGAGATTCACCAGCGTGTGACTGGACAAAAACCGGCCGGCTGGTATACCGGCCGGACCAGCGAACATACCCGTCGTTTGGTGGCTCAGTATGATCACTTTGAATACGATGCTGACGATTATTCGGATGATTTGCCATTTTGGAGTCGGATCGAGACACAACGACCACATTTGGTGGTGCCCTATACCCTCGATACGAACGATATGCGCTTTGCGACTCCGCAGGGGTTTCATACCGGCGAGCAGTTCTATCAGTACTTAAAAGATGCGTTTGATGTGTTGTATGCCGAAGGTGAATCATCACCCAAAATGCTGTCGATAGGACTGCACTGTCGGTTAATCGGACGTCCGGCTCGCTTCCAAGCGTTACAACAGTTTCTGGATTATGCGTTAAGCCATGAGCAGGTATGGATTCCGCGTCGGATCGATATTGCAAGACACTGGGTGACAGAGCATCCCTATAAGGATCATGCATGAATACAACGCCCTATCCGAGCCAACTGGAGTTGGCGGAATTTATCCGTCTCTTCGGGAGTATTTACGAGCATTCGCCTTGGGTGGCTGAAGCAGTCTACCCACAGGTCACGCCTGGGATGGATCCGCTGTCGATGGCCTCTCTGATGGAAACGATTGTCGAGACAGCTTCGGATCAGCAAAAGCTCGATCTGCTGAGGGCGCACCCAGATTTGGCTGGACGCTTAAGTTTGGCTGAACTCACCGAATCCTCGCGTTCAGAACAAACGGGAGCAGGTCTGGATCAATGTTCGCCGGATGAGCTGAAAGCATTTCAACAGTTAAATCACGAGTACCTTGAGAAGTTTGGGTTTCCGTTTATTTTTGCGGTGAAGGGCTTTCATCGAACCGATATTTTGGAAGCATTTAGGCAACGGGTGGAACACCACCCTGACGAAGAATTGAAGACGGCAATCGAGCAAGTCCATCGAATTGCACGATTACGGCTGGAGACCATAGCCAATGAGCGTTGAATCAAACTTCCCTGAGTTCGCTCAGGATGCAGTCAATCTCGCGAGTGAAAAACTCGGCGCAGTCGCCGTTGACTGTAGCGATGATTTTTTTGCAGACAAGCAACGGTTGCTGTCTGATGCGGAACCGGAATTCCACAAAGGACGATTTGATGCACACGGTCAGTATATGGATGGCTGGGAATCGAGACGTCGACGCAGTGGAGGCTTTGACTGGTGTGTGGTGCAGTTGGCAGTTCCTGGAATCATTGCTGGATTCGACATCAATACGGCCCACTTTACAGGCAACTATCCCCCGGGTGCATCGATTCAGGGTGCTTCAAGCATCGACCGGCCCACGGATGATGACTGGGTCGAACTCTTGGGTGAAGTGAGTCTTCACGGAAATTCGCATCATTTTTTTGCGGCCCTCACGCATGACCAGCCCATTCGTTGGGTTCGTTTGAATATCTACCCCGATGGTGGCGTGGCTCGCTTGAAAGTCTACGGGCAGCCTGTGGCCGATGAGGTGAAGCCAGGTGCTGAACTTGAGTTATCGGCGCTGAAACTCGGCGGGAAAATTGTCGCCTACTCAGATGCTCATTATGGGAATCCAGAGGTCATTTTGACCCCAGGTCGAGGCGTGAATATGGGCGATGGCTGGGAGACAGCCCGTCGGCGAGTGCCTGGAAATGAATGGATCATCGTCAAGCTTGGTGTGCCTGGGGTGATTGAGCGGATTGAAGTGGATACGGCACATTTTAAAGGGAATTACCCTGGCGGTTGTTCGCTGCAGGCGGCATTCATGCCTAATCTGGGGAAGGATGCGATCGTCACACAGGCGATGTTTTGGGATGAAGTGCTGGCTTATGAGCCTCTGACAGCGGATGCGATTCATCCGTTTCAAGTCGGAAGTGACGCACCGGTCACACATGTGAAGCTCAACACCTATCCAGATGGTGGAATCTCGCGACTGCGGATTTTTGGGAAGGCCATCTGATGCATATGATCCGACCAGAACCTCTCACCCGAGAGGCCTTTGCGCCATTTGGCGACGTCATTCAGATCGACGGAGCAAAGCAATTTGAGATCAATTCAGGCTACACGACTCGAGTGCATGATCTGATTGATATTCAATTGGCAGGTGAGAACGCACGGGCGCAAATGAGTTTCTTTTTGGGCCGACCTCGACCACTGGAAATCACGATGCTTGAAAAGCATCCGCTCGGCAGTCAGGCGTTTTATCCCTTGGATGACAAACGGTGGCTTGTGGTGGTTGCCGATGAGCCTCGTCGTGACTGTGTTCGGGCGTTCTGGGCAACCGGACGCCAAGGGGTCAATTACCATCGAAACATCTGGCATCACCCCTTATTGGTTCTGGAACCGCAACAGTTTGTGATCATCGATCGGGCGGGCGACGGGCAGAATTGTGACGAACAAAGCCTCGATATGGCGGTGGGTCTCAATCTCGATTAGTGCTTGTTGTGTGCACTGCACTGTCTTGGGGCAGACACTGATCAGTTGTCCGATCGGGTGCACCATGATGTGCCTCAAGACCAGAATTTAACTGCGTCCAATCCTTAAAAAATCTTTAACCAACAATGAATTAGTGGCCTCCATGTCGTGTTGGCATATTCCCTGCTGAAGGTACTTTGCGAGTGGCATCGCATGTAACCTCAAACGGAGAATTTTTTATGCAAACACGATCATGGAAGCGCGCTTTCAAGCATACCATCTTAGCTTCAACGATTGGTCTTACTGTGTCTTTGGCGCAAGCAGCCGACACGATCAAAGTGGGTGTTTTACACAGTCTGTCTGGAACCATGGCGATTTCAGAAACGACCCTGAAAGACACCGTCCTGATGATGATTGATCAACAGAACAAGAAAGGTGGCTTGCTCGGCAAGCAGCTAGAGCCTGTTGTTGTCGATCCAGCCAGTAATTGGCCTCTCTTCGCAGAAAAAACACGGGAGCTTCTTGAGAAAGAGAACGTCGATGTGATTTTTGGCTGTTGGACCTCAGTGTCTCGAAAATCAGTTTTGCCGGTGATTGAAGAACTGAATGGGTTGATGTTCTACCCCGTGCAGTACGAAGGAGAAGAATCAAGCAAGAACGTGTTCTACACCGGAGCAGCACCGAACCAGCAGGCGATTCCAGCGGTGAATTACTTGATGGATGAATTGGGTGTTGAGCGATTTGTTTTGGCGGGAACCGATTATGTCTACCCTCGGACTACTAACAAAATCCTCGAGAATTACCTGAAAGATCGTGGCGTTGCTGCCGCTGACATCATGATCAACTACACCCCATTCGGTCATAGTGACTGGCAAACTATCGTGTCAGATATCAAGGCATTTGGCTCGGCCGGTAAGAAGACTGCAGTCGTCAGTACCATCAATGGTGATGCGAACGTGCCTTTTTACAAAGAACTGGGTAACCAAGGCCTGAGTGCGGAAGATATTCCCGTCGTCGCCTTTTCTGTTGGTGAAGAAGAGCTTTCGGGGATCGATACGGGCCCCTTAGTTGGTCACTTGGCTGCATGGAACTATTTCATGAGTGCAGAGGCTGAGGTCAACGACGAGTTTATCCAAGCTTGGCATGAGTTTACTGGTGATGCGTCTCGGGTCACTAATGACCCCATGGAAGCGACTTACATTGGTTTCGAAATGTGGGCTAAAGCGGTCGAAAAAGCCGGAACAACAGAGGTTGATTCTGTGCGGTCCGCCATCTACGGCACCGCGGTTCCGAACCTGACCGGTGGCACCGCTGTCATGCACGTCAACCACCATCTACAAAAGCCTGTCTTGATTGGCGAGATCATGGATGACGGCCAATTTGAAATCGTCTATCAAACCAAAGGCGAGGTGATCGGTGATGCTTGGACTGACTTCCTTCCGGATTCGGCAAAGATCATTGCTGACTGGACCGCACCTGTGAACTGCGGCAACTACAACCTCGAAACACAACAGTGTTCTGGCCAAAACTTCTAAAAGGAGCATCGTGAGTCGGGCGTTGAGCCCGACTCTCAGAACACACATCATGGCACGTATCGTATCTTTTGTTTTCTCCCTACTTTTCGTGTGCCAAGTGGCGCATGCACAGGCTTTTGATCAAGGAAAAGCGCTTGCAGACGCTTCTCTCAAGGAAAAGGTAGCCTGGATTGAGACACTGGCCGCCGATGATTCCGAGGAAGGAACGAGAATCCTTCAATATTGGCTGGACGGCGATTTGGTTTATTGGCCTCAAGGTGGTCGATTGGTCCGCGGAGTCAAAGAAGGTCGCAGCTACCAACTGACAGATCTGATGACAGGAGAGGCGTTGGGGACCGTCCCATCCCGCGACATTGATCGTGTCAAAACCAACAATTCACTGCGAGGGGCACTGAAGCAAGTGTTGGGAGCAAGGCAGCTTGCATCACGCGATCGAGAAGTACGACTTGCCGCCATTGCTGAACTCAAGCGGAAACCGGACTACAGCGTTCTACCACTGTTAAAACAGCGTGAGGCTAATGAACAGGATGCGCAGATCGCAGGCCAACTGTCAGTACTGATTGGGTTAGTGCTCTTGGAAAGTGCTGAAGCCAATGAGCAACTGCAGGGACTTCAGCGCATTTCTGGTGAGCTGTCGCCCGAAGTCAAAGACTCACTGAGTCGATTCTTGTTGAATCCGACATTGAATCCCGAAGTCGCCAAGGTCGCTCAGCGCGAGCTCGATGCAATCACCCGAAGTCTGATGTATTGGGGAATTGGGCAGGATTTGTTTTTCGGATTGTCGCTTGGCTCAGTTTTACTGTTGGCAGCCATTGGTCTGGCCATCACCTTCGGTGTGATGGGCGTGATTAACATGGCTCACGGCGAATTCATCATGCTTGGCGCCTACACGACCTTTGTCATTCAGCAGTGGATTCCCGCCACCAGCGTTTGGTCTTTACTGATCTCGATTCCGGCAGCGTTCCTTGTGTCAGGGTTCGCCGGAATCATACTTGAGCGCTTGGTGATCCGACATCTCTACGGCAGACCATTGGAAACTCTGCTGGCAACCTTCGGCATCAGTTTAATCTTGCAACAACTGGTCAGGACTATTTTTGGTCCACTGAATCAGTCGGTCGTGACTCCAGATGTATTGAGCGGTGCGTTGGATATCAATGCCGCGTTTTCGGTGACCTATAACCGATTATTTGTGATTGGTTTTGCCCTCTCTGTTCTGATCGCTCTCTGGTCAGTCATGCAGCGGACGTCGTTTGGTATGAGAGTCCGGGCGGTGACGATGAATCGGGGGATGGCCAGTTCTATGGGGATTCAGACCAGGCGGATGGACGCCCTCGCGTTTGGTTTAGGCTCGGGAATTGCCGGCATGGCGGGAGTCGCCCTGTCACAACTCACCAATGTCGGTCCAAATCTTGGTCAGAGTTACATCATTGACTCCTTCATGGTGGTAGTTTTTGGAGGTGTCGGGAATCTCTTTGGTACCGTCGTTGCCGCCTTCAGTTTAGGGGTGGCGAATAAAGTCCTTGAGCCCTTTAGTGGGGCTGTTCTTGCGAAGATCCTGATCCTCGTTTTTATCGTTTTATTTATTCAAAAAAGACCTCGTGGCTTATTCGCTTTGAAAGGTCGGGCTGTCGAGGATTGATGCTGTGATTGGATTGCGTTTACGACAACTGGTTTTTGCGTCCATCGTCGCTCTAGTTGCCTACGTCTTGGTGGCCAATGTCTTGCTCCCGGCATCGATGGGGATGGCATTGGATTCCTATAGTTTGACCATTATTGGCAAATATCTGTGCTTTGCCATGCTTGCTGTTGCCCTCGATCTGGTGTGGGGATACTGCGGTATTTTGTCCTTGGGTCATGCCGCATTCTTTTCGCTCGGCGGCTACGCCATGGGTATGTATTTGATGCGTCAAATTGGCGAGCGTGGAACCTATGGTCATCCCATCCTTCCGGATTTCATGGTGTTCCTCAATTGGGATCAGCTTCCCTGGTTTTGGTATGGATTTGATGCATTTTGGTTTGCGGGATTGATGATCTTTGTCGCCCCTGGGGTGTTGGCATTTGTGTTTGGATGGTTTGCGTTCCGATCCCGCGTATCTGGCGTGTATTTATCGATTATCACGCAAGCGCTGACTTACGCCTTAATGCTTGCGTTCTTTCGCAATGAAATGGGCTTTGGCGGCAATAATGGCCTGACAGATTTCAAAGACTTGTTGGGATATCCATTGGCCTCAGATGGTGTCCGAGTCTCGCTGATGCTGGCTTCTGGTCTGGCTTTGCTGTTGAGCTTATTTCTGTGCCAAACACTGCTAGCCACGAAATTTGGTCGGGTGTTGGTTGCGGTACGGGACAGCGAATCACGAACACGGTTTTTAGGCTATCGAGTGGAGCATTTCAAACTGTTTGCCTTTGTGATGTCAGCCATGATCGCAGGACTCGCTGGCGCACTCTATGTCCCTCAAGTCGGCATTATTAATCCAGGTGAGTTTAGTCCCTTGGCTTCGATTGAGGTGGTTGTTTGGGTTGCCTTAGGGGGGAGGGGATCGCTCTACGGAGCTGCCCTTGGAGCGATCGTTGTCAATGCGGCTAAGACGTTTTTTACGGGATTCTATCCGGAAGCCTGGCTGTTTTTCTTAGGTGCCATGTTTGTGATTTCGACACTCTACCTCCCGCGTGGAATTCTGGGTGCATTGGAAGACTTCGCTCAACACGTGAAAAGCAGAGCCTCTAAGCCGTTACAGGAGGTGTTGTCGTGATCCCAGTGACGCGATCAGCGCTCTACTTAGACGGGATCTCTGTGTCATTTGATGGGTTTAAAGCACTCAATAACCTGTCGGTCGAATTGGCTGCAGGTGAATTGCGTGCGGTGATTGGTCCAAATGGCGCCGGGAAATCAACCATGATGGACGTGATTACTGGGAAAACGCGACCTGATCAAGGGACTGCACTATTTCTCGGCCGTCATGATTTAACTCTGCTTGACGAGACCCAGATTGCCAACCTTGGGATTGGCCGCAAGTTTCAAAAACCCAGTGTTATCGAAACGCTGACCGTCTGGGAAAATCTAGAGCTTGCACTGGCTGGAAACCGCTCCCCATGGCGCTCAATCCTACAGATATTGCATCCACAAGATCGTCGGTCGATGACTGAGGTGGCTTCCCGCGTCGGTCTCGCTGACGCGTTGGATCAATTGGGCGGCGCTCTGTCTCATGGACAGAAGCAATGGCTTGAGATTGGCATGCTCCTGTTGCAAGAACCTAAGGTACTGCTGGTGGATGAGCCGGCGGCGGGGATGACAGATGCGGAGACGCTAAAAACTGCTGAACTGCTTAAAAGTTTAGCTGGAGAGCATACGGTCATGGTGGTCGAGCACGATATGGAGTTTGTCGAAGCACTCGGTTGCAAAGTCACCGTGCTCCACGAGGGCCATGTCTTGGCAGAGGGAAGTCTGTCGCATGTGTCGTCGAACAATGAAGTCATTGATGTGTATTTGGGTCGCTAAATGTTAGAAGTCAAACAATTGAATGTTAGTTATGGAGCGAGCCAAGCGTTATATGACGTCGATTTCCACGCAGATCTTGGTGAAATCAGTTGTGTGCTCGGTCGAAATGGCGTTGGTAAAACATCGCTCGTCCGAGCAATTGCCGGTCGGCACATTGCCAGTTCAGGGCAAATCCTTTGGAATACCACTGAGATTCGTCAACTCGATCCAGCAGCTCGTGCTCAGCAAGGAATCGCCTATGTCCCGCAGGGCCGAGAGATTTTTGCGCGTTTGACGGTGGCTGAAAATCTGGAAATTGCCTTTGCAGCTGCGCCCAAGGGTCAGCGATTCATTCCAGATGAAATCTTTGCGTTGTTTCCGGTACTCGAACAAATGCTGAGCCGACGTGGCGGAGACCTCTCTGGCGGTCAGCAACAGCAGCTGGCCATTGCTCGAGCACTGATTACCCGTCCAAAGCTGTTGATTTTGGATGAGCCTACCGAGGGAATTCAGCCATCGATTATTAGAGATATCGGGCGAGTCCTCAGTCTGTTACGTGAGCGCGGTGACATGGCGATTGTCTTGGTAGAGCAGTATCTCGATTTCGCTCTCGACCTGTGCGATCGATTGTGTGTTCTGGATCGCGGTCGTGTGAAGTTGGCGGGCCAAGCTCAAGAGGTCGATCAAGCGGCTGTCAGAGGATTGGTGACGGTATGAACCAATGCCTGTCCTTGGACCAGAACTCAACCTGGAAAGCACGACTGCAGTGTGACTTTCATCGAGCGAGTACGGGAAAAACGGAACTGGCGCGCCTTGCTCATGAGGGTCCTCTGCGTGTGCAAAAGTTGTTTCATGACGAGGATCTGGCGCATTGTTATTTGCTACATCCTCCAGGCGGGATGGTCTCGGGCGATGATTTATCGTGTCGATTTCGTGTTCATCCCAAGGCCCATGTGCTATTGACGACTCCTGCGTCAGGAAAGCTGTATCGCTCAAGAGCGAATGGTTCACTGCAAACCGCAAACGCACAATTGTCGGTAGACCCAGGAGCGTTTTGCGCTTATTTGCCGCAAGACACCATTATTTTTGATCGTGCACACGGGTCGCTCAATACGCAGGTTTCGATCGCCGCCAATGCCACGTTCTTGGGATGGGAGCATTTGGTTTTTGGTCGGTTCGCCGGCAATCATCCATTTACGCAAGGACAGATTTCTCAATCATTGACGATTCATCGGCAGTCGCAACTGCTTTATCGCGATCATCTTCAAATCACCCCTCGTGTGCTTCATGAGATCAGCGGTCTGTCGGCGATGACTAGCTTTGCTTCCCTCATTCTGGTGTTGCCCGATACCTTTGATACTACCGAGGCGCTCCTCGCGGATTGCCGTGATGGATTACGTGATTTCTCGGGGATTTCAGGGGCGACGGCCATTCGACCACATTTAGTCAGTATTCGATTGCTGAGTGATCGATCAGAAACCACCCGGATGGCGCTTGAGAGCCTGTGGTTGATCATCGCGCAACACCTACTTAACCGATCGGTGCAACTTCCAAGAATTTGGAGAACATAAGATGGAATTAACGCCTCGTGAAAAAGACAAACTCATGTTGTATACCGCAGGCTTAGTTGCTGAGCGCAGGCTCGCACGAGGCCTTCAACTGAATTATCCAGAAGCGGTCGCTTTAATCAGTTTAGAGATTTTAGAGGGTGCTCGAGATGGACGATCGGTGGCTGAGTTGATGCAGCTTGGCCGTACTGTGATCACTCGAGACCAAGTGATGGAGGGAGTTGCTGACATGGTCGACGAAGTGCAAGTTGAGGCGACCTTCCCCGATGGCACCAAACTCGTCACCGTCCATGAACCCATTCAGGAGGTCTTGCAGTCATGATTCCAGGAGAAGTGCGCGTTCAGCAAGGTGATCTGATCTTGAATGAGGGGCGTGAGACGAAGTCCATGACCGTCGCCAATACCGGAGATCGTCCGATCCAGATTGGCTCGCATTACCATTTTTTTGAAGTGAACCCTTGCTTGGATTTTACACGTGAAGAAGCCAAAGGATTTCGACTGAATATTGCCGCTGGAACTGCAATCCGGTTTGAGCCGGGGCAAGAGAGAACCATTGAACTGGTGGCTCTGTCAGGACAACGGGAAGTCTATGGATTCAGAGGCATGGTGATGGGTTCGTTGGAGGATTCCAAATGAGGATTTCAAGGCAAACCTATGCAGAGTTATATGGGCCAACCGTGGGGGATACGGTTCGGCTTGGCGACACCAATTTATGGATCACTCCGGAATCGGACACAGCAGTTCCGGGTGATGAGGTCACTTTTGGTGGTGGCAAAGTCATCCGAGATGGCATGGGGCAATCGCAACGGCCGAGCCATGAGTGCATGGACCTTGTCATCACCAATGCGCTCATTGTGGATTATTGGGGCATCGTGAAAGCCGATGTTGGCGTTAAAAACGGACGAATAGCAGCGATTGGAAAAGCAGGAAACCCGGATATTCAGCCGCAAGTGACCGTGATTATTGGTCCTGGAACTGAAGTCATTGCCGGCGAAGGGAAGCTATTAACCGCCGGTGGGATCGACTCACACATTCATTTCATTTGTCCGCAACAGATCGATGAGGCCCTGTCTTCGGGGATCACAACCATGATCGGTGGTGGTACGGGTCCGGCCACTGGAACTAATGCCACGACTTGCACGCCAGGGCCCTTCAACATGGAAATGATGATGCGTGCAGTTGAAGGTCAACCAATGAACTTTGGCTTTTTGGGCAAAGGCAATTCGAGTCATCGTGAACCGCTGATCGAGCAGGTGAAAGCAGGTGCTTGCGGTTTGAAACTGCACGAGGATTGGGGAACGACACCGCAAGCCATTGACACCTGTTTATCTGTTGCAGACGAAACAGATACTCAGGTTGCAATTCACACCGACACCTTAAATGAGTCCGGATTCGTGGAAGAGACGTTAAAGGCCATTGGTGGTCGAACCATTCACACCTACCATACCGAAGGTGCCGGTGGTGGCCATGCGCCCGACATCATCAAAGCAGCCGGTCTGCCTAATATCTTGCCATCATCGACAAATCCGACACGCCCCTACACGGTGAATACCGTTGATGAGCATTTAGACATGTTGATGGTTTGCCATCACCTGTCGCCGAATATTCCAGAAGATGTTGCATTTGCGGACAGTCGGATTCGCAAGGAGACGATTGCGGCCGAGGATATTCTGCATGACAAGGGTGCTTTCAGTATGATCGCGTCCGATTCTCAGGCCATGGGTCGAGTCGGTGAGGTGATCACTCGAACTTGGCAGACCGCACACAAAATGAAAGATCAGTTTGGATCCCTGGAGTGGGATCCGGATTGGAACGATAACTTTCGAGCAAAACGGTACATCGCCAAATACACGATTAATCCAGCGATCGCTCATGGGATTGCGCACGAAGTTGGGTCAATTGAAGTGGGAAAAATGGCTGATCTCGTGCTCTGGAAACCCGCATTTTTCGGAACCAAACCCTCTTTGATTTTAAAGAGTGGGTTTATCGTGTCTGCTCCGATGGGTGATCCCAATGCATCCATTCCAACACCTCAACCGGTGCATTATCGAACCATGTTCGGAGCAATGGGGTCGAGTGCGGATCGGTTATCGGCGACGTTTGTGTCGGCATTGTCGTTGGCGCAAGACAATCACTGGATGTCGGCAACGAATCGGCAGTTGATTGCTGTGAAGAACATCCGTTCAGTGACCAAAGCGAACATGATTCTGAATGACTATCAACCCACAATTGAAGTCGACCCCGAGACTTATGAAGTCCGGGCTGACGGTGAGCGATTGGTGTGTGAGCCCGCGACGTCTTTGCCGCTTGCTCAGCGTTATTACTTATTTTGATGGAGACTGCTGATGCTCGAATTGACTGAAAAAATCGACCAAGCCGATCGCTATGATGTTGTTATCTCACTGGATTACGACGCGCGTAAACGAGGCAGACTCAAGGTCTTAACCGATTCTGGCGAAGAGGCGGGTTTATTTCTTGAGCGTGGTCAGGTGCTGACCGATGGGGATTGTTTAAAGGCCGTCGATGGTCGGGTTGTGCTGGTTCAGGCGGCTCCGGAGCGGTTGGTCGAAGCCTCAACTTCAGATCCTTTGTTATTTGCAACCATTTGTTATCACCTCGGTAATCGACACACCCCCGTTGAAATCGGACCAGGACGGGTGTGTTTTCAGCCGGATCATGTGCTTGCCGAAATGTGCCGTGCTTGGGGTCTTTTAGTCTCGGAAGTCGATCAACCCTTTCATCCAGAGAGCGGTGCTTATGGGAAGCACTCCAAGCATCATCATCATGACTGACACTGGTGCTTTGATTCAGGCGATGCATTTGTTTTCGCCAAGCCTTCCGATCGGTGCCTTTGCCTTTAGCCAGGGACTTGAGGCTGCCATCGAATCCGGCCGTGTCCGTGATTCAGAAACACTGACCGAATGGTGTCGCGGTGTGATGTGCCACTCATTATCGAGTCTTGATGGTTACTACGCTCGGTTGGCATACCGAGCAGTCTCGCAGTCACAATTTGTCGAAATGAATGCTGAGTTGCTTGCATCACGCGAAACCCGAGAGTTATTGCTCGAGGACACATTATTGGGTTCGGCATTAAAGAAATGGGCTGTCGATCAGGCGATCGATGTCCCGGATGCGACAGAATATTCTCTGATCTGTTTATACGGGTGGATCGCCTCACGATTGGACATCCCGGAGGACTGGATGGTTGCCAGCATCCTCTGGGCTTGGCTCGATAATCAAATGGTGGTGGCGGCGAAGGCGATTCCACTGGGTCAAAATGCCTTACAAGGCGTCTTAAAGACGCTGAAGCCGCTTGTTGCTGATTGTGTGCAGCAGTCGTGTCTTGCAACTGGCACAGTGGCGCACAGCACGGTTCCACTACTGACGATATTGAGTGCCCAACACGAAACTCAATATTCCCGACTTTTTCGTTCTTAGGAGATGGATATGCAGGCATTACGCGTTGGAATTGGAGGTCCTGTTGGATCTGGGAAAACCGCACTGACTCTCAATTTATGTCGGGCCATGCGCGAGCATTACGACATGGCTGTTGTCACCAATGACATTTACACCCATGAGGATGCTCAGTTTCTCACTCGACATGGTGCGCTTGAGCAGGATCGGATTTCTGGGGTGGAAACGGGCGGTTGTCCGCATACCGCGATTCGTGAGGATGCCTCGATGAATCTTGCGGCAATCGATGCGTTACAACAGCGGCATCCAGATCTTGAATTGGTGATTGTTGAATCTGGTGGAGATAACCTAAGTGCCACTTTTTCTCCAGAATTGTCGGACCTGACGATCTATGTCATCGATGTCAGCGCGGGCGACAAAATCCCGCGAAAAGGTGGTCCTGGAATCACCAAGAGTGACTTATTGGTGATTAACAAAGTGGATGTCGCTCCGTTGGTTGGTGCTTCACTGGAGGTCATGGACCGTGATGCGAAGTTAATGAGAGGAGAACGGCCTTTTGTGTTCAGCAATATGAAAACAGGGCAAGGGTTGCAGGAGATTCTGGAATTCATTGTCGATCAAGGCATGCTGAAGCCGAATACTATTCAAATTCTTGAGGAGAATCTGTCATGAAAAAATTGATAATCGCATGGTTGATGTCACCCATGGTTGTTGCGCATCCAGGGCATGATCACGTGGGAATTCTGGCTCATGGCGTTGCAAACCCTGATCTTCCAGTGATGCTGTTGGTTGTAGTTGCGGTCAGTGGCGCCTGGGGTTTGAGATTTCTAAAGCGAGCGTCCCGATCGATCGCCTGACGCATACGACTTTAGTTGAGTGAGTATTTAAAGAGTAGTTGCGTACCCTCGATTTCAGGTTGCGCGTCTTTGCGGAGTGCAATCCGATCTTTGCGTGCTCACAACAATAATTCGCCTCGAATCGGATGAGGTTAAAGGAGAAAAGAGAATGGCTGTAGAAAAGCTATCGGCAGAGGATTTACGGAATCCAGATTCCGTGCCACCCATGAGCCAGGCGATTCCGCTTGGACTTCAACACGTTCTAGCGATGTTTGTTAGTAACTTTACCCCGGCAATCATTATTGGCTTGGCGGCCGGATTCAGTTTCGGGTCTCCAGATCTGGTGTACTTAATCCAGATGTGTATGTTGTTTGCAGGGATCGCAACACTGTTTCAAACCATCGGATTTGGTCCCGTTGGGGCGCGTCTCCCGATCATGCAAGGCACCAGTTTTGCGTTTATCCCAGTGATGATTCCTGTGGTCAAAACCGCCTGATTAGGGGCGTTGTTTGGTGGGATTATCATTGGTGGTCTGTTTCATGCCTTTTTGGGGACCTTTGTTGCCCGTATTTGTAATCTTCTCCCGC